>OLZV01000803.1_pt1 | contig 12365 bp, 14 predicted proteins | sample 1644531 | NCBI WGS metagenome assembly OLZV01 (sample SAMEA103958115, study PRJEB25191) | human gut metagenome | biome: human-associated habitat [ENVO:00009003]; feature: intestine environment [ENVO:2100002]; material: feces | place: Germany | collected 2013/2015
TATTCTGATAAGATTAGGGAAGAAGGAGAACTGCAGGAAAAGAAAAAGGATGCCGTCGCAGTGTCGAGCATCCTTTTCGGTTATAGTTTGGTAGGTTTGTTTCTTATTTTTCGCCTTTCGGAGTCATATCTCCTTCGATGAACAGGCGCATCATTTCCGTCTTGGCATTTGTACGCAATGTAATGGACTTCTTGAAGTGACCAGGATACTTGCCTGTTCCGTTGTAAGTTACCTTGATTGTTCCTTTCTTTCCCGGTAATACAGGCTCTTGTGTGTATTCGGGAACTGTACATCCACAAGAGGCTACCGCTTGATGAATGACCAGGGGAGCGTCGCCTATGTTGGTGAAAGTAAATACACAGCTTACTACGGGGTTTTCTTCGGGGAATGTGCCGAGGTTGGCAGTGGTTTTATCAAACTTGATTTCAGCCTGTGCCATGGCATAACCCATACCCAACAGGGCAAACATCATATACAAAAATGCTCTCTTCATTTTTATTACACGTTTTCAGTTACTACGGCGGCAAAGATAAGCTATTTTCCTGTAAGTAACTTGTCTTTCGGCGTTTATTAGTATTTTTTTACCTCAAGCTGCCGCCGATGATGTCGAGCAGTTCGTTGGTAATGGTCTGTTGTCGGGTTTTGTTGTATTGCAGCGTCAGGTCCTGAATGAGCTCGTTGGCATTGTCGGTTGCAGCCTGCATGGCCAGCATGCGCGCAGCGTGTTCGGAAGCGTTGGAGTCCTGAAGCACCGTGAATATCTTTTGGCAGAGTACCTTGGGAAGCAGTTCGGCTATCAGCTCGCTAACCGACGGTTCCACAATGTAGTCGTTGTTATAAGTTGCCATTTCTTTCTTGTCGGGATGCATTGCTACTTGCATGGCCATTTGTTCCAAATCAAGAGGGAGATAGTCTTCTTGCTGCAGCACTTGCGAACCCATGGACTTGAAATGGTGATAGATCAGTATGACGCGGTCTATCGCTTTTTCAGCATATAGTGCCAGCAACTGTTCGGCCAGTTGGTAGGCTTCGGTATAGCAAGGTTTATCGGCCATGGACTGATAAGTTCCTTGAGGAGTATATCCTAGCTTCTTGACAGCTTCTTCTACCTTTTTGCCTACGGGGAAAAGGAGAATATTATCTTTACCAAGCGTGCTGTATTCTTCCAGCGTGTGTTCGAGCATTTTCACCACGTTGGAGTTGAAGGCACCGCACAATGAACTGTTGGACGAGAAGGCGACGATAGCAACTTTCGTTACGGGACGTACCTCGATGTAGGGAGATTCGACCGTGATGTCAGTTCCTAAAAAGTTCGTCAGAATCTCATTCAGCTTCTGCTGATAGGGATACATGCTTTCGATCCGTCCCTGTGCTTTGTGGAGTTTGGCAGAAGCCACCATCTTCATGGCTGAAGTAATCTGGCGAGTACTCTTTACGGAATTAATTCTATTTTTTACTTCTTTGAGTGATGCCATTTCTGTTTGATTATGAATGATATATTCAGGATTCAAGGCTATCGGTACAAGGTTTTACCGACCTTGTACCGATGTAGCCAGAAGTCCGTCTGTTTATGAGAATTGTCTGGCGACCATTTCGGCCGTTTCTTCCAGCTTTTTGCATACATCGTCATCGATAACACCTTTCTTCAGTACATCGAGTACATCTTCCCGATGGTTCATCTCAAGTGTATCGAGGAAGCTGCGTTCAAAGTCGCTGACCTTGGCTAGCGGAACATTTTTCAGCAGTCCGTGTGTACCGCAATAGAGGATAGCGACTTGTTTTTCTACCGGCATCGGGCAATACTGTGGCTGTACGAGCAGTCGCGTATTCTTCTGTCCTTTGTCGATAGTGAGAGCCGTAACGGGGTCCATGTCGCCGCTGAACTTGGAGAAGGCTTCCAGTTCGCGATATTGTGCCTGGTCTATCTTCAATGTTCCGGCTACTTTCTTCATGGCCTTGATCTGAGCATTACCACCTACACGGCTGACGGAAATACCTACGTCGATAGCCGGACGGTTGCCTTGGTTGAAGAGGTTGCTGTCGAGGAATATCTGGCCGTCGGTAATGGAGATTACGTTGGTCGGAATATAGGCCGATACGTCACCTGCCTGCGTTTCAATGATGGGGAGTGCCGTCAACGAACCTCCTCCTTTGACTTTGCCTTTCAGACTGTCGGGCAGGTCGTTCATTTGGGCAGCCACTTCGGGCTGGTTGATGATCTTTGCAGCACGTTCCAGCAGACGGGAGTGCAGGTAGAAAATGTCACCCGGATAGGCTTCACGGCCAGAAGGACGGCGCAGAATCAGGGAAACTTCGCGATAGGCGACGGCCTGTTTGGACAAATCGTCGTAAACAACCAGCGCATGACGGCCGGTGTCGCGGAAATATTCACCGATAGCGGCACCTGCGAAAGGAGCATAGTATTGCAGAGCGGCCGGGTCACCGGCTGTTGCAGCTACGACAATGGTATAATCCATGGCTCCATATTGGCGCAGGGTATTGACAATCGTGGCAACAGTAGAACCCTTTTGACCGATAGCCACATAGATGCAGTAGACTGGATCCCCTGCTTCGTAGTTGGCCCGCTGATTGATAATGGTATCGATGGCAATAGCTGTCTTACCAGTTTGGCGGTCACCGATAATCAGCTCACGTTGTCCTCGGCCGATAGGAATCATGGCGTCCACCGCTTTCAATCCTGTCTGTAATGGCTGGTTGACCGGTTGGCGGAAAATGACACCAGGAGCTTTACGTTCCAATGGCATCTCATAAAGTTCACCACCTATCAGTCCTTTGCCATCAAGAGGAGCACCTAGTGGATCGATAACACGTCCCAGCATGCTTTCGCCTACCATGATGGAGGCAATACGTTTGGTACGCTTTACGGTGAATCCTTCTTTGATTCGGTCGGTTGGTCCCAGTAATACGGCACCTACATTGTCTTCCTCCAGGTTCATCACAATGGCTTTAATGCCATTTTCAAATTCAAGCAGTTCGTTTGCCTCTGCGTTACGCAGTCCGTATATACGGGCAACACCATCACTTACCTGGAGTACGGTACCTATTTCGTCCAGTTGGACGCGGGTATCGATGCCTTCCAGTTGTTTGCGTAAGACGTCAGAAACTTCACTTACTTTTATGTTTTCTGAGATCATTTTACTTTCCTAATAATTTACTTTTTACTTTCCTAATGAATAGAGTGAGTCCAACAATCTTGTCTTCATAGCGGAAAATTATACAATTCTGCGGTTCTTGTCGATGAATTGTTGTTTCACTTTCTTGATCTGGGTTGCGATGCTGGCATCCAGGCGAAAATCGTTGATGTCGAAGATAAACCCTCCTTCTATGGCAGGATTTACCTCCGTCTGCAATTCCATGCGGGCATGCAACAGGGAAGAGGCTGTTTGGCGGATACGTTCCTCCACTTTCTGACTGACAGGAATAGCTGTCGTCAGTTTGGCGGTACCAATATGTTTTCTTTGGCGATATAGCCTCTGAAATGACAGGCTGATATATTGAAGCATCCCTTCACGCCTGTTTTTCTGTATCAGTGCTATAGAGCGTTTGAACTCTTCGCTTGCCGGTTGTTCACCACAGGCTGCTGTACAGATAAGCATGAACTTGTCTTCGGCAGAGAGAATAGGGTTCAGTAATGCTTCACGTAGTTCGGAATATGTTTCCAGACTATGTGCCAGTGTACTGAATTCTCTGTACATTATATCTTCCTTACCACTGTTGTAAGCATAATCAATCAATGCTTTGGCATATCGCATTGAAACAATTCCTATATCCATCTTTTCCTTTTATCTATCTCGTTAGTTCTTTTTGGGCGTAGTCAGCATCTCGTCGAGCATGCGTTCTATCATGTCCATTTGTTCGTGCTTTTCGTCCAATTTCTTACGAAGCACTTTTTCGGCAATGTCCACTGAAAGAACTGCCACTTGGCGATGGATGTCGCGAATGGCTTCTTCCTTTTCTTGTTGAATCTGCATGCGCACTTCTTTTTGGGCTGCAATTACTGCTTGTTTGCGTGCGTCGGCGATAATTTTATCACGTTCCTGCATCGCCTCCCGCAAGATGCGTCCCTGTTCCTTGCTAGCAGAAGCTATCAATGCTTCACTCTCTTCTTTCAAATGGGCAAGTTGGGCATTTGCTTCCTGGGCTACCTTCATGGACTGGTCGATGTAAGCTTTTCGTTCTTCTACCATTCGGGTAATCACAGGGAAACCGTATTTGGCCAGGATGACGAAGACAATGCCAAAAGACAAGACCATCCAAAACAGCAGACCACTGTCGGGTAATAACAATGACATAAATATTCGTTTATTTGTCAATCTGTAATGCCCGATCGTTAAAAACGATCAGACATATACAAATTGGAAGTTTTACAAATCAGATGAGGAATACCAACAAACATACAACTACAGCCAGAAGGGCAACACCCTCGATCAAAGCTGCAGCAATAATCATGTTCATACGGATATCGCCTGAAGCTTCCGGTTGACGAGCGATAGCTTCCATAGCCGAGCTTCCGATTCTACCAATACCTAAACCGGCACCAATTACAGCGAGGCCGGCACCCAGTGCAGCTCCCAGTTTTGTAACTCCAACACCTGCCGCAGCAGCTTGTAATAATACAGATAGTAACATAACTTTCTAATTTTTAAAGGGTTATTTTATTAATTGTTTTTCTCCTATTTTAACTTCTTCTTTGTGAGTATGTTCTTCTTGTGCCAGTCCTATAAATACAGCAGACAACATGGTGAAAACATAAGCTTGTATAAAGGCTACCAGTAATTCAAGGGCATTCATGAACAGGTTGAATAAAACGGAAGCAACTGTTAGTGTTCCATTCAGTGCTGGTCCCATGCTGGCAGAAATAAATATCAGTCCGGTCAGTACCAACATTGCCACGTGTCCAGCTAACATATTGGCAAAAAGACGGATCATCAGTGCAAATGGCTTAGTGAAAATACCAAAGAATTCGATAAATGGCATCATCGGTACCGGTACTTTCAGCCACCATGGAACGTCTGGCCAGAAAATATCCTTCCAATAGGTTTTGGTTCCGAATAAATTGACTGCCAAAAAAGTGCAGAGTGCCAATACCATGGTAATGGCAATGTTTCCTGTCACGTTAGCACCACCAGGGAAGAAAGGTATCAACCCCATCAGATTATTGATGAAAATAAAAAAGAAAGCAGTCAAAAGGTAGGGAGCAAATTTTTTGTATTTGGGTCCTACGCAACTTTTGATGATGTCATCATTGACCATCATAATGAGCATTTCCATCAGTCCAACAAATCCTCCAGGAGCTGCACTGTCTTTCGGGTGTCTCTTATACCATCGTGCTACATAAAGGATGATAAATGTTAGTAGTACACTGTTGATTAGTAACGCTAGAACAACTTTGGTAATCGAAATATCGAAAGGGCGGATTTCGTTACCGGCAGCATCATGTTCTATCAGTTTCCCTTCGTATGGACTACCGGCAGGGGCAATGGACAGTCCTTCGTAGCTGCCTTCATTTTCCTCTAAGCGTGCTGAAGAGAATATGTGCCATCCACTCGTTTGGCTGTACACAATTACTGGTAGAGGAATGGTGAGATGAGTATCTCCCCATGATGTAATGTGCCATTCGTATGAGTCACCGATATGTCCGAATACAATTTCTTTAATATCGACTTTTTCTTCAGCCGGTTGTTCTGAGGAGGAGTCAGCTGACCAAGCGGAAGCAGGACATAGGAGCAATAATGCTGCCATGATGTACAATCCGGTCCATATTTTATACAATCGTTTCATCGTTTATTCTCTTTTTGTGATTTTTTGTTCACTTCAAATGTGAAGAAGAACCAAGAATCATACGTTAGATATATCAAGTAGTTGGCGATGAACGTCAGCAGAAAAGCTTGTGCTTCTTCGCGGACTATCACGCAATAAAGTACCATCAGAATGAATGAGGCAAGCATTCGCATTACACGGAGCAACATATATATTTGCAACAACTTGCCCGTCATCTTTTTGCGACTCCATTCCACTATGTTGATCATTAACCAACCGAATAGAAAGAAATAGGAGGGAATTAATGGATAACCGTTAAAATAATGGTGTGGATTAGTATTAAAATAGATCCATCCTCCTACTATTCCCAATAAGAAGGTTAATACCGCGGTTTGGATCAGGTAATTACGTTTTGTTTTGCTCACGTCCTCATTCGTTTTTTCAATGTATTTACAATAATGTACTTTTATTAATTAATGCAGACGGAAACGTTGTTGTCATTCATTTCTACGAATCCTCCCATTACTTCTAAGTTTTGTGACGTACCGTCTGCTGTAACATACAGAATTTTTCCACGTGTGAGTGAAGAAACGATAGGGGCATGTTGTGGCAAAATGGTAAAAGAACCCATGACTCCTGGTAGAGTGACTTGATTCACTTCACCTTGAAAGAGTTTTTTTTCCGGTGATACGATAGTCAACTGTAATTTTTTCATTGCCTTTATTTGATATTTGGTTTATCGTCGGCAGTTAAATAAGCTACAGACAGATAATTACGTATTATGATTTGGCCTGCTCCAACAGCTTTTTACCTTTTTCTATGGCTTCCTCGATAGTACCAACATTCAAGAAAGCTGGTTCGGGTAAGTAGTCAACCTCGCCATCCAAGATCATACGGAATCCCTTGATGGTGTCTTCGATATTCACCATGGTACCGGGGACGCCCGTAAACTGTTCGGCTACGGCAAACGGTTGCGAAAGGAATCGTTGGACACGACGTGCACGATTAACCAATGTGCGGTCTTCATCCGATAACTCTTCCATACCTAAGATGGAGATGATATCCTGTAATTCCTTGTTTCGTTGCAGTATTTGTTTTACCCGTTGGGCGACTTGATAATGCTCTTCGCCTACGATGTGTGGATCCAGAATACGTGAAGTAGATTCCAAAGGATCTACGGCTGGATAGATGCCCAGTTCGGTAATTTTACGACTAAGCACTGTCGTTGCGTCCAAGTGAGTAAAGGTTGTAGCTGGAGCAGGGTCGGTCAAGTCATCGGCAGGTACATATACAGCCTGAACTGAAGTAATTGAACCGTTGCGTGTTGATGTGATTCGTTCCTGCATAGCTCCCATTTCAGTTGCCAATGTCGGTTGGTAGCCTACAGCTGAAGGCATACGACCTAACAAAGCAGAAACCTCGGAACCCGCCTGCGTGAAACGGAAGATATTATCAATAAAGAACAGGATATCGCGTGGCCCATCTGTTTCTGAACCCATATCACGGAATGATTCAGCGACAGTCAGACCGGAAAGGGCTACGGATTGACGTGCTCCAGGAGGTTCGTTCATCTGTCCGAATATTAGTGATACTTGAGATTTGGCTACTTCGTTGTAGTCTACTTTTGATAAATCCCAATTTCCTTCTTCCATGCTTTTCTTAAACTCATCTCCATAACGTATTACGCCCGATTCAATCATTTCTCTTAGCAAATCATTACCTTCGCGCGTACGTTCACCTACACCGGCAAATACAGAAAAGCCGTGTTGTTTTTTAGCAATATTATTAATGAGTTCCTGAATAAGGACTGTCTTGCCTACACCTGCACCTCCAAACAAACCGATTTTTCCACCTTTGCTATAAGGCTCTAGTAAATCGATAACTTTAATACCTGTGTAAAGAACTTCTTGAGTTGTGGTTAAGTCTTCAAATTTGGGAGGTTCGCGATGAATGGGGTAAGCGCCTGTGCGGTCCAATTCTCGCATACCGTCAATAGAGTCGCCTACTACGTTCATCAATCGACCTTTGATTTGATCACCTACTGGCATTGTTATAGGACCACCCAAAGGTCGTACTTTCATGCCTCGTTGCAGACCGTCGGTGCTGTCCATCGCTACCGTACGAACAGTGTTTTCACCAATGTGCTGCTGTACCTCCACAATCAGGCGTTTGCCGTTGTGTCTCTTTATTTCGAGTGCATCATGAATGGCTGGAAGAACCGTTTCTGTTTCAGCTCCTTCGAAATATACATCAACCACAGGTCCGATGACCTGGGAAATATGTCCGACAATTTGTGACATAAGCTAATTCTTTATATATATAATCTAAATCTCATATTTCTATCGAAGACTAGAAAAATATTGAAAATTTATTCATATCTCTCTTACTTCACGTGCAAAAGTAGAAACAATTCGGCATGAGATGTACTTTTGCATATGTTTTTTTTAATGATTATATAATTTTGGACGTTTAAGGTTCCTTTTTGAACATTCGGTTTACGTAGATGCAAGTATTGTTAACGTTTGTTTAAGCATATGTTCTCTCTTTCTTTCATGTTGTGAAACATAATAATGTTTGATTACTGGATGAAAATAAAGTGTTATTTTTACACTTAAAAAGGAGTTTGAATCAAATACCAGTTATTATGAAAAAACATTTTTTGTTAGTTGGAGCTATAATTTGTTTATTATCAGCTTCTTGTGTTCAAAAATCTGATTTGACACTTTCTGGATTAAATCCTATGGCTTATCAGACAATAGTGAATGATGCCCAGACCAATTTGTATAAACTGAGAAATGGGAATGGAGGTCTGTGTGACAAATTTTGGAGGCCGTATAGTTTCTGTTATGGTCCCAGATAAAAATGGGGAAATGAGGGATGTAGTTTTAGGCTTTGACAGTATTGCTGACTATATTCATATTCCGAGTGATTTTGGTGCGTCTATTGGGCGTTATGCTAATCGTATAAACCAAGGACGTTTGGTCTTGGATGGAGATACGATTCAATTACCGCAAAATAATTTTGGCCATTGTTTACATGGAGGTCCTAAGGGATGGCAGTATCAAGTGTATGACGCTAACCAAATTGATGATACTACACTGGAGTTGACAATTGTTTCGCCAGACGGTGATGAGAACTTTCCTGGAAATGTAACAGCCAAAGTTATCTATAAACTTACGGATGACAATGCCATTGATATCAAATACAGTGCAACGACCGATAAGAAAACGGTGATTAACATGACTAACCATTCATATTTCAATTTGTCAGGAGATCCATCCAAGGCTGCTACTGACCATATTCTATATATAAATGCAGATACTTATACTCCTGTTGACAGTACATTTATGACAACTGGAGAGATTCTGCCTGTAAAAGATACGCCAATGGATTTTACTGTTCCTAAAGTTATAGGAAAGGATATCAGCAATTATGATTTCGTTCAATTGAAGAATGGCAATGGATATGATCATAATTGGGTATTGAATACTAAAGGTGATTTGACGCAGGTCGCTGCTCGTTTGACGTCTCCTGAAACAGGAATAACTTTGGAGGTATATACTAATGAACCTGGAATTCAAGTTTATACAGGTAATTTTCTGGATGGGACAGTAAAAGGTAAAAAAGGTATAGTCTATAATCAACGGGCATCCGTTTGTTTGGAGACTCAGCATTATCCTGATAGCCCCAATAAATCAGAATGGCCATCTGTGATTCTAGAACCGGGGCAAACGTATAGCAGTGAATGTATCTTTAAATTCAGTGTCGAGAAATAACCTTAAAAGTAGTGCTAATTTGAAAAATAGAAAATATGAATTGGAATACAAATGAATTTATCTGGCTCGACTGGGTGATACTTGCTGTAGGAGTCGTAGCTATAGTCTGGGCGATTTATCGTGCCATAAAGAAAGATAAGGAAAAAATGAAAGGTGCCGATAGTCAGGATTATCTGTTCGGAAAAGGCGAACCTTGGTATATCATTGGTGCCGCTATCTTTGCTGCCAACATTGGCTCTGAACATTTGGTTGGTCTTGCAGGAACTGGAGCCAAAGATGGTGTAGGGATGGCTCATTGGGAAATGCAGGGATGGATGATTCTGATTTTGGGATGGCTGTTTGTTCCTTTCTATCAACTGCTGAACAACAAGATGGGTAAGATTATCACTATGCCTGATTTCTTGAAATTCCGTTATACTCAACGTACGGGCTCGTGGTTGTCTATCATCACTTTGATAACTTATGTGTTGACTAAGGTTTCTGTTACAGCTTTTACCGGTGGTATTTTCTTTGAGTATTTGCTTGGCTTACCTTTTTGGTATGGTGCTATTGGCTTGATTGCTGTTACGGCTGTATTCACGGTTTTCGGTGGTATGAAGGGTGTAATGACACTGTCTGCCATTCAGACTCCGATTTTGATTATCGGTTCTTTCCTGGTATTGTTTTTGGGACTGAGCATGTTGGGTGACGGTAGTATCAGCGAAGGCTGGTCACAGATGATGGCTGTTTGTAACGCTGCTCACGACGGTTTTGGTACAACTCACATGTTCCATACCGATCCTGCAGATCCCATGTATCCGCAATTTCCCGGATATGTAGTATTCCTCGGTGCTTCCATTATTGGTTTCTGGTATTGGTGTACCGACCAACACATCGTACAACGTGTACTCGGACAGCAAAAGGGTGAATCGGACGATGTCGTGATGAAACGTGCTCGTCGTGGTTCTATTGCTGCTGGTTATTTCAAACTGTTACCAGTATTCATGTTCTTGATTCCTGGTATGGTTGCTTATGCGCTTGCTCAAAAGACTGGTAGTGGCATTGTGATGGATATTACCAACGCTCACGATACAGACGGTGCTTTTGCCATGATGGTGAAAAATATTTTGCCTGCCGGTATTAAGGGAATTGTGACTATCGGTTTCATCTGTGCTCTTGTCGCCTCGCTGGCAGCCTTCTTCAACAGCTGCGCCACGTTGTTCACAGAGGACTTTTACAAACCGATGAAGAAAGGCATGAGCGAAAGCCATTACGTACTGGTAGGGCGTATTGCTACAGTAGTAGTCGTATTGCTGGGCCTGGCCTGGATGCCTATCATGATGAATATGGGAAATCTTTATTCATACCTGCAGGACATCCAGTCACTGATTGCACCCGCAATGGTTGCTGTCTTTACGCTGGGTATCTTCTCAAAGCGTATCACTCCGAAAGCAGGCGAATGGGGACTCATCGGCGGTTTCCTCATCGGTATGGTCCGTCTGCTTACCAATGTCATCACAGATTCGGGTAAGGCCGTGATGGATGGTGCTTTCTGGGAATGCACTACTTGGTTCTGGCAGACCAATTGGCTTATTTTCGAAGTCTGGTTGCTTGTATTTTTGATTGTTTTGATGGTTGTTGTATCCTGCTTTACGCCGAAACCTTCTGCCCAGCAGATTGAAGCCATTACTTTCACTGGCAGTTATAAACAACTCATCCGTGAGAGCTGGAATAAATGGGACGTTATTGCTTCACTGGGTGTCGTGTTGCTTTGTGCCCTGTTCTATGCTTATTTCTGGTAATTGTATTTAATGTTTCTTGAATGACAACATATTATAATATTAATCCGAAGTTCTATATTTCGGTAGACTGCATTATTTTCGGTTTCAGCAAAGGAGAACTGAGCCTTCTCCTGTTGAAACGAAACTTTGAGCCGGCCAAAGGCGAGTGGTCGCTGATGGGCGGTTTTGTGCAGGAAAATGAAAGCGTGGACGATGCTGCCAAACGAGTCTTGGCTGAGTTGACAGGTTTGGAACAAGTCTATATAGAACAGGTTGGAGCGTTTGGTGCCATAGACCGCGATCCGGGAGGAAGAGTCATTTCCATTGCATATTATGCCTTGATCAATATCGATGAATACGACCGTGAACTGGTTCAACAGCATAATGCTTTCTGGATTGGAATCAATGACTTGCCTCCTTTGATATTCGACCATTTGGAGATGGTTCAGAAGGCACGTGCTATGATGCAGAAGAAAGCATCTACGGAGCCTATCGGCTTCAATCTGCTTCCCAAGCTCTTTACCCTGTCACAATTGCAAAGTCTGTATGAAGCTATTTATGGAGAGCCTATTGATAAACGCAATTTCCGTAAGCGGATTGCGGAGATGAACTACATTGAGAAGACGGACAAAAAAGACAAAACCGGCTCCAAACGTAGTGCGGCCCTGTATCAATTTAATGAGAACATTTATCGGAAAGCTCCTAAATTTAAATTATAAGTTAACGTTTAAGCGATATAATTATGCTAGAAGAACTGAAAGAAAAAGTATTTCGTGCCAACCTTGACTTGGTGAAGCACGGACTGGTCATCTTCACTTGGGGAAACGTGTCGGCCATCGACCGCGCAAGCGGGCTGGTGGTCATCAAGCCCAGTGGTGTAAGCTATGACGAGATGAAGGCCACGGACATGGTGGTAGTCGATCTAGACGGTAAGGTAGTGGAGGGGAATCTTCGTCCTTCTTCAGATACGCCGACCCATGTGGTGCTCTACAAGGCTTTTCCCGAAATCGGTGGAGTGGTGCATACACACTCTACCTATGCCACTGCC
>OLZV01000807.1_pt1 | contig 12328 bp, 8 predicted proteins | sample 1644531 | NCBI WGS metagenome assembly OLZV01 (sample SAMEA103958115, study PRJEB25191) | human gut metagenome | biome: human-associated habitat [ENVO:00009003]; feature: intestine environment [ENVO:2100002]; material: feces | place: Germany | collected 2013/2015
GTACCACCATTAGCAGCATCTTTATAAGTAGCCACGATGTTACCGTCTTCCATGAAAGTGACATCCTGCAAAACTGTTCCCAACATATCAGTAGCGGAAACTTTATTTTCTGCTCCAACAGCAATCAACGGCATGCGTAATGCGATTTTCAAAACCGAATCAACCGGCATTTCAAAAGAACCGAAAAGAGGAGGAATTACTTTTTCTGACTCCCATACCAGACGAACAGGATCCTGCTCTTCTACTTCCTGGTTATACGGTTTCAACTTCCAAGTCATTCCAGCCAGTTTCGCATTCTTCAATTTCACTTCACTCAAAGCCAACTCCATAGCTCCGGCTGAAACCTCACCTTTATAAGAGAAAGTACAATAATCTGTTTCTGATGTACCGGCAAAAGAACATTGATCACCATTGATAGTCAAATCAACCGGCAAGGTAACCACCGGACTTCCTGGTAACACACCGGGAGCAGTAGGCATCGATACCTCTTCACGAGCTGCAGCACTCTTTGCTTTCCCCAAGATGCCATTTAAGTCAAATTCCCCTTCCAAACGTAGAGTTGCCTTCTGAGCATTGGTTGCATCGGAAGTAACTTTCTTACCCGGCATCGGCGCACCATTGTATGTAAGTTGCAAACCATTTTCACCAGTAAAGGTTGTCTGAGGCACAGGATTTACCATTTTTTCATCATCATCACTACACGATGTGAACAATGTCACAGAACAAATCACTGCGAACAAATAATAAAAAAGATTCTTTTTCATTGTTTAGTTAATTTAATTTATACTCGAAAAATCGTGCAAATATAATAAAAAGTTAAGCGTATAACTATTTTTATCGAAAATTAGGACACATTTTACGTAATTTAGAACATTATTCCGGCAACATCACTACCCCCAGCTTCTTCTTTCCATCCATCTTCACTATCAATGGTTTATCAAACCGCACATGACGAATGAACCTGGTTTCTTCAATAGCCGGCCGGGTATCCAGTACCTCTTGGTTATAGATACCATCCTTCATATAGGCATTAATTGTGAAATAACCGACTCCGAAAGAAGTCAGATTCTGAAAGAAGTGAGTTCCCTGACTAGGATCCACACGATAATTAGTCAGCCCCGCCTCCACAATGACACGTGCGGCCGAAATATGGGGCCATTTCACAGGAATGCCCAGCCACGAATCGCTGCTTCCCCAGCGTCCCGGACCTACCAATATATAATGTTTCCCTTCATCCAAGAATTTACGGTTCATCTTTTCTATTTCATAAGCAATGGTCGGATTATTGGAAGCAGTATAACCATCTGTTTTCACATAAATCACATCCTGAATGTCCTCCATAATGCCATGCCCCAGTGAATTATTACTCTTTAAAAGAACATCCTCATCCTTAATAAGGTTCAAATCCTCCTCAAGATTGGCTTTCACATCGACCATCGGACGAATCTGCAATAAATAGAAAGTACCATTCTTCTTTTGCTGGTTCAATGTCACAGCAAACTCTATCTCAACAGGACGCCTCATCTCACTTTGCCCGTATTCCTGTACCAACTGCAAAATACGGGGCAAAGGAAATACATCGTGTTGCAACACATTGGCAAATGTTATCACCTTCCGGCCTCCCGGATAAATTCCGTCACGGATAATCATATCATACGGATCATACGTGGAAGCAATGAAAGTTAAGGCTCCATCATTATCAGCTTCTTTCACCGGAAGCTTCAACAAATTAAAGCCGTCATCCAAAGAAAAGTTATGCCCCGTATTCTTCAAATCAAGCGCATAAAACTGAGTCTGCGTCTCACGAAGAGCAATTTCCATCTCACTGGTCTGCAACACTTGGTTAGGATGATAAGGACACACCCTCAGAGTCAGACCTCCGTCTACAATATATTTACCCAACCCCAAAGCAAGACTTACAGTTCCCTCTTCGGCTTTTTCATCTCCTAAAGGATAATAATTCAGTGAACGAGCCACACCCGACATAGACGGATAAAAACGGTCACCATACTGTGTACCGACCACCTGTTGCAAAATAACAGCCATCTTCTCTTGGTCTATCACATTGCTGGTTGCCTGCATATACGCCTTGCTGTCTCTGAAGAAAACAGAAGCATACACCCCTTTTATGGCATCGCTCAACATACGGAGCATCTCATATTTATCATCTAAATAAGGAATCATATAAGTAGAATATATCCCAGCAAAAGGCTGATAATGAGAATCTTCCAGCAAACTAGAAGAACGGATGGCTATAGGCGATTTCACCACATCAAAGAAAGCAAAGAAATCTTCCACCAGACGGTCGGGCAACTTGGCACGAAGAAAAGCCTTCAATATCGTGTCATCATCCGCATCACTCAATGCTACTTGATATAGGCTGTTGGTATCCATGAATTCATCAAAGATATCTGTACAAAGCACCACCGTTTTAGGAATGACTACCGTCGCATTTTCAAACTCATCAAATTCCACGTGGCGCTTTACCATATTGTCAATAAAAGCCAGACCACGTCCTTTCCCCCCCAATGACCCCTCACCGATACGGGCAAAATTAGAATAACGGTCAAAACGATCACGTTGGAACACAGCCACCACACCTTGATTCTTCATCTTACGATACTTCACAATAGCCTCAAAGATTATACGGCGATGAGCATCAATATCCTGCAAAGAATCCCAAGTTATCTGCTTTAAGAACTCGGCAGGTGGAAACATGGCACGAGAATACAGCCAGCGGGATACGTGATTACGACTGATATGGTAAAGGAGAGATTCTTTAGGAATAGCAAAAATAACATTCTGTAATTCCTTCAAATTATGAACACGGGCCACTTCTTCCAATGTATCGGGATTACGGAAAATGAAATCCCCGAAACCAAAATCATCAGACACAATTTCACGCAAGTCTATATTCATCTTCTTGGAATTCTTATCCACAAAGCTAGCACCATACCGGGAAGCATACACCTTGTTGTCTACCTCAGCCGACTGTAAAATAAGAGGAACAAACGGATCCCTGGAACGTACCTCCGCCAGCAACTTAATACCTGCCATTGGATCCACCACACCACCACGCGGGTAACGTGCATCCGTAATCACACCTAATACATTATTCTGATATTTATTATATAAATCCATCGCCTCCTCGTAAGTACGTGCCAATACAATTTTGGGACGTCCCCTCATACGCAATGTACGCTGGTGAGCATTCAAAGCCTCTGTGGCAAATTCCTGACTTTGCTTCAACACAAATTTATATAAGTTAGGCAACACGGAAGAATAGAACCGGATGGAATCTTCCACCAATAAAATCATCTGCACTCCCACCTCTTTAATATCATGTTCCAAATTCATCTTATCTTCTATCAGCTTGATGATAGACACTAACAGGTCCGTATTCCCCAACCAGCAGAACACATATTCAAAGATGCTCAGATCCTCATGCTCCATACGTGCCGTAATACCATGCGAGAACGGGGTCAGTACCACCAGCGGAATATGAGGGTATTGTTCTTTTATGCTGCGTGCAATTTCAAATGTATCACTGTTATCAGATCCGGGCATACAAATCACCAGATCAAATGTAGTGTTCTCCAATTGCTTCCAGGCAGCTTCCTCAGTAGAAACTTGTGTAAAACGTGGCGGATAGCGAAGACTGAGGTTCATATATTCATTAAATATCTTCTCATCTATACGCCCGTCATCCTCCAACATAAAAGCATCATACGGATTTGCTACCAAAAGAACATTAAAAATCCGTTTGGTCATGAGGTTTACAAACGAGGTATCCTTGAAATACAACTGATTTAATTTTAACTTGCTGAGCATGGTTATTTGATTTACATGGATAATGTAATAGCAAAATACGTCAATAATATTGTTTTATGCAACTTATTCGCAATAAAAAAGAACTTTTGGGTAGAGTGGTCTTACCACAACGATTAACTTTTTATCACCACCAAACTAAAATTTAGCCCAAAACATTTTGCCAATTCACCAAAAAACATACCTTTGCATCAGAAATGATTTTCATTTTGTCAAAACCTTAAATGCATAATAGTTATGGATATTAATCAAATCATGACCTCCCTGGAGGCAAAACACCCTGGTGAATCAGAGTACTTGCAGGCTGTAAAAGAAGTCCTGCTTTCTATTGAGGATATATACAATCAACATCCGGAATTTGAGAAAGCGTCCTTGATTGAGAGATTGGTGGAACCCGACCGTATCTTTACATTTAAGGTGCCTTGGGTAGATGATAAAGGAAAAGTACAGGTAAACTTAGGTTACCGCGTTCAATTCAATAATGCAATCGGTCCGTACAAAGGCGGTATCCGTTTCCATGCTTCTGTAAACCTCTCCATTCTGAAATTCTTAGGATTTGAGCAAACATTCAAAAATGCACTGACCACATTGCCTATGGGCGGTGGTAAAGGTGGCTCCGATTTCTCACCACGTGGTAAGAGCGATGCTGAGATCATGCGTTTCTGCCAAGCATTCATGCTTGAATTGTGGCGCCACGTAGGTCCTGATATGGATGTTCCTGCCGGTGACATCGGTGTAGGTGGCCGTGAAGTAGGATATATGTTCGGTATGTATAAAAAGTTAACCCGTGAATTTACAGGTACCTTCACTGGTAAAGGCTTGGAATTTGGCGGTTCGTTAATTCGGCCTGAAGCAACCGGTTTTGGTGGTCTTTACTTCGTAAACCAAATGCTGAAAGCAAAAGGAATTGATATTAAAGGTAAAACGGTAGCTGTTTCCGGTTTCGGTAATGTAGCTTGGGGTGCCGTGACTAAAGCAACTGAATTAGGTGCAAAAGTAGTCACGATCTCCGGACCCGACGGCTATATTTATGATCCGGACGGTGTAAGTGGCGATAAAATTGATTATATGTTGGAATTACGTGCGTCAGGCAATGATATCGTAGCTCCATACGCAGAGAAATATCCAAACTCAACATTCGTTGCCGGACGTCGTCCGTGGGAAGTTAAAGTAGATATTGCGCTTCCGTGTGCGACTCAAAACGAATTAAATGGCGAAGATGCTTGTAATTTAATAAAAAATTCCGTTCTTTGCATTGGAGAAATTTCTAATATGGGTTGTACTCCGGAAGCAATTGATGCGTTTATTGAAAATAAACTAATGTATGCACCGGGTAAAGCCGTAAATGCCGGAGGTGTAGCTACCTCAGGTTTGGAAATGAGTCAAAATGCGATGCATATGAGTTGGAGTGCACAAGAAGTAGATGATAAGTTACATCAAATTATGTATGGTATTCATGAACAATGTGTGAAATATGGTACTGAACCTGATGGATATATCAACTATGTAAAAGGAGCAAATATTGCAGGCTTTATGAAAGTAGCCCATGCCATGATGGCTCAAGGAATTGTTTAAAGGCATTCTATTAGCATAAAAATATCTCGTTTAGTTGTATTTGTATTTTGTATTGTAGCTTGCGCTGCCCGCCTGTGAAGGTATGGCAGCGTTTTTTTATGGTATATCCAATCTTTTTTATACATTTGTAGCTTCAAGTAAACGTATGTAAAATTTAAGTTATGGAAATATTACAACTAGATGGCCTTGAACCTCAATTATTTAATTTAATTGGACCATTGGCTATGAATCCTAAAGTCCTGAGGGCAAATAACAATTATCCCTTTAAAACGACCGAACGTTTTCAATGGTACATTGCTGTCGAAGATAGTGACGTAACCGGTTTTGTCCCTGTAGAGCAGAAAAGTGGCGGTTATGTTATTAACAACTACTATGTCCATAACGATGATCAGGAAGTGTTAGCTGGATTGTTGGAAGCAGTAAAGCCTAAAAACAATTTGTATGCAATTGTTCAAACCAAACACGAAGCAATTTTTTCCAACTGTGGTTTTCAAACCGAACACCGTTGGACTAATTATATTAAAATGATTTACAACACGAACAAAAATGAACAATAAAAGAACTAAAGGGGAAAATGTTTATCAACTCGTTCAAAAGAGACTCAAATTCTTATTCAACGAATTTGATAATATCTATGTTTCTTTTTCTGGAGGAAAAGATAGTGGTGTCTTGCTCAATTTATGTATCCAATATATCAGAGAGCATAATCTGGACAGGAAAATCGGAGTATACCACATGGACTATGAAGCACAGTATCAAATGACCACAGAGTATGTGGAACAAACGTTCAGAGAAAATCAGGATATATTGGAAATCTACCATGTCTGTGTCCCTTTCAAAGTAGTGACTTGTGCTTCTATGTTTCAAACCTATTGGCGCCCTTGGGACGAAAGTATGCACGCCCACTGGGTAAGGCCTATGCCTAAAAACTGTTATAAGAAAGAAGATTTCCCATTCTACAATGAGGAAATGTGGGACTACACTTTCCAGACTTCATTTGCATCGTGGTACCATAAAAAGCATGATGCAGTACGCACTTGCTGCCTGGTTGGCATCCGAACTCAAGAGAGCCTAGACCGATGGAGAACTATTCACGGTAACAATCGCCTGAACAGCTATCACAACCTGATGTGGACCCGCAGACTAGGATACGATTTATACAATGCCTACCCTATCTATGACTGGACTACCGAAGATATATGGACAGCATACGCCCGTTTCAAATGGCCATTCAACCAAATGTACGAACTTTATTATAAAGCCGGAGTACCTTTGGACAGACAACGTGTAGCCAGTCCGTTCCTCAGCACAGCACAGGAAACCTTGAAATTGTACAAAGCCATCGATCCCAATACTTGGGGGAGAATGTTAGGCCGAGTAAACGGAGTAAACTTTACCGGAATCTATGGTGGAACCCGTGCCATGGGATGGCAAAACATCAAATTACCAGAAGGCTACACATGGAAAGAGTATATGTACTTCCTGTTAGATACGTTACCCGAAGAAACCAAACAGTCTTATTTGGAAAAACTAAGAGTAAGCCGGGAATTCTGGAAATACAAGGGAGGATGCCTAGATTTATCAACTATACGCAAGTTAACTGATTTGGGCATAAAATTCTACGTACAAAAGAAAACAAACTACAAGACAGACAAACTTCCTGTTCAAATGGATTATCTAGACGATATAGACATCGCAGAGTTCAAAGAAATCCCCACTTATAAACGTATGTGTATTTGCATTCTGAAAAATGACCATGTATGTAAATATATGGGATTTGCCCTAACTAAAAAAGAAAAGTTAAGAAGAGACAGAGTGATGCAGAAATATAAAAACATTATCAGATGAAAGAAGAATTCGAAAGTCCTGTGTATCACGTGCACAGAGTACCGGTGGAAAAGGTACGTGCCAACAGTTATAATCCAAACCACGTAGCCGCTCCTGAAATGAAATTGCTGGAATTAAGCATTTGGGAAGATGGCTATACTATGCCTTGTGTATGTTATTATATTCCCGATGAAGATATATATGAACTGGTAGACGGGTATCATCGTTATTGTGTGCTTAAAACTTCAAAACGTGTGTTTGAACGAGAAAAAGGTTTACTTCCCGTGGTCGTTATAGAAAAAGACCTTTCAAACAGAATGGCAAGCACTATCCGCCACAACCGCGCCCGCGGCACTCACAGCATTGAATTGATGGTAGATATCGTGGCAGAACTGACCAAAGCCGGAATGAGTGACGAATGGATAAAAAAGAATATTGGTATGGATGCCGACGAACTTTTACGACTCAAACAGATATCCGGCTTAATGGAACTCTTTGCTGACAGGGAATTCACAATACCTGAACCATAAAGCAATTTTCATTAATACATTATTCAGTTGAAATATAACTCATTAATAATAGGATTGTCGGTCCTGGCTTTGCAAAGCTGCACCGACAATCTTGTTTATACAGGGACCGATATCGAGGTAGTACTCACAGGCAATACATACCAAGCAGCTTTCACAGAAAGCTCCCCTGTTTCCACTTTTAACTCTGGCAATCAAATCCTGCTGAATGCTTCCGGCAGTCTTCAAATAGACAACAGAATTCTGACTTATATGGACAACCAATGGAAAGCAGAAAATGAATTTAGCTGGAGTGACATAACAGGAAAAACAAATATTACGGCGCTATATCCTGTCTATCCTGATTTGGACTATATCCAAGAAAATCTTTATAAAAACAATTCGTTGGAAGACATACTGTATGTCAAGGATGAATTTCCAGCCGGAAATTCCATCCATTTACAGTTCAAACATTTATTTTCTCTTCTGACACTGTATTTGGACAGAGATTTACAGACCAATCTTCAGAAAATAGAAATAACATGTCCTGCTGTTTCTTCTATTATCCCAAAATCCGCTGAAATAGTTCCAGCGGATAATGAAACACATACGACTACTATTGCCCAAGTTTCTCCTTCCGGAAATTATTCGTTTATAGTCCCTCCTGTCAAAAACATGGTCATCGCCATAAATATGGTGACGAATGGAAAGAAATATACAACACAACTAGAAACAAAGTCTTTTACCGGTAACAAAGAATATACTTATCACTTAAAGACATCTGAAAAAACTCCGGGAATTATTACTGCCGAAGATTGGATTGCGTTCAGCCAACTTATTAATAGCAATACATTTACCCAATACAAAGGAAAAACATTGGACGATTTCGGAGAAACGATGAATGGAATAACCATTTATTATTTATTGAATGACATTGATTTTAAAGATGTGGATTGTACTGAGTTAAAACAAATAGGATACGCCCAAACAAACTATTACTTTTCCCAAACCTTTGACGGACAAAATCACACCCTTTACAATATACCTATCAATTCCAGCAATGGCACCACAGGTGTATTCGGAGCTGTCAATATCACCGGCATAGTTAAAAATCTTCATATCGAATCCAGCAAAGTATCTATCACATCAAAAAGCAAGAGCACAGCAGAAGGTACAAGTATTTTAGTCGGACGCAATAAAGGCAAAATACTAAATTGTTTCGTTAAAGAGTGCCAAATTACAGCCAATCCAACCAAAACGAACCAATCAGCCAATACAGGAGGCATAGCAGGAACTTCAACAGGGGAAATCACCAATTGCTATGTTACCAACACCCAAATCGTTTATGACGCAGATTCAAAAATAAAAGCAGAACCAGCCGGCGGAATAGCAGGTTCCATCCAAACTCAAGGTTTGATAACAAACTGCTACTCTGCCAACAACATAATAAAGAACAGAGAAAGTTACAATGGTGGAATATGCGGAAAGGCTTTAGATGGAGCGCACATTGAAAATTGTTATGTCTATAACATAGATCTAATTACGACCAAAGGATTATTCGCAGGTATAGCTGCCAACTCTTTCTTCATCCACAACTACTATGATAATGCAAAAATAACCTTTATCGGAAAAAATGACAGTGGGAATCAGTTGTCTAAAAATGCCCAATACACAGGTACTTTTATGAATAAGGAAGACATTCCCATCTACCGGCTTCTCAACCAATGGATAGATGAAACAGCTCCTACCCTTTATCCCGGTTACCTCTTTACCCGATGGACTGATGGAGGAGAAAATCTTCCTGCCGTTTTCATTTCAGAATCCCTGAAAAAGTAAGTGAACTTACTTTTTCAGGGATTCTGTACAAATTAAAAGCCGCTTTCTCATTTCACTGAAAAAACGGCTTTTTATATAAAATTATAGCTTGTTCTTATTAAAGAGCACCTACTTCATGCAAAGCAGCGTTAGTCTTGCGAACAGCAGCAGCACTTGCAGCAAATTTAGCTTTTTCTTCTTCGTTCAAAGGCAATTCAACAATCTTTTCAATACCGTTCTTACCCAAGATTACAGGCACACCACAGCAAATATCTGATTCCCCATATTCACCTTCCAAATAAACTGAACAAGGAACCATCTTACCCTGGTTGTGGATGATAGATTCAACAACAAATGCACCAGCTGCACCCGGAGCATACCATGCAGAAGTACCCAGCAACTTAGTCAGAGTAGCACCGCCTACCATAGTAGCAGCAGCAACTTCCTGCAATTTTTCTTCAGACAAGAAGTTAGAAACAGGCATACCTTTGTAAGTAGCAAAACGAGTCAAAGGAATCATAGTAGTATCACCGTGACCACCGATAACCATACCTTCCACTTCATTAGCGTTGCAACCCAAAGCTTGAGACAAGAAATATTTGAAACGTGAACTATCCAAAGCACCACCCATACCGATGATTCTATTCTTAGGCAAGCCCAAAGCTTTCAATGACAAATAAGTCATGGTATCCATCGGGTTAGAGATAACTACGATGATAGCATTAGGAGAATACTTTAAGATATTCTGAGCAACTGACTTAACGATGCCTGCATTAACACCAATCAGTTCTTCACGGGTCATACCCGGCTTACGGGGAATACCTGAAGTGATAACCACAACGTCAGAGTTAGCTGTTTTTTCATAATCGTTAGTGCAACCTACAATGTTTGTGTCGAAGCCCAACAACTGAGCAGTCTGCATCATATCCATTGCCTTACCTTCTGATACGCCTTCTTTAACGTCCAGCATTACTACTTCGTCTGCTACTTCGTTAAAAGCAAGAACATTTGCACATGTAGCACCTACGTTACCTGCGCCTACTACGGTTACTTTTGACATAATCTCTATATTTTGTTTAAAGTTGATAATAAAATCGCCTTCTTAAAAGCACCGCAAAGTTACAATGATATTCCGAATTAAAGAAAAATTTCCATAATATTTTTCGAGCAGTCTACATAAATTATTGTACTTTTGTCCAAAATTCAATGTAACACTATGGATAAGAGCAAAAAACTGATTATTGTCATTATTCTGCTGGTTGTGATTATCGGCGGAGTTTCTTTTTATGCTTTTCATCAAGCAAAAGAAAATAAAGAAATGAGCGAACTCTTCGCTGTGGAAAAACTGGAAATGGAAAACGAATATACAACTTTCGCCACCCAATATGATGAACTTCAGATACAGATAAACAATGATTCCTTGCGCGAAAAGCTGGAGAGTGAGAAGCTGAAAACACAGCGGCTGCTAGAAGAATTACGACAAGTAAAGACCAGTAACGCAGCTGAAATCATGCGTTTGAAGAAAGAACTGAAAACAGTGCGTGCCGTACTACGCACCTATGTTATCCAAATAGATTCACTGAACAAACTCAACCAAGCACTAGCTGAAGAAAACCAAGAAGTAAAACAAAAATATACGCAGGCAACCCGCCAAATCAATAATTTATCTCAAGAGAAAAAAAATCTGAATGAAAAGGTCACCTTGGCAGCTCAATTGGATGCCACAGCAATTAGTGTAGAGCCTAGAAACAAACGCGGTAAAACAGCCAAGAAGGTAAAAGATGTAAAAAAGATAGCTATCTCGTTCACCATTGTCAAGAATATTACCGCCAACGAGCCTTTCTTCCAGGGACATTTCCCGCAAGAACCTGTTATGCCGGGAGTGCTTCAAGTAGAAGCCATGGCACAATGCGGTGGTCTGCTTGTTCTTAATTCAGTGGACGAACCCGAAAGATACTCCACCTACTTCATGAAAATAGACGGTGTGAAATTCCGCCAGAAAGTAGTGCCGGGAGACACTTTATTGTTCCGTGTTGAATTGTTGGCTCCTATCCGCCGGGGCATCTCCACAATGAAAGGATATGTGTTTGTAGGCGAGAAAGTAGTCTGCGAAGCCGAGTTTATGGCACAAATAGTAAAAAATAAATAACCACTAAAAAAACAACATGATTAGTCCATTAGCATATATACATCCCGAAGCAAAAATTGGTGAGAATGTAGAAATCGGTCCTTTTGTGTTTATCGACAAGAATGTAGTTATCGGTGATAACAACACAATCATGCCTAACGCCAATATACTGTATGGCTCACGCATAGGGAACGGCAACACCATTTTTCCGGGAGCTGTTATAGGCGCTATTCCCCAGGATTTGAAATTCCGCGGTGAAGAAACGACTGCCGAAATAGGTGATAACAACACCATTCGCGAGAATGTAACCATCAATCGTGGTACAGCGGCTAAAGGCAAAACCATAGTGGGCAGTAACAACCTGTTGATGGAAGGAGTACACGTAGCACATGATGCCATCATAGGCAGCGGTTGCATCATAGGCAATGCCACCAAGATGGCAGGTGAAATTATCATTGATGATAACGCCATTATCAGCGGTGCCGTATTGATGCACCAATTCTGCCGGGTAGGCGGTTATGTAATGGTACAGGGCGGTTCACGTTTCAGCAAGGACATTCCTCCTTATATTATAGCAGGGCGCGAACCCATTGCCTACGCAGGAATCAATATCGTAGGACTCCGCCGCCGCGGATTCTCCTCCGACGTG
>OLZV01000817.1_pt1 | contig 12249 bp, 10 predicted proteins | sample 1644531 | NCBI WGS metagenome assembly OLZV01 (sample SAMEA103958115, study PRJEB25191) | human gut metagenome | biome: human-associated habitat [ENVO:00009003]; feature: intestine environment [ENVO:2100002]; material: feces | place: Germany | collected 2013/2015
AAGATAAGCTGCACCTCGGCATAGCTTGCAAGCAAGCTTGCATCTCTGCTCTCGGTTTGCATTATCTTTGCATAAGATAAGCTGCACCTCGGCATAGCTTGCAAGCAAGCTTGCATCTCTGCTCTCGGTTTGCATTATCTTTGCACATGTGAAAGTATCTAAAGGACAAGGCCTAACAAAAAGCCTAAAAAGCCTTAAGACTCTCAGACAAATAAAAAACATTGCGGCCTGTGGGCACAATAAGATTCATAAAAATTAACAACCTGTAGAATATATGAACAACGTATCATCTTTCGAAAATTTCACCAGCAAACGGCCCGTAAGCCTAACGCTCGACGCCATTGCCAATTTTATGAGGTGTGACCAACGCCTTGAGTCTTTAACAAAAGCCTATCGCCAGACAGGAAGCAAGCACATCAAGATGGAGACCCCACTCTTCGCTGTCGCTTGCTTCTTCGACGGCGGCAAGGGCAAGGAGAACATAAAGGGGCTTACAGGCCTTAGCATGGTCGACTTCGATCACATCTCTCCCTCGGGCCCTCTCAAGGAAGAAGAACTGTCAGCGTTGAGAAGCAAGATAGCTGGCGACCCCCACACCGTGATGTGTTACACCACCATCAGCGGCAACGGCCTACGCATAATCTTCCGTTACGAGCAGCCCCAGAGCAAGACCGACGGGGTGGGCGACCACGTTTTTGAGCAGTATAAGGCAGCGTTCTATGCAGGCAACGCCTATTATGAGAAGCTCCTTGGTATGAAGGCCGACATGCAGTGTAAAAACATTACCCGTCTCAGCGGCATAGCCCATGACCCCGACGTGTTCTTCAGAGACCCCGACAAGGCAGAGGCGTTCACCCTCGACGAGGTGGCCGCTGCCGCCAGTCAGCATGCCAAGGAGAGCAAGGAAGAGAAGCAGATGCAGCGAATACAGACCTATTATGACAGTCTTGTAGCTCCCATGCTCGCCCGTAAGGGCTATAAGTTTCAGCCCTCCTGCCATAACGATTACGTCATGCGCGTAGGCTACATGCTCGCCGAGCGCCGCTTCTCGAAGAAGGTGGTTGTGCGCTGGGCGTTGCGCATGTTTGGTGCCGACTATTCTGGCACGGAGCAGGTCATCAACTCGTGCTTCGCCAGCTCCTCGTCGCGTGGTCGTGATGGTGGTAGAGCGGGAAAGGGCGATGCTAACACGGCCTCTGTGGACGAGATTAAAGCGTTCCTTGACGGTAGAGTAAGGCTGCGGTATAACGTGATTACCTCGCGTGTTGAATGCTTGCTGACTGGGGAAAACACGAATAATACTTTGAGTAGTTTGAACACGAATCTCACGAATGACACGAATAATTCTTTGGAAGAGAACACGAATAATTCTTTGGGTGGTTTGAACACTAATCTCACGAATGACACGAATAATTCTTTGGGGGAGAACACGAACCTCATTTGTCCTCAATGGCAACCTATTTCCGACCGCATAGTGAACACCCTGTGGAGCCAGATGTCATCGGTGATGAGAGTGAACATCCAAGACATATACCGCGTCATAGAGTCTGATTACGTCCCAGCCTTCAACCCCTTCGTCGAGTATCTGGAGAGTCTCCCCGAGTGGCACGAAGGCGATCACGACTACATCGCTGACCTTGCCGCCACCGTCAAGATTAAAGGAGAACAAGAACACATGGAATCACCGGAAGCAGCAAGCCTCAAAGGAACATCCCAAGAAGGAACATCCCAAGAAGCCGATTCTTCACTCTTCACTCTTCGTTCTTCACTTCCATCCCAAGAAGCCGATTCTTCACTCTTCACTCTTCGTTCTTCCCTCAAGAAGTGGCTTGTCGGCATGGTAGCAGGTTGGATCTCCGAGGATGTGGTGAACAACGTCATCTTGGTGTTCATAGGTGAGCAGGGAGCGTATAAGACCACCTGGTTCAACTACCTCTTGCCACCCCAGCTGAAGCAATATTTCTACACCAAGACCAACGCCAACCGCATGACGCGCGACGACCTACTTACGCTGGCCCAGTATGGCTTGGTGTGCTGTGAGGAGCTTGACACCATGCGTCCTGCAGAGCTCAACCAGCTCAAGGCAGCCGTCACCATGCCCTCCATCGACGAGCGAGCGGCCTATGCCCATTTCCATGAGCATCGCAAGCACATAGCGTCGTTCTGTGGCACCGGCAACAACGTGTCGTTCCTGTCCGACCCCACCGGCAACCGCCGTTGGCTCCCCTTCGAGGTCGAGAGCATAGTCTCGCCCCGCGAGCACCCGTTCTGTTACGAAGGCATCTACAGTCAGGCCCTCGCCCTTTACAAGAGCGGCTTCACCTTCTGGTTCACCAAAGAGGAGATTCAGGAGCAGAACCGTCATAACCGTAAGTTTGAGACCCCGCGCCTTGAGCACGAGCTTGTAGACCTCTATTTCCGTAAGCCCTTGGAACATGAGAACAGCATGTTCATGACCTCGTCGAGGGTGTTGCAGATCATTGGCAGTGGCATCACGCAGAAGCTAAGTGCCACTCGCATAGGCATGGCTTTCAGCGAGCTGGGCTTTCAGCGCGTGCGCTATCACGGCATACGCGGCTATCTTGTCATGCAGCGCACGGCCGAGGAGATAATGGCCTACCAGAAGTCCATGGCCATGCATGCCATGCCCAATTATGACCTGCCGTTCTGACCCTTTGCGTTCAGATGCCCTACTCCTTCTGAAGCCAGGCAAGGAGGTGGCAACCTGTCAACCTGGCAACCGTTTTCCATAAATCCCTCACGCGCGGGCAGGAAAACGATATTTCAATTTATAAAACCAAAATAAGAATATAATGATTATAGAAACTGCTTGCCATGTTGCCAGGTTGCCTCCGTAACTGCCATAGATAGCACATGTAAGAGCCATAGATAGCTCATGTAAGAGCCATAGATAGCACATGTAAGAGCCACAGATAGCTCATGTAAACCCCATAGATAACCCATTAAAATCCCATAGACAAAATGAAAATCAAAAGCTACAGCAAACAAGACCTCGCCATGCTCTACTTCCCCGACAACGACCCCCACACAGCCACCAACCACCTTATGCGTTGGATTACCAACTGTCCTCCCTTGGTGGAGCACCTGCGCAAGACCCACTATCGTCGCAGCTCCAAATACTTCATAGCCCACCAGGTGAGAGCTATAGTGGAATACCTCGGAGAGCCGTAACCCCGAATTATTTTTAACCACGAATTATTTTTTTTGAACACGAATTTCCCGAATAACACGAATAATTTTTTTGCACACGGATCTCACGGATCACACGGATCTTTACAACGAGATTTTTGAAAACGAGATTCGCCGTAGGCCCACTGACCGAAGGGAAGTAATTAAACGAATTACACGAATATTTTATTGCACACGGATCTCACGGATCTCACGGATCTTTGCCTGCGGCAATTCTTGATTATGGGATTCTTAGATTTGTAATGAGGCACAAAAAATGACATCCGTGAGCCATGCGAAGCATTGGCAGATCCGTGAGATCTGTGAGATCCGTGTGCGTTAAAAAGAGTAAGATCCGCGTGAACAAAAATTATTCGTGTTATTCGGATTATTCGTGTTCAAAAAATTCTAGTGTAAGATCCGTGTGAGTGAGATCCGTGTGCAATAAAAAATTCGTGTCATTCGTGCGATTCGTGTTCAAAAAAATTCTAGTGTAAGATCCGTGTGAGATCCGCATGCAAATAATATTCGTGTTATTCGGATTATTCGTGTTCAAAATCTCGTGTAAGATCCCTAACGTATAGAATCGCATAGAAACGTACAGAAAGCCTCGTATCGTACAGAATCTCCTAAGCAGCCATTTCATATTTCGTATCTTTGCATAAGATAAGCTGCACCACAGCATAGCATTCAAGCAAGCTTGATGCTCTGCGTTCGGTTTGCATTATCTTTGCATTATCAAAAGTCATTGACCAGCAATGGCCATACCGTGATGAAGTAACGAGCGCGCCGTAACAACCGTCACAGCAAGAATCAACATTATTAACCAAAACAAACCGCATGATTAGAGTAAAACTGTATCAGAACAAGAACGAGAAGAACGAGACAGCCTACAACAAGTGGTACCCCCGTGTGATCGTGGAAGAGACCATCGGCCTGGAAGAGCTGTCTGCTCACATGGCAAGCCACAACACCCCCTTCTCCAAGGGCGCCATCAAGGGCATCCTCACCGACGCCGTGGCATGCACCAAGGAGCTGCTCCTGATGGGCAAGAACGTCAAGTTCCCCGACCTCGCCATCTTCTCCGTAGGACTGAGAGTGTTAGGCGGCTCACCCACCCCTGAAGAGTTCAACGTGTCAAAATATGTGCGCGGCGTCAAGCTCCGTGCCCGCGGCACAGGCGAGCTCACCTCAGCCAACCTGAAGCTCGACGCCACCATCAAGTGTGTGGACAAGCAGAAGAGCAGCACCGGCGACCAGAACACCGCCAGCGGTCAAGAGGGTGTCGACGGCCATAGCGCCACAGGCGATCAGAGCGTCACCGACCCCGCTGTCTAACCCCGCGGCCCGTCAGGCAACAAGCCACCAGCCTGTTCAGCTAACCCGCGGGGCGTGTCCCCCACAGCTAAAACCCTGACAACTTCCCCAAGAAGAATCAAACGATCGAAAGAGAGAAGCGACAGCTAATGGACCGTCCCTGCAGTCAGGGGTATTCCGATGACTACCCAGGCTGGTCACACCACGAAACCACCGGTGTGATACCTCCAGCAAGCACCAATGAAACACCGTCATGAACGGGTACCTGCTCAGAGCCTCCATAGCCCTTCTCTCCCGATTGTGTAACCATCAAACCCACCACAAGATTGTGTACCATCACCCCACCACAAGATTGTGTAACCATTAAACCCACCACAACAATGAAAAAAGAGAACATCAAGACCATCATCAACTTCATCATCACCGTCCTCACCGCCATCGCCAGCACCTTCTGCATGCAGAGCTGCATACTCAAATGATCCCTGCATCCCCCGGATAGGACCAGTTTTATAAGCCCACGGATCTCTCTAGTTTTTAAAAGCACACGGATCTCACAGATCTCACGGATTTGCCTATGCTTCGCATGGCTCACGGATGTCATTTTTTGAGTTATATTACAAATCCAAGAATCCCATAGAAGCAATAAGCCGTAGGCTAAAAGATCCGTGAGTGAGATCCGTGTGCCAAAAAATATTCGTGTTATTCGGATTATTCGTGTTCAAAAAAGATGTTCGCGGTTTTGGGTCAAAAGATCCGTGAGATTTGTGAGATCCGTGTGCGTTAATTAAGCAAGTACTGAGCAAGCAATGACGGAAATGAAACTTTTTGATTATCAGAAGGATATGGTGATGCGGATAGAGAAGGCTTTTCGCCTTTATCGGTCCGTGATGGCGCAAATGCCGACAGGTACAGGTAAGACGGTTGTACTTGCTTCGGTTGTAGAATCGTTTTTGGGGGAACATCCCTTAAAGTCTGTTTGGATTGTAGCCCATCGTAGGGAATTGGTTTCTCAAATTCAAGAAACTATTGAAAGGGTCTTTTCTAACCGCCTTGCAGAAAAAGAGGATGGTTCTTCTGACAACTTGATAGAAAAGCCGTTGGATTCTTCTCTCTTCACTCTTCATTCTTCACTTATAAAGGCCATGTCTATACAATGGCTGGCCCGGCATTATGATGAGATCGGGGAAGAGCCTGGGATGATTGTTATTGACGAGGCACACCATGCGCTCGCCAAGACCTATAAGGTGATGTGGGAGAGGTTTCCTAAGGCCAAGTTCTTGGGGTTGACGGCTACGCCTTGCCGGTTGAACGGCAAGGGATTCACAGATCTGTTTGACGTGTTGGTGCAGTCGTGGAGCGTTCCTGAGTTTATCAGTAAGGGACGATTGGCGACATACGATTTCGTGAGCATCAAATCGAATGGCGTGACGCAACGGCTCATCGACTCCTTGCAGAAGCGAGGGGCTGACGGCGACTATCAAAACAAGGAGATGGATATGCTGCTGAACAAGAGACCTTCCATCGAAAGGCTTTATAGGAGCTTTGAGGAGTATGGCAAGGATAGAAAGGGCATCGTGTATGCTATCAACATTTCTCATGCAAAGAAGATTGTGGAGCTGTATCAGGAGCATGGCATCAAGGCGGTTGCCATTGACTCGAAGACTCCTGCAGCGGAAAGACAAGCTGATATCGAGACTTTCAAGAAAGGCGATATCCAAGTGTTGGTGAATGTTGATATTTTCTCGGAGGGTTTCGACTGCCCTGATGTGGAGTTTGTGCAGTTGGCTCGTCCTACGCTCTCGCTTGCCAAGTATCTGCAGATGGTGGGACGTGGACTGCGTGTTGCCAAGGGGAAAAAGTGTTGTGTGATTATTGATAACGTGGGACTGTATCGGGTGTTCGGTTTGCCGTCACAGATATGGGACTGGAAGGCTACGTTTGAAGGGAGACTGAAATACAGCAGAAAGAAGGAGACTACGAAAGAAAGAGATTTCTTCTTGATGTATGGAAAGCAAGAAACGATGCCTGTTGGTCATGGCTCGGAAATGGTGATGGTGATGAGCCATGAGGAACTGATGCAGTCGTTGCAGTATCGGGAGTTTGTTGATTGCAACGATGATTTTGCCATCGTCAAGCTGCCTGACGGAAAGATGACGGTGGTAGACAGACAAGGCGAACAGGTTCTGGAGCCAGGCGACTACCATGACATGAAACTGCTGAAAGGAGACATCCTGTTCTATAGACCGAAGAGAAAGGAAGTGTGCTATATAGACCTGTTGGCGAGAACTGTCATTGACGACGGACCCAATGTGTCAGATGTTCCCAAGGTTGTCACCATAAAAGAATGGGAGTTTATAGAATATAACGGCATCTTCATGTCTCGAACCAAAGAAGAATTTTCTCTGCCATATCGTCCTTCACAATATGATTTTCTGAATTGTGGATTTTATATGACACTCAGATTCGGACATTCTGCTTCCGGTTGTCAAGCATGGTACCATTCTGCGGGTGATGAAGGGATGATACGCATGAGCAGTGAGGAGAGCAATAATGTGTGTTTTCTCCGTAATGATTACGAGCATGTGTATTGGCTATGTGCTAACCTTTATGGGGAGAATATTGTTGTCATGGACAGCAAGCAGCACTATTACCTGGTGGATCCTAATTTGAAGAAGACCTATATAGGGTGCAATAACCCCAAAAACGAGAATGAAGATTTGGCGGTTGTGATGCCTCGCCTTGGCCAAAAACTCTATCATGAGGCGATGTTGCAAAAGAAGGAGATGGATGCAAACGAGATGCTTCTTTTGCATGAGAAGTCGGAGGCTGGGCATGTGGAATTGTATCAAGCAGGAAAGAAATGGGGGGTGAAGGTTGACGGTAAAGTGATCGTGCCACCTCGCTACCACAGCATATCACAACCTGTCGGTGCCTATTGTGCCTTTGAAGAGATTCCCAGACATTGGGGGGTTATGACATTAAAAGGAAAAGTGGTCGTTGATGCCAGATATGAGAAGGTGGAGATTCATGACAACGGTATCGCCATGGTAACAAACATCACGGGAAAAACACAGACAATCAATCTGAAATGTTAAAACCACCGAAGAAAGGAACAGATTGTTATCACGGATCTTGTTCGCAGCGTTGCGCTCTCTGTTTTTGAACACGAATCGCACGAATTACACGAATATTTTATTGCACACGGATCTTAACACGGATAACACTCTAATTTTTTTGAACACGAATAATCCGAATAACACGAATATTTTATTGCACACGGATCTCACGGATCTCACGGATTCTTGTTCGCAGCGTTGCGCTCACGGTTTTTGAACACGAATCGCACGAATTACACGAATATTTTATTGCACACGGATCTCACGGATCTCACGGATCTGCCTATGCTTCGCATGGCTCACGGATAAAAAAATATTCGTTTAATTCGTTTAATTCGTGTTCAAAAATCCCATGTAAAAGATCCGTGAGATCCGTGAGATCCGTGTGCAATAAAATATTCGTTTAATTCGTGTTCAAAAATATCGTGTAAAAGATCCGTGTGATCGGTGAGTTCAAGGGTCTATATGCCACGATGAAAAGGTGGCGTATAGACCCTTGTTAGCAAATCGGTATCCGCAGTGTTGCAGCTCATTAAAACTTATATATAGGCAAAACCTTGACCTTATATCCGTTTTTCTCAATTACCCTTTCCTCATTCATCGTGACAATGATCAGATTGGAACATTTGAGTTCTCCCGCACATTCTATGATGCTATCTACCTCCCGCTTGAGCGTTCGTTCGGAAGAGAGGTCATAACATACTTGTATAAGACTTTCTACATGAGCACCCTGCCTTGTAACAAAATCAGTCTCCTTATCATTGCGGGAGCGATAATAGAAAAGCGATGTCTCTGAATGATATCCCCTGCGAACCAACTCGATAAAAACCTGATTCTCCAATAATCTGCCTAAGTTCTCACTCATACTAAAAGCCTTGGCTTCTACAAAACCATTGTCAACCACATATACTTTCTGTGGAGCTTTCTTCATCACTTTCAACTTGTTGTTGTAACGTGGCAGATAATACAAGAGATAGGGTTCTCTTAAATATCCCATAAACTTCTTGGTGGTTGCTACGCTCGAAAATCCCAACGCTTCTGCCAGTTCGTTGGCACTGAAAGGATTGCAGAAGTTAGAAACCAGATACATGGCCAGGTTGTTCAAATCCTCCACATTGCGTACTTTATGGCGCTTGGCAATGTCTTTCCAAATGATGGAATCAAAGAGTGTGGAGAGATAGTTTTGGGTCAGGCTTCTTGCTGCTACTGTCTCTGGATAGCCACCATGGTGCAGATAGTCTGCTATAAGCGAGAGGTCGGATGCGCTATCTTTCATTTCTGATACTTCCGAAAGATTCCTGTGGTTCCAGATAAAGAATTCAGAAAGACTGAAAGGCAGCATCTCTATCTGGATATATCTGCCTGTGAGCAATGTTGCCATTTCGCTGCTCAGCAGTTTGGCGTTGCTTCCCGTAATGACCATGTTGATTCCCATGCGGTAAAGCTTGGAGACCCACAAATCCCAACCATCCAGATTTTGAACCTCATCGAGCAGAAGATACTCGAAGTCGGGATAAACGGCATGTAGCGTTTCCCAAACCAAATCATCATCCCATGCACTCAGGAGTTTGCCGTCATCAAAATTCAGATAGGCAAAGTTCCTGCCTTTCAGCATCAGCAAAGCCTCTGTCGATTTGCCTGTTCTTCTAGGACCCGTTATCAACTTGATTTGCTTGCTTGCCAGCAGGTTATCCACATCATATTGGGTATGACGTGTAAGGTAAGGACGGGAAAGCAGGATATCCCGTTCCTTTTTCTGGTTACTGATAATTGCTCTCATTTCTCTTCAGAAGAATTGATTAGACCGAGACAAAGATACAAAAAATATTCATTTTGTTCTTCGTATTGAATAAAAAACTGCTGATTTTATTCAATACGAAGAACAGAATGAATAAAATCAGTACTTTTATTCCTCATCTTTCAGCTACTTCTTTCATCGTCAACATTCGCTATAGTTCTTATTGTTTTAAAATATCTTAATATTCCGCTTTATGCTCAATGTTTATTTGGTTGTATGTGTCGAAAAGTGTAGCTTTGCATTGAATTTATGTGTCAGAAAGTGTTAGCTTTCGATGCTATCATGTGTCGAAAAGTGTAATGATTTGACTGATTCATGTGTCTGAAAGTGTAATTACAGTTCTGACACCTCTCGTATGGAGATGGATTTCCTCGTTCAGCGTGAAGGGGCATTATTGCCTATAGAAGTAAAAGGCGGTACAAGCATCAAAGCCACCTCATTGCATAACTATCTTAAGGAGCACCCAGACATATCGGCCATACGTTATTCTATGTTGCCTTATCGTCAACAAGAGAATATCTCCAACATGCCGCTTTACGGAGTGTTTCTGCGTACATAATGTTGTGTGAAACCATTGTACGCTTACCGTTTGGGAGAAGCAGGCAAAGTGGCATTGTGGTGAAATTAGAAAAGAATATTCTTTTTCCTGCTAAAAAGTTTGTATTATCAATGATTGTTCGTATTTTTGCAGCACGAGAACCCGCCAAGCCTCTCAACGATGCTCAAATGTGCGGGTCGTTTTTGTTTTTATAGGTATATGGCAGCAAAAATTCCGTTTATAAAAACATATTCCACACCCCATGAGTTAGTGCAGCTACTCAAAACAAGAGGTATGGAGATAACCGATGAGGAAAAGGCTCAGCATTATCTTTTCCACATCGGTTACTATCGTTTGTCTGCCTATATGTACCCATTGCTTTCTATTCCCAAAGAGCAACATTTATTCAAGCAAGGAGTAACTTTTGGTAAGGTCATGATGTTGTATCGCTTTGACAAGAAACTGCGCCTACTCCTGTTCAATGAGATTGAAAAGATAGAGGTTGCTGTGCGTTGCGCTATCGTCAACTTTGGAACGGAAATGACAGGCAACCCTTTTTGGATGACTGATGCCAACAATTTCTCAAATCCGTCCAAGTTCAATCGCTCTATACGTCTTATAGAAGATGAACTGAACCATACAAAAGAGGATTTCATCAACCATTTCAAAGAGACATATACCAATCAGTACCCACCTTCATGGATACTGACCGAGATATTGCCATTTGGTGTAATCACCAATATTTATTCCAACATCAAGAATAAGAAGATAAAGAAGCGTATTGCACAGTCTTTTGGCTTGCAAGTTGCACCTTTTGAATCTTGGCTGACCATTATCACCGTAACAAGAAACTCATGTTGTCATCATGCACGTGTATGGAATAGGGTATTCTCTATTCGTGCTACCATGCCAATCAGAATGTCACGTCCTTGGATTACCTTGCCGACAGATCCATTGAAAGTGTACTTTGATATGTGCATCATCAAGTACTTTCTTGACATCATATCTCCAAATAACGACATGCTTGATAAGATGAACAGACTTTTTGCTACGTTTCCAGAAGTAGATAAGGCTGCCCTTGGTTTTCCTTCTGGTTGGGAAAACGAACCACTGTGGCAATAAAAGGCATTTGGAGTGACTACTAATCATCCCACATCGCCCACATTTTTGCAATTTCGGTGTAACAGAAGGTTAAAAACGTTAAATCTTCACCTTTTCGTATCTAAACAGAATACATATTGTCACTTTTCTACCGTTTAGAACGTATAATACTGATAATCAACTAATAATAGATACTACTATTTAAAAAAAACTATCAACTATTTTCATTTTGCTGTATCACATGCTTTCAACTAAGGTTGAGTATTGCATATCAAGCACTTAGTGATTGAAAACAGCAAAAAGTGGGTACAATAAATTATACAGCCTACTTTATAAGTCGCAATTTAATTCCAAAAAACTTTTAATAGTGTTACCTATAGAAAATAGTAACTCATTATTTATTGATCCGCTTAATTGTCTTGTATGGATGACTAACTTATTTGATTTGTCGTAATCAAGACCATCATAATGAATCCAATAATTTTGAGTCGAATCAGGTAAACCAACTTTGTGAAAAGACACTCCAAAAGTATTGTCAATTTGTCTATTGCTTCCTTGATTGACAATATAGCTTCCACAAGCAAGCACCACTACAGGAAAAGATTGTATGAACTTAGATTCTTTGAACAACTCAAGTTTTGGCCCTATCGTGTCTTTTTTTACATAGGCAGAATGGCGAGCACAAACATTATTGAGCTCCGTACAAAATGCCATTTCTTCAAAATCTAATTTTCCTGCTATATGTTTTCTTTTAGGATAAACAGTATCAATTATCTTTTGATACTTGCTCCATGTACATCCCTCGCCTTCCTTCGAGCGGATTTGCCAAAGGTCCTTATAACTCTTGCCATTTAGTTCATTCAAGCACTCAAAGGTGTGTCTGTTGTTTATCACCTTCAGCTCATTTGTATTGTTGGGCTCACAGCCGACAAACAAAATCATTGAGTTAGGATTTCCTTGTCCTATATAGAAGTCGCTGTTGCTGCATTCTTGCGCAAATTCTTTAAATAGTAAATATCTGTTTGTCATATTTTTTTGATATAGGGTTAGCTTTGCTCTAATTGTAAAAGCGCATGTAGTTTTTCCAACAACTGCCTTTCTTTTTCATATGTCTGCCCAACCTCTGCCCATCGGGGCTTCCGGTATGAGTATACACGTTACAAAGGTACACTTTTACCTTGAAAACCACT
>OLZV01000818.1_pt1 | contig 12248 bp, 6 predicted proteins | sample 1644531 | NCBI WGS metagenome assembly OLZV01 (sample SAMEA103958115, study PRJEB25191) | human gut metagenome | biome: human-associated habitat [ENVO:00009003]; feature: intestine environment [ENVO:2100002]; material: feces | place: Germany | collected 2013/2015
GGGGATTGGGTTTCGATAAGCCTGGCAAGGCCAATGAGCGCTTCAGCCCTTGTTGTGAGTCTGCTCCAGCTTCCGTCTATGGCCATACAGGCTTTACGGGTACTTGTGCCTGGGTCGATCCCGACAATGGTCTTGTCTACGTGTTTTTGAGCAATCGTATTTCTCCCGATGTCTGTAACAATCTGTTGATGGAGCTTGATGTGCGTGAACGTATTCAGGAGACGATATACCGAGCTTTGCGCACAGGAAGATGATAGAGAAGGTTTATCGATGGCACAACTTTGACTATGCATTTATTATTAAAAATCAACAATCTTGTTTATAATATTCATATATATTGTAAACGTCTATAGTTTGACTTTTCTTTGATGTTGATGAAGTAATTTGTAGTCAAGAGCTGTGGTTTTGCTTGATTAACTTTATGAGATAGTTTTAGATTTTATAATTTAAATATTGTTTTGACAATGAAGAAGGCTGTTTTATTGTTATTATTGTGGTGCGTATTAGGAATTTCAGTGTACGCCCAAAAAAGTTTTGTTTTGAAATCTCCTGGGGGAAATTTATCTACAACAATTGTGGCTGGTGAACAATTGACATACGATGTCGTTTGTAACGGTCGCCAGATAATGGCTCCATCAAATATTTCCATGACTTTGGATAATGGAACGGTGTGGGGCAATGGTGTTCGTATTCAAAAAAGTCGGCGTAAGAGTGTGGACGAAACGGTGTTTTCTCCATTCTATCGCGCTGCTCAAATAAGAGATCATTATAATGAATTGGTTTTATTCTTTAAAGGACATTATCGGGTCGAATTTAGAGCATATGATGATGGGATTGCCTATCGCTTTGTAAGCGATGTGGAAAAGCCTTTTAATATTGTTTCGGAACAATCTGATTTTAATTTTCCTTTTGATGCGGTAGCTTCAGTTCCATATGTCAGAAATTGGAATGAAGATACCCCTGACGCTCAGTTCTTTAATTCATTTGAAAATGAATATACAACTACATCTTTATCTAAGTTGCATAAACAAAGGCTGATGTTTTTGCCTGTAGTTGTGAATGTAGGCGAAGGTATGAAGATGTGTATAACAGAAACTCATTTGGAAAATTATCCAGGACTTTATTTGTCTGCTTCCCAGGGAAGTAATCGGTTGAGTGCGGTTTTTGCTCCTTATCCAAAGCAGTTAAAACAAGGCGGGCATAATCAGCTTCAGATGTTGGTAACTGAACGGGAAAATTATATAGCCAAAGTTGAGAAAGCGCGTACGTTCCCTTGGCGTATAGCTATTGTTTCTACTTCGGATAAGGATTTGGCCGCTTCCAATCTGAGTTATCTGTTGGCCGCTCCTTCACGTGTCGACGATACTTCGTGGATTAAGCCGGGTAAAGTAGCATGGGAATGGTGGAATGATTGGAATTTGGAAGGAGTTGATTTCGTGACGGGAGTAAACAATGAAACCTATAAGGCTTATATTGATTTTGCGGCATCTAAAGGGATAGAATATGTTATTTTGGATGAAGGATGGGCCGTAAATTTGAAAGCGGATTTGATGCAGGTTGTCAAGGATATTAATTTACGCGAATTGGTGGATTATGCCAAGCAGCGTAATGTAGGCATTATTCTTTGGGCTGGATATTATGCTTTTGATCGTGATATGGAAAACATATGCCGTCATTATTCAGAAATGGGAATAAAAGGCTTTAAGGTTGATTTTATGGATCGCGACGATCAGATTATAACCGACTTTAATTATCGTGCAGCTGCGATGTGTGCTAAATATAAGTTGGTTCTTGATTTACATGGGACGTCTAAACCGGCAGGCTTGAATCGAACTTATCCTAATGTGCTCAATTTTGAAGGTGTAAATGGATTGGAACAATTAAAGTGGAATCCAGTATCTTATGATCAAGTAAAATATGATGTTATGCTTCCCTTTATTCGTCAAGTTGCTGGACCTATGGATTACACTCAAGGAGCTATGCGTAATGCAGCTAAGGGACATTATTATCCTTGCTATTCTGAACCGATGAGCCAAGGTACGCGTTGTCGTCAATTGGCGTTGTATGTAGTGCTGGAGTCTCCGTTGAATATGCTTTGTGATGCTCCTAGCAATTATATGCGCGAGCCAGAATCTACAGATTTTATAGCACAAATTCCTACTGTATGGGATGAAACGAGAGTTTTGGAAGGTAAGATGGGCGAATATATTGTAACTGCTCGTCGTAAGGGAGATGTTTGGTATGTAGGTGGAATTACTGATTGGAATACCCGTGAGTTGACTATTGATTTGTCTTTTTTGCCTGAAGGCAAATATCAGCTTGAACAATTTTGCGATGGAGTGAATGCTCATCGTAAAGGAACGGATTATCGTAAACAAGTTGGTGAGTTATCTTTCGATAGAAAGATTCAAATAAAAATGTATCCAGGTGGTGGATATGTAGCTAAAATCCAGAAGAAGTAGATTTGATAAGATTGAAAAAATCGAAAAACTTAGGGGCGTGTCGGAATGATATTATTTATGTATCAAATTTAGACGCTGCCCCTGTTTTTTATGAAAACTGTTTATATGAAATGAAGTAATATCCGCTGATCCTTGATCTGGTTTACTGAATATCCCCATGTAAACCGGCGCAATTCAAGCATAAAAAAAAGAGCTACTTTTGTGTAACTCTCTGATTTTAAGTGATCCGCTTGGGGCTCGAACCCAAGACCCCAACATTAAAAGTGTTGTGCTCTACCTGCTGAGCTAGCGAATCAAACCTTATTGCTGTTAAGCGGGTGCAAAGATAGGGACTTTTTTTGAAGAAACAAAGTTTTTTTCTCTTTTTTTCTTATCTTTGCACAGGAGTTTTCTTCCGTTGCCTATTATGGAGCGGAGTAGCTTGGAAAGTTATACTTATTTAATATATACATATCATTCTATGGCAACAGTTGACGATAAGAAGATTATTTTTTCAATGGTAGGTCTGAACAAGACTATTCAGCAGAACAACAAGCAGGTGCTGAAGAACATTTATCTTTCGTTTTTTTATGGGGCGAAGATAGGTATCATCGGTCTGAATGGTTCGGGTAAATCTACCTTGCTGAAGATTATCGCCGGGTTGGATAAATCCTATCAGGGCGAAGTGGTGTTCTCACCCGGATATTCCGTCGGGTATCTGGCACAGGAGCCCTATTTGGATCCTGCCAAAACTGTGAAGGAAGTGGTGATGGAAGGTGTTCAGCCCATTGTTGATGCGCTGACAGAGTATGAGGAAATCAACCAGAAGTTCGGCTTGCCCGAGTATTACGAGGATCAGGAGAAGATGGACAAGCTCTTTGCTCGTCAGGCGGAACTGCAGGATATCATCGATGCGACAGATGCGTGGAACTTGGACAGCAAGCTGGAGCGTGCTATGGACGCCTTGCGCTGCCCGCCCGAAGACCAGTCGGTGGAACATCTGTCAGGAGGCGAACGTCGTCGTGTGGCTCTCTGCCGTCTGCTTCTGCAGAAGCCGGACATCCTGTTGCTGGACGAGCCGACCAACCACCTCGATGCTGAATCTATCGACTGGCTGGAGCAACACTTGCAGCAGTACGAAGGTACGGTGATTGCCGTGACGCACGACCGCTACTTCCTCGACCACGTGGCCGGATGGATTTTGGAACTCGACCGTGGTGAAGGTATTCCTTGGAAGGGTAACTACTCCAGCTGGTTGGAACAGAAAACCAAACGCATGGAAATGGAGGAAAAGACGGCCAGCAAGCGCCGCAAGACGCTGGAGCGTGAGTTGGAGTGGGTGCGTATGGCGCCCAAGGCCCGTCAGGCTAAGGGTAAAGCCCGTTTGAATTCTTACGATAAATTGCTGAACGAGGATGTGAAGGAGAAGGAAGAAAAGCTGGAAATCTTCATCCCCAACGGTCCGCGACTGGGTAATAAGGTTATTGAGGCCAAGCACGTGGCCAAGGCCTTTGGCGATAAACTGCTCTTCGACGATCTCAACTTCATGCTTCCACCTAATGGCATTGTGGGTATCATAGGTCCGAACGGTGCAGGTAAGACGACGCTCTTCCGCCTTATTATGGGATTGGAGAAGCCAGACAAGGGCGAATTCGAGGTAGGCGAGACCGTGAAGGTAGCCTACGTGGATCAGCAGCACAAGGATATCGATCCCAACAAGAGTGTTTATCAGGTTATTTCGGGTGGCAACGAGCTGATCCGCATGGGCGGTCGCGATATCAATGCCCGTGCCTACCTCTCTCGTTTCAACTTCTCGGGAGCCGATCAGGAAAAACTTTGTGGTGTGCTCTCTGGTGGTGAGCGTAATCGTCTGCATCTGGCTATGGCACTGAAGGAAGAAGGTAATGTGTTGCTTCTCGACGAGCCCACCAATGATATCGATGTCAACACCCTTCGTGCGCTCGAAGAAGGTTTGGAGGACTTTGCCGGCTGTGCCGTGGTCATCAGCCACGACCGTTGGTTCCTCGACCGTATCTGTACGCATATCCTGGCCTTTGAAGGCGATTCGAATGTGTTCTTCTTCGAAGGTTCCTATTCGGAGTACGAGGAGAATAAGCAGAAGCGCCTGGGTAAGGAAGAACCTAAGCGCGTGCGCTATCGTAAGCTGATCGTCTGTTTGCAGTATTATATTCGAATTTGAATGGCACGAAGCCCTGATAAATAGATTTTCTATTTGGGGGTTCGTGCCGTTTCGTTTTTAGTTGTAGATGTTTGTAGCCATGTTTCTTTAAAAAAGTCTTTCTCTTCTTGAAAAAATGTAGTGTAGATGTAATATTTATATGGATTATATTCATTATATTTGCAGGAAGAAACATAAATTAATGTTTAATTAACATGATCTATTAACTAAAAATGGAATTATGAAAAGAAATCTAATTCATTTCCTGTTGATTGCAGTAATGTCTGTGTGCAGTATGTCTGCTTTTGCTCAGACCACTACAGTGAAAGGTCAGCTTGTAGACTCTGAGACAGGCGAGCCGTTGGTTGGTGCTGCCGTTATGGTAGAAGGTACCACGCAAGGTTCAGTGACCGACATTGACGGTTATTTCAAGCAAGCGGTTGCTCCCAATGCGACTTTGGTTTTCAAGTATGTGGGTTACAAGGACCTGAAACAGAAAGTTACTCGTAAGGGTGCTTCTGTAGATTTGGGCGTTATCAAGATGGAGCCGGATGCCGTGATGCTGAACGATGTGGTTATCACTTCATCTGTAGCTATTGCCCGCAAGACTCCGGTAGCTGTGTCGACGGTGACTCCAGCCTTTATCGAAGAACGTTTAGGTACACAAGAGTTTCCGGAAATATTGAAAACGACACCGGGTGTCTATGCTACAAAAAAAGGAGGTGCTTTTGGTGACTCAGAATTAAGAATGCGTGGTTTCAAGAGCGAGAACGTTGCCGTGCTTATTAATGGTGTTCCCATGAATGATATGGAATGGGGTGGTTTGTATTGGTCTAACTGGGCTGGTTTGTCTGATGTGACTCGTAGTACGCAGACTCAGCGTGGTTTAGGTGCTTCTAAAGTTTCTGCTCCTTCTGTCGGTGGTTCTATCAATATTGTAACAAAAGGTGCTGATGCTGAAAAAGGTGGTACGGTTTCATACGCGATGGGTAATAACGGTTACAATAAGATGTTGTTCTCTCTTTCTACGGGTATGAGTAAATCGGGCTGGGCTTTGACTTTGCTGGGTGCCAAGACTTGGGGGGACGGATATGTTCAGAGCACCGATTTTGAAGCATACAACTGGTTCGTTAATTTGACCAAGCGTTTCAATGAAAATCATCAGTTGAGTTTGACTGCTTTTGGAGCTCCACAATGGCATAATCAGCGAAACAATGCGAATGGTTTGACTATTAGTGGTTGGCAGCAAGTGAAACAATATGTTGAAGATCCTGAAGATATTTATCAATACAACCCTTCTTTTGGATATAGAAAAAATGGAGTAGCTTTTAATCAGAACCAAAACAAATATAATAAACCTCAGATTTCATTAAATCACCAATGGCAGATTGACCATAAGTCTTCTTTGAGTACTGTAGCTTATGTGTCTATTGGCCGTGGTTACGGTACGAGTGGTCAAGCTAATACAGAGCTTGGTGCAAGTCGTTCAGATTGGTACGCCGCCAATAAAGGTATTTTGTCTACCAAATTCCGTAATGCGGATGGTACGTTTGCTTACGACCAGATGGAAGAATTGAATGAACAAAGCATGAATGGTTCATTGTATGCGTTGTCTATTTCTAAGAATTATCATAATTGGTATGGTTTAGTTTCTACATATACAACCAAATTTGGTGAATATGTTGATTTTTATGGTGGCATTGACTTCCGTTACTATAAAGGTACTCACACAAACGAAATCAGCGATTTGTTTGGTGGTAAGTTCTTTATGGATGTAGATTCTCGTGAGAGTGTGAAGGTTGCGAATAATGCTGCTGCTTCAGATCCTAATTTCGTTCATCAGAAACTGACGGTCGGTGATGTTGTTTATCGCGATTATGATGGATATACGGTGTCAGAAGGTGCTTTTGCTCAGGCTGAATACAACCGCGACAAACTAAGTGCCTTTGTTGCCGGTTCTCTTTCGAATACAACATATTGGCGTTATGACCGTTTCTATTATGATGCAGCTCATGCCAAGTCTGAAAAGGTGAACTTCCTCGGTTACACGGCCAAGGGTGGTGCCAACTTTAACATAACGGACAATCATAATGTATTTGCAAATATTGGTTATATTAGTCGTGCTCCTTATTTCTCTTATGGAGCTTTCCTTTCAGCTGCAACAAGTAATGCTACAAATCCGGATGCTGTAAATGAAAAGATCTTCTCGGCAGAACTTGGTTATGGTTATCGTTCTCGTTTTATGGCAGTGAATTTGAATGCTTATTACACACGTTGGATGGATAAGACAATGACCAAAGGTGGTGATATCGTGAAGAACAATGAAGTTGTGGATCGTTATAGTATTAATATGCAGGGTGTGGATGCACGTCATATGGGTGTAGAACTTGACTTGACTGCAAATCCTACTCGCTGGTTGGATATCAATGGAATGTTCTCTTTGGGTGATTGGCAATGGGATAGTAATTCTACCGGTTACTATTATAATAGCTTGGGACAACCGTTGAAGAACCTTCAAGGTGATTTAGCTTCAGGTATCCAGGCTGAAGATCATGCTAAGTCTACTGTAAACTTAAAAGGTGTAAAGGTCGGTGGCTCTGCTCAGTTGACTGCAGCATTGGGAGCCCAAGTTCATTTCTCTGGATTCCGTGGTGGTTTGACTTATACATGGTTTGCAAAGAACTATTCTGATTATGATTTGGATGGAAGTATGTTGTCTCCAAGTGGCAATGTTACAGTAAATCAGCCGTGGGAAATACCGTCAGGTGGACAATTGGATTTGAACGCAAGTTACACTTTCCCCTTGGGTAAATGTAAGGCTACTTTATATGGTAACGTGGAAAATGTGTTCAATCAGCGTTATATTGTTGACGCTACTGATGGTGGTACTGGTAAATGGGAAAATGCATATGAAGTCTTTTATGCATTTGGCAGAACCTATTCTTTGAGATTGAAAGTTGCTTTCTAATCGTATTAAACGTTTAATAGTTGAAATATGAAAAAGAATTTATTATATACATTGTGTGCTTTTCTGTTATTTTTTACAGGTTGCGACTATAATGAAGATAACTTTGAGGGATTTGATGATAATCCTATCGGAAATGTTACTCAATATGAAGGAGAGTTTACTGGTACCTATCCGTCAGATGGCTATTTTCTGACTGATGATGCAGGTAAAGCTGAGTTAACTTCTGCTTTGAATACCATGCTGTCAGAATTGTTTTACAGTTCAGACAAAGGATCTGCTGCTAAAATATCAGTGCTTTGTGGTACTGTTACTCCAGGTTTTGAAAGTGCTGACGTGAATTATACGTTGACAAACGATGATTATGATAGTATGGGAACTGGAGACGGTGAACCCGGAAAGTATAATAATTTTGATTCGGGAATGGATGTTGATGCTTATCTTCGTGCGTTTTTGGATGGGAAATATGCTGATATGACTGTTGGGAAAACTATTTCTGTTACCTATAAATATTATTCTGGCAGTACAACTAATCAGACAAAATCTTATAAACGCGTAGAGAATGGTTGGGAATCTGTTGAAATAGCTTCGTTTGTAGCTGATAAGGAATACACCTTGACAAAGGAAGATTATGACAGTATGGGAACAGAAAGTGGACAACCTGGAAAGTATGACAATTTTGATGCGAATATGGATGTTGACTTTTATCTTCCGATATTCTTGAAAGAGAATTTCCCGTATTGGGCAGCTGAAGGAACAACATGTAAAGTTACATATAAATTTTATAGTGGAGGTACGTCAGATAAAGATGCTTTCTATAAATTTAATGGAACAACTTGGGCGCCTTATAATCCGTATGAAGATGTTGTAACTGTTGAAACAAAGATCGCAGAAATGACCTTTGACGGTTCTGTTTGGGTATTGGATCGTTTGGTTGGCGGTAGTTTGACCTTGAACTTCGAACAGGGTGATTATGAAGCTTTGCTTCAGTGGTCATTAGAGAATAAGCCGGAATATAAGAGTACACAGTATGATACAGAGGAATACTATTTTGGTGTTTCTACATATTATCCTAACATTAACAATGCGTATAATACTTGGAGAAAGTATTATAATGTTGGTGGTGAATATGACGGTTTAACTGATGAACAATTACAAGCTATTATGGATGAGCGTTTGGCATTTGGTATTGCCGAGATTGTTTTGCCAAGACGCGTAGAAGTTCCTAATTCAGGCTTGAGTTATATTGTGGTTTATACTGTATATCAAGGCCGCGGTGCTGGTGATTATGCGATGTCTTTTACATATGATGATGAAACAGCTAAGTATGTATGGACAGGTACTGTAGTTGCTCAATAAAATTGCGATTGTTTTAATCTGAGAAGAAAGGGTGACGTAACTCGTCACCCTTTCTTGGCTTTAATTTGAATTATGCTTATGAAAAAATATTGGAAAATATTGTTTCTGTTTGTATGTTTGACAGTCGTTTCATGTGGTAGAGATGATAGTGGGAGTATTCTTCCAGAACCAGAAGTTCCTGAGCCGGAACAGCCTGAAGATCCAGAACAGCCGGTAAAACCTGAGATTGAACTGACGGAAGAGGGTTCCTTGACTTATGTAATGAAAGGTTATGAGACCGAGGCAACTGATGGAGGAGCTTTACAACCGGAAGGTTTTCCTGTTGCGATCGGTATAAAGGATAAGAGTTTGCAAGGAACTTCATGTGTATTTGCCTCGTCAGCTGCCCGGAAATTGGTGGATATGCCTAATTATGATGCGATGCATGATTGGAAAAATACATTATCGATCGTAGAGGGTACGACGTGTTGGATACGTTATACAACTGATGCGGAGTATCGTTATTTGAAACTTCGGATTGATTATATTTCTGGAGATGAAGTTGGAGTAGAGTATAAAGTTTCAGATGTTATTGAGAGACTGGGAGCTGAGGATATTGAACAGACGTTGGAAGGGAGCTCTGCTTTTTTGTTTACGTCAGATGTGTCTCAGTTGAGTATTCAAACCATTTCGTCTCCAATTATAAAGATGGACAATTTTCTTTCTGGTGAAAATTATTCGTTTGCTGTTTGTAAAGGAGTTAGCAGTTTATCGGCTATGCCTGCATGGGAGAGCATGTCTGGTTGGGACTCTAAAGCTGAGTTGAAGGATGGAGCTGTATATTGGGTATCTTATACTCTTCCAACTTCCCGTACTTTCCTGAGATTAAGGATTGCTTTTGTGGATATGGATAAAGTCGGTGTCGAATATAAATTAGATATTCAGGAAGAGATTCAAAATACCAATGCTAATGATCCGATAGAAGGAAAATCGTTTGTGACAGATTATTCCATGCCCTATTTGAATCCTGAGAACTACTATGTGGAGCATACGGTAACTTATGGAGGCAAGAGGATCTTGAATTATGCTTATGAATGGGTAGAGAGCAAGAAACATACAGCGTGGGTTGCTTTCAGCTTTGATGAAACGACTTCACAGAAGAATGTGAGCCGTTCGGATGCATGGGCCACAGACTTGGAACTGCCAGGAGGCTGGTGTCCCGAAGAAAGCAACCACAAAAGTGACGGGTTCGACAAAGGACATTTGTGTGCATCTGAAGATCGTGTATATTCGAAGGAAGCTAATGAGCAGACTTTCTTTTATAGTAATATGAGTCCACAGATGAGTTCGTTTAATGGCGGATTTTGGGCTTCATTCGAGATTCTTGTGCAGAAATGGGCACGTTCGGGAGAATACGATAAGGTTTATGTAGTGAAAGGGGGGACAGTGGATCAACTGCTTGTGAACTTTACGGGTACACGCAGGGGAAATGATGGTGTGCTCCCTCAGACCGATGCCAATGGCTTTACTAAAAAAGAATTGGCTTGTCCAAAATACTATTTTATGGCCATTCTTAGTGAAAAAGGAGGTGAATACCATGCTGTAGGTTTTTGGATGGAACACCGTGATGACTATGGTTATGAATATAATAACTTTGCTCCTTCGGATGTTATGAAGGGATATGCCCTTAGCATCGACGATTTGGAAAAGAATACAGGTCTTGATTTCTTCTGTAACCTACCTGACAATGTGGAGAATGTTGTCGAAAGTATATGGAAGGAAGCAGACTGGGCTTGGTAATAGAAACAATTGTATTTATTGAAATAACAATCCCTGGCATTCTTGAATAAGAAAGGATGCCAGGGATTATTATTTTATACAATTGCTTATTTGTTTACTACATTAATGGGATTGCCTGCCTGATAAGCTTTCAGATTGTCCAGCGCAATTTGCATCAGGCGTTGGCGGGCAGCTGTACTTGCCCAGGCAATGTGCGGGGTGATATAACAGTTGCGAGCGGTGAGCAGCGGATTGTAGGCACGAGGAGGTTCTTGTGAAAGGACATCCACTCCAGCAGCATAGATACGTCCGCTGTTCAGTGCGTCGGCCAGATCTTGCTCGTTGATTAGCGGACCGCGACCCGTATTGATGAGGATTGCATTGGGTTTCATCAGGCTGAGGCGGCGGGCATTGACCATTTCACGGGTCTGCTCGGTGAGAGGACAGTGCAGACTGACGATGTCACATTCGGCAAACAATTCGTCCAATTCCATCTTCTTGATTTCTGGTGGTAGTTGGAAGTGTGATTTGGAAGTAAAGGCATGAACTTCCATACCGAAGCTGATGGCAATGCGAGCGGTCCGCATGCCGGTGTTGCCTAAGCCGACAAGACCTATCTTTTTGCCGGCCAGTTCGATGAGCGGTGTGTCCCAGAAACAGAAGTCGGGACTATTGGTCCAGCGGCCTTTGTGCACTTCTTCCGAGTGATGTTGTACCTGTTGGGCGATATTCAACAGATGGGCAAAGACCATTTGAGCGACAGAGTCGGTGCTGTAAGCGGGAATGTTGGTGACGATGATGCCGCGTTCTTTGGCAGCTGCCGTATCAACGATGTTGTATCCGGTAGCCATGACACCGATGTATTTCAACCGGGGCAGGGCAGCCATGTGTTCACCTGTTATGACGACTTTATTCGTCAGGAGTATGTCGGCCTCTTTGGCACGTTCCAATAGTTCCGAGGGAGCAGTGCGGTCGTAGACAGTGCATTCGCCCAAGGTTTTCATTTCATCCCAGGAGAGATCTCCGGGATTGGCGGCATAGCCGTCGAGTGCTACAATTTTCATATGATATTTTTTATATTTAACATAGGTATTCAATAAAATCTTTCAGCTTTATACTTAATAATTAAAAGCGTTCTTTTCCCCAAAGCGTCTGCATCCGTTCCTTATGTTTGGCTTCCGCTGCATTCTCCTGTGGATGCCAGATGCTGTGGTCTTTCAGTTCGTCGGGCAGGAACTGCTGGCGGACGAAGTGGCCCGGATAGTCGTGGGCGTACTTGTAGTCTTCGCCATAGCCCAACTGCTTCATCAGTTTGGTGGGGGCATTGCGCAGATGAAGGGGAACAGGCAGGTTGCCGGTCTGTCGAACCAGCTCCAGGGCGTCGTTGATGGCCATGTAGGCTGAGTTGCTCTTGGGACTGGTGGCGAGATAAATGGTGGTTTCGGCCAATGGAATACGGCCTTCGGGCCATCCTACCTTCATCACGGCGTCGAAGCAGGCATTGGCCAGGAGCAGGGCGTTGGGGTTGGCCAGTCCGATGTCTTCG
>OLZV01000822.1_pt1 | contig 12186 bp, 10 predicted proteins | sample 1644531 | NCBI WGS metagenome assembly OLZV01 (sample SAMEA103958115, study PRJEB25191) | human gut metagenome | biome: human-associated habitat [ENVO:00009003]; feature: intestine environment [ENVO:2100002]; material: feces | place: Germany | collected 2013/2015
TTACTTCAAACAGACTTCCAAATGGAAATATGTTTGCAAATGAATATCATTTTGAAATTCAGCCCGGAGAGACAAAGGAGATTGAGCTGGTACTCAGGGAAGCAGATCTGGAGGATATGCTGGAGAATATTTCCCAACAGCCGGATGTGGTTTATTCCACTTTCCATTTGAGTCCGGACGGCGTGTCCAAAAGGGATGCTTCCCGCGGAGGGACTGTGAAGATAGATAATCTTTCCGATGATTTTCATACCTATGTCATGGAATGGGACAAGGATTCCATCAAGTTGATGGTGGATGACAAGCTGGTGAAGTCCATTGACCTTAATACCACCAATTATGCCAATGGGGCGGGAAATCCGTTCCGTACGCCGTTCTATCTCATTCTCAATTCCGCCGTGGGCGGCACCTGGTGCGAGAAAGCTCCTAAAGACGGGCAAGGGTATCCTGTAAAATTCCTGGTTGATTACGTTCGGTTCTATCAGACGAAAGAACATGCCCAGCAGGCTAAGCAGTTTGACCCGGAAACCGGCCTGCCCAAGAAGAAATAGCCTTTTTCCAGGTTGAGACATGTCCGGCGTGGCGGCCGGACATGCAATATGTCACTTGCCTTGTCATTTCACAAATGGCGCGGCTTTTCATATTGGATTCTTCTGCAGTGTTTCGGAACGGGAGGCCGTGAAGGTCGCAAGTCTGCATTTCCAGAGGAGATTGCTGTATAGCTCCGCGGGAATGTGCTTACCTGTGTTTTCTTTTTTATATTTAACGGAATAGCGCAAAAAAACGGCTCCGCCGGATGACGGAGCCGTTTTCGTTGGTCCAAAAAAGGGTTGGCTGATTTTAACAGGATGTTCCCGTGGTCTGGGCCAGTTCCTGGAAACGGGCCAGGATTCGAGCTGTAACAGGACCGATTTTTCCAGAGCCCAGCTGATAGCCGTCCAGTTTGGTCACGGGAACGCATTCCGCGGCAGTGCCGGTCAGGAAGCATTCGTCCGCACAAGTGATGGTAAAGCGGTTCATGGTCTTTTCCTGAGCCGGGATTTGCAGCTCCCGGCAGATTTCCAGCACTACCCGGCGCGTGATGCCGTCCAGGCAGCCGTCCGTAACTGGCGGCGTGAACACGGTACCGTCCTTCACGATGAAAATGTTGTCGCCCGTGCATTCGGCCACATTACCCAGGTCGTTCAGCATCAGGGCTTCCGCCGCACCCTGGCGCACAGCTTCCATTTTGGCCAGGATGTTGTTGAGATAATTGAGCGACTTGACCTGCGGACAAACAGTGTCCGGACGGTTGCGGCGCACGGAGCTGGTAATCAGGGCCAGCCCGTTTTCATATACATTCGGATCGTACAGGGAGATTTTATCCGCAATGATGAAGACGCAGGACCGTTTGCAGTTGAATGGGTTAAGTCCCAGATTGCCGACGCCGCGGGTAACCACCAGACGGATATAGCCGTCGTTCAGGCCGGAGGCCGCGACCGTTTCGCATACGGCGTTGGAGAGTTCTTCCTGAGTGTAAGGAATATCCAGCAACAGATAATGGGAGCAGTTGTACAGGCGGTCCATGTGGTCTTCCAGGCGGAAAACGCGCTTATTATAGAACCGGATACCTTCAAAAATGCCGTCTCCATAGAGTGTGCCGTGGTCGAAAACCGAGGTTTTTGCTTCCTCCTGTTCCACCAGCTTTCCATCTAACCAAATCTTCATTGTTATCTAGAATTGAGAAATTACTTATGCCGGAACAGAATACTCCTATTTGAGGAGGGGGGGAAGCTATAAATGCGCCGGAGGAAAATAAAAGTTCCATCGCTTGCGGCAATGGCGGCAGGGAGGCTTGCAACCGCTGAAAATATAGTCGGTATTCATGGAGCAGACTTGACATTTATTTTCCGGTGTTTTTAGCTCTCGCGCGCAATGTCAGATCCTTCCAAGTTCCGCAACCTCGCCATTATCGCTCACGTTGACCATGGGAAGACGACCCTGGTTGACCAACTTTTGCAGGCGGGAGGCGCCTACCGTGCTAACCAGGCCGTGCAGGAACGCGCCATGGATTCCATGGATCTGGAACGAGAAAAGGGCATCACGATTAAGGCCAAGAATACATCCATCCTCTGGAATGGATATACGATTAATATTGTGGATACTCCCGGACACGCGGATTTCGGCGGGGAAGTGGAGCGCGTGATGAAAATGGTGGATGGCGTGCTTCTGGTGGTGGACGCTTTTGAAGGGCCGCAGGCCCAGACGCGTTTTGTGCTCCGCAAGGCCCTTCAGGAAGGTCTGATGCCCATTGTCGTCATTAACAAGATCGACCGTCCGCATGCCGATCCCGCCGCCGTGCATGACCAGGTGCTGGAGCTTTTTCTGGAGCTGGGCGCCACGGATGAACAATTTGAGGCCCCTTTCGTGTACGGTTCCGCCCGCGACGGTTACTTCATGAATTCCATGGAGGGGGAACCTCCTGTGGACTGCACTCCTCTTTTATTCAAGATTGTGGAACATATCCCCGCTCCGAAGGATGCCGATCCGGAGGGTGAATTCAAGATGCTGGTTTCCAATATTGACTGGGACGATTATGTGGGCCGTGTGGCTATCGGCCGCATTACCTCCGGCACTGTGAAGAAAGGGGACACCGTGTGGCTCCATCAGAGCGACGGCTCCTGCATTTCCGGAAAAGTGACCCGCATGTTTGAATATTCCGGCCTGAGCACTACGGATTCGGCCATCGGCGTGGCAGGCAACATCGTAGGGGTGGCGGGGTTTGAAAACGTCAATATCGGGGAAACCTTGGGCGGTTCCGCGGATACGGAGCCCCTTCCATTCGTGGCGATTGATCCTCCTACCATTTCCATGGAATTTTCCATCAACAACGGGCCTTTCGGAGGGCGCGACGGCAAGAATGTGACTTCCCGCGTGATACGCGACCGCCTGATGAGGGAAATGCGGACGAATATTTCCATCCAGGTGGAGGATACGGACAAGGCCGGCGTTTTCTCCGTTTCCGCCCGCGGCGCCATGCAGATCGCCGTGCTGGTGGAGACTATGCGCCGTGAAAATTATGAACTGTGCGTTTCCCGTCCCACCGTGATCATGAAGAGGGATGAAAACGACCGCCTTACGGAACCGTATGAAACGATGTACGTAGAAGTTCCGGACGAACATGCCAACGGCGTCATGAAGCTTCTTCACGCCCGCAAGGGACAGATGGAAGACATGGTATGCAGGGAAGGCACGGGCCATACTTTTATTCAGGCTTATATTCCCACCCGCGGTATTATCGGTTTTGAATTTGAGCTGGTCAATCTGACGTCCGGCCACGGTATTTTCTCCCACCTGTTCCGGGATTACGGGCCTTATGCCGGGGACATCACCACGCGTACCACCGGCACCCTGGTTTCCATGGAGACGGGCGTTTCCACTCCGTTCGCGCTGGTAGCGCTGGAAGAACGCGGGCGTCTGTTTGTGGGGCCGCAGGAAGATATTTACGAAGGCCAGATTGTAGGCGAAAACCCGCGGCAGATGGATATGCCGGTCAACCCGTGCAAGGAAAAGCATTTGAACAATATCCGCTCAGCCACGAAGGGAGACGGCATCCAGCTTTCCCCTCCCGTCATTTTTTCTCTGGAACGTGCCATTGAGTACATTGAACCTGATGAACTGGTGGAGGCTACGCCTCATTTTATCCGTCTGCGCAAGCGCATCCTGAACGCCAATGACCGCGTAAGGGAATCCCGCAAAGCAGGAAATTAAGGTTCCTGGAGCGCTGGGGAAAGGCTCCTGTGTTCAAAGCGGCGCCGGGGTAGGGCCGCGCTGCCGGGTTCCCTGCGGTCCGCTGAGCGGAGGAATGGCCTTGTTCTGTTATGAATAATTCCGGTTTTTCCTGTGCGGCTATCGTTTTATTTGTCCGCAGCGGTTTCCTTGCGGAAGAATGCGGGTTAATGGTCCCGTAATCGGAGAAGCCCAGGGGACAGAAAAGAAGAAGACGGGGAACGGTTCGTTTTCCCGTCGTCTCAGAGGGATAAATACTCGGTGAAAGCGTTTCCCGCCTTACCCTGTTGGCGGGTTTTTCCAGAAAAAATGCCCGGTTTCTTTTAAGAAACCGGGCATGGCATTAAACTCGTTGAGGGAACTCTTTTTAGATTTTGCCAAAGAGGGTCTTGCCGGCGGACATAAGGTTGTCGGCGGCTTCCTGAAGGCGGGCGGCGACTCCCTTTTCACCCTTGGCAAGATAGGAACGGGGATCGTAATCCTTCTTGTTGCCCACTTCGCCATCAATCTTGAGCACTCCGTTGATGTGTTCGCACATGTGGGAGACGATCGGGCGGGTGAAGGCGTATTGCGTGTCGGTGTCGATGTTCATCTTGACGACGCCGTAGGAAACGGCTTCGCGGATATCGGAAAGTTCGGAACCGGAACCGCCATGGAAGACGAGGGGCATGCGAGCCGCTTCTCCGTGTTTGGCTACCACGGCTTCCTGACCGTCCCGCAGGATGCTGGGTTTCAGTTTGACGTGGCCGGGCTTGTACACGCCGTGCACGTTGCCGAAAGTGGCGGCCAGCATGAATTTGCCGAGGGGCGCGAGGGCTTCATACGTCATCAGCATATCTTCCGGAGAAGTGTAAAGCTTGTCGGCGGGATGGCCGGAGTTGTCCACTCCGTCTTCTTCTCCGCCCACAACGCCGATTTCGATTTCAAGAACGATGCCCAGTTCGGCGCATTCCTTCAGCAGTTCCCGGGAAAGCTTGAGGTTTTCCGCCATGGGAAGCGTGGAGGCATCCAGCATGTGGGAATTGAAGAGGGGGGCTTCACCGCGTTCCACGCGGCGGCGGGATTCGGCAATCAGAGGACGCAGGAAAGTATCCACATGTTCGGGCTGGCAGTGGTCCGTGTGAAGGGCTACGAGAACGTTGTGCTTTTCAGCCAGACGGCGCGTTGCTTCCGCCAGAACAATGGCGCCAAGGGCGGAATTGCCTACGGAGCTGCCGGAGGCGAATTTGCCGCCACCGATGGAAACCTGGATGATACCGTCGCTTTTGGCTTCGGAAAAAGCGCGGAGAGCGCCGTTGATGACTTCGATCGTGGTCACGTTAACGGCCGGATAGGCGTAGCCTTCCTTTTTGGCCGTTTCAAGCATGGTAATGTATTGTTCTGGTGTGGCTATTGGCATAACGGGGATATGATAGGTGTTTTTTTTCAGGAGGGCAAGGCTGAACTCAGGCGCACGCCGGGGTTGCAGCGCTCTTGCGGGACATGTTCATGTTCGAATCATTGTGACTTGCGGCCGGACCGGTCCACCGGAGCCCGTACGGCAGTAGCGTGCGGCGTCTCCGGAAAGAAGCTCCGCGTGGCTTGGCGGACTTGAAAATTCTACCTTGTTTTCCATTCAGTACGGTTGAAAGGAAATGCCCCTCCTTCGTTTTACCGCTGGAAGGGCATTCTAAAGATGGGCGGGATGGGGATGTTATTCCGGAATGGATTCTCCCCGGATGAGGTCTTCCCAGCTCTGGCGGCTGCGAATGACGTTCCATTGGTCCCCGTCCACCAGGACTTCTTCCGCCATAGGCCGTGAATTGTAGTTGGAAGACATGGAAAAACCATAGGCTCCGGCGGACAGTACGGCCAGGAGTTCTCCCTGGCGCACGTCCGGCATGTCCCTGTTTTGGGCGAGGAAGTCTCCGGATTCACAGATGGGACCCACAACATCCGCTGTGACGCAGGATCCGGAGGGGTGTTCTCTGACCGGGATAATTTCATGATAGCCCTGGTAGAGGGCGGGGCGGATGAGGTCGTTCATCCCTGCATCCACAATTTTAAAGGTTTTGGCTTTCCCGTTTTTTTCATACAGGCAACGCGTGATGAGTGCTCCCGCATTTCCTACGATAAGACGGCCCGGTTCCACAATGATGTGTAATCCCAGAGGTTGCAGGGTGGGGACGACGGCCTGGGCGTAAGTGCTCAGCGTGAGCTGGGCGCAGTCCTCATTCCACCATTCCTGAACGCCGGAATCCAGCGTGCCCTGGTAAACGATGCCAATTCCTCCTCCGATGGAGAAAAATTCAATGCCGTGTTTTTCTTTCAGGGAAGCAGCCAGGGGGGCGACTTTCCTGACGGCTTCCAGGAAGGGTTTCGCCTGGGTAAGCTGGGAGCCGATATGCATTTGCAACCCTTTCAGATGAAGGTTCGGAAGTTCGCGGGCCGCCATCTCATAAAGAGATTCAATGCGTTCGAAGTCCACGCCGAATTTATTTTCAGCCTTGCCGGTAGTAATGTATTTGTGCGTTCCCGCCTCTACGTTGGGATTGACGCGCACGGCCACCGGAGCCTTGACTCCCATGGAGGCGGCAATGGCGTTAATGGCCCGCAGTTCCGCTTCGGATTCCACATTGAAGCAATAAATGCCCTGCGCCAGGGCATAACGGATTTCCTGCTCGGTTTTTCCTACGCCGGCATAAGTGCATTTGGACGGATCTCCCCCGGCTTTGAGGACGCGGAAGAGTTCTCCGCCGGAGACGATGTCGAATCCCGCCCCGTTGCGGGCCATGAGGTTCAGGATGGCGATGTTGGAGCAGGCCTTGACGGCGTAGGCCACTTCCGCGTTAAGCGGTGCCAGAGCTTCCCTGAGGCGGTGAAAGTGGTTTAAAATGGTTTGTTTGCTATAAACGTACAGGGGTGTGCTTTCCTTGTCCGCCAGTTCCTGAAGGTTGACGTTTTCACAGTAGAGCGTGCCGTTTTTGTAAGCGAATGAATGCATGGATTATTCCTTGGTTGTGCTTTCGTTGGTTTTCCCGGAATGGAGAGGGGGGAGAGGGAATCTGGGAGTGGGAGGGTTGTCAATGAGCTGGGCGATCCAGGCGAGATCCTTGGAGCTTTCCAGCCCGAGTTTAATCAACATGGTAATGGGTACGGCCAGCAGCATGCCGATGGGGCCCCATACCCAGCCCCAGAAGATGACGGAGAGCAGAACCATACTGGTCACAATGCCGAATTGTCGTCCCAACAGCATGGGTTCCAGGCAGTTTCCCAAGGCTGTGTTGATCACCAGGTAGCCGCCGGCAACAATGATGCCCGCAGTAGGGCTGATCAGAAGCATGGCGAGAAGTGTGGGGGGGATAGCCGCGATGATGGAGCCGAAGGTGGGAATGAAGTTGAGGGCGAAAGCCACGATGCCCCACAACAGCGGAAAGTCCACGTTCATGTAATAGCAAAGCAGGAAAGCCAGAAGCCCTGTAACTGCGCTGATGAAGGTTTTAATAATGAGATATTTCTGAACTCCGGCCAGGGCCTTGGAGAATTTGCGGATGCCTGTGTCGCTGTTATGCCCCAGTTTATTGATGTTCGCCCGGAAGCGGGGGGCTTCCCCCAGGAAGAAAGTCATCAGGATCAGAATCAGGGTGGTGAAGGTCAGCATGGAAGCTAACTGCCCCATCACCCCTGTGGAAAACGCCACGATGCGCTGGCCGTTGAGCAGGTCCGGAAATTCCTGAAGCATCTGGTCAGCCAGGTTGTTCCAGTCCTGTTCAATCAGGAAAGCGCGGAGTTCATGGATTTTCTCCATCATAAGAGGCTGGTATTTGACCGTGACCGTTTTGGCCAGATCCTGCCCCAGGTATTGGGCCAGATAGCCCAGGCCCACCAGAATGCCAAAGTCCATGATGACCGTGAAAGTCACTGCCAGCCAGTGCGGGAAGCAAAGACGGCTCTTGAAAAAAGTCGTCAGCGGATAACTGACGATTGCCAGAAAGCCGGATAGAACGATGGGCAGGAGCACCGGTTTTCCCGCCTGCAGCCCGGCCGTGATGATAATGACGCTGGCGAGCATGAGCAGAATTTTCAGGCCCTCTTTTCCGGATTCTTTCTGAAAAGTCATGGAAGGATTGATATTAACGGGGTGGGTAATGGTAGCCTGTTTTCTGCAGGATTGCAATCTTAAAGGCCTTCATTTTCATGATGTTCCCGGAAGAAACGTTCCAGGTCTTCAAAACGGGTCAGGAGAAAGTCCGGCTTTTTTTCCCTGAGGCCTTTGATGTCCGCCTCCGCGGCCCATCCTGCGGAGAGAATGCGGATAGGGACAGAGCGGCATGCGTCCACGTCTGTGGGGGCGTCTCCAATATAGATGGCTTCTGAGGCGACGGCATTCAGACGGGACAAAGCCCGTTTGATGCGGTCCGGTTTTACGCCTCCCTCCGGGGAGCCTGTTTCCAGAATAGGAAAAAATTCGGACAGATGAAAAAACTGGAGGGATATCTCTGCGCTTTCCAGGCGTTTGCCTGTGACCATGGCCAGCCGAATGCCGAGGTTGCGGAGAGTGCTCAGCAATTCGGCTGTTCCGGGAAAGGGGGCGGGAGCCAGGTCTGCGTGCAGCTTGCGGTAATAGTGGATAAATAGTTCCCTGCCGCGTTCATGCAGTTCCGGTTTCCCGGGAATCAATTTCTGGATAACTCCCAGATCGTCCGGGCCGAATTGGCGTTCGATTTCTTCATCCGTCAATATTCTGCCGTCCAGCTTCCGGATAGCGCGGCGAAAAGCCTCCCGGCACAGGGGTATGGTGTCGGCAAGAGTTCCGTCAAAATCAAAAATGGCGGTTTTGATCATCAGCCGTACCCTACATGCCGACAACGGACGGTTCAAGGGGAAAGCCGTGCCGGAATAGTCATGATGGGGCTGCAGGACGGATGAATAAGCAGGACGTGTCATCCCGTGCGGAAAGGTCAACGTTTCATTCCTGTAGTATCTCTAAATCCCTTATGTACGGGAAGGCCCCAAAAGAATATCTGTCCCTGTGGAGCGTCATTGCATTAGGAATAGGGTCCATGGTGGGAGCGGGAATTTTCGCCCTCATGGGGCAGGCGACCCTGATGGCGGGAAAAAATGTATATTGGTCCTTTATTCTGGGAGGCGTTGCTGCCCTGCTTTCCGGGTACACCTACGCCAAACTGGGTTCCCGTTATCCCGGTTCCGGAGGAATTATGGATTATTTCAACGAGGCTTTTTCCCATAAGACCCTGTCCGGCGCACTGACCCTTATTTACCTGGGAACGCTGGTCATTACCGTGGCCCTGGTGGCCAAATCCTTTGGAGCCTATGCGTCCCGCCTGTTTTTACCGGACAGGGCAGTCACCATTTATTCCACGGCCCTTTTTGCCAGCGTGGCTATTTTGCTGCTGGGGGCATTGAATATGGGGGGAGCCAGGGCCGTTGGAAAGTCGGAAGTAATCATGGTGGCATTCAAATTATTGATTTTGACGGTTTTAATGCTTGCCAGCTTCGGTTCTTCCGTGCCTGTGGGCGCGGATCCCATTCCGGTGAAAGGGCTGGACGGTTTGCTGGGCAGCGTGGGATTGACATTTTTCGCATTTGCCGGCTACGGAATGATGGCCAATACGGCGGGCAATCTGAAAAATCCTTCCAGGACGCTGCCAAGAGCCATTTTTATGGCTATTGGCCTTGTGCTGGCCTTGTACCTGATACTCTCCTACGTAGTACTGTCCAACGTTCCCGCTACTTCCCTGGAAAGCCATACGGAAACGGCCGTAGCGCAGGCCGCCTATCCGGTTTTGGGCATGTGGGGCTTCATGGCCGTATCCGTAGCGGCTCTCATTGCTACGGCATCAGCCATTAATGCCACCATGTTCAGCATGCTGGACATTTCCCGGGCTCTGGCGCGCAACGGCCAGCTGGGAGCTATTTTTAAACAGCCTTTCTGGGGCCACGGAACGGAGGGTTTTTTCTATCTTTTGCTGGGGATTCTGGTGATGACGAATGCCTTTAACCTGGTAGCCATCGCCAATTTGGCGGGGGCCTGTTTTCTGATCAGCTACCTGGCGGTGTTCGTCGCCCATTGGCGGCTCCGGAAAGAGACTCAGGGAAATGCGCTGCTTATCATCCTGGGCTTTCTTCTGATGCTGTTTATTCTGGGGGCGTTCTTTTACCAGATGTTCTTCAGCCAGCCTTATCTGATTCCGTTGATTGTGCTGTTTGTAGCCGCCTGCTTCATCCTGGAATTCCTGATACGCAGGAAGATTGCGAAAAATGTTCCCGGAGTTTCTTGACCCATGGGTGCGGGAGAAAACCGGGGCTTTTTCCCGGCCTTTTAATGCAGGAAGGAAGTCAGGGGGCTGGTGGCTGTAGCTTGGGAGGAAACGGCGGGAAGGCCGGACAGATAAGCCATGCGTCCGGCACGGCATGCCAGGGCGAACGCCTCCGCCATGGCGGAGGGAGAGCCGGAGGCGGCGATAGCCGTATTGACGAGCACGGCATCCGCTCCCATTTCCAGAGCCTCCGCCGCGTGGCTGGGCGCTCCCAGCCCCGCGTCCACCACCACGGGGACAATAGCCTGTTCAATGATGATGTTAATCAACTCCCGGGTCAGTACTCCCTTGTTGGTGCCGATGGGGGCGCCAAGAGGCATGACGGCCGCCGCTCCGGCTTCCTGAAGGCGTTTGGCGAGCACGGGGTCCGCGTTAATGTAGGGAAGCACGGTGAAGCCTTCCCTGACCAGGATTTCCGCCGCTTTCAGCGTTTCAATGGGGTCCGGCATCAGGTACTGGGCGTCCGGGTGAATCTCCAGCTTGATCCAGTTGGGCAGCCCGGCTGCTGCCGCCAGGCGCGCCAGGCGTACGGCTTCTTCTGCCGTAGTCGCTCCGCTGGTGTTGGGGAGAAGGAGGTATTTTTCCGGATCAATGAAATCCAGAATATTGGCGGCGGGATCGTGGGAACCCGTCAGATCCGCCCGGCGCAGAGCCACCGTCACAATTTGGGCGCCGGAGGCTTCCAAAGCTTCTTTCATGCTCTCATTGGAAGGAAATTTTCCCGTTCCCACCATCAGGCGGGAGGTGAACTGGCGTCCGGCTATCTGCAAAGGTGTGTCTGTCATTGCGGGATGGAGGGTACCTCCGCTTACCTTTTCAGGCAAGGGAGAATGAATAAGAGGGGGGCAGCATGACGGCTGAACGGAACATGGCCCGGGAAGGGCCATTCTTTATTCACCGCTGAAGGATGCGCTTCGTAATGCTCTGGGTTTTCCAAGGATTTCCTGATAAAGAACAGCCGCTTTCAGGGATTTGGGGTGGTGAAGGGAATTTTTCAGGGAAGGAGATTCCACTGCGGCTGATGACGGAAGAAGGTCGGGCAGATGTTCCTTCATCTCCCTCTTTTGCAAACGTTGCAGAGCCGCCTGTTCCGCATCGGAAAGAGAGCGCATGGATTGCCGGGCTTCTTCCGTAGCTTTTACGTAGCGTTCCAGCACATTTTGCGCCGTCTGCCGGGCTGTTTCCTCGGGTTGTGCAGCCGCCGGCGCCGGGATCGGCTGCGGTTTGCGGGCCACGGCGGGGGAGGGAAGCTCTACAGGAGGGGCTGAGGGCCGCGGTGCGCGGGCCGGTGCGGCAGGTTGGGTTTGCTGTGGCTGCGGGGTTGCCCGGCGCATTTCCGCAATGACTTCCCTTACGCGTTTTTCATGATGGTTCTCCGTGTCCGGAACGGACGGTTCCTCATCTTTTTCATCCGGTTTCAACAATTCGATTGCTTTTTTGATGAGGAAAATCACCCCGACAATCAGCCAGAACCAGAGTTTCAGGCTATTGTCATCGCCTCCGGAGGCGAGCATGTATGCCAGTGAATCCATAAAGGATAAAGGTTTCCGGAAAAAGCAGGCCTTTCCGGAAACCAGGGAATTTATTTATTTGATGGAAGAGGGAGGCGTATCCGGTTGAGCGATGGAATCTCTCATTTTGGTGTCAGCCACCACGTTTTGGTAACGGGCGTAGTCCAGCACTCCCAGATTGCCGTTGCGGAAGGCTTCCGCCATGGCCATGGGAATCTGGGCTTCCGCTTCCACCACCTTGGCGCGCATTTCCTGCGTTTTTGCAGCCATTTCCTGTTCCGTGGCTACGGCGGCGGCGCGGCGGACTTCCGCTTTGGCCTGGGCGATTTGTTTGTCCGCTTCCGCCTGCTCGGCCTGGAGGCGGGCGCCCACATTGCCGGCTACATCCACATCCGCAATGTCAATGGAAAGCACTTCAAACGCCGTGGCGGCGTCCACCCCCTTGTCGCTTACGGTACGGGAGATCACCTCCGGTTTTTCCAGAACATCCTTGTAGGAGGGGGCGGAACCTACGGCGGAGACGATGCCTTCCCCGACGCGGGCGACCACCGTTTCCTCCGTGGCGCCCCCTACGAAGAGATCCAGGTTGG
>OLZV01000827.1_pt1 | contig 12138 bp, 12 predicted proteins | sample 1644531 | NCBI WGS metagenome assembly OLZV01 (sample SAMEA103958115, study PRJEB25191) | human gut metagenome | biome: human-associated habitat [ENVO:00009003]; feature: intestine environment [ENVO:2100002]; material: feces | place: Germany | collected 2013/2015
CTTGTTTTTCTTCTTCACTATTCTTGTATTTCCATTTTTAAGCAATATAACGTCACACACACACACAGTGTGTGTTCCATATTATAAGGCTGCGCCTTATAATATTTCACACACCTAAAAATTTTCACGGGCGAAATAAAATAGAGTAATATAAGCACACACAATTATATTGAAATTACACATGCACATTAACAAGGCGTCAATTTCAATGAATTTTTGATCTACGAGGGCTTCCAGCACGTTTATCCACACCCCCTTTAAACGCCAACTTTTTGATCTAGGAGGCCATTTAGAATTTATACTCAGCAAGAAATTTATTTTTTTAGGGGTCTCTCTGATTTTGGCCATTTTTCCGTGGCCATGGCCAAGAACGAAATCATGGAATTTACATATGTTGTCTCGACTGTTGTATGCTTCCATTTTTTGATTTTATGGTTTGGCCACGGACACCTTGGCCAACTTTATACATGAGAATTAGACGTGTTGTGTTGAGGGGTATAGATGTGTTTTTTGTGTCCATTTTAAGTTGGCCACGGAGAGAATTGTCAAGAATTAGGGGTGTTGGGTTGAGGGGTTTGGACATGGAGTAAAAATAAATTATGTATCAAAGAATTCCTTCTCTAATTTGCTCATACGTGTTGGAACTGCACCTCTTAAATATGATGCAGGTATGATGTCAATGTATGGTTCTTCACCTGGTATAACAAATTGTACTTTATACTTGTTCTTCTTAGGATAATATTCTAATATCTTATCAATATTACCATTCCACTTGCCGACTATTGTATCTGCAAATTTAACATTGGGATCGTTACAAGGCAATAGTTTGAACCGTGGTCTCGTAACTACTGTACCATCCTTAGCCATTAACGTATACATATTACCTCTTCTATCATCAATTTTATAACACTCTTTACTTACTCTATATCTCTTCTTAGTAATTCCATCATGTCGTGGTAATATGACTCTAACAAATGAACCAATAGGCAATATTAAATCCTTAATTTTTTTTTGACGTTCACTTCTATCCATGCATTTCAATATATACTCCTTCTCTAGATTACGATCATTGAACATCTCTTGCGGTGTACATTTGATTGTACTATGATAATTGTTATTGTACGTATTTAAAATCTTCTCCATTCTATATGGTGAGATGTATGTGTATTTTTCTTCATGTGATTGATGCTTTGATTCTTCTGATACAGTATTCATATCTCTGATTGTTCTTATGAATCTATCAATGACCGCTAACGATGAATGATTTTTATCTTGAATCACATGCATTGTAACATTATTATCCTTTAACAATTGTATGTTTGCTAAAAACCCTGGTTCTTCATCAGATGTTAATTTAGCAGGATGATATTTATTGATAAATTCTGATAGTGTTTTATGTATAGATGATGCTCTCTTATCATTCAGGGGTAATGCAACAGCATATTTATTATTAGTGCCAATGAATATGTGCCAATATCTAGGTTCATGATTAGGTAAATTATCATATAGATCATGAAACCAAGTATTTAACATGTTTGAGTAAATTTTAATCATATATATTTTAATCGCCTTTTTTCTAACATGTATATCCTTCATACGCCTTTTCATTTTCTTGTTTAGGGAAAAAGGGAAGGGGGAAAGGACAACGTCCCAAGCGTCTCCTTTCGCCAAGTTGTTATTATCTGTCATTTTTCAAGGTAATAAACATTATTTTTTTTATTGTAATAAAATGGGAATTGCTAGTATAGTAGGTCGTATTGCTAAAGCTTTCAAAGGCGGTGGTAGACTGGCTAAAAACGTCATTGATAAAGGTAGACAAATTATAGGTAAAGTATCACCATTTATTAAGAAAGGTTTTGAATTTGCACAACGAATACCTGGATTTATCAACAATGCAAAACGTAAGAAGGAACAAGTTTCTGACGACATTAAAGGTGTTGTAGATATGTTACCAAATTCTAAAATCAAAGATAAAATTCAAAACATTGTAAATAGAGGTGATCAGGCAGTAGATCGAGTCATTGATAAAGGTCGAGAAATGTCTGATAAAGCTATGCCATGGGTGAACTCTGGTTATGATATAGCTAGAAGAGTTAAACTACCATATTTTCAAGGTCCCACCTCTTGAGCTCGCTTAATCACTAACTTGATCAAATTTATTTTTTATTATTAAATGTCTGAAGATATAAATAAAGAAACAGGTAAAGAAACAGGTAAAGAAACAGAAACTGAAACTGAAACAGAGATTGAAATTCCAATAGAAAATCAAGAACCTGAAAATCAACCGCAAAAGACTACGTCCAAAGAGCCTCAAACAAAGGTTAAAGATATTAGTAAATTAACTCTAGAAGAACGTGCAAAGATTATTTCAGATGCACGTAATGGAATTCCTAGTGAACACTATGATGTTATAGTTCTTAAAAATGGAAATACAAGAATAGTGAAAAAGAAAATTAAAACACCATCATTATCTAATAGATTAATTAATGAACAGAAACAGGAGGTAAACAATAGCAAGAAACTTTATATGAGTGATAATCAATTAATGATGGAACATATTATAGAGTTAAATAATCAAGTAAATAAACTCGCAAATAAACACAAGAAATTGAAAAAGAAATATCGTGCACTAAAACATGACATATATGAAGAAGATATAGAACAGGAGCAAGCACCAAGTCAAGCACTAGTCCAAGAGCCCCAAAGTAAGGAGCCTCAAAGTCAAGAGCCACAAAGTCAAGAGCAACAACAACCAAGTAAAGAGTCTCAAAGTCAAGAACCCCAACCACCAAGTCAAGAAATGCGACGCACCTGGAGATCATACCTAACATATTTGTAAATTTATTTTTAATGTAAATGGGTCGTAAAGCATTAAAACGATTGAGAAAACGTAAGTTAAAGAAATCTGTTAAAAGACCTCCTGATGATACTCTAACTCCAAATGATGTATTGAGAATTATGATGACCAGTTCGCAAAATCCTGCACCTTCAAATAATGCTGAGTTGTTTAATTTAAGGATGGCAAATAATATGAAATCACAAGAATTGGATAACTATAAAAAGGAACTTGAAGCTGAATTACAGAAAAAGAAAGACATTGTTAATGAACGTGATAAATTGAAAAAGGATTATGAAAAATTAGAGATGGATTTTAAGAAGCAAAAAGCAGATGATCAAGAAAGAGAAAAGTATAGTAAAAAAACAAAAGAAATACAGAATCAAATAGATACACAAAAAATGAAAAATGAAAATACTGCAAAACTATTAGAACAACAACAGAATGCATTAAAGGAGAAGATGGAAGTAGGTCAACAATTAGAAGACTTAAAGAATCAGAATAATCAACTTGAAATTGATCTATTTAATTTAACAAACAAAAAGGAAGAAATCAGACAAGAAATACAGAAGAAAGAACAATTAACGCATAAGAATAAACAAACACAAAGAGAACTAGATGACTTAAAAATAGAAAATGAAACATTATTGAAAATGACTGAAGGTGAATTAACGAGCAAGGCTTTAGAAGAAGCAAAACAATTATCCATAGATTTAGCAGTTGAAAGAGAACATAACATGTATTTAAAACAGATTAATGAACAGCGTCAAAAAATAGAAATGGAAAAGTTAATGAACCCAATGATACCAGCAGATAAAATGGGTGAAATGAATGAAGATATAAAAAATGAAATACAAACAGTCTATGCAAAACAATTAGAATATGATAACAGTTTACGTAAAGGAAAAATGGCATATGCTGAACATGAACAATTAGAAGTAGAATTAGCTAATCAACATAAAAACACAATAAATGCTAAAATTAATGCTGAGAAAACTGAGAAATATCTAGAGAATGTTAAAAATGATGAATTAAATAATGAACGAATAAAATTAATGACTGAAGAATTAAAGAGTAAAGAACAATCAGATAATAACTTAAGACAAATAGAGCTACATAAAAGGTTGAAAAAAATAAATGAAGAAAAACAAGCTAATGAAGACCTTCTAAAATATCTCGAAAGTCAAGGGTTAGAAAGTAGTAAACAATTGATTGAAAAGAAAGCTGCTGTAATGAAGGGTGAAAAACAAAATGAAGAAATGCAAAAACAGATTCAATTAACAAATAAAAATAGAGAATTAAAGGTAGATTATCAAACCAAGAAAATGTTTAATGAAAATAGACAAGAGGTAGATGAAATAATGGAAGGTAATACAATAATTAAACAATATAATGATCAACAAGAAAAGGCCAATTTAGCATTACAAGCACAGACCGAAGTATATAATAGAATAAAGGTGTATGTAGATGCATATCCAAATTGTTGGGAAAAATTTACAAGGAATGATACTGAAGCTGCTACAAAATATAATGATTATACTTCCTATTCAGTTGATGAATTAAATAAGGTTGGTAATGATTTTTATAATTTTCTTGATAGTTATGATAAAGCTGATTGGAAGATGGAATAATTATTATTTTTTTTATTTTAAATGTTTGCTCCACAAAATCAAGAACCAGATATCATCGATGCATGGTCTGGCACATTACAAGATTGGTATGATAGTATTGATAACGCTTTAACAGTTAGTGAAATTATTCCAGGTAACTATGAATATTCGACTGCAACTTCGTATGGAAATGTAGGTGATATTAATGAAGGTGATTCAACATTTGTAGATGTATTCTGTGATAGATTCAAGATTATTAGTTTAGATAATTCATTCATTTCACTTGAACAAGAGGTTAAAATAACTGTTGCACCATGCGAAAACTTAGAATTTACTGAATTTTACATTGGTTATAAATGCTCGGCAGATATAATTGATCATTATCGTTTTTATTCTAACACTGATAAAATTCAAGATGTTCATAATGCTAGATATGAATGGTTCATGTTATATAATTCATTGAGTGATGAAGTTAAAAATGGTAGTGATTGTTTTGCTACTATAGATAAAATTCGTAATCATAATCCAATGGTTCCAGGTGTATATGTAGATTTATCAAAAATTACAGCAGAAAAGGAAATTACAGTTAAAATACCATTAAGAATTCCAGTTGCATTCTTCTTGATGTTATTTAATTTAAGGTACTATCCTAATTGGGCTGGTAAATTAAGTATCGAAATATTTCCAACGTATCAAAACTTAGTTATTGCACCCGTTGTAGATCATGAGGCATTTGTCAAGCATAAAACACTTATTGAAGGCAGCATGGTCGATTTAGGTTTTAGAAATATTGAAGAAATAGTTTACAATAATATAGAAAAGGTAACAACAACAAAGGAAGAAGGAACAGGAGATAATAAGAAGGAGGTGACTGTTATAAGCTATAAACCTTCTACAATATATTTTGAAGGTGGGGGTCAAGTCACTAAAAATATTAAAATCAAATTAGCTCAATATATGCTTAGAATGGAAGTGTTCAATGCATTGTCATTAAAATATCTCAATGTAGGTATGCTGTTTCCAATACATCAAGTTCAAATTAGAGACTTTACACAAGATTTACCTGTTGCTAATGATTCTGATGTTCCAGTCAGATATAATACAGCTGCTACAATTGGTTTAACTCATTGTGATACTATGTTTATTGTGTTTAGACAAAATCAAAATTCAAGAACTTGTTTTATTAATCCACAAATTACTTATCGTGTTAATATTGGTGGTAAATTCTATCCAAATGAAACATATCAAACATTCGATGATCAGAGACATGTTAATTTACTACTTGATTCATTAAATGTTAATAATTCATTGTTGACATCTATTTCAAAAGATATATTAACATCTGCTCAACCATTTTATCATAGAATTGTTTACGACGCTGAAGGTAAGGGTACTGATAAGAAGTGTTGGAATGGTGGTGATAATTCAAACTTCTTTATAGGTATTCCATTTGCAGATTCTGAAGATTTCATGGGTGGTTTATCTACAACAGGCACGGTGCAAATTGAATTATCGGGTGATCGACAAGTTCATACAGAGGCTAAGAGCGTTAAATTCATAGCACCAGTTGGCATATATTATGAAGATGTATTACTTAAAATCAGATCACAAAAACCAATGGGTAGAAGTCAAATTGAAGTCACTACAGCATCTATAGAACAAATCCTTAGTGGCGTTAAATATGAAAAAATAAGACGTAGTCCTCAAAGCTTACCATTCAACTCTTAAAACGGAGTTCCTCTTCTCCTTGACATACATTAATTTCATTTTTGTATAAGTCGTACATTAATATATATTTACCTTTAGATGTATCTTTAAATGGCTCCTTTATTTTTACATGTTCAAAATCATCATTATGTATATTAAATTGTTGAGGTAAATTATATTTTGATGATTTCTTTAATGTTAATGGATTTACGGCAACTACAATTTTATACACTACTAAATCACTAATATAAAAACCAATGTTCTCAATAAACCTTAATTGTTTCGAATCAATAAAATGTGATAATCTAAGTTCTTTTATAAATTCGTATATATTTAGTACCCTTTTCATTTTTCACATTAATAAATTAATTATTTTTTATTAATCAAAATGAGTGTTCCTAAAAGTAACGTATTATCTTGCTCGCGAAGCTTTCTAGCAAAAACTGATTTAGGTTATTGTTCTCCAAAGCAAAGTCAAAATGTTAATGTAGTAGTTAGTCCACAAATGTGTCATTATGATGCAAATCCCAATCCCTATGATGTCCAAGCTGGGGAAGAGGAACTCCGTTTAAACGAAGTCCCTAAGGTTAAAGAAAGGTCAATAGATACAGCGAATGAGACTTTGAAAAATATGGAGTCAATAATCAAGAATAAAGATCTATTAATTCAAGTCTTAGTATTATGTGTAGATATACTTGAAAATAATCCATTGATCATTAATAAGTTTGTTATCGCTGAAGAGAAGGAATTATCTTTAATGATCAAGTATCTCACTGATGCTGATGAAGTTGATATTTATAAGGTTGATCATGAATGTAAATGTACAATTGGTAAGAGTGAAAAATATGATATTGTCGATAGAATTATTGTTAAGAAAAATGGTGAAATATATAACTTAAAATATTCATTCCCAGATGTTGTACAATTTTTATTCGAAAGACGATTCTCAACAAAATTTGTAATGATTAAATAAGTCCCATTATTTTTTTATTTTTTTTATATAAAATATGCCTAAACGATTAAACACTGAAGATGTTAAAGCTATTTTCGAAAGATATGGTTATACGGTTCCTGATAATTTCGTATACCTTAATAATTCTACTAGTATTCGCGTATATGATGAACAAGAGAATACGTACAAGGATATGACATATAAGAAGTTACAATATCAAATTAAGAAAGGAAGAAGTGAAATGGAAACCGACCCATTCATGAACATGGCTCTTAGTGAAACAGGTCCTCGTACTAGAGATGGTTTTATTGATATGATGAACATGGCTCTTAGTGAAACAGGTCCCCGAACTAGAGAAGGCTTCTACGATTTAATAAACACGCCCCTGAGTGATGAAGAGCTTCCCCGTTCCCAATTAGAAAGGTATGAGAAAAGATTTGGGAAGAACTTTATGAGAGAAACTGAAGAAACTAAAAATAATGTAATGCAACTTGCAAATGAAATAATCAAGAAATTAATTAAAAAGCAATCATTCAGTTTAAGCCCAAAAGGTGAGGTCGTTGATTTCTTATACGCATTATCACACGCTATGAAAATTGCTGTACCGAGGATTGATAAAAATATAATCATGACAATTCTTGATAATAAAGGTCACACACAATACGCTAGAGTAAATCAAAATACAATTGATATGTTAGATTGGGTATTAGAAGACAAAGAATATGAAATTAATGATAGTGGTGATCCAATACTTGAAAGTTTATCTAATTTTAAGTCAATTGCATTTGATTTCAGAAACATTAGTAAAGGTAAAAGAATTGTTGGTGCATTCTTTCCATACTACAATAATTCTGATATCGATTTAACACCTTATGGCATTTACAAGCGTGGTGAAGTAATTAGAGAATCATGTTTATTAACTGCTTTTCGTTCATCTGGTTTATTGGATGATGAACAATTAAATTTATTATCATCATTCCTTAAAACAAAATTAATACCTAGAGAAGAATTAAAGCATATATCTAATTTATTCAACATTCGCATAAGTTGTAGAGTGCATTACGATACAGGTAAAACATCGACAAATGAATATGGTGAAAAATATGGGAAAACACTTAAGTTACATATCATTGAAGATCACTATATACTTGACAAAGATGTTAACGCTACAGTATTCTATGTTAAAAACTATGCTAAAATAAACAATGATGAACGTTTTGTGAATCACCCTAGAAAAATGATGTTAAGCAGGCTAGACAAAAATCGTTATGAATTCTCTAAAAAAGGATGTACAATAAATAGAATAATTGATGCAATGATTGAAAATAAATTACTAGAACCAATGACTGATGAAGAAAAACGATACCTACAATATGATGAATGTTCTGGGTTATTTAGAGATTATAGAAAGAATAAATCAATCACAGTTAAATGCAAAGAAGCTATACGTCAAATTAACATTAAAGATAAAAAGAGAATTCCAATAACATTTTCAAAACCTAATAAATTCCTGTTTGGTTATGATGTTAAAGACGAAGAAATTCATCAACGCCTTCACGAGTTGCAAAGACTTGTTGATTCACTAAATTTAAGACATAATATTGACGTTTCATTATATCATCATTTTAGTGAATTAATGCAAAAAATAATGTATGAATATGGTTGTTTAGATGATATATATGAATTTAGTGGTAATGTGTCGCAAAAAATAAGAAGTGAATTACAGTTCCCTAAAATTATATGGAGTGAAGGTCATTATAAAGGCAAACTCTATTATATTGATCAAGCAGGTGCATATATGAGTTCAGTAACATCTATACCATCAGGAATGCCAGATGATGATGGAAACTTTAAATCAGAAAACACTAAAATTAAAGAACTCATTGAACACCTTTATGATATTCGCATGAAAGCTAAAAAAATTGGAATGGATAAATTAGCTACAACAATTAAATATATGATGAATAGTTCTTGGGGTTATTCAATGAAGAAACCAAAATTAATTAAACATAGATTTGTTAAAGATGTTGATGAATATGTTAAGAAATTTGATCCATTCATCATTAAATACAAATACAATCAGGGTCATTCAGGTCCAGGTTATGTTGACCGTATAAATCCATATGTTGAAAGCTATTCATATCCACAATTTGCACGTTCAGTTCTCAATACATTTAATGCAAAAATGAAAGAACTCTGTAATAAAGTCAATGTTCTATATAGTAAAACTGATTCAGCACTTATATATGAGAATGATTACAAAAAATTATTATCAGAGAATTGGATAGGTGAAAAATTAGGGTTATTTAAAGTTGAACACATATTTACTGAAGTGTATGTTAAATCTGCTGAAAAATGGATAGGTAAAAATGAAGATGGTACATACTTTTATCACATGTCAAAGAAATTAAAAGATATATGTTCAAAGAGTGATGACCCAATTAAATGTTTGAAATTTATATAAGAGATAATTTTATTTTTTTTTTCTTTGATAAAATAAGTAATGCAAGCAAAACGCGCTTACTACTCACCAACAGCTTTCGTCGATATGCTCTTCAAAGAAAACCCATCACTCGAAAATAACATTACAGACATTTATGCATACTTTAAACCACAAGATGCATACGTAGACAAATATCAACAAGTGTGTGCAAGAATCATTGGCATAATATTTAAACGTAAAGAGAAGACATTTAATAACAAGCCAATAATCAACCCTAAAACAGGTAAACCAATAAATCCTCGTACACCTCAACAACAAAAAGAACATGAATTACAACTGGAACGAGAAATACAAAAATCAAGAAAAGTTATATGCATTCCAAACAAGAAAGTTATAGAGATTTCAAATAACAATCAACCAATCATACATTACAAAATATCAAAAACTAAACCATTTAACAAAGACTCAAAGAACTTAATGTACATCTCAATAAATACAACAATGGAGACTTATACAGGTGATGGTGGAGAGATTTCTTATTACCCTTCAGCAGTTTTCACAAATACTAATGAACAACTTGAAAAAATGATCAGAGATAATGAAATAGTTATAAAACGAGTTAAACATGCTAGTGAAATGAAAGCAGATTTTAATGACATCGATTATGTTGAAGATGAATTGTGGATGTAAATAATTTATTTTTTTTTCTTTGATAAAATAATGGAAGGAGAAATAATGAATGAGTCTAAAAATAAAACAAGACAAATTCGTAAAAAGAGAATAAGTACTGAAGATATTATCGATTACATTAACTGGTCATTAATAACTGATAATATGAAAATGATAAAGAACAGTTCATTAATAAATGTACAAAAACTATATAAAGAACAAACAGGCGTAGAAGTATCATTAACATTTATCAGGAATCAAAAAATAAAGATGTTTAAAGATAATTAATCACATATCATATTTCTTTTTATTTTTGACCTCTTGTTCTACTGGTTTAATTAATTCACCTCTAAATTTATCTTCTATGCTAAATTGACTTTTGCTAAATTGGTTAAGTTGATTCATTTTCTCAACTAGTTCATGCATTTTTTCTTCATATTCTGCGTGAATGACTTTTATAATATCTTCTTTCGCTGACATGAATTTATTGTTTAATTCACCTGGATTGATGTTGATTAGTTTCTTTGCATATGATGGTGCTAATACGTTGTTCACGAATTTTAATGCACACGTTTTCAATAACTTTACATTTTTATCATAGAATTTTAAAGTCATTGTAATCGTATAGTTAATTGTCGTATTTTTAGCACTAACGTTGTGTGTATATTTAATTTCGACAGCTGCTTGATTATCTACTTTAAATTCACTGATGACGTATTGTTCAAAATTGTCCATACTCATTTTGGATAGAATAAAAAATTTATTTTAATCAAATTAATAATGGAAAAAATTGAAGAAAAATTTAGAGAAATAGACAAATTATTTGATAAGTTATCTGCTAAAAATAAGGTACAATTAGAGAATGCACAAATTAAACCAATACATGCTAAATATCCGTTCGCACAAAATGGTATATGCGCATTTATAGCTCCAATGGGGTCAGGCAAAAGTTACAATTACATGAAACTAGCCGCACAACAAGAGGTATTAAACGATGAACCATTCTTTGAGTTGATCGTTATATGTTCAACTTCAGCTAAATTCGATCAAACAGTTCAAACATTTTTACCATCGATCAAGAAATCAAAGATAGTGTCAGTTAAAGATACAGAATTACTTGACTGGTTGAATAAATATATGAGAAGAATTTTGAAATATAACTCAATTAATGAATATATAAACACTAATTGTAAGAATATAAATGAGGAATTAATGCGTTTAATAATGAAGCATAATCTAGCGAATAAAAAACCTAAAGTAATGAAATATATAATTAATAAATTGATGAAATATAATTGGCGTACATTTCCTCATCGATGTTTGTTGATACTTGATGATTTCGCTAACCATGCATTATTAAGAAGTAAAGAAACAGATTTATCACGATTATTGAAGAAATTGAGACATTTTCATATTAACGTTATGATATGTGTTCAAACTGTTAAATCAATTCCTAAAGATATAAAACGTACATTATCAGATATTGTTTTGTTTCCAGGCATATCACAGTATGATTTCGAAGATTTAATCAAGGAATCACCAGCATCAGCATTCGATTTTAAAAAGTTATGGGACGAGTACAATAAATTAAAAGACCCTCACGCAACATTCACAATACACATAAAAGCAAAGAGCATAAAAATAAACATGAAAAAGTAATTAACTATGCCTGATTAACTGTACATTGATTTCGCATGTTCGGGTAATGGTGTGTTTTCATTTTTGCTGTCACTGTAGATAACGATATTTAACATGGTATCAATTAATTTATCAATGACATATATTGTGCCTAAAATACATATCCATACATGAAAGAAGCTCATTTCCCATTAAAAAAATATCTAATATGTATAAAATTATTGTACTAAAAATGATGACACCTTTAATCGATTATACAATTTCGTCATATGACTACAATCAT
>OLZV01000829.1_pt1 | contig 12136 bp, 8 predicted proteins | sample 1644531 | NCBI WGS metagenome assembly OLZV01 (sample SAMEA103958115, study PRJEB25191) | human gut metagenome | biome: human-associated habitat [ENVO:00009003]; feature: intestine environment [ENVO:2100002]; material: feces | place: Germany | collected 2013/2015
TAAAAACTTATGAGAAGATTAAACTACAAGTACACATTGTATTGCGGTACATTGTTTCTATCCCTTTTTGGAGGAATGCCGCAGTTGAATGCTGGGGTTACGGAAAATAATCTTTCAGTAATGCAACAAAGCCGACAAGTGTCAGGTAATGTCAAAGATGCTATGGGAGCTATAATCGGTGCTTCTATTGTTGAAAAAGGTACTACCAACGGAACCATTACCGATATGGATGGTAATTTTGTCTTGAATGTGCAACAGGGTGCTACACTGGTTATAAGTTTTGTAGGCTACAAAACAAAAGAAGTAAAAGTTGGTACTGCACCACTGGATATCACCCTAGAGGAAGACAGCAAGGTTTTGAGTGAGGTCGTTGTTACCGCATTGGGTATCAAACGTGAACGTAAGGCACTTGGTTATGGTGTTGATGAAGTTAAGGGAGAGGCTTTGACAAAAGCTAAGGAGACTAATGTGATTAACTCTATGGCTGGTCGTGTTCCAGGTCTGGTTGTCAGTCAGACTGCAGGTGGTCCTTCAGGCTCTACACGTGTGCTTTTGCGTGGTAATACAGAAATGACAGGAAACAACCAACCTCTGTATGTCATTGATGGAGTACCTTTGGATAATACAAACTATGGCAGTGCCGGTACGGAAGGAGGTTATGACTTGGGTGACGGTATTTCAAGCATTAACCCTGATGATATAGAGAATATGTCTGTTCTTAAAGGTCCTGCTGCTTCAGCGTTGTATGGGAGCCGTGCCAGTCACGGTGTAATTCTTATCACAACAAAGAAGGCTAGCGGTAAGGATGGTGAACGTATGAGTGTTGAGTATAATGGTACAATGACATTTGAAACTCAACTTGCTAAATGGAACGAAGTTCAGCAAATATATGGTATGGGTAGTGATGGCACTTACAGTATAAATGCTGTTGCAAACACAAATAAGAGTTGGGGACCAAAAGCCGACGGTTCAAATATGCTGGATTATTTTGATGGTGTTTCGCGTCCGTATTTGATAATTCCTGATAATGTATCAGGTTTCTTCCGTACAGGTTTGACTGCAACAAATACATTGACTTTAAGCTCAAGTCATGGAAAGTCGGGAGTACGTTTCACTTACACCGATATGCGTAATAAAGATATAGTTCCTAATACCAATATGAGCCGTAACATATTCAATTTGCGTGCCAATACGAGTATGGGAAAAGTAGATCTGGATTTCAGTACAAACTATACACGCGAATCGGTAAAGAACCGTCCGGCTCTTGGCGACAGCAAAGGTAATGTCGGTAAAAACCTTATGACTCTTGCCACTACATACGATCAGGAATGGCTGAAAACATATCAGGATGCAAATGGTGAATACTCTAATTGGAATGGTTTGGATCCATATAATGTAAACCCTTACTGGGATGTTTACAAAAACTCGAACCAATCTGATAAAGACCAGTTCCGTTTCAATGGTAAGGCAATATGGAACGTTGCTGACCATTTTAAGCTTCAAGGTACTGTCGGAGCTGAATTCAACTGGTTTAAGTTTGAGGATTTCAAGGCTCCTACTACTCCTGGCTATGAAGCAGGCAGATTGCAGATAAGCAATTTCAGAAACCGTATGTACAACTTCGAAATGTTGGCTCTATATAACAACTCCTGGGGGGATTTCGATTTCAATGCGACATTGGGTGCCAACTTGTATAAAGTGAATAATGAGACTACAATCACTACAGCTCAGGATATGAAGATACGTGAAACTGTGGCGCTCATGAGCTTTAATGAAACAAGTGTGGAACAGAATTATTACAGAAAGCAGATAAATTCTATTTATGGTGCAGTAAATGTAGGATGGAGACACCTGATATATCTTGATGCTACATTGCGCGGAGACCGTTCTTCCACATTGCCTTTGAATAACAATACATATATCTATCCTTCATTCTCAGGTAGCTTTGTATTCTCTGAACTTATCAAGAATCACAATCTTCTGCCTTACGGTAAACTACGTGTTTCTTGGGCGCAGGTTGGTAGCGATGCAGATCCTTATCAGTTGGGACTGGTATATACGAAATCTAAATTTACTTATCCAGGATATACTTTAGGTTCTATCAGTAACAGTACTATCCCTAATCGTGATTTAAAGCCTACAAGAACCAATTCATACGAAATGGGATTGGAATTGAAATTCCTGAATAACCGTATTGGTTTGGATTTTACTTATTATAATCAGACTAGTAAAAACCAGATTATGGCGATGGCGAGTTCATGGGCTTCCGGTTATACATATCGTATGATTAACGCTGGAGAAATCCAGAATAACGGTATTGAAATAGCTTTGAACACTCGTCCTATCCAGACAAAGGACTTTTCATGGGACTTGAACATCAACTTCTCTAAGAACAATAACAAGGTTAAGGAGTTGGTTGACGGTATTGATTTGTTCGAGCTGGAAAAGGCTACATGGCAGGATGTTCAGGTAGCAGCTGTAGTAGGAGAAAATTTTGGTTCTATCATTGGTCCTGATTTCAAACGCAATGAAAATGGTGATATCTTGATTGATCCAAGCACCGGTTTGCCACAATACGACAATAGCAATCATATTTTGGGTAACGCTTCATGGGATTGGACAGGTGGTGTAGTAACGAACTTCACATACAAGAATGTTTCTCTTGCTGCTGTATTCGATATTAAGGTTGGCGCCGATTTGTATTCAATGTCTGCCCGTGCCGCATACGAATCCGGTAAAGCATTGGAAACATTGGAAGGACGCGAAGAATGGTATAAATCAGAAGAACAGCGTAAGGCTCTTGGTATCAGCGAAGCAAACTGGACACCTACAGGCGGTTTCATTGCCCCAGGTGTAATAGACAATGGTGACGGAACATATCGTCCTAACGATATTTACGTAAATCCTGAGGATTATTGGATGAATATCAGCCGTTATGCACCGTCAATGTTCGTTTATGATAACTCGTATATCAAATGTCGTGAAATCACATTGAGCTATTCGTTACCAAAGACATGGTTGAAGAATAAGGTTCAAGGATTGACAGTGTCTTTCGTTGCACGTAATCCGTTTATCGTTTGGAAAAATATTCCTAATATCGATCCTGATTCGAACTATAACAATACTACAGGTATGGGTATGGAATATGGCTCATTGCCTTCACGTAAAAGCTATGGTTTCAATGTCAACGTTAAGTTCTAATTAATCCTAAATCATTTCAAAAAGAAATACACAATGAAACGTTACAAATCATATATAAAAACAGCAATGTGCATGGCATTAGCACTTGCTTTTACAGCTTGCAGTGATGAATACATGAATGACATGAATACAGACCCGTCGAAAGCTGAAAATATTGACCCAAATTCACAGTTGACTTTTGCCGAACTACAGACATACGGCGACCTTGGAATGATAGAAATATACCGAAGCTATATAGGTGCCTTTACGCAGCAGCTTATGGGATGTTGGAATACAACAAACTACGGAGGTCAGCACAAAATTGACAATAACGAAATGAATCGTTTTTGGACAAATCTTTATACTACAGGAATCAAGAATCTTGTAGATGCTGAGGTAAAGACAGAAGGTGACGAGAACAAAGTGAACATACATGCCGCTGCTGTGATTTACAAAGTATATCTTATGTCTATCATAACAGATACATACGGTGATGCTCCATACTCAGAGGCAGCCAGAGGTTTTATCAGTGGTATAACAAGTCCACGTTATGATACACAAGAGGAAATCTACAACAGTTTCTTTACAGAACTGACTGAAGCCGCTGCCGCTTTAGACGATAAGAAAGATGAAATCACAGGTGATGTGATATTTAATGGAGATATAAGAAAATGGAAAAAGCTAGCAAATTCTCTTCGTATGCGTTATGCTATGCGTATATCTGATGTTTCTCCACAGAAGGCGCAGGAAGAGTTTGAAAAGGCATTTACAGATCCTGCCGGCTATATGACAAGTGCTGATGATAACGCATTGATTGAATATATGGAGCTTACATTCAATTTTGGTCAGGAAGCATATACAGATTACAGACGTAACGCTTTGTCACAGTTGTATTTTGGTAATGACCCTGCAAATAATCAGACTTATATCTGTTCTACTTTCTTCAATACTTTGAAGGACAATGACGACCCTCGTACTTTTGCACTTACCCGTTGTTATTTCGACAAGGGTCTGACTCAGTCAAATCCTAATAACCGTATTGATCTGACAGACGAAATGCTGGAACTGGGTGCACAGTTCAACCCTTCTAAGCCAGGTGAATTCTGGTATGAACCATGGCCGGATAATGGATATTGGAGTGAAATTATAGCGGACCTTAAAGAAAGGTATCCTGACAATACGAATTACTCAAATCCATGGTTACAGGATGCTACCCGTCCTAAATTGGCCCAGAATTTCCTTAAATCTGACAACCCAGGTGTTGTGATGACATACGCTGAGGTTGAGTTCCTATTGGCCGAGGCTAAGCTTAAAGGATGGAACGTAGGTGCTACATCTGTTGAGCAGCATTACGAAAATGGAGTTAAGGCTTCGATGGCATTTCTAGTTGATAACTATGATTGCGAAATTGACGATCAGGATATAAACGATTATATAGCAAATCACCCTATTTCTGCTCTTAGTGACGAAGGCAAGAAAGAAGCAATAAATACTCAGGCTTGGATTCTTCACTTCCATAATCTGTCAGAATGTTGGGCTAACATACGTCGTTCAGGATATCCAAAGCTGAAATCTCCTGCAGAATATGGTTATGCGGCAGACAAGCTTACTGGTGGATACGACATTCCTGTACGTTTGTGCTATCCTATACTTGAGTCTTCTTACAACAAGGAAGGTTATCAGGAAGCTTTGGACCGTATGGGTGGAACTAACAGTTGGAATATTCCTGTATGGTGGGATAAAGAATAAAAATCTAGTACACTAAACAATTTAAATTTCGTATTAAAATGAAAAATATATATTGGATATTATTTATATTGCTCGGTGCAGGTTTCTCTTTTACATCTTGTAGTGAAGAAGAGCCATTTTCTACTGCAACAGCAGATGACGAGCCTCGTATCATAGCTCCTACGTTTCCGGAGCGTGACGCTAATGGTGGACTGGGAACTATTTCTGAAATAGACAGGGATGTATTGTTTTCAATAACAGTAACAACTACGCCTGCTGATTTCACTTCTGTGGTTTGGACTCTTAACGGTGAAGAAGTCGGAACAGAAAAGACGCTCGAGATGAATCTTAATGCTGGTGTTTATCATCTTAGGGTTGATGTCTCCACTCCTGTAGGAAAGACAACTTTCCGTGAAGGACTTGTAAAAATAAAAGCTTTGGCTGAAGATCCTCAGAGTGAAGAAGTAATATCAGAACGTATTGTCGCAACTGGAGGATGGGCACGTCTTAGTGGAACAAATCTTGAAAAGGTTGCAAAAGTAGCATTAAAGCAGATAAACATTGCCGAGTCTAAAACTAATCAGGAAGTGGAAATCTCTGATATAACATACGTGGAATCAGATGGTTATATTGAATTTAAAATTCCTTCAGAATTGTCTGACGGTGAGTATCGTGTGGAATTTATAGATGTGGAAGGCAGTAGATACGGTGCTAATACAATGGATGTTACTTCCAAGCCGTTGATTACTGCAGGACCTGAAAACAAGCGTCCTGATGCTGAGTGGACTATTACCGGTTTGAATCTTGACAAGGTCGTTTCGTTGTCATTGGGTGGAAATACAATCACTACATTCGTTGAACAGTATTCAACTCGTCTTACATTCATTTCACCTGCAATTGCAGACGGAGATTATGTATTGACAGGTATATCCAAATCCGGAGAAAATGTTAGTTTCTTTATTGATGGTGAGATAAAGACAGAACTTGCAGTTACGGTAAAAGACTCTCCATTGGAAGTTGAATTATGGAATGGACATCATTATGTATCATGGGATTTACCTGAAGGTGATCCAAACAGGTTGTTTGATGCGGTGCAGAATGATGTGAAGAATTTGCCTGTAGGAACAAAATTAAAGGTATATTACTCAATTAAATCTGATGATAGCTATCATAAAATCAGATTCTCTTCCGGATGGTGGACAGAACTTCCCGGGTACCCTGAGTTTGATGTTTATGCGGACGGTGTTAGTGACATAATTATGTCACATGAGATACTTGACTTGTTGAATTCGCAAGATGGATTCCTTTGTGTAGGTTTCGGATATTACGTTGATAGAATTACTTACGAAGAATAATTTATTTACCAAGAAAAAGATTGATAAATATGAATTTAAGAAAAATATTATTTGTATCGTCAATAATAGGAAATGCTGCCTGCTTCGTACAGGCGGCAACTCCTGTCAGTTTGACGAAAGATACAGAAATAGAGAAGAAGGTTGAAGCTACATTAGCGGGAATGACCTTGGAAGAAAAGGTCGGACAGATGACAGAACTGTCAATAGATGTTCTTGGCAATGTGGTGGGCGGAGAGTTCAAACTGGATAAGGAAAAAGTAAAAAATGCAATTGGAAAGTACAAGGTCGGATCTGTACTGAATGCTCCCGGACCGGTTGCTCAAAGCCGTGAGAAATGGAAAGAAATCATCGGTTATATTCAGGAAGTATCTATGAAGGAAATAGGTATTCCTTGTATTTACGGCTTGGATCAGAATCATGGTACTACTTATACCCTTGGTGGAACGCTTTTCCCGCAGAATATCAATCTTGGTGCATCCTTTAATCCTGAACTGACATACGAGTCGGCCGTTATAACTGCATACGAGACACGAGCAAGCAACTGTCCTTGGACTTATTCACCAACGGTGGATATGGCAAGAGATCCTCGCTGGTCGCGTGTTTGGGAAAATTATGGGGAGGACTGTCTGGTTAATGCCATAATGGGCAGTGAGGCTGTTCGTGGTTTTCAGGGAGATGACCCTAATCATGTTTCAGAAGACCGTGTAGCTGCTTCTGTCAAGCATTACCTTGGTTACAGCATGTCCCGTACTGGTAAAGACCGTACTCCTGCATATATATCAGAATCTGATTTGAGAGAGAAGTGTTTTGCTCCGTTTAAGGCTTGCGTAGAAACTGGTGCGCTGACAATAATGGTAAACAGTGCTTCCATTAATGGTGTGCCTGTGCATGCCAACAGGCAGTTACTCACAGAATGGCTTAAAGAAGATCTGGAATGGGACGGAATGTTGATTACCGACTGGGCGGATATTAATAACCTATATACTCGTGAAAGAATAGCAGCCAACAAAAAGGAAGCTATTGAAATTGCCATCAATGCGGGTATCGATATGGCTATGGAACCTTACAATCTTGATTTCTGTACACTGTTGAAGGAATTGGTAGAAGAGGGAAGAGTGCCGATGAGTCGTATTGATGATGCCGTACGTCGTATTCTCCGTCTGAAATACCGTTTGGGACTTTTTGAAAAACCTAATACTGACTATAAGGATTATCCTAAATTCGGCAGTAAGGAACATGCCGCAATCGCACTTAGAGCAGCCGAAGAATCGGAAGTATTGCTGAAAAACAATAATAACATATTACCATTGGCAAAAGGTAAGAAAATCCTCGTGACAGGTCCTAATGCAAATTTAATGAGATGCCTTAACGGCGGATGGAGTTATACATGGCAAGGACATCTTGCCGACCGTTTTGCAGGTGAGTATAATACCATCTACGAAGCTGTAAGCAACAAGTTTGGCGCTGATTTGGTAACCCTAGAACAAGGAGTTACATACGTTGCCGAAGGAGCGTATTACGAAGAAAGCACTCCTGAAATAGAAAAAGCTGTGGCTGCAGCAAAGAATGTAGATGTAATCATCGCATGTATAGGCGAAAATTCATATTGCGAGACTCCTGGAAATCTGGCAGACCTTGCAATCTCTGAAAACCAGCGTAACCTTGTTAAAGCTCTTGCTACGACAGGCAAGCCTATTGTTCTTGTAATAAATGGCGGTCGTCCACGTATTATAAGTGACATTGAACCTTTGGCAGACGGTGTAATCAATATCTTGTTGCCTGGTAATTATGGTGGAGATGCATTGGCAAATATCCTTGCCGGTGATGCAAATCCAAGTGCTAAGATGCCATATACATATCCAAGAAACCAAGCTGAACTTACTACATACGATTATCGTGTAAGCGAGGAAATGGATAAGATGGAAGGTGCATACGATTATGATGCTGTAATTTCTGTTCAATGGCCTTTCGGTTACGGTTTGAGTTATACTACTTTTGATTACAGGAATCTGCGTGTGAACAAAGATACTTTTACTGAAAACGAAAAACTGGAATTTACAATAGACGTTACAAATACTGGAAAGATTGCAGGTAAAGAAGTTGTAATGTTGTTCAGCAGCGATTTGGTAGCATCGCTCACACCAGAGAATCGCAGGCTGCGCGCATTCAAGAAAGTGGAATTACAGCCAGGTGAGACCAAAACTGTAACATTGACTATCAAAGGAAGTGATCTTGCTTTTGTAGGTGCTGACGGAAAATGGATACTTGAGAAAGGTGATTTCCGTATGCAGGTAGGAAATCAAGTCTTGAATATTAAATGTTCTGATACATATAAATGGGAAACTGCTAATATCTGTGTTAATAAATAGCATTGTCTGATTGCTTTTAACGAGCCTGGTCATTTTGAAAGTAGAAATAATTGCAGAAACATTTGCACGTTTCGCGCGAAAGCAGTAATTTTGTGCCCGATTATTCCGAAACGGGTTCGACGAAGAGCTTTCCAAGTGATTGGAGACCACCCGACGGAGCTAACTTATATAGTTCATTTATAAGCATGTACGCAATTGTAGAAATCAACGGCCAGCAGTTCAAAGCAGAAGCTGGCAAGAAGCTGTTCGTTCACCACATCCAGAACGCAGAAGCTGGTGCGACAGTAGAATTTGAGAAAGTTCTTTTGGTAGACAAAGACGGAAACGTAACCGTAGGCCTGCCGACGGTAGAAGGCGCAAAGGTAGTTTGCGAAGTGGTATCTCCGCTGGTAAAGGGCGACAAGGTGCTCGTTTTCCACAAGAAGAGAAGAAAAGGTTACCGCAAGCTGAACGGTCATCGTCAGCAGTTTACGGAACTGACAATCAAAGAAGTAGTAGCTTAATCAAATTTAAACAGTAAGAAGAAATGGCACATAAAAAAGGTGTTGGTAGTTCTAAGAACGGCCGTGAATCAGCAAGTAAGAGATTAGGCGTTAAGATATTCGGTGGCGAGGCTTGCAAGGCAGGCAACATCATCGTTCGTCAGAGAGGTACAGAATTCCATCCGGGCAACAACATCGGCATGGGCAGTGACCACACTCTCTACGCCTTGGTAGATGGAACAGTACAGTTCAAAGTAGGTCGCGAAGACAGACGCTATGTATCTGTTATCCCGGCTGAAAGCGCAGAAGCATAATAGTTTCCCGACAACATAAAGACAAGGGGTGCAATCGAAAAAACGGTTGCATCCCTTTCTTTTTAAGAAAGAATAAGTTACCTTTGCCGCACGAAAACAAGAAATAATTCTTAACCGAAACAAGATATGCTTACCATCAAACAAATCACAGAAAACACAGACGCGGTAGTACGCGGACTGGAGAAGAAGCATTTCAAGAATGCCAAAGAGGCCATCGAACAGGTATTGGCCCTGAACAACAAGCGTAGAAGTACACAGACCTTACTCGATAACAACCTCGCCGAGGTGAACACACTGTCCAAATCCATCGGCCAGCTGATGAAGGAAGGCAAGAAGGACGAGGCAGAAACGGCCAAAGCTCGTGTAGGCCAGCTGAAGGAAGCCAACAAGACTCTGCAGGCAGACATGGACCAGGCCGCACAGGACCTGCAACAGCTGCTCTACACCATCCCCAACGTGCCCTACGACGAAGTGCCCGAAGGCGCTACGGCCGAGGACAACCTCGTGGTGAAGATGGGCGGTATGGAAACCGAGCTGCCCAAGGACGCCCTGCCCCACTGGGAACTGGCGAAGAAATATGACATCATCGACTTCGACCTGGGCGTGAAGATCACCGGCGCAGGTTTCCCCGTCTATAAAGGCAAGGGGGCTCGCCTGCAACGCGCCCTCATCAACTTCTTCCTCGACGAGGCACGCACTTCGGGCTACACCGAAATCATGCCGCCTACGGTGGTGAATGCCGCTTCGGGCTACGGCACAGGCCAGCTGCCCGACAAGGAAGGCCAGATGTACCACTGCGAGGTGGACGACCTCTACCTCATCCCCACGGCCGAAGTGCCCGTGACGAACATCTACCGCGACGTGATTCTCGACGAGAAGGATTTTCCGGTGAAGATGACCGCCTACACCCCCTGTTTCCGCCGCGAAGCCGGGTCGTATGGCAAGGATGTGCGCGGACTGAACCGTCTGCACCAGTTCGACAAGGTGGAGATCGTACAGTTGAGCCTGCCCGAAAAGAGCTACGAGGCGCTGGACGGGATGGTGGCCCACGTCGAAAGCATCGTCAAGGCACTGGAGCTGCCCTACCGCATCCTCCGACTCTGCGGCGGCGACATGTCCTTCACCTCGGCGCTGACTTACGATTTCGAGGTATATTCCGAAGCGCAGAAACGCTGGCTCGAAGTGTCGTCCGTGTCGAATTTCGAGTCGTTCCAGGCCAACCGCCTGAAACTCCGCTACAAGGATGCCGACAAAAAGACGCGGCTGGCACACACGCTCAACGGCTCCTCGCTGGCCCTGCCCCGCATCGTGGCGGCCCTGCTGGAGAACAACCAGACGCCCGACGGCATCCGGATTCCCGAAGCGTTAATTCCTTATACGGGCTTTGATATGATTAAATAAATTTTTATATTTGCACCGTCAACACACAACTTAAACAATACAAAAAAATGGCTTACAAAATTAGTCCCGATTTGTGCGTAGCTTGCGGCACATGTATCGACGAATGTCCGGTAGAGGCAATCTCGGCCGGTGATGTTTATGTAATCGATCCTGACAAGTGCATCGACTGCGGCACCTGCGCAGGCGTTTGCCCGAGCGAAGCGATCAAGCCCGAATAATTTTACAAGAAGGCATAAAAAAGCTCTTCCCTCGAAAGGAAGAGCTTTTTTATTGTCTATTCCCAAGTGGATCTGCCGACACGCCCGAAACCCGGGGCCGATCCACCCATACGGCCTGTCGCCACAACGGATTCACAACCGTTTTCCAGCCGATTTCAACGGCAGATCACGATTCCGCCGACCGTTATACAATACGTCCCGAAGCTCCCTCGAAAGGAATTTCGCGGAAAGGTCGAAATACATCGGACGATAGCGGCGGGACCGTGCATCACAGGACATCGAAAGACACGTGTACAGGGATTTTGCCGCAAACGAACCTTTCCGTTTGCAGAATCTATCTATTATACTTAATTTAGAGCACAGAAACATCGCGGGAGAAGCGTAGCCTGCAATGTCTAATGCCTGTTTCAGCCCGTGAAAGGGGAAGCTCGCGGTACAATGGCCGCAAGCATTCCGGAAGAGGCGCGTGGAAAAAGATCGAAGGCATACCGTTGCAGGCGACGATCGTTCAACCTAAAACCTACCTGATTATGAAAGCACGTGTCTATTTATCGTTAGGAGCCTTGCTCCTGTTCTTGGCCCCGCTGGGCTGTTCCGACAAAGCGGAAAGTCCGGCACCGGAAACCCCGCCGGAAGAACAGCCGGTACAGCCTTCAGAGGAGTATAAGGAGATGTATCATTCGATGGAGGATAACATAAAGGACGAAGAACCCAGTCTCTATTACACGTACTTCCGTATGCGAAATGACAGCGACCAGCCGCTGTACATTGCAGTAAGAGTACGGATGAATCCATACGGATTCTTCTACTACCTCAAGCCGAAGGAACAAGCTACGCATTGGAGTTGTACGGAAAATAGCGCGGGTTTGAATTTCGATATGGACCAAGTATTAATCAAAGACTTGAACAAGGGACTGACTGCTGTTGAAATTTACTATCGAGACGATAAGGCCGGGACTTTGGCCCCGGAGAAAGACACCGCAATGCGTTATAATTTTATAAAGCCTATGACGGAAGAGATGGTCGGAACGCTACGCGACCCGGCCCGTTGGGAGTATGAAGAGTTCCCGGACCGCCCCCGTGCCGTGC
>OLZV01000832.1_pt1 | contig 12087 bp, 7 predicted proteins | sample 1644531 | NCBI WGS metagenome assembly OLZV01 (sample SAMEA103958115, study PRJEB25191) | human gut metagenome | biome: human-associated habitat [ENVO:00009003]; feature: intestine environment [ENVO:2100002]; material: feces | place: Germany | collected 2013/2015
CACGCCGGCCATGCCGACGCCGGACATCAGGTCAAATTTCCTGGAGACGACCAGGGAACGGATGCCATAGACAAGGGGGAGGGAAAGGGCGATGACGAGGGCCCATACCGGGCCGATATGCCAGAAATTTTCTCCTTCCGGGCGTTCCAGGGGATTGGCGGGCCCCGCGCTGCAATAGTCCAGAATCAACACCGGGAGGAGGATGTTGATGAAAATCCCCAGCAGGGAGGACTGTGATTTGTTTGACGTTTTATCCATGAATTCGGAGGGAAATATTTGTATCATACGCGAATACGCCCCTGCAAGTTGCAACCCCGTGTGTGACAGTAAAGACCAGAAGCGGGGAGAGCCGTTTTTTTATTCGCAGGCGGCTTTGCGGAAATCGTGGCATCTACGGTATCTTCCGTTCTTTTGGCTGGACACGGGAGGGAAGAATGTTCAGCTTCTTCCGTGACTTTGACAGATCATTTTTCCCCATGACTCAAACATCTTCTTTTTCGGCTCTTGGTATTTCACCGGAGATTCTGGAGGCTATCGAAGTGCTCGGCTTCGATACTCCTTCCTCCATTCAGGAGCAGGCGATTCCCGCCGCGATCAGTGGGGCCGATATTGTGGGGCTGTCCCATACGGGTTCCGGAAAAACGCTTGCCTTCGCCATTCCGGCCCTGGAGTGCATTGAGCCTGAGGAACGCTGCGTTCAGGTGCTGGCTCTTTGTCCTACTCGGGAACTGGCCGTTCAGATTTGCCGGGAGGTGGACAAGCTTGCTTTATTTATGGACGGCGTTTCCGCCGTCCCCATTTACGGGGGGGCTTCTTTCCGTCCGCAACTGGACGCCCTGCGCCGCGGGGTGCAGTTTGTGGTGGGGACGCCCGGACGCGTCATGGATCTGATGGAGTCGGGGGCATTAAGGCTGGACGGACTCCGCATGCTGATTCTGGATGAGGCGGACGAGATGCTGGATATGGGTTTTCTGGAAGACATCGAACGCATTGCGGAGGCCATGCCGGAAACGAAGCAGACCCTGTTTTTTTCCGCTACCATGTCTCCGGAAATCAACCGTCTGGTGAGCAGGTTCATGAAGGAGCCCATCCAGATTTCCATTGAACGGCCTACGCTGACGGTGCCTACCATTGAACAGGTTTATTATGAGGTGGTGTTTTCCTCCCGGATTGAGGTGCTCAGCCGGCTGCTTGACACCGGAAAGATTAAAATGGGGCTGGTGTTCGCCAATACCAAAAAGGTGGTGGATGACGTGGTGGACGGTCTGACGGCCCGCGGTTATCCGGTGGATCGCCTTCATGGGGATATGCCCCAGATGATGAGGGAGCGCGTGATGGATTCCTTCCGCAAGGGGAGCCTGCGCCTTCTGGTGGCGACGGATATTGCCGCTCGCGGCCTGGATGTGGACGATGTGGATGCCGTGGTGAATTTTGAATTGCCGCGTGATCCGGAGGATTACGTGCACCGCATCGGCCGCACGGCACGCGCCGGCCGCAAGGGGAAGGCCATCACTTTTGTGGGACGCCGTGATTTTTCCCTGATGAGCCGCATTGAACGCTTCATCGGCGTTAAGCTGACTCCGGAACCTGTGCTGACTGCCGTTCAGGTGGACCAGCTCCGGACGGAATCTCTGGTGGATGATATTCTGGAACGTCTCAAGCCGGATGCCGTGCTGCCGGAGGAATTGAAAGAAGTGGAGGCTGCGCCGGAGGCCATGGCTGCGGCCCTGTTTGACTTGCTCCGGGAACGTACGCACCGGGAAGTGCAGCCCATTCCGGAAGACAAGCCCGCCCGCAGGGCGCGGCGTATGCCGCAGACCGGGGAGGAGGCGGAGAGCCCGCAGAAGGGTGATTCCTGGCAGCATAAGGGGGATACGGTTACGCTGTTTATGAATGGAGGCCGGATGATTGGCTTGCGGCCCAAGGACATAGCCGGGTTATTTTACAATACGGTGGAAATGGAAAAGGGAGCCGTGGGCGATATCCGGATTTTCCCCAAGCATTCCCTGATAGAAGTGGACGCTTCCGTGGCGCCCCTGCTTCTGGAGGCCCTGGCGACGGCTACCGTCTGCGGCTATGAAGTTAATGTCCGTGAAGACAAGGGGGCTCCGGAATATTCCGGAACTCCGCGCTCTTCCCGCCGCAATGGAGGATTCCGCAACAGTTACCGCGGAGAGCGGGACCGCAGTGACCGGAGCGGATTCAGGGGAAACCGCGGGGGCTTCCGCAGTGACCGCGGCGAACGCTGGGGCGAACGTTCCCGCAGGGACGACAGGAAGAAGCGTTTCTGATGCCTTCGCTATTCCGGACAGGGTTATTAACGCTGTTCCGGAATTGGCGCGGACATTTTGGAACGTTCCGGTTCATGATTGCTGTTTCCGCCGGTTTCTGTATTTTCTGCCCGGCGGGGGGATTGCCGTTTTATTCAGGATAAAGCATGGCCGGGCGGGGCTGGTGACCGGGGCGCCGGGAATGCAGGAGGAATTTTCTCCCATTCCTGGCTTCAGCCAGAAAAGCCGCTCATTGGTGCAGTATGGCGGGTTGTAGTTGTTCCGGCTGTGAAGGCTGGTTCCCTGATGTTTTTTGCCGATAATACTGGCGATTCAATCCTCTGTGCCCTTTCCTCGTAATTTTCTTGAGGGATGAGAAAATTCATGTAAGATAACGCTTTATTTTAACGTCTTTTTTAGAGTCTATTTTCTTTGAATCATGAAGCTGGTATCTTTACTATCCGTTCTTCTGACTTCCCTGGTTCCGTGCATGGGTGCTTCCGGGCAGGCAACGAAGCCGGCTGCCCGGTCTGTCAAAACTTCAAAACCCAATGTTATTTTCATTCTGGTGGACGACATGGGCTGGGGTGATCTGGATTCCAACTGGAGCCAGCAGAAGCTGAATGGCCGGACGGTGGAGAGAAAGAACGAGTTCAAGACTCCTGCCCTGTCCGCTCTGGCTCGGGAGGGGATTCAGCTGCGCCGTCATTATTCCGCCGCTCCGGTTTGCGCTCCGGCGCGCGCCTCCCTGCTGCTGGGGGTGCACCAGGGGAATTCCCGCGTGGTGAGAAACAACCGTTTCGACCAGCCTATTGAAGATTCCCATACGCTGGGTACCGTGATGCGTGATGCCGGGTATGATACTGCCGCCATTGGCAAATGGGGTGTAGGCGGCGGAGGCCAGAGCCATGTGCCCATGACCGCCGGCCCCCATCAGCGGGGATTCAATTATTTTTACGGTATCCTGGACCATTTGGCAGGGCATTTTCACTATCCTTCCGAATCCCGTGACGTTTTCGAATACAACGGTTACGCTTCCAATCCCGAGTGGAAAAATATCAAGGACCAGGTGCCCCAGACGGCTTATTCCACGGATTTATTTGCCGCCCGCGCCAAGCAGTGGATTGTGGACCAGCGCAAGTTCGCCCGCAAGACCGGAAAGCCGTTTTTCCTGTACCTGGCTTTTCCGGCGCCCCACGGCAATCTGGTGGTTCCGGGGGTTCCCTATCCTTCCGGCGGCGGATTGAAAGGAGGCCTGCAATGGGTAAAGAAGGAAGGCACGGAATCCGTGAATACGGCTTTTGACGCCAAGGCGGAAAAGAATAAGGATACCTATATTCATCCGGACAATTCCCGTTTCCCGAATGATGTGGCCAAACGTCATTCCACCATGATCCGCCGCGTGGACGACGCCGTGGCTGATTTGATCCGTCTGCTGAAAGATTTGAAGATTGACGATAATACGATGATCGTTTTCTCGTCCGACAATGGCCCCCACAATGAGGGTGGCGCCGACTCCAGGCACTGGCACGGAGCGCAAAATCCGCAGTTTTTCAAGAGTTATGGCATGATGGACGGTATTAAGCGCGATTGCTGGGAAGGAGGCATGCGCGTGCCTACGCTGGTACGCTGGCCCGCCCGCATTCCCAAAGGGCAGATCAGCCTGCATCCTGGACAGTTCCATGACTGGCTGGCTACGCTGGCGGATGTCGCCGGGGTGCCGGTTCCAGCCCGCAGTGACGGCGTTTCCCTGCTGCCGACGCTGACCGGTCATGCGGACCAGCAGAAGCCCGGCATTGTTTATGCCGAATATAATTTCGCCGGCAAAACGCCGGAGTATAAGGATTTCCTGGGCGAACACAAGGGAGCGCAGCGAGGCCAGCAGCAGATTGTTTTTGTGGATGGATTGAAAGGCTTGCGCATGGGGGTGAAGGATGCGGACAAGGATTTCATGATTTTTGATACTTTGAATGATCCGCAGGAAAGCAAAGATCTCGCATCCTCCAAGCCGGAACTTCAGGCCCGCATGAAAGCCGCCGCTTTGTCCAATCGCCGGGCTTCCCTTCCTTCCAAAACAGTGTTTGATTCTGCGCCGGTGCCTGCCGTGGATGTGAAGGGAACCGTTTCTCCCGGGTTGCGATGGGCCTTGTATGAGGGGGATTTTCCCTGGGTACCGGATTTCCGCCAGTGGAAGAAGCCTGCTTCCGCCCATGGCGTGACGCCTTCCCCATCCGTGAAAATGAACGGTTCGGACAAGCGCGGTGTGGAGCTGACGGGATATGTGAAGATTCCAGAGGACGGAGCATATACGTTTTATCTGACCACGGATGAAAATAAGGGCAGCAAGGCTTTTGTCCGTCTGCACGGCATGGAATTGATTGACGCGGACAAAACTTATGAGCCGGGGGCCGAGGTCTCCTCCGATCTGGGTGACCGGAAGAATCCCGTTTATTTGAAAGCCGGACTTCATCCCATCCGCATTGGCTATGTGGGGAACTCCGGTACTGCCTCCAAACTGGTTTTGAAGTGGGAAGGTCCCGGTTTGTCCAAGAAGGAGATTCCCGCCTCCGCCTTCAGCCACGGGAAGGAATCCAGGTAAGCGTCCCCATGAGCGATCTGTACGAGTATCAGGCAATTGACGGTTCTTCCAAAGGCCCGGTTGACCTGGTGCTTTTGCTGCGGGCCCGTAACCTCGGCCGCCTGTCCAACCGGACTTTGGTCCGGAAGGTTCCCGGCGGAGACTGGAGGCCTCTGGCCTCTTTTATCCCCTCCATGACTGTTATGGATGATGATGGGGAGCCCTCCGTTCTGCCGGATCCCGGTTCAGAGCCTGGAGGCGCCGACTCCGGCTGGAGCAGGAAGAAGTACTGGATACGCGTCATCAAGGCATGGTGCCGTTTTGAGGGCCGTGCCGGGAAAGGGGAGCTGCACGAGGTTTTTTCCAGAGTGGGGGTTGCGCTGGCCGTGGCGGGAGTCCCCTCTTTTGCGGAATGCGGTTTTTTCCCGTCCCTGGTTCCGTGGGTTGAGCTGGTTTCCCCTCTGCTGTACGTGGTGCTCGCCGTGCTGTCTATTCCGCTGGCGGCTACCATGGTCCGGCGTCTGCATGATGTCGGGAGGAGCGGCTTTTTCCTGGTTTTTCTGGCCGTTCCCTTCATAGGGTGGCTGCTGTTGTGGTATTTATCCCATGGGGAAAGCCGGATTGGAGAAAATAAGTACGGAGATCCCCCTTGGAATTAAGAGGTGTTGGATTCCGGACCTTGTAAAGTTGCTACAAAGTTTTTGACTGCGTTTGCGGATTTGAGGGAATCATCCGGTTAAAAAGTTTTTGCATGGCCATGGCCAGCAGAAGGGAGGAGACCAGCGTCACGATGAATACTACGCTGATGCTTTGGGTTCCATAGAGGTCCCAGCTGAAGTGGTAGCCGAAAATGAATCTGTGATTCAGCCACATAAGCGCGGAGTAAGTTCCCAGCAGCGTCAAGAGCGGTGTGAGGCGGAGTTTCCGGGTTATCCAAGGCAGACACCAGAGGGTGAAGAGAAAGATAACCGTCAGGGTTTTGGCTTTTGAAAAACTGAAGAGATGGATGGATAGTATTTCAAGAGCCAGCAACAGGATTGCTCCCAAGCTTTGGGAAATTGAAAGAGCAGAGAGGCGTGAAGCCAGAAAGGCGCACATGTAGCCGAGAATGAAGCAGGGCAGGAAAGGAGGGAAGGAATAGGCGATTCCCGGCAGGCTGGGAATGTGGGCCGTACTTTGAAATAAAAGGGACACTCCCAGCAGAGCTGCCATGGACGGGACAGGCGCAATGTGATGCGTGATCCACGCACAGATTGGATAAAGGGCCATGGTGGCTGCCGCGAAAAGAGCCATGTACCACCAGTCGGGATAACAGGGCCTCAATCCTGTTACGACAAGCAGGCCATTTTTCCAACCCATGTCGGCAACGGATGGCAAAATGGGCAAGGGGAATGCCCAGGAAACCAGAATAGCCAGAAGGAGGCATAAGAAATAAATTTTCCAGAATTTAAAGTAATGGGAAAAGCCTGTTTTAATGAGGGAACCGAAGGTTGGGGATGAATTTGTTTTCCATCCCATAGCGTACCCCGTGATGAAAATAAAAATGGGCACGCAAATTTTAAAGATGGGAGCGGCTTTGGTAAGCTGGGGAGCAATCCATGCCGTATCCACACCTGCGGGCAGAGCGTATAAGCCGAAGACATGATGAAAGATCATGAAGAGAATTCCATACCCTTTGAGGATAGCGGAATCTTCCCTGGAAAAAGAAAGATGCTGTTGAAGGCCAGGAACAGTAAGGGCAGAGAAAAAGCTCATCTGAGACGTAGCTCAACGGATTTCCAATCCGAAAGAGCAAACATATCCAGAAAACAATTAAGCCCAAAAGCAATATGGGTTGAAAAAGAAAAAAGGAACATTTCTCCCACCCCGCTTTTCCTCCCCTTTCATTTTGATGACCCATTTGTTCTCAAAATAGAGTGTTGACTTCGGATTGGAAATCCGATTCTTGAACATAAGAAAAAGGCTGCTCCAAATGAATGGAACAGCCTTTTTGAAAGGAAGGATGAGATTTTTATAACTCTACGGCCTTGGAGAATTCCTCCACCGTGTCGCAGGTGCAGACCAGATTGCGGTCTCCGTACACATTATCCACCCGGCCTACATACGGCCAGAATTTGTGAATAAGGAGACCGGAGACCGGATAAGCCGCTTCACTGCGGGAGTAGGGGTGCCGCCATTCGTCGGCGGAGACCATTTCTGCGGTATGGGGCGAGTTTTTCAGGACGTTGTCTTCCTTGTCTGCCGTACCGTTGATAATGGCCGTGATTTCCGCATGAATGCGTTCCATGGCTTCAATGAAGCGGTCCAGTTCTTTTTTGGGTTCCGATTCCGTCGGCTCCACCATCAGGGTGCCCGGAACGGGGAAGGACATGGTGGGGCCGTGGAAGCCGTAGTCCATGAGCCTCTTGGCGATGTCATCCACCGTGAGACCGGCGTCATGAGTGAGCTGGCGCGGATCCAGAATGCATTCATGCGCCACCAGCCCCTTGTTGCCGGAGTAGAGAACCGGGAAGAGATGGCCGAGTTTCTTGGCGATGTAGTTGGCGTTGAGGATGGCCATTTCCGTGGCTTCCTTTAGGCCGTCCGGCCCCATCATGGAGAGGTACATCCAGCAGATGGCGGCGATGGAGGCGCTTCCCCACGCCGCAGACGCTACGGCCCCTTCTTCATGGCCCAGCGTGAGGTGTCCGGGCAGGAAGGGTACGAGGTGTTCCGCTACGCCGATGGGGCCGATGCCGGGACCGCCGCCGCCGTGCGGCATGGCAAAGGTTTTATGCAGGTTCAGGTGGCAGACGTCCGCGCCAATGCAGCCGGGGCAAGTCAGACCTACCTGGGCATTCATGTTGGCGCCGTCCATGTACACCTGGCCGCCATTGGCATGGACGATGTCGCAGAGTTCCTTGATTGTCTGTTCATATACCCCGTGCGTGGAGGGGTACGTGACCATGATGCAGGAAAGATTGTCCTTATGGGCTTCCGCCTGGGATTTCAGGTCTGCCATGTCGATGTTGCCTCTTTCGTCGCATTTGACGGGCACCACCTTGAGGCCGGCCATGGCGGAGGATGCGGGATTTGTTCCGTGGGCGGAGGTGGGAATGAGGCAGACATTGCGGTGGCCTTCTCCGGCGTGCTTCTGGTAGCGGCGGATGGCTAACAGTCCGGCATATTCCCCTGCGGCGCCCGCGTTGGGCTGGAGGGAGACGGCGGCAAAGCCGGTGATTTTCGCCAGACGGTCGGACAGGACGGAGAGCATTTCCCGGATGCCTTCCGACTGGTCCGCCGGAACAAAGGGATGCAGGGAGTTGGCTTCCGGCCACGTGATGGGAATCATTTCGGAGGCGGCGTTCAGCTTCATCGTGCAGGAGCCCAGAGGGATCATGGCTTCATTTAGAGCCAGGTCCCGGGATTCCAGGCGGCGGATGTAACGCATCATTTCCGTTTCGGAATGGTAGGAGTTGAAAGCCTTTTCCGTGCAGAAAGGCGTCTGGCGCGTGTGGACGGGATCCCAGGCAGGAGCGTCGCAATCGCAGGCAGCGGATGTTTCCGCACCTGCAAGGGCGGAGGCCAGCGCCGCTACATCCGCACAGGTTGCGGTTTCATCCAGAGAGATGGCTGCGTGGTCGGCATCCACCCTGCGGATGTTATACCCGGCTTCCAAGGCTTTTTGCACCATGGCGTCCGCTTGTCCGGGAACGGACAGCAGCAGGGTGTCAAAGAAGTTTTTGTTTTCAATGGCGATGTCGGCTTCCGTGAGAGCCTTGTACAGGCTTTTGGTTTTCAGGTGGATTTCCGTGCCGATGCGTTTGAGGCCTTCCTGGCCGTGGTATACGGCGTAAAAGGCGGCAAGCACGGCCAGGAGCACCTGGGCGGTGCAGATGTTGGAGGTCGCCTTGTCGCGGCGAATATGCTGTTCCCTCGTTTGCAGGGCCAGGCGGTAGGCCGGGCGGCCCAGGGTATCTATGGACATGCCGATAAGGCGGCCGGGCATGCGGCGTTTGAGAGCGTCCGTGCAGGACATGTAGGCGGCATGGGGGCCGCCGAAGCCCATTGGGATGCCGAAACGCTGCGTGTTGCCGATGCAGATATCGGCTCCGAAGGCGCCGGGTTCCCGGATGACGGTAAGGGCCATGAGATCCGCAGCCACGACGCAGAGCGCGCCCGTGGCATGCACGCGGGGAAAGAAGTCCGTGTAGTCGCAGATGCGGCCGAGCGTGTCCGGATATTGGACAAGCACTCCGGCCAGATCCGCACCGATGGATGCGGGGTCAAAGGATGAGCAATCTCCCACGATGATGTTAACGCCCTGGAAGGCGGCGCGGGTACGGATGACGCTGATGGTCTGGGGATGGCAGGTGTCCGCCACAAAGAAGGTGTTTGCTTTGGGGTGCGCGTTCCGGCACATGGTGACGGCTTCTGCTGCTGCGGTGCCTTCATCCAGCAGGGAGGCGTTCGCCACCGGCAGCCCTGTCAGGGAAGAGACCATGGTCTGGAAGTTCATGAGCATTTCCAGCCGTCCCTGGGCGATTTCCGGTTGATAAGGGGTGTAGGCCGTGTACCAGCCGGGGTTCTCCAGTACATTGCGGAGGATGACGGAGGGAGTGATGGTGCCGTAATAGCCCTGGCCAATGAAGGTTTTCAGGAGCTTGTTTTTCCGCAGGATGGAACGGAGTTCCTCCAGGGCTTCCGTTTCCGATTTGGCTGCGGGCAGGTCCAGCGGGGCCTTCATGCGGATATCTGCGGGGACGATGTCCGCAATGAGTTCGTCAAGCGTCCGGTAGCCGAGGCTGTCAAGCATTTCCCGGCGTTCTTCCCCCTGGGGGCCGATGTGCCGGCTGGCAAAATCTGAGTGGGTATTCATGTGGTATCTCTGGCTGGTAATAGCGTCCGGCCGCGGGACGGGCCAAACAAAATGCCCCGGGATGGAATCACCGGGGCGGGGGAGGAAAGAATGGTTCAGGAGCAGTATTCCTCGTAATCCGTGGCGTTCATCATATCTTCCGTTTCCGTGGGAACGTCCAGGCGGATTTTGTACAGCCAGCCTGCGCCGTAGGGGTCGGAGTTAATGAGGGAGGGGTCATTGGAAAGCTCTTCATTCACTTCCAGGATTTCTCCTGAAACGGGGGTGTACACGTCGCTGGCGGCTTTGACAGATTCCACGACGGCGACGGGGTCGCCGGCCGCGACGGTGGCGCCTACTTCGGGAAGGTCTACAAAGACGACATCGGAGAGTTCGGCCTGGGCATGGTCTGAAATGCCGATGGTGCCGATGTCCCCGTCAATTTCAATCCATTCGTGATCCTTGGAATACAGCAGATTTTCTGGTACGTCGTGCATAAGATGTAATTGTTTGAAGTGAGAGTGTAGTAAAATGAGGTGTTTGTCAGTTTATTTTTGCGCCGTCGTGTCAGCCTTTTTTATAAAAGGGTTTTTTTACGACCACGGCCGGAAAATTCCTTCCCCTTACGTCAATTTCCAGCTCCGTGCCGACCTTGGCATGGGCGGCAGGCAGGTAGGCCAGGGCAATACCCTTCATCAGCGAAGGAGAGAGCACGCCGCTGGTAAGTTCTCCGATGGTTTCTCCGCCGGGGACGTGAACGGCATAATGGGCGCGGGGAGGGGCTCCCTTGCCGGTGTATTCAATAGCCGCCAGCCGCTGGCTGAGACCGTTGGCTTTTTGTTCCCGGAGGATATCGGAACCGATGAAATCCGTATCCAGCGCGCAGAAGAAGCCGAGCCCGGCTTCCAGAGGCGTCTTGTCCGGAGAGAGGTCGGAGCCGTTCAGAGGATAGCACATTTCCAGACGCAGGCTGTCGCGGGCACCCAGGCCGCAGGGTTTGGCTCCTGCTCCAAGAAAGGCTTCAAACCATTTGACGCCTTCCTTAGCCGGGCAGAAGAATTCAAAACCATCTTCCCCGGTATAGCCGGTGCGGCAGACAATGAGATCCGTCCCTTCCGCCGTGATGCGGGAGATTCCATTGCGGGGGGGAAGTTCCACACCGGGGATGACGCGGGAGAATACTTCTCCGCATTCGGGACCTTGAACAGCCAGCCCCACGTATTCGTCGGAGTGGTTTTCCAAGGTTACGCCTGCAGGTTGATGGGCGGAAAGCCATGCGAAGTCTTCATCAATCTTGGAGGCGTTCACCACTACGAAGAAGGTTTCCGGTTCCATCCGGTACAGGATAAGGTCGTCAATGACTCCGGCCCTGTCATTGAGCATGACGGAGTATTGCCCCTGCCCTACATTCAGTTTGTTGATGTCATTGGTCAGCATGGAGTTCAGCCAGGCCGCGGCGGAACCGCCGGCTACCGTGAACTGCCCCATGTGGGAGATGTCAAAGATGCCGCAGGTTTCGCGCACTGCTTTGTGTTCATCCAGAATGCCGGTGTACTGCACCGGCATATTCCAGCCGGCAAAAGGAACCATTCTGGCTCCCAGTTCAACGTGTTTAGCTGCCAGGGGGGTGGATTTGACGTCTGTATCAGTCATGAGGCGATGTGAAGGTTGTGAGCAATCTGCCCCTTATATCAGTAAAAGTCAATGGAATTCCGGTAACGCTTCCGTCTAGACATTGAAGCGGAATTCGATGACGTCCCCGTCTTTGACGACATATTCTTTTCCTTCGATGCGCAGCTTGCCGTGTTCCCGCGCTCCGGCCTTGCCGCCGCAGGAAACCAGGTCGTCGTAGTGTACTACCTCTGCGGCGATAAAACCGCGTTCGAAGTCCGTGTGGATGACGCCGGCCGCCTGGGGGGCTTTTGCCCCGGCCGGAATGGTCCAGGCCCGCGTTTCCTTGATTCCCGTGGTGAGGTAGGTGCGCAGGCCCAGAAGGTGGTACACGGCCCGGATGAGGTCGGAAACGCCGGAATCCCGCACGCCCAGGGATTCCAGAAATTCGCGGGATTCTTCCTCCGAGACGTCGATGAGTTCCTCTTCAATCCGGGCGGAGATGACAATGGCTTCCGCGTTATGGTGTTCCGCTACGTATTTTTTCACCTGGGAGACGTAGGGATGGGCGTCCGGGTTGGAGATGGCGTCCGCCAGTTCGTCTTCATTGACATTGCAGGCGAAAATGCTTTTTTTATCCGAAAGCAGCTGGAAGGAATGGAGCAGCTTGCGTTCATCGTCGTCCAGCTGCGGTTCAAGGGTGAGGGCGGGATTGCCTTCGTTCAGGTGGGGCAGGAGTTTGGTGATGAGGGCCACTTCGGCCTTGGCTTCCTTGTCGCCGCTGCGTGCCT
>OLZV01000842.1_pt1 | contig 12054 bp, 7 predicted proteins | sample 1644531 | NCBI WGS metagenome assembly OLZV01 (sample SAMEA103958115, study PRJEB25191) | human gut metagenome | biome: human-associated habitat [ENVO:00009003]; feature: intestine environment [ENVO:2100002]; material: feces | place: Germany | collected 2013/2015
AAACTCCTGATCTTTTTGACGCAAATGAAGTCTTGGAAGAGGAGCCAAGTCTTCCAAATAATTTCCCGATTCTCTAAGATATTTTTTGCAGTTGCTTTGATTCTCTCCTGTGAGATATGATGCAATGACTGCAATAAGTATTGTTAATGTTGTAAGTCGCTGTTGTCCATCTATAACATCTGCTTTAGGCTTATCTTCATCTTTAATTAACACGATACTTCCAAGAAAATAATTGTCAACTTTTTCGGTTTGATAAAAATCTAACAAGTCATCAAACAAAGTTTCAGTTTCTTCTTCAGTCCAAGCATATGGTCTTTGATATGCAGGAATATAATAGTTGAATTCCTTACTAAAGATTTTACTCAATTGATATTCTTTTCCGGTAATCTTGTTTCCCATAACAATTTCTCCTTATAAAATTTGGTCAATGCTTATTTTATCTCAACAAATGTAAGTCCTAAATCGTACTCAAAGGTCTCTATTTTGTGATTTGTCAATTTATCTAAATATAATACAATTTATTATAACACAAACAAATTCAAACTACTAGTACCACCAAGCGAAATTTGCTATTCTAACGCAAAAAACGCCCTACAATTTCTGCAAGGCGTTTTTGTCTGCTATTTATACAGTTATCTTTTGAGATTGATGGTCATATCAGATTTGAATGGCAGATTGTAAAATGAAGATGAAACAATAAAAACGAATATTCATAGAAACGATTTCGTAGTAGAATTAAGTTACCACACAAAAATCCGAAAGGAAACCGTCGCTATGGATATACTTTATTTTCTGCTTTTACTTTCTTGTATTAAAAATACAAAATGTGCAAGTGCTTTTGCTTTTCTTGCCTAAATATCATTATTGTGATACAATTAGGCTATACTTATGTGAATGATGGGGATGGAAATTTATCGCAAAGGATGATGACAATGAAAAATCTTTTACAAAGAGCGAGAAAGACAATCAAAATCAAAAATATGCTTTTTCTCACAATTGCCGGAATTATCAATGCGTTTGGAATTACAATATTTCTTAACCCCGTGAACCTTTACGACAGCGGAATTTCAGGTACGGCTATGCTTGCCGCACAACTTACACCCGAAAGCCTGTCGCTTTCACTTTTTCTTATAATTTTTAACCTGCCGCTGTTTTTGTTCGGACTTAAAAAGCAGGGAAAGAAGTTTACATTTTACGCAATTTATACGGTTGCAGTGTATTCGTTCGTTTCATGGCTGATAACCGATGTTCTGCCCGTTGATGTCAGTATGGCGTCTCCGCTTGCGGGAACCGATTTGCTCCTTTGTGCCGTGTTCGGCGGTGTGATTTCGGGTATAGGCAGCGGCCTTGCAATCAAATTTGGCGGTGCAATGGACGGCATAGAGGTTATGGCAGTAATCTTTGCGAAGAAAATCGGTGTATCGGTTGGTTCATTCGTTATGGCATACAATATTGTACTTTATGTTGTATGCGGTTTCATTCTGCAAAGCTGGATTCTTCCGCTTTATTCGATTGTTACATATTTTGCCGCACTTAAAACGATTGACTTTATTGTTGAAGGTTTTGACAGGGCAAAGGCGGCAACGATTATTGCGTCTGTAAGCCGTTGCGATGAAATTTGTAATGCACTTTCGGAGGAATTTCAAAGCGGCGTTACCGTAATGCAGGCTCAGGGCGGATATTCAGGCAAGGACAAGGTGATGATTTACTTTGTTGTCAACCGTTTCCAGATTGGCAAGCTGAAGGAGATTGTGCGTGAAATCGACAAGAAAGCGTACATTTCAATTACGGAGGTTGCCGATGTTTTCAGCCGAAACGATTCGCTGTAAATAAATTTTAGTTGGTGTTTTATTTGACAAAATTACTTGTAAAGCTGTTCGTTAAAGACAGAGACAATTGCGATAATCCAAAGGTTAGAACTGCCTATGGCAACCTTTCGGGTGTTTGCGGAATAATTCTTAACCTGTTACTGTTCGGAGGAAAATTGTTTGCCGGAATTGTTTCGGCATCGGTTTCCGTCATTGCCGACGCCCTCAACAACCTTTCGGACGCAGGTAGTTCGGTTGTTACATTCCTCGGATTTAAGCTTGCAAGCCGTCCTGCCGACAGAGAGCATCCGTTCGGTCACGGTCGTTATGAGTATGTGGCAGGCTTGGGAATTTCCGTTGTAATCCTTTTAATGGGGGTTGAGCTTATAAAAAGTTCGATAGAAAAGATAATTACTCCCGAGGATAAAACGGCATTTTCAACGCTTTCACTTGCAATAATGATTGCGTCAATTTTCGTAAAATTATGGATGTACTTTTTTAATTCGGGATTGTCGAGAAAGATAAATTCAACCGCACTCAAGGCGGCGGCACTCGATTCGTTGACCGACTGCATTGCAACCTCGGTCGTAATAATCGGATTGCTTATTTCTGCCTCAACAGGAGTTCAGATTGACGGTTGGCTCGGCGTGTGTGTTTCGCTGTTCATACTTTTTACGGGTGTCAGCACATTCAGAGAAAGCCTTTCACCGCTCCTCGGCAAAGCGCCCGACCCTGAATTTGTTGATGAAATCAAGGAAACAGTGTTGAAAAATGATATGATTGTAGGTATCCACGATTTGATTATTCATGATTACGGTCCGGGCAGATGCTTTATTTCACTTCACGCAGAGGTACCGTGTGACGAGGATATCCTTGAAGCACATGACGCAATTGACCTGACCGAAAAACAGCTTGAAAACAGGTACAACTGTTTTGCAACCATACATATGGATCCGATTGCCTCAAACGATGCGTTCACGAATGAACTTAAAATGAAGGTGGAGGAGGGCTTGTGTGAGCTTAATCCGGAGTATTCAATCCACGATTTCAGAATTGTAAAGGGCAGTACGCATACAAATGTTGTCTTTGATATGGTTATTCCGTATGGACTTGACCTTACAGAAAGACAGATTAAACAGAGTGCAATCGAGAAAATCAAGTCAATTGACGAAAAGCTTTATCCGATAATCAATGTTGAAAAATCCCTTTCTGATTAAAAGTTCATAATACAAAACGAGGTCATCGGTTTTTAGCTGATGACCTCGTTTTGAATATATTTTCTGATTTGTTGAAAATTGTGTGTTCAAGTGTAGTAGTCAGTTATACGGTTTATTGTCGAAACGATTTTACAATTGTTTCGATTTGCGGTCAGTGACCGTCGCCGTATTATTGTTTTGCAAACTGACTGTTGTAAAGTTTGTTATAGAATCCGCCTTTGGCGAGCAACTCCTCGTGTGTGCCTTGTTCAATGATGTTGCCGTCCTTCATAACAAGGATAACATCGCTTTCCTTGATTGTTGAAAGTCTGTGGGCAACAACAAAGCTCGTCTTGCCCTTCATCATCTTGGCAAAAGCCTTTTGAACACGGATTTCGGTAAGGGTATCAATTGATGAAGTTGCCTCGTCAAGAATAAGGATTGACGGGTTTGTAAGCATCGCCCTTGCAATACACAAAAGCTGTTTCTGTCCCTGACTGAGATTACCGCCGTCCTCGCTGATTACGGTGTTGTAGCCGTCAGACATACGGCGGATGAATGAGTGCGCATATGCCGCCTTTGCGGCGGTAATAACTTCTTCTTCGGTTGCGTTTTCGTTGCCGTAACGCAGATTTTCCATAATCGTTCCGTTGAACAGCCAGCTGTCCTGAAGAACCATTCCGTAGCATTTTCTGAGGTTGTCACGGGTGATATCCATAATGTCAACACCGTCAATGCTGATTTTGCCACTGTCCGTGTCATAAAATCTCATAAGAAGATTGATGAATGTTGTCTTGCCGCAACCTGTCGGACCGACAATGGCAATGTGACTGCCACTCTTGACATCAAGCGAAAAGTTTGTGATGAGCGGTTTTTCCTTTGTGTAGGAGAAGTTTACATTCTCAATCCTGACATTGCCTTTGCAATGCTCAAGCTCTTTTGTACTGTTGTCGGGAATTTCGTTATCTGCCTCAAGAACCTCAAAAACCCGTCCTGCCGCCGCAATGCCTGTCTGCAACTGCGTGAGTACGCCTGTAACCTCGTTAAACGGCTTTGTGTACTGATTTGCGTAGGTAAGGAAGCATGATAACTGTCCGACCGAAAGTGTGCCTGCAACGGCAAACAGAGCACCCATAATGCCTACTGCGGCATAAACCAATGCATTTACGAATCTTGTTGACGGGTTGGCAAGTGCGCCTGCAAACTGCGCCTTGAATCCCACTTCAAGAAGTTCATCGTTGTACTTTTCAAATTCTTCAAAGGCTCTGTCCTCATATGAAAAAGCCTTTACAATTCTCTGATTGCCGATATGCTCCTCAACATATGACGAGATTTCACCGTTGAGTGCCTGTTGACGGGTAAAGCGGTTGTGCGTCATCTTGCCGATGAATGCCGCAACAAAGAGCGAAAGCGGTGTGAGAACAACAACCACAAGGGCGATTTTCCAGTTGATTGTCAGCATAAATACAAGCGTGCCGACAATGGTAACAATGCCAGAAAAAAGCTGTAGAAACATCTGTGTAAGACCGTCACCAACTGCGTCAACATCGTTAATTACTCGGCTGATAAGGTCGCCGTGAGGTGTTGTGTCAATGTAGGAGAGGGGAACTGTGTTGAATTTTTCAAAAACCTCTCTTCTGAGGTCACGAACAGTGCGGTAGCTGACAATGTTGGTAAAGTAGGTCATAATCCACTGGAAAAGTGCCACACCGCCGATGCCTACACCGATATATACAAGAATCTGAATAACGCTTGCAAAGTCAACATTACCCTTGTCAATGATGTTGTCGATTGCGTTACCTGTGAGAACCGGAATATAGAGCGTGAGCGAAACGCTGATGATTGCGCTCACAAGAGCTAAAATCAGATAAAACGAATACGGCTTTATTTTTTTGAGTATCTTTTTTACAGAGGAGGATTTTTTTGCTGAATTTTTCATCTTTTTGCCTCCTCTTCATTAAGCTGTGAAAGACAGATTTCACGGTAGGTTTCGCAGCTTTCAAACAGTTCATCGTGCGGACCTTTGCCTACAAGTCTGCCGTCATCAAGCACAAGAATAAGGTCTGCGTTCTTGATTGTTGAGCAACGCTGTGTAACGATTATCACGGTCATATCCTTTGTGTTTTCACGCAAAGCCTTTCTGAGTGCCGCATCTGTTGCAAAGTCAAGAGCCGAAAAGCTGTCGTCAAGAATGAGAAGCTTCGGTGAGCCTGTGAGTGCTCTGGCAATGCAAAGTCGCTGACGCTGACCTCCGCTGAAGTTCTTACCGCCCTGTTCAACAAAGCTGTCAAGCCCTTTGTTCAGCTTGCTTACAAACTCGTATGCCTGTGCAATTTTTAGAGCCTTTATAATATCCTCGTCAGTTGCATTTTCGTTTTGCCATTTCATATTGTCACGGATTGTTCCCTTGAAAAGAATTGACTGCTGAGGAACAATGCCAATCTGTGAACGGAGCTGTAAGAACGGATAGTCCTTGACATTTCTGCCGTCAACGCTTACAGTACCCTGTGTTGCATCGTAAAAACGGGGAATAAGGTTGACAAGCGTACTTTTACCGCAACCCGTACCGCCGATAAGACCGACCGTCTGACCACGCTTGATTTTAAAGCTGATGTCCTCAAGCTCATCATCACCCGTGCCGTATGTGAAGTTTACATTGTCAAATTCGATTTTCGGAGTGCTTTCGCTCTCTGAAATTTCAATGTTCTCGGTAGTGCTTTCACACACACTTGGCTGAGTTTCAAACACTTCATTAAGTCTTGCCGCACTTGCACTCGCTTTCGTGAAAAGTACAACAAGGTTTGCAACAACAATCATTGCAAGCAAAATCTGCGTCATATAGTTTACAAGGGCAATGATGTCACCCGAAAGCATTCCGCTGCCTGCGTTGACATTCTGAGCGCCAAACCAAATGATGAGAATAATTGCAGCATTGGTGATGATGTAGGTGACAGGGCTTAAAAGTGCCGAAAGAATGCTTACTCTGATCGAAGTTTTAGCCAAATTCTCGGTTGAATCGTCAATACGCTTTTTCTCATTTTTCTGCTTTGAAAAGGCTCTGATAACCCTGTTGCCCGAAAGATTTTCACGGCAGATAAGGCTGATTTTGTCGAGCTTTTTCTGCATTTTTTCAAAAATAGGAATACTCTTTGTCATAATGAGGTAAAGAGTAACGGCAATCAATATAGCCGCAATGAAGAAAATAATTGACATTTCAAGGTTGATTGTCATTGCCATAACCATTGAACCGATAACAATAAACGGTGCTCTGGTGAGCAGGCGGATAGCCATTGCAACAGATTGCTGAACCTGATTGGTGTCATATGTGATTCGTGTTATAAGTGACGGAGTGCCGAGCTTGTCCAACTCTGCGTGTGATAATCTGTTGATGTGCAAAAACAAATCTCGGCGAAGTCTTGTTCCCACACCCTGAGATGCCTTTGATGCAAGATACTGACACACAAGCGCACTGCAAAGTCCTACAGTTGCAAGAATAACGAGCAGACCGCCCATTCTCCAGATGTATGCCGTGTCGCCGTTTCGCACACCGTTGTCGATGATTCCTGCCATAACAAGCGGAACGAGCAACTCCAAAATTGCCTCAAACAGCTTGCAAAGCGGACCGATGATACATTCCTTTTTGTAGTATGCAAGATATCTTCGTAGCTTAATCAAATTTTCCCCTTCTCTGCCATAAAATTAACAATACATAAGTAATATTATTTTACACCGATTAACGATATTTTACAACTTAAATTTTGCGTTGCGGGAATTTGCGGCGGTTGCAAGGCTACTCCTACAGTTTTGTGCTAACACAAAAAAAGCCACCGATAAAACATCGGTGGCTCTGTATATGATCAGTAAAATAAATTACTTAATAAGGCTTATGCCGTCCATTTCTTCGGGCTGCTCGAGTCCCATAATTTGGAGCATTGTCGGAGCGATATCGGCAAGTCTGCCGCCCTCACGAAGCTCGCAGTCGTAGTTTACTACGCAGAAAGGAACAGGATTTGTTGTGTGAGCAGTAAACGGTGAACCGTCCTCTGCAACCATCTTATCTGCATTGCCGTGGTCGGCTGTGATAAGAGCAACACCGCCCATTTCTTTGATTGCGTCAACAACCTTGCCAACGCAGGTGTCAACAGCCTCAACAGCCTTTACGGCTGCCTCGAATACGCCTGTGTGACCAACCATATCGCAGTTAGCGTAGTTGAGAATAATCATATCGTACTTACCGCTCTTGATTGCCGGAACAAGCTTGTCTGTAACCTCGTAAGCACTCATTTCAGGCTGAAGGTCATATGTTGCAACAGCAGGCGACTTAACAAGGATTCTGTCCTCGCCGGGATACTGCTTTTCAACACCGCCGTTGAAGAAGAATGTTACATGAGCATACTTTTCTGTTTCTGCAATTCTGAGCTGTGTCATGCCCTTGTCGGATACATACTCGCCGAGTGTGTTCTTGAGAACCTCTGGCTTGAATGCAACTTCAACATTAGGCATTGTTGCATCATACTGAGTCATGCAAACAAAGTTTACGGGGAAGAAACCGTTCTTTCTCTCAAAGCCCTTAAAATCAGGGTCAACAAATGTTCTTGTAATCTCTCTTGCTCTGTCAGGACGGAAGTTGAAGAAGATGATGCTGTCGTTAGGCTTAACCTGAGCACCGCCCTCAATAACACAAGGAACAACAAATTCGTCTGTTACGCCGTCATTGTAAGAGTTCTTAATTGCGCAAACAGGGCAGTCTGCCTTGTTGCCCTCGCCATATACCATAGCGGCATATGCCTTTTCAACTCTGTCCCAGTTGTTATCTCTGTCCATTGCGTAGTATCTGCCCTCAACTGTGGCAACCTTGCCTATGCCGATTTCTTTGAGCTTGTTAAGAAGCTTGTCTGCATATTCAGCGGCACTTGAAGGCGGAACATCACGACCGTCAAGAAATGCGTGAATGTAAACATCCTTAAGACCCTTTTTCTTAGCAAGTTCAAGAATACCGTAGAGATGCTCAATGTGGCTGTGAACACCGCCGTCTGAGAGAAGTCCCATAAGGTGAAGTGCCGTGCCGTTCTTGAGAGCCTTGTCCATTGCATCAACAATAGCCTCGTTATCTTTGAGCTTGTCCTCGTTGATAGTCTTTGTTATTCTTGTGAGTTCCTGATAAACGATTCTGCCGGCACCCATATTTGTGTGACCGACCTCAGAGTTACCCATCTGACCGTCAGGAAGACCTACATCCATACCCGACGCACCAATCTGTGTGAGCGGATTAGATGCAAAAAGCTTGTCAATGTTTGGCTTTTTAGCAGCCTTGATAGCGTTGCCTTTTTCGGGAGCAATACCAAAGCCGTCAAGAATCATTAAAATTACCGGTTTTTTCATTTTGCGTGTCCTTTCCATAAAGCATACACAATCTTGTTATGCAAAAAACAAAATCCAAAAGCCGATTACAGACTTTTGTGCCGTGCCCAAAAGGACACGGCATTGTGTTTGAATATACTGTTTAAATTACTTGCTTGCAGCCTTTACGATTGCGGCAAACTTCTCGGCAACGAGTGATGCACCGCCGATAAGACCACCGTCAACATTTGTCTTTGAGAGAAGCTCGTCAGCATTGCCGTCATTCATTGAACCGCCATACTGAATTGTAACAGCGTCAGCAGCAGCCTGATTGTAAAGCTTAGCGATTGTAGCACGGATGAAAGAGCAAACTTCTTCAGCCTGATCAGCTGTAGCAGTTTTGCCTGTGCCGATAGCCCATACAGGCTCATAAGCGATAACAACATTCTTGAGTTCTTCTTCTGTTACATTGAAGAGGTCAAGCTTAATCTGTCTTGCGATAACTTCTTCTGTGATGTCGCACTCACGCTCCCAGAGGAGTTCGCCGACACAAACGATTGGCTTAAGACCTGCGGCAAGAGCAGCCTTTGTTCTCTTGTTTACAGTTTCGTCTGTTTCGCCGAAATACTGTCTTCTCTCGCTGTGACCGAGAACTACATATTCAACGCCCATTTCCTTGAGCATACATGTTGAGATTTCGCCAGTGAAAGCACCGCTTTCAGCCCAGTGACAGTTTTCTGCACCGATTTTAACATTTGTGCCTTCTGTAGCCTCAAGTGCTGTTGCAAGGTCAACATAAGGAACACAAGCGATTACTTCACAACTGGCATCTTTTACGAGGGGAGTAATAGCGTTGAGGAGCTCTTTAGCTTCCTTTGGAGTTTTGTTCATTTTCCAGTTGCCGGCGATAATTGCCTTTCTCTTTGACTTATCCATGATAATTTTCCTTTCAGAATATGTTATTATTATAATAAAGTAACAGGGTTAAATCAGTAAGGGCGGAAAAATCCGCCCCTTTTATTTGATTAAATTATTTGTCAGCGATTGCTGCGATACCCGGAAGAACCTTGCCCTCAAGGTATTCAAGAGATGCGCCGCCGCCTGTTGAGATGTGGCTCATCTTGTCGGCGTAGCCCAGGTTGATAGCCGCGGTAGCGGAGTCGCCGCCGCCGATGATGGAGATAGCGCCGCTGTCAGCAACAGCGGTTGCAACGGCAATGGTGCCGCCTGCGAAGTGATCCCACTCGGCAACGCCCATCGGGCCGTTCCAGATAACGGTTCCGCTGCCCTTTATGGCGTTTGCGAACAGCTCGCGGGTCTTGGGACCGATGTCCATGCCCATCCAGCCGTCCGGGAACTCGTCGGAGTTGATGGTCTTGTACTCAGCGTTCTCGGCAAACTCGTTGCTGATAACGTTGTCGATGGGGAGCAGGAAGTTGACGCCCTTGTCAACAGCCTTCTGCATCATTTCCTTTGCAAGCTCGACTTTATCGGCCTCGAACAGGGAGGTGCCGACATGGTAGCCCTTGGCGACAAAGAAAGTATAAGCCATGCCGCCGCCGACGATAAGGGTATCGACCTTATCGAGGAGGTTGTTGATGACGCCGATCTTGTCGGAGACCTTTGCGCCGCCGAGGATAGCGACGAGGGGTCTCTTCGGATTCTCAAGAGCGCCGCCCATGAACTCGATCTCCTTCTGGATGAGGAAGCCGCAGACTGCCGGCAGATAGTCGGCAACGCCGGTCGTGGAGGAGTGAGCTCTGTGAGCCGACCCGAAAGCGTCGTTTACATAGATATCCGCAAGGGAGGCAAGAGCCTTCGAGAATGCGGGATCGTTCTTGGTCTCTTCTGCGTGGAAACGCACGTTCTCAAGGAGCATGACTTCGCCGTCCTTGAGATTAGCGGCAAGCTCTTTTGCGCTGTCGCCGATAACGTCCTTAGCCATCTTGACATCCTGACCGAGAAGCTCGGAAAGTCTTGCGGCTACGGGAGCAAGGGAGAACTCGGGCTTGAACTCGCCCTTGGGTCTGCCCAGATGGGAGCAAAGAATAACCTTTGCGTGATGATCGATAAGATATTTGATAGTGGGGAGGGAGGCAACAATTCTCTTGTCCGAGGTGATTTTGCCGTCCTGGAGCGGGACATTGAAATCGCAGCGTACCAGCACTCTCTTGCCGGAAACGTCGATATCCTTAACTGACTTTTTGTTAAGTGCGCTCATTTTGATCGTCCTTTCAAAAGTTGAATTTGCCAGCTTTTTACGCTTGCACCACTGATTATTTTATAACATAAATGTAAATATTTCAAGTGTATTTGTATGTATGATACCATGTAAAACAGGCAATTATCCCAAAAGTTTTTATATTGTTTTGCCCGAACCGATTCTTCTTGACTTTGAGGAGCTTATCTGATAAAATATTGAGCGTCAAAAAGCATATACGCCTCCTTAGTTAAATGGATATAACAGCCCCCTCCTAAGGGGCAGTTGAGGGTTCGATTCCCCCAGGGGGTGCCATGAAAAAAGCAGCCGTCAGGCTGCTTTTTTCAAATGAAGCGCGCCTGCGGTGCATGAAAAATGAAGTATGGCTTCGCCATATGAAGTTTGGCGGCGTCACGCCGAAAGTCTGTCATGCGCTTCACTTCATACGAGCGTCAGCGAGTGCTTCACGGCAGCGAAACTGCCGTTTCATGTTTGCGGGGCAAACGCTTAATTCAAATCAATTTACAGTCAATTTGCAAAATCCCCCACACGGCAAATTTCCGCGCGGGGGACATTTTTTATTTTCCGCTCTCGCCGTAGTTTGAGAGCACGCGGGCGGACGGGTCGTTGACATCGCAGCCCTCCCATGACTTGTTGGGCATCCAGAAATCGACTATCATCTCGGACTGGCCGGGATAGTACTTTTCAAATATCTCGCGGTAGAGCAGGGATTCTTTCGTGAACGGCTTTGCGTGGGTGTATTTTTCGCACTTCTCCTTGAATTCCTCTTCGGTGTAGAGCCCCTCGGCGTATTCCTTGAGGTAGTCGACCATCGAGTGACCGACCGCGTCGGAGAACGCCGCCTTTTCGCGGAAGAGTATATCGTGGGGCAGATAATCGCCCTCGAACGCGTGGCGGAGCAGATATTTGCCCTTGCCGTAGGTGTTCAGCTTTTTGGCCGGGTCGATGCTCATGACGTAACGCACAAAATGAGTCTTCACGGCCGAAGCAGGAATAACGGAGCTGCCGTTCTTCAACTCACCTACTTTCACCTGAACGTTCTTCAAGGCCTGACGGGTCCACAATACGGCCTGTGCATGCACTCTCTCACCTTTCCAGGCACTCATCCGGGTAGTTCCCTTCTTTGTTTCCAAAGGAATACTCAACTTGGGATAGCGTACATCAATGCTTCCCCAAGCCAAAGACACAGGTGCCTGCATCTTGTTCCACACTTCCTCACCATCGTGAGGCTTCGTATCCGTCAATTCTTCATAAGCGCCCAACGGATACCTTTCCGTGGGCTGCTGGGCACCACACCACAAACTCGCAAAGAGCGCCCAGACAAATAACAATTCTTTCTTTTTCATGAGGTTTATTTATTTAAGTTCAGAATATCTTCCAACTTAACGGCCTGGAACAGGATATGGGCCGTACTGCTCTCGTAGAGAATGCCGACCGTCTCGCGATCGATCATCGTCAGACAGGAATACCCCCAGCTACCTCCTTCGTC
>OLZV01000846.1_pt1 | contig 12036 bp, 9 predicted proteins | sample 1644531 | NCBI WGS metagenome assembly OLZV01 (sample SAMEA103958115, study PRJEB25191) | human gut metagenome | biome: human-associated habitat [ENVO:00009003]; feature: intestine environment [ENVO:2100002]; material: feces | place: Germany | collected 2013/2015
CCGCGAGGAATTCCTTCATCAGATGCGCCGCCGAAGGATCCAGTCCCACCATCGGCTCGTCCAGAATCATCAGTGACGGCTTGTGCACAACGGTCGTGATGAACTGGACCTTCTGGGCCATACCTTTGGACAGTTCCTCGACCTTCTTCTTCCACCAGTCCTGGATTCCGAAACGCACAAACCATTCCTTCAACGCCTTGCGGGCCTCGGCTGCGCTCATGCCCTTCAACTGGGCCAGATACATTGCCTGGTCGCCGACCTCCATCTTGCGGTAGAGTCCCCGCTCTTCAGGCAAATAGCCTATCTTTTCGACATCCGACTGCGTTATCGGACGACCGTCGAACAAAACTTCTCCACCATTAGGAATAGTTATCCGGTTAATGATGCGGATCAGCGTGGTCTTTCCGGCACCGTTAGGCCCCAGCAGACCGAATATTCCGCCTTTAGGGACGCTCACACTGACGTTGTCAAGCGCGACCTTCTCCCCGAAGTTCTTGCAGACATTCCTGCACTCGATAATATTCTCACTCATATACTTAAAATCTTGCTTGTCAATTCAACGAGCAGTTCGCCCGGAGTGGCTTCCCCAGCATCTCCTCCTTTGCCTTTGTAGTCATATTCACAAAGAAGGGAGATCACCTCCATCGCCTTGCGGACCGGGTAGTTGGCCACCGCAATGTCATATTCCTTCCAAAAGTAAGGGTTCACGCCTTGCAGGGCGGCAGCGACGGCGGTTCTGTCCGGATATCGGTTCTTTTCCTTCAACGCGGCGTATTTCAGGATTCTGGCGAAATGGGTGTAAAGGGCGCTTAGCGCCATCGGCATGGCGAACTTCGCCGCCTCACCGATGCGCGCGGCTATTCTCAAAGCCTTCGCCCCGTTTTTCGCCGAAAGTTCCTTGGTCAGCTCAAACACGCTGAACTCACGGCTGATGCCGACATTCCGTTCGATGTCCGAGACAGTTATCTGCTTCGCTCCCTCCGGGAGATTCTTCAGCATCTTGTCGGTCTCGACGGCGATGCGGCTCAGATTCGTGCCGGCGGACTCAGCCAGCAGAGCTGCGGCCTCGGGATCGATTGACAGTCCCCTTCCGGAATAATACTGAGCGATCCACGAAGGCATCTCGTAGTCCCTCAACGCGTTGGATTCCACCACTATTCCATTCTTGGATGCCTGCTTGTACAACGCCTTCCGTTTGTCAGCTGAAGCCCCGCGCATCAAAAGCACCAGAACCGTGGAGTCCAAAGGTTTCTCGCAATAAACAGCCAACTTCTCCAGATCACGCATTGCCTGTGCGTCCTTCACCACAACCAATTGCCTCTCAGCCATCATCGGAAACCTGCGGGCAGCTGTGATAACGGTGTCCGCATCGACATCCGCCCCGTAGCAGATCGTCTCGTTGAAATCCCGCGAAGCCTCGTCAAGAGCGTTCTCGATGACAGCATCGCAGACCATGTCCGTGTAGTACGGTTCGTCCCCCATCAGCAGATAGACGGGGGCGAACTGCCCTGACTTGACAGCGGAAACTATCTCACGGCACCGGCTGCCGACATTAACCGTTCCTTTCGCCATTCAAGGCTCTATTAATACTTAAAATCCAATGTCTTACGAATATCCTCGGATGAAGCGCCGACAAGAATCCTGTAGTTGCCTTTTTCAGCCGCCCAATCATGCTTTTCAGCATCGAAATAGCTGATGGCCGCCTTGTCCAAAGTCACTTTCACCTCACCAGACTTGCCTGGTTCAAGGAATATCTTTCCGAAGCCCTTGAGTTCCTTTACCGGACGCTCGACTGAGCTTTCCGGAGCGCTGACATAAATCTGCACGATCTCAGCACCGGCCACAGAGCCGGTGTTCTTCACCGGAACAGTGACGGTCAAGCCCTTTTCGATTGAGCCAGAAGTCTTAGGATCGCCATATTCAAACGTGGTGTAGCTGAGTCCGTAGCCGAACGGGAAGGTCGGCTTGATGGCACTGTGCTCGAACCAGCGGTAGCCCACGAATATTCCTTCCGTGTAGGTCTCGTCGTAGATGATCTTGTCCTGGATGCCCATCTTGACGGTCTCCTTGCGAGGGATTCCCGGGTACTGGATTTCAGACTGAACAGGATAATCCGCCAGCGTGGCCCCGATCGTGAACGGTAGTTTTCCGGAAGGGTTGACATCGCCTGAAAGCACGTCCGCCAGAGAATGTCCGGCCTCGCTCCCAAGATACCAGTCCTGAACTATTCCCGGAACCTTGTCAGCCCACGGCATCGCCACAGCGTTTCCGGAGATATTCACAACCACAAGTTTCGGATTGGCTGCGGCAAGAGCCTCAATCACAGCGTTCTGTGAATATGGAAGATCATAGCTTTCCCTGTCGTTGCCCTCGCTGTCCTGATGGTCACTCTTGTTCAGGCCACCAATGAATATCACGTAGTCGGCATCCTTGGCAGCCGCCACGGCGTCGGAGATCAGCTTTTCCGCCGAACGGCTCTCGCTAAGATCCTGACCTGTCGTCACCCCGTCGAACTGTCCGCCGGTGTCGCCGACATAGCCGCGCTCATAGACCACCTCGGCATCGGCGAACCTCTCCCGGATCCCCTCCAGCGGGGAAACCTCATTCTTGACTTTCAGAGAGGAACTTCCGCCGCCCACTGTCATCATCTTGACAGCGTTCTCGCCGACAACCAGAATCTTCCTCGCGTTCTTTATCGGCAGGATCCCGCCATCGTTCCTGAGAAGCACTATGGACTCGGCCCCGATCTTTCTGGCGGCGGCGATGTGCTCCGGACTCACGAACGAGCCGAAAGGACGGTTCCTGTCCATCACCGTGCGGAACATAAGTCTCAAGACCCTGCGGACCTTGTTGTCAAGCACATCCATGGTATATTTCCCTTCATTGATTCCCTTGAGGAAAGGATCCGAAAGGTAGTAGTTGGCGTAAGCGTTTGAGAGAGACCAGCTAAGTCCGTTGGTAAACGTGCCGAATTCCATGTCCAGACCATTATTCACAGCCTGTTCCGTGTCATGGGCTCCGCCCCAGTCACTGATCACTACTCCATCGAAACCCCACTCTCCTTTAAGGATGTCGTTCAAAGTGTACTGGTTCTGGCAGCACCACTGGTTCTTGTAAAGATTGTAGGAACCCATTATCGCCCAAGCCTTCCCCTCGGTGACGGCTGCCTTGAAGGCCGGAAGATAGATCTCATAGAGAGTCCTGTCATCAACTGTCACATTGGTGGTGAAGCGGTTATATTCCTGATTGTTCAGCGCGAAATGCTTCACGCAGGCAGCCACGCCGTTGCTCTGCACACCCTTGACATAAGGCACGACCATGCGGCCTGAAAGGTAAGGATCCTCACCCATATATTCAAAACTGCGCCCGTTGAGCGGGGTTCTGCAGATGTTCACGCCAGGTCCCAGAAGCACGTCCTTCCTGCGGTAGCGGGCCTCCTCGCCGATGCTCTTTCCGTAAAGAGCCGACATCTCAGGATTCCAAGTGGCAGCCAGCGCGGTCAACGCCGGGAACGCCGTGCAGGAATCACTTGTCCACCCGGCCTGACTCCATTTGTCCCAAAGCACCTCCGGACGGATTCCGTGAGGGCCGTCGGAAGTCCAGATCTCAGGGATGCCGAGCCTCGGCACTCCGGCCGAGCTGAACTTGGACTGGGCGTGCAGCACAGCCACTTTTTCCTCTGTTGTCATCCTTGAGAGAGCGTCCTCCACCCTCTCCTCGATTGTTCTCGTCTCATCAAGAAAGACAGGCCCGCCATTTCCGGCGGCCTGTCTTCCAACACCTCTTTGCTGACCACACGCGGCGGCGATGCCTGCCACGGCTATCAGACTCAAGATCGATCTCTTTTTCATCCTATGCGTCAAATTTCTTTTCTTTTGTCCTTACGATCTTCTCCTTCATCAGATCGACGGCGGCGCTCACCGCGTCCTCGAACGATGTCGAGTTCCTCTCGATGACAAGATCCTGGCCGTAGGCCCTGGACTGGATCCTGACATTCTTGTTGTCAGGCTCCTTGAGCAAAGATAAAGTCACTTCAACATCGTCAAGATGGTCGCTGAATCTGGAAAGTTTCGAGACCTTCTTCTCTACATAGTCGAGCAGTTTCTGATCCGCGTCGAACTTCAGGGATTTTACTCTAATCTCCATTTTTACCTCCGCTTTTTGCCCTTGGGTGGGCGTTAACATAAACTTTTTTCAGTTTCTCGATGGTGTTGTGCGTATAGACCTGCGTCGCCGCGAGCGAGGAATGTCCCAGAAGCTCCTTTATCGAATTGAGATCCGCCCCCTCGTCCAGCAGTTCCGTGGCCAAGGAATGCCTCAACACGTGTGGAGACTTTCTCCCGGTGATGCTTCCGACCCGCCCAAGCGCTCTTTTTATCGCCCTGTCTATGAAAACCGGATAGAGTTTCAGGCCCTTGCCGGTGACCGCCAGTGGCTCGCTTGCCGATCTTTCGCGACCAACCATCGTTTCAACTGCTTGTAAATATAATGAAATTTCCTTACAAAGCGAAGAAACAAGCGGAATTTCTCTCACTTTGTCGCCTTTTCCCCTCACGGTCATCGTCCCGCGGGCGAAATCCACATCTCCGATCCTAAGCCCTATCAGCTCCGCCCGGCGCATCCCCGTACTGTAAAGCATCGACACGATCAGCCGTTCCAGCCTTCTTGAATATGCCGCCTCGGAGGCCCTGTCGTTCCCTGTGATCAGAGCCAGGTTCTCCTCGGAAGCGTCACAGTCCGTCGCGGCGAAATATTCATTCATCGACTCTTCCCTATAGAACACCGGCAGCCTTTTCTCCACCTTTGGCTTCGCCACCGTCCGCACTGGATTGGCGGTCAGCCTTTTCTCCTTCATCAGGTAGCGGCAGAACCCCGACAGCACCGACAGATGCAGCCTGACTGTCCTCGGGCTATCCTCTCTTTTCTCAAGAAGATACACCTCGTGCGAACGGATGATCTGCGGCGTGAGCGATTTCAGCAAAGCCTCGTCCGTCTCCGCCCCGCTGTCCTCCACAAAGACCCTAAGCGCATCAGAATATATAGCCTGCGTCCTTGAGGAATATCTCCGGATGTCCTTGATGTAAGATATGTAATCTTCGATGAGGCGCATAGGCTTAAGCCTTAATATTCATCAACATCGCATCACTTTCCGGCATTGTTCACACCAATCTTTCCCGCCAGCTTCTCGACAGGCTTGTTGCACCACTGTGCGATGACTCCCACGAGCAGGGCAGCGGCGAGGGTTCCCTCACGCACACCGTGGATTCTTCCGTCAAGCCAGAGAAGCGAGGCGATGCACGCCAGAGCCACAAGCGACACATCCACAACAACTTTCGTGATGTCAAAACGGGTTTTGAAAGCCTTGCAGATCGCCAGGACAAGTCCTTCGCCGTCACCACCCCGGCCACGACCTCAAAAGCCACACCGACCCCCACAAGCACGATGCCCACAAGGCACCAAACGACCTGCATAAGGTAGTTCGGGCAAGGCACATCCGCGATGCACCAGCAGGCGAAATCCGTCATGTACCCGAACGCGAACGCCACCGGCAGCTGCATCAGCTGCACCCAGTCATAGTCCTTACGCAAAAGCGCCATCTGAATCAGAATGAATATGCAGTGCATCACGATCGTTGCCTCCCCCACCGTCAGCGGGCACAGCATACTCGCCACATAAGGCGGACACGAGATCGGCGAAGTTCCAAGATCCGCCAGAATAGAAAAAGCCACCCCGAACGCCACAATCAGCAGTCCGACGCACAGCATCACATATCTCTTGAATATTTCCATTTTATTTCTTAAATATTTTGTTTCCTGAATATCTCAATATTTATTCAAAACTCTGACGTTTCCCACTACGGCATATTCATAAATACCTGTGGACACGGTTGTAATAGTCCTTGTAGTCAATGTCTTTCCTTGAAAGCAGGAACCGCTCCTCCTGAAGGATCTGGAGGTGGAAAATCGTCACCGCGCAGAGCACGACGAGCAGGTGAAGCCAGTTTGCGAAGCAGAGAAGCAGCCCGATGTAGGTCAGGTCAAAACCGACGAAAGCCGGGTTGCGGCTGATTCTGTAGATGCCGGAAGTGACCAGTCCGGTCTTCTCGTCCGGGGATATTCCGGCCCTCCAACTGTCCCGCATCTGAAGCACGGCGGTAGTGAAGAACACCACTCCGAGAGCCGTCAAAGCCAGTCCGATCCAACCGCACCACCGCGGGAGGAATGAATATCCCCGGACGACGCTCCACACCTCCACGACGACAATCAGGACGGAAAAGGCAGCCAGCAACCGCTCCACAGTCAAAGTCCGCAGTTCCTTATTCCCGCGCCCCATCTGATTGGTCCGGATCCCTTGACTCCTCTGACTGAGCTGTTTAGCCAGATAGACTCCATAGAATCCGGCCATCAAGGCCAATGATATTATCTGAAATACTGTCATACAATCACGCCGGAGGCATCTGGTTCAGGATCATCCCTAAGCATTTCCTCCAGCGTACAAATTTACGAATATTCCCGAGATACCCAACGAGCGTTCAGCAGTCGGTGCGTCAGGACAGCATTTCCACGCAACGACTTTGCAAACAGGGGGTCTTCGTGCGTCACTCACCGACAGATTGCCTAAAGTGAACTCGTGCGTAAAAACGGCTCTCATACGCACCAAGTGACTACAAAGAATAACTCTGGAGAAAGACGATTTTACAAGCACGGGGATATTTATGAGCCACCGGAACAAGACTTAGAAGCTGTTTTGAATTGTTTGAAATGTTCTTTGAGGTGAAAAATCTTCATTTTCTTCCCGCTTCTTCAGTCAGATAGCACCGCTATCTTCCTTGGAAGAAGCGGTCGAAACTGAAGTTTTTCACTCTCAAACCTTCAAACAAACAATTCAAAACAGCTTCTTAAAAATTGTTTTTTTACCATCAATATGCACACATTATCTAAATTAGTCGTATATTAATAGTTTGGAATTAGAAAACCATCCATTTTTGACTTGAAGACGATGATTAGGCCATAGATAACGAGATAGCCTAAAGATATAATTCCGAATAGAACAGGCATAATATGGACAGAAGAAAATTCATAAAGATAGGGACCGGCGCGGTTGCTGTCGGGGCGATGTCCGGGTCCGTGGTCTTGCGGGCGGCTGAAATTTCCGCCGAAAACAAGACTTCGGACGACCTCACGGCAGGATATTCAGCGGCGAGTGATTCCGCATCGGAATATTCAACGGCCAGATATTCATCAGAAATCGGGGAAGCCGGCAAGAAAGATCTTCTCGTGAGATTTCTGGGGACAGGAGCGGCGGATTGGAACGGCATGGACGAGAGAGGCGAATTGAGGCGGCTTTCGAGCGTGCTCCTTGACAACCGCATCCTTATCGATTTCACCCCGTCTGACGCGGACATGCTGCCGCCGGGATTCAAGAAACCTGACGCCGTGTTTTATACTCATTCGCATTCCGACCATTACAACGCCAGGGCCGCCATCGAAACGCTCCACGCAAATGTGGTATATGTAGGTGACACCTGGGTTGAAAGGGCAAAGGCGGATCTCGCCGCGGCCGCCTCAGGACTCGGCAAGTCCACGCCAGAAGTCATCGGCCTTGCGATCGGCCAAAGGACACAATGCGGAGACCTGACGATCACGGCTCTGCCAGGCAACCATGCGACAAAGGACGACAATGAGCAGACCCTCATTTACCTGATCGAAAAAGGCTCCGTGCGTGTCCTGTATGCCACCGACACCGGCGGGATTCCAGTCAGAGCCGCCAGAATCGTCGGGATAGACGCCCACATCGCGGACGGGAAGCCGATCACCGGACTTATAATGGAAGCCACCATGGGAATCGACCATGATGAGGATTTCAGGATATTCACCCATTCGAGCGTGGGAACTGTCCTTAGGACCGCCCATGTCCTTCTGGACACCGGAAGACTCAAGGCTCCGCAGGGCCAGCCTGTGTACCTCACCCACATGGCAAGGACACTCCACGGCACCCAGGCACAGCTCGACGCAAACCTTCCTAAGCCTCTCCGTGCCGCTTACGATGGATTGGAAGTCATATTCAGAGGATGATCTTCCGCCATCGAATAATTTTTACCGCATGCCGTCATCCATAAACCGCCTGTCACTTAAGATCTTGACTATAAGCATTCCATAGGTGCAGGCAATATGTAAACCAACAACTGTTTTATGAAATTTATCGGGAATATTCTTTGGCTGATTCTTGGAGGCCTGCTGGTCTCCCTCGGCTACTTCATCGCAGGACTGCTTTATTGCGTGACCATCATAGGCATTCCATTCGGATACCAGTTATGGAAGTTCGGGGTGTTTTCCCTATGGCCGTTCGGGACGGACGTGGTGGACGGGAACAACGCCGGAGGCTGCCTCAGCATATTCATGAATGTGATTTGGATTCTGCTGGGATGGTGGGAGATCGCTGCGACGCACCTTGTCTTCGGGCTCATCTGCTGCATCACGATTGTTGGGATCCCGTTCGGGCTTCAGCATTTCAAGATGGCGCTGCTTTCCGCCATGCCGTTCGGCAAGACATTCCGGAAAGCGTGATTTGCCGCTGATTCGGCGACAACTATCAGCATTAAATACAGAGCATTCGTATCCACTACCGCAAGCACCATCTTATTTTCAATCCCGAGTCAGCGTAATCTCGTCAAGGGTCATCTCAGGGAACCGACCGGACTCCGCCATAGCACGAAGTTCTTTGAAAGCCTTCAGGCCATCAGAGGTAGCCTCCGTCTTGTCTCCACGTATCTCAAAAGGGATTTTCCCTCGTTGAACCACAGCCCTGGCAAACACATTCATAGCCGTATTGGCACTCATCCCGAACTGGGAACAAAGCGCATCAAATGAAGACTTGAGACTAGCGTCCATCTTAACCGTCATTGAAACTTGAGCCATAATCACTGATATGTTGTACGAATACAACAAATTAATTCAATATGCAACAAATTTAACGCATAACGACGTAATCATAGACTAATTTGATGACTCTCTACCGAGGTATATAACTAATTCCCAGATGGATGCTCCCCGTTCAAGCCAATCAGGCCGTCGCCGAACAATTATATACGAGCTGGCGACACCTGCATTTTGTGAATATGGCGGCATACAAACCAGCCCTGAGTACAGCGAGAGGCCTGTGGATATGCCGCCTATGGTTTCTGGATCCGTAGGCGGCATACGGCCCGGCCTCACTATGGCGTGGAAGCATAACCGTATGCCGCCGTTTTGCAAAATGGCAACACGTACCTTTAAGATCAGCGAGACATATAGCGCGGCTCCGAGGCCCCGCATGCTTTTCTATGATATGTCCCTAACACTCAGGTGCGCGAACATATTCACACCTGGAAGAGAAATTCGCTGGCTGTCAGGTCAATGGCGTTTCAGGTGCGCGTGGTTTCCCGCACCTGGAAGTCCGGAACACCGATAGAACGCTCTGTACTGGGGCCGCCGACTCTTAGGTGTGCGAATATGCGCGCACCTGGAACGCCAACTCGTTAGTCATCAGACGGATGCTGTTTCAGGTGCGCATAGTTCCGCATACCCGGAAGAGCTGTCCACTGTTGTTTTACCGGATAGAAACTGCGCGTGAGAAGGCCTTTCTGCGTACAGAATATTCCGGTATGCATCTTTGGTGCAGGAAACGCACTTCCGGTGTACCAAACGAACCAAGAGGCGGCGGCAACGTTCCTGATTACCATCTCACTCTGGAAGCGATGAAACGACTGGTGTTTATCAGCAATTGGACATAAGCGGAAAGAGCTCGACTCGATAAAAAACGCGTATGTTTTATTTTCTTATGCTTTTCTCCAAAGCAAGAATCAGGTTGTACACTCCTGACGAGGGGTTGCAAAACTTCTGTAGTTTTCTGGCCCTTTCCACGGCCGCCAGACGATTATTCCACAAATACGATTTTTGCGTTTCCGTCAGTGCCGCTTTTTCATATTCATTCCAACAGTTTTCCAATTTGACCAATTCGTCAAACGCTTCATCCGTGGTAATATTGGAAACGCATCCCTTGCCGTGAAGCAAGAACCATAATTCTATGGAAGGATTGCTCAGCAACTTGAATGCTCTGCAGCGTTCAAGTCTTGCGTTGACTTCAGGAACATCCATATCGTACATCAGAAAGACCAGAACCTTGTCATTCTTCGATATTTTCAGTTCCCTCCTTCTGGCATCGATAAGGCGTTGCGAAATATCTCCTCCTTCCACCTTGGGAATTATCTTGATAGGCGAACGATAAGCCTGTTTCAGATGATCCAGATATGTCTCTTCCGTCTCACCCTCACAGAATACAAGAAAAACAGGTTTCATCTTCCGCCTTGGCGACTCCAATCTTTGCTTAGCCATACTCACTCCTCCATCAGACTTTTTAGGTTCATAACCGTGGAATCGATAAAAGGAACAGCATCAAAGCGTCCTTGAATATATCCTTTCTCCGCATCCATATTCTCTCGAAAATCCTTGTAGTCATACAATGAATAGACCTCAGTTGATCCATCTTCCTGCTTATTGACAAACACAATCTGATCTTTTCGAAGTCTTTTCATATCTATCAGGTTCGTGTTGTGAGACGTGAACAGAAGTTGCGAGCTTTCGGACGCGTGTATGAGATCCAGAATGAAATCCGCAAGCCTTGTATGCAGACCGACATCGAACTCATCCATAATCAAAGACTTTTTGTTCCGGACCACATCCAACAGACGCAGCAGAATCTGGAATAGTTTCCTCGTTCCATTGGATTCTTCAACATCCAGATCAAAAACCACTTCCGGAGACCTCTTGTGTATGGTCTGGAAGCGTAAAATATCGACCATCCTGAAATTCAAATCCGGGTTTCCCGCTGATGGCATCAGGGGGGCAGGAATCTGCTCGTGCCGGACCCTTATGTCGGTTATGTCTGTATCACAAATTGCCAGAGCCTTTAATATGACCTTCTTATATGCGTTAAAGTTCTCTTCTACTGCAGAGACGTTGTTCAGATCCACCATTCCCAACAAGAATGTTTTCAAGAAGTAGCGGTACAACCGCTGCGCCAGGTCTCTGTTCATTGAACTTGCCCGGCTCAAGAATAAATTCTTACGGCTTGTGTTCACCGCCACATCGTTCGGTTTCAAGATGATTCCTGCCGTGAATGTGTAAACTTTGTCTGAACCTTCATCGCGAGTAAAGATTTTCGCTCTTTTTCCTTTGGGGTAATAATAAAGGCTTTCTCTTATCACCTCATTGCGTGTCAATGCAAAAGAGTACTCGTACTCAATTCCCCCACACACAAAGTCAATCAAAAACTCACTCGGTTTCTTATCATAACCATCAAACTTGAATGGCATAAAATTGAATATCACCCCTTCATTATGCAGATGGGACTCTAGAATCATCCCGCAGCAAAAAGTGATTGCCTTCAAAATGTTGGACTTTCCTGACGCATTAGGTCCGAAAAGGCCGATGGACTTCAAGACTTTTGTACCATTCCAATCAATGACATTATAAGCGAGATCACGTGCCTGTGCGGAATTACTTTTGGCCGCAATGAAATCAAGACAAATTCTGTTTTTGATTGAGAAAAAATTCTCTAATTCTATTCTCAGGAGCATATCCTCTGTAATTTTGTAACTTTTCTACAAAAATAGGCTCTTAATTTGGATTTTACAAGAATTTATGAAGCCAGGATCCGGTCATCGCTGACATTAATGAATGCCATAGCCTTTCACTGTCAAGCTTTTCAGAGACAAAAATGAGGACAAACGTTACTCAAAAGCGCCATCCGACACTCTCGGGGAACGAAAAGAGGCGTATATGCATCCCAAAAGTGCGGAAGAAGTATTCGTGCGCATGCCGGATAGCCTCTCGGATGCGAAAATGGTTAATAAGGCCGCCATTGATTGTCCGGACGCACCCCTCGGGAGACATAAAGTTGGGGAAACGTTTCCCAAGAGTGCAGGCTGCACTCTTGAGGAACAAAAGAGGCCGAAAGTGTTACCGAAGGGATTCGGAGCAAGCCTAAAGTGCATAG
>OLZV01000848.1_pt1 | contig 11998 bp, 8 predicted proteins | sample 1644531 | NCBI WGS metagenome assembly OLZV01 (sample SAMEA103958115, study PRJEB25191) | human gut metagenome | biome: human-associated habitat [ENVO:00009003]; feature: intestine environment [ENVO:2100002]; material: feces | place: Germany | collected 2013/2015
ACATCCTCATCACCGATAAGAAGATCTCCGTGATCTCCGACATCCTGCCCCTGCTGGAGCAGATGCTGCAAAGCGGCAAGAAGCTGTTTATCATCGCCGAGGACGTGGAGGGTGAGGCCCTGTCCACCCTGCTGGTGAACCGGCTGAAGGGCGTGCTGAACGTGGTGTGCGTCAAGGCCCCCGGCTTCGGTGACCGCCGCAAGGAGATGCTGCAGGATATCGCCATCCTGACCGGCGGCCAGGTCATCAGCGAGGAGCTGGGCCTGACGCTGAAGGATGCCACTATTGATATGCTGGGCCGTGCCCGCCAGATCAAGGTGACCAAGGAGAACACCATCATCGTGGACGGTATGGGCGACCAGCAGGCCATCAAGGACCGCGTGGCCCAGATCCGTGCGCAGATCGGTGTGACCACCAGCGAGTACGACAAGGAGAAGCTGCAGGAGCGTCTGGCCAAGCTGGCCGGCGGCGTGGCCGTCATCAAGGTCGGTGCTGCTACCGAAGTTGAGATGAAGGACAAGAAGCTGCGCATTGAGGATGCTTTGAACGCAACCAAGGCTGCTGTTCAGGAAGGCGTCGTTGCCGGCGGCGGTACTGCTCCCATCAATGCGATTCCCGCTGTGCGTGAGCTGTGCGACACGCTGGAAGGCGACGAGCGCACCGGTGCCAAGATCGTCCTGAAGGCTCTGGAAGCTCCTCTGCGCCAGATCGCTAAGAATGCCGGTCTGGAAGGCAGTGTCATCATCGACAAGATTATTTCTGCCAATAAGCCTAACTACGGCTTTGATGCGCAGAATGAGGTCTTTGTGGACGATATGATCGCTGCTGGCATCGTTGACCCCACCAAGGTCACTCGTTCCGCTCTGGAAAATGCAGCATCTGTTGCAGAAATGGTCCTGACCACCGAGAGCCTGGTTGCAGATCTGCCGGAACCTCCGGCACCCGCAGCACCTGCCGGTGATATGGGCGGCATGGGCGGCATGTACTAATAACTGCCTAAAAACCGCATGAATCCTTGATTTTTGGAGCGCGCAAAAGCGGATTTACGCCAAACTTACGCCACTTACGCCAAAAATCAAAGCGCACTATAGGGTAACAAAATCGGCACTCGCTGAAAAGCGGGTGCCGATTTTTTGTGTCTAGGGGATTTGAAGACTCATGAAATCCACTGATGGATTCTGCAAGCGGCAGACTGTCAGCGGCTTTATTGTTGACGAAAAACAAAGGTAGGGATACAATAAAAAAAGAATGTAAAACCGGAAGGGAGCGTGCCGCCATGGAAAATCAGAGGGATTTCTGTACAGAATGCCGCAGAGAAACGAGCTGCACCCTGAAGAAAATCAAAATCAACCAGACCATCCGGGAAAAGGAGTATACTTTTGAGATCACGGCTGCTTTCTGCAACGAATGCGGCGGCGAAATGGGCTAAAGAAGCATACTGCAACAATGATATAAAAGTAGTTTCTTTTCGTGTGAGGTAGAATCAATGAATGCTGACTATGTTGAAAATATCATTCGAAATATTGATAAGCAATCTTATAAATGTATCTTAGTTGATGGCGCTTGGGGAATTGGTAAATCTTATGTTGTAGAAAAGGCACTTGAAGATAAAAAAGATAGAACCTGTATGGTTTCGTTATTTGGAATGGAGGATGTTCAGCAGATATATCATGAAATTTTATATCAGCTGCTTCTTCATACATCAAACGGAGGGAAGATTGTTGAATTCCTAAAAGACTCATTCAGAATCCTCGGAAATTTTGATGATAGAGCAAAAAGTGTAAGCACAATTTTAGAAAGCCATTTTTCTGAAGAAGATATGGTGAACTCTATTACACGAAAATTTGATGAAGGGCACATTGTTGTAATCGATGATTTGGAACGGTGCAAAGAAAGCATTGAATTGAGAGATTTTTTTGGCGTGGTTGAAAAACTGAAATCTAATAATCACATTCAGGTGGTTCTTATTGCAAACTCTGAAGAAATTACAGATAAGAAGGATTTTGAGAAATATAGGGAAAAAGTGATTGATCGGACTTTTACTATTACAGAGAACTCCAAAAGTGCTAATTGGTCTAAATTGGGAATACAAGGTGATTTTGCTGATGAACTGTGCAAAAATCACCCGATAAAAAATTTGAGAACACTTCAAAAAGCTCAAGATTTTTATAATGATGTAAAACAATATGCCAAATCAATTCATGACGAAATGTTTATGAATGAGGTTCGGCTTATATGCTTTGCAATCGTTATTGAAGATACAGACAAACTCTATTATAAACCGCTCACTGAAGAGGAAACAAAAAGTGAGTTCGACAAAACAGTAAGAACACTTCAAAACTACTTTGAATCGAGAGTCAAACAATATCTACTCGGAATAAAGTCAAGCGATGCTCTTATAAATGAATTGTATTCATACTATGAGAGTAAAAGGCCACTGACAGAGGAGGACCTTAAAGTCCAGCATAAATTATTTGTTGAAGTAGGAATCAAACCGAATTTTTATAAAACAGACGATGAAATAGCAGAGTACTTAAAAAGCTGGAAAGAAAAACTGACAGATGCTAAAACGTCCTATGATTTGACAATGACTGCCAATGAACTGGATACTTGGTGGTGTGTCTTGAATGACGATGATGGCGAATTGCTTGATACCTATAAATCAATGCTAATGACAGTGTTTGCAGAAGAATTTTCTGGCGAAGGTGTGAAAAGGGTGAGTTCTTATGATAGCCAATATTTCATGAATATAAATCAGAGTATTAGTGAATCTTACAATGAAGTTCTTCGCACGGCACGAGAAAATCTTGCAGACAAGTACATTGAATACCTTCGCAAACGAATAGATGATAAATGTTCTGAAGAATATGCTGGACAACTTTCAATTTGGCATTTTGAAAGGGCACGCATGAGCGATATCCTTGAAGGAAAGCTAGACGAGTTCCTTGATAGAAAGTATTTTCCGCTGGCCCCAATGAATCAATACAAAGAGAACAGTAGCTATACATTATTGGCGATTCTATTTGATGCACGGAAAGAACAGCTATTTGAAAAGTATGAAGAACTAAAGCCTACATTCAGTAAAATGGATAGGTATAGAACAGAACATTATTTTGAAGTTTTGAGAACATCCCACAGGTAAAATATAGCATATAGCAAAAACAGCCGCCCAGCGACCTTACGGTCTCGCTGGGCGGCTTATTTTTTGCGTTTCCAGAGCAAATATTCTTCGTAGCGGTGCATCTCGTTTTGCTCTTCTTCGGTCAGGCGCTGGCGCTGTTTGCGGACCTCGTCCGAGGGGTCGATGTCGGTCAAGCCCAGCAGGTAGTCGGCGGAGGTGCCGTAGAGCTTGCAGATGGCAAGCAGCACATTGCTGAAGGGGTAGCTCTTTCCCTGTTCCCACGCACGGATAGACCAAACGGAGATACCAAGTTTGTCCGCAAGGGTCTGCTGTGTGTCATCATTCAGTTTGCGGAGTTCTGCCAATCGTTCCCCAAGCATAGCTTGACCACCTTTCCTTACTACTAGTATATGAATCACTCCTACTTTTGACGAAAAGTGGCTGTACAATACTAGACAAGGCGAAAAGTAGCTGTATAATACTAGTATAAGGCGGAACTAGTACAAAAATACTACTTCCGCCGCAACGCTAAGGCAAAGCGAGGGAATCCCCGTTGGAACAACTGATCGACTTTCACGCACCGGAAGTGCAGGCGGTGCTGGATACACTTCTAAAAGACCGCTCCACCAGTAAAAACATCATCTGGGCAACCGATGATTACGCCGAACTGGGCGAACCATACAGCTTCAAAAAAGAAATCCTGCCGGAACTGGTTACAGGCGAACAGGACAGTCTGATCCAGCCCAGAGTGGAAAAAGCAGTGGAGCATCAGACCAACCGCACCCGTGATAAAGCAGAGGTGTTTACCCCCAGTTGGATCTGCAACGCACAGAACAATCTGGTGGATGAGCAGTGGTTTGGCAGGAAGGATGTTTTCAACATCCAGAAGGAGATGTCGTGGAAAGCAACGGCTGACAAAATCGCTTTCCCGGACGACCGTCAGCACACATGGCAGAAATATGTGGATGCACAACGGCTGGAAATCTCCTGCGGCGAGGCTCCCTATCTGGTAAGCCGCTACGACACCGTAACGGGCGAAACCATTCCCATTTCCCAGCGAATTGGCCTGCTGGACCGCAAGCTGCGTGTTGTGAGTGAAAACACGGACACCGAAGAAGAATGGTTCACATGGACAAAGCGGGCGTTCCAGAGCGTGTACGGCTTTGAGTATCAGGGGGACAGCCTGCTGCTGGCACGGGAAAACCTGTTTGTGACCTTTGTGGAGGTTTACCGGGAACGCTTTGGCAAACTTCCCCACCTGCGGCAGATGAAGGTGATCGCCAACATCATTGCGTGGAACCTCTGGCAGATGGACGGCACAAAGTATGTGGTTCCGGGCAGCTGTAAGGAAAACAAAATTGAAATTATCAGCTGGTTCGGCAGTGAGGAACAAATTGACCTCTGCCCCGGATGCAAAAGCGGAAATATCCGGGCGCACAACGGGATTTACAGCATCATAAAGGATTGGCGTTCCAATCAGACGATGACTTTTCTTTCAATGGTGAGAGGAGGAAAAGCAAGTGGCAGCGTATAAGCCAACCATGTCGTATCGGTTGATTTACATCTTTACGATTCACGATGCCCAGCACGAGGGCTACTGGAAGATCGGAAAGACAAATTTTGACAGCGTGAACAGCTACAAACAGCTTCCGCCCAACTGTGCGGAGCTGAATTGTGCTGCCCGTGACCGCATCGACCAGTATACCAAGACGGCGATGGTTGAATACGACCTGCAATATACCGAGCTGGCACGCAGAACCGTCACCTTCCCGGATGGTACGACCGATACGGAATTGTTCGATGATGACGATGTCCATAACGTGCTGTACAATTCTGGCTTTTCGGCCCGGAAGTTCTCCAATTCCAATCAGGACAGCGAATGGTTTGAGGTGCCGCTGTCCGTTGCCATTCGTGCGATTCAGGCGGTAAAAGAGGGCCGCACGGCTCTGACCGCTGCCGAAAAGAGTGAGGGGCAGATCAGCTTTCTGCCGCAGACTGTCCCTGCTGCGCCCAAAAAGAGAGCTATTACCCTGCGTGACGAGCAGATGGACTGCGTCAATCAGACGCTGCGGGTGTTCCGCAAGGAAAACTCGATGCTCTGGAACTGCAAGATGCGTTTCGGCAAGACGGTCACGGCCTATGCGCTCATCAAAAAAGCTGGCTACCAGAAGGTGATCGTTGTCACCCACCGCCCGGTGGTGGAAGATGGCTGGCGCAACGATTTTGACCTGATTTTTGGCGAAGGAGACAACCGTGCTTTCCTGAAAAAAGACCGTTTCGATACAGATTCGTCCGTTTACGATGCGGCAATGGATGCACGCAACGATGCAAACCTGACAGCCTACCAGAATTCCGGCAAGGCGTTTGTTTACTTTGCCTCCATGCAGGACCTGCGCGGCTCTCAGCGGGCAGACGGCAAGTTTGACAAGAATAACGCCGTTTTCGATATGGACTGGGATCTCGTGATTTACGATGAAGCCCACGAGGGCACCCAGACCCAGCGAGGGCAGAAGGTGCAGTCTTTGCTGGAAGCGGAAAAGAACGGCAAGGCTCCCAAGGTTCTGCAGCTGTCCGGCACACCGTACAACCTGATGCAGAAGTACGAGAACAACGTCTACACATGGGACTACGTCATGGAGCAAAAGCGCAAGCGGGAGTGGGACACCCTGCACCCCGGCGACCATAACCCCTATGCGGACCTGCCGGAACTTCGCATCCTGACCTTCGACCTTGGGAAAAGTCTGCCCACCTCCTACCGCTACGAGACCTTGGAGATGGCGTTCAACTTTACCGAGTTTTTCCGGGTGTGGACGGGAGACCCTGCACGGGATTTTCATCCGCTGCCTGCTGGCGCACAGGTGGGTGATTTTGTCCACGAGGCCGACGTGCGCAGCTTTCTGGACCTGATTTCTTCGGAGAACCCGGAGAGCAATTACCCCTACTCCACGCCGGAGTATCGGGAGATGTTCCGGCATACCCTCTGGATGGTTCCGGGCGTGAAAGAAGCCAGTGCCCTGAGCAGGCTGCTGAAAGACCACCCTGTGTTTGGTGCGTATAAAGTTGCTAACGTTGCAGGCGATGGCGATGCCGAAATGCCCTACGACAACGCCCTGACACTGGTAAAGCAGGTCATCAAGGCGAACCGCTACACCATTACCATTTCCTGCGGCAAGCTGACCACCGGCGTGACGGTGCCGGAATGGACGGCTGTGATGATGCTGACCGGGTCGGCAAGCACGGCTGCGCCCGGCTATATGCAGACCATTTTCCGGGTGCAGTCGGCAGGAGTGCTGGACGGCAAGCAGAAGGAACGCTGCTACGTCTTTGATTTTGCCCCTGACCGTGCCCTGAACGTGATTTCGGAGGTCAACCGCATTACCAAGCGGGGCCGGACCAACGAGGAGCAGAACCGGGCGGCACTGGGCGAGTTTTTGAACTTCTGCCCGGTGATTGCCGTGGACGGTACGCAAATGACCGAGTACAGCGTACCGAAGATGATGCGCCAAATCAAGCGGCTGACCGTGGACAAGGCCATCAAGAGCGGCTTTGACGATGAATCGGTCTACAAGCAGGACACCGGCATCGTCATGGACGAGGACGATGTGCAGCTGTTCCATACCCTGTCGGACAAGCTCAGCGAGCAGAAAGCCGCCAAAAAGGAAACCAAAGTCCACATCAACCATCAGGGGCTGACGGGCGAGGAATACGAAAAGGCAGACAAGATTTCCAATAAGCCCAAGCGGGAGCGCACCAAAGAGGATGATGACCTGCTCAAGAAACTGCAAGAGCAGAAAAAGGAACGGGAGAAGGTCATCCGGCTGCTGCGAAATGTGTCCATCCGTCTGCCCCTGCTGATTTACGGTGCCAAGGTGGATTTGACCGAGAGCATCAAGATGGCAGACTTCATCACGCTGGTGGATGAGGAATCCTGGCAGGAGTTCATGCCCAAAACCGTGGACAAGCCCCTGTTCCGCAAGCTGCTGAAATACTACGACGAGGATGTGGTCAGCGGGGCGGGTCTGCGCATTCGCCGCATGGCAAAGGCTGCGGACGAGCTGCCGCCCACCGAGCGTGTGAAGCGCATTGCCGAGATCTTCAGCCACTTCCGCAACCCCGACAAGGAAACCGTTCTGACCCCGTGGCGGGTGGTGAACCTTCATCTGAGCAACATGGTGGGCGGTTACTGCTTCCTCAACGAGCAGTTCGACTCGCAGGAGGTTCTGGAGGAGCCCCGTCTGGTGGATCAGGGGCAGGTCACCGAGGACATCTTCCTCAACCCGGAGGCACGGATTCTGGAAATGAACTCCAAATCCGGCCTGTATCCCCTGTATATGGCATACAGCCTGTACGCCATGAAGCTGCCCGGCCCGGAGGACAAGCTGCCGCTGGAGCAGACACAGGCTCTCTGGCAGGAGACCGTGGAGCAGCAGATCTTTGTTCTGTGCAAGACCCGGATGGCAGAAAGCATCACCCGGCGGACGCTGGTGGGCTATCAGGATTGGACAGTCAACACCACCTACATTCCGCACCTGCTGGAACGGATGGAAAACGACCCGCAGCGTCTGGCAAAGAAGCTGCAGCGAACCGATACATGGGGAAAGGAGGGACAGCCCATGAAATTTGATGCCATTGTGGGCAATCCGCCGTATCAGGAGATGGATGGCGGCAACAATGCGAGTGCGGTTCCGCTCTATCAGTTGTTTATGGAACAAGCAATCTTGGTTGAGCCTCACTATATTTCGATGATTATGCCCGCTCGTTGGTACTCTGGCGGTCGTGGTTTGGATAAGTTCCGTAGCGAGATGTTGAACGATGAGCGTCTGTGCAAAATGATGGATTTCTCAGACTCCAATGACTGCTTCCCCGGCGTAGATATTGCGGGAGGTGTTTGCTACTTCCTTTGGGATAAGAGCGCACACGGTGAATGTAAGGTGATTTCTGTCCATAACGGAAAGCAAAGCATCTCTGAACGGAAATTGAATGAATATGATACTTTTATTCGCTTCAAAGAAGCAATTTCTATTATAAAGAAGATTCAGTTGCGAGAATCCAAGTTTTATAGTGAACGGGTAAGTTCCCAGAAACCTTTTGGCCTTAGAACGTATGTTAAACCGACTGAAAGCGGTGATATTAAGCTGCGATATAGCGGTGGTATCGGTCCTTTTAACAGAGCAGATGTAACCAGTGGATTAGACTGGATTGACAAATGGAAAGTCACGATGTCCTATTTGACATATGACCACGCAGGTCGCCCGGATAAAAATGGGCAACGTAGAATTTTTTCTACAATGGACATTTTGCCACCGGAAACGGTCTGCACAGAAACGTATATTGTGATTGACTGCTTCGATACAGAACAGGAAGCAAAAAATCTTATGGCATATCTGAAAACGAGATTTGTTCGTTTTCTTGTTGCTCAGCTTGCGGCAACTCAGCATTTGTCCAAAGCTACCTTTGGCTTTGTTCCCGTGCAGGATTTTACGGAGGAATGGACAGACGAAAAGCTGTACAAGAAGTACGAGCTGACGGAAGATGAGATTGCGTTTATTGAGAGTACGATTAGAGTGATGGAGTGATTATTTTGAGTAAAAAGCATAGCGAACATCATGGAAGCATGAACTATGATGAAAAAGAAAGATTGATGATAACCCATTACTTTGGTTTGCTTGCGGAGAATAGTTTTACAGAATACGATATATTGGGATTCTTGATGGTTCTTCGACAAGAACTGGATAGCGAAAAATATAAATACATTTATGATTTTGCAAATCTAATTGCTCATAGAAGCAGGAACCAAGGTGTTGCAATGGATGCAATCCAAAAAGCTATCGACAACGGCTATAAGATTATAGACGGAACAACAAAAATTAGAGGCTATCATGGTATCCCGTATGATAAATGGAAAACTGAGTGGCAAAATCTCTCTGCCTATTTTTCTATGCAGCTTTCAGACGAGACCATTCATGATATTACAATCTGTGTGTTTTCGCTTGCCCAAAATACGGTATACAATAAAACGGGGACAAAAGACGGCGTAACCAAGCGGTATAGCGGAAAAATGGATCTCTTTGGTTCAAAAAACCGCGAACTTATGCTTGGCACCGCAGAAAATGAACAAAGTCTCTCTATATGGTTTGCGTCTACTTCCAATAAAAAGTTGGAGGACTTAAAGCCGATAAACGCAACAGTAGAAACCTTTAGAAAAGATGGTATTTTGCATTTGGGGACGATAGAGGGAGCTATAATTTTTTAAGAAAGGAGGCCCCAACCATGACCGAACAAGCACTCCGCAAAATGATTGCTGCCGGGGAAAGCACCCGGCAGGAGTTTAAGTCGTGGGTGAAGTGCAAGGACTACCGGCAGCGGAAAGACCTTGCGGTGAAAAGTGCGGTTGCGCTGGCAAATACAAAGGGCGGCGTTCTGCTGTTTGGCGTGGAAGATGACGGCACCATTACGGGCTGCCCCAAGAGCGACCCGCAGGCACTGATGGAAGCCATCTACGATATGACCCGGCCCAGCCTGTTTACCGAAATCGAGCCGGTGGAAACCTCTGACGGTGTGGTGCTGGTGGTATCGGTGGAGAAATCCAGTTCTCATGTTGCCACCACCGGCGGCATCTATTACAGACGGCTGGGGAATGTGACAAAGCCCGACTACCCGGCAAACGATGTGTACTCCCCTGCTGACAACCCGGATTTTTCGGCAAAGATCGTGGAGGGCGCATCCGAAAGCGACATTGACCTGCTGGAAGTGTACCGCCTGAAAGAAAAGCTGCGGATTCGGGATGCAGGCTCTGCCCTGCCGGATTTGGCAGATACCACCTTTCTGGACAACCTGAACCTGATCCGCATGGACAAGGACGAAGTGCGTGTGACGGTGGCAGGGCTGCTGTTTGTGGGCAAGGCAGCGTCTATTGCACGGCTGCTGCCGCAGGCAGAGGTGATCTACCTCCATTACAGCGACGAAGCGCAGACGGAATACGACAACCGCATGGATATGCAGGAGCCGGTGATCTCGATTCTGGATAAGCTGACCGAGCGCATCCGCACCTATAACCGCCTGACCAATGTGCAGGTGGGGCTGTTCCGGCTGGAGGTGTACGATTTCTCCGAAGCGGTTTTTCAGGAGGCTTTGCTGAATGCGCTGGCGCACCGCTCCTATGAGGATATGGCACCGGTCTACGTCAAGCACTACCCCACAAAGATCGTGATTGAGAACCCCGGCGGCTTTCCGGGGGACATCAACGAAAGCAACATCATCACCCACCAGTCCATTCCCCGGAATAAGCTGATCGCCATGACCCTTCAGCACCTGAAGTATGTGCAGCGTTCCGGGCAGGGCGTGGACATTATGTTCCAGAGTATGCTCACCGAGGGCAAACCCTACCCGGAGTATGCCAGCACACCCAACTCCGTCCGGCTGACCCTTCGCAGTACGATGGAAAACCAGAACTTCGTGCGTTTTATCGCAGAGACGCAGGATAAGCGGTCCAAGATGTTCACGCTGTCGGAGCTGATGATTCTGCACTATCTCCGGGAGCACCAGAAAATCACCCTGAAGCAGGCGGCAAAGACGATTCAGGAAACCGATGACAATGCCCACAAGGTTCTGAACGCTCTCCGGGACGAGGGGCTTCTGGAACTCAACGGCAAGACCTATATGCTGTCCCTCAAGGTCTACGAAACGGTGAAAACCGATGTGGCCTATGTGCAGGATAAGACGGTCAGCCAGATTCAGGCAAAGGATCGGATTCTTGAATATCTGAAGCATAAGCCGTCGATTACCAACCAAAAGGTGCAGGAGCTGTGCGGCTTTACGAGGGGGCAAGCGTATCGCATTCTTCAGAGGCTTTCCGGTGAAGAGATAATCGAAGGCCGTGGACAGGGCTGTGCAAGGAAGTATTATTTGAAGGTGAAGAAAGAATGCTGAAATGCACGCCGTGCGATTGATTGCACGGGAAATCAACTGATAAAATTGTGATAAATCGTATGTTTTGAGAAATTTGTGCTGAAAAGATCGCACGGCGAATGCACGCGTGCGATCAACCGTGCGATTTCGTAGATCAATCCTCCAGCCTGCTGTGGTCACACCCCAGCGACAGGTAATGCTCCATCTCCCCTCTCAGCACCATCTGTGCATACTCCAAGGGCTTATTGTAGAGCAGCCAGTCCAGCTCTGCCCGCTGTGCCGGGGTGCTGCCGTACTCGTCCTCCACGGCGATGCAGTCGATGGCAAGAGTGGTGCCATCCTCGAACCGGGCTTCCACCCGGTTGGTGTCCATATTGAAGCGGCAGGAAAGCAGTTTGTTCATGGTGAACCTCATTTCTATATCAAACGGTGTCTGTTCGGATGTCCTAAACCCTGCCATAGAACCGGTGTCTCATGTAAGATTGTTGTTTGGATAAAACTGGAAGATTTTGCACAATAAATACCGTTGAAATCCAGCTTTTGAGGCTGTGTCGGAGCGCTGTTTTTGCCGGGCAAATTTTGTGGTACGCATTGTGTTTTGCCGCAGCTTCCGGTACAATGGAGAAAAAAGGGGGACGACGGAAGATGAAAAAAAACGAACAGAGATACCAGGCATACCTTCAGATCTTAAAAGAGGAGCTGATCCCGGCGATGGGCTGCACCGAACCAATCGCGGTGGCCTATGCCGCCGCAGTGGCCCGGCAGACGCTGGGGGAACTCCCGGACCGGGTGCGGGTCGGGGCCAGCGGAAGCATGATCAAGAATGTCAAATCGGTCATCGTGCCCAACACCGACAATATGAAGGGGCTGGAAGCCGCAGCTGCGGCGGGCATCGTGGCAGGACGCCCGGAGCAGAAGCTGGAAGTCGTCGCCGATGTGACACCGGAGGAGACGAAGGCCATCCGCGCC
>OLZV01000849.1_pt1 | contig 11998 bp, 11 predicted proteins | sample 1644531 | NCBI WGS metagenome assembly OLZV01 (sample SAMEA103958115, study PRJEB25191) | human gut metagenome | biome: human-associated habitat [ENVO:00009003]; feature: intestine environment [ENVO:2100002]; material: feces | place: Germany | collected 2013/2015
AATCAAATAAAATTGTACACCAATTCTTTTGCCGCAAGCGACAAAATTACGCTTGACTTTATAGAACAAGTGTTCTATAATTGAATAAAAACAAATGTTCGAGGTGATGCGTTGTGAATATTAATTGTGCCGTTGACAAAAGCAAATATAAAAAGGACAGGGTTATTCTTCACAGCGACTGTAACGGATTTTATGCGAGCGTTGAGTGTTTGCATCATCCCGAAATCAGGAACAAACCTGTTGCCGTGAGCGGTGATGCGGAAAATCGGCACGGAATTATTCTTGCTAAAAATGAGATTGCGAAGAAGTATAATATAAAAACAGGCGAGGCAATCTGGCAGGCAAAGCAGAAATGTCCCGACCTCATAACCGTTCCTCCCCACTTTGATTTGTACAAGCGATTTTCAAAAATGGCGAGGAGAATTTACAGTGAATACACCGACAAAATCGAGCCGTTCGGACTTGACGAGGCATGGCTTGATGTTACCGACAATAAGAATATGAGCGGCAAAGAGATTGCACTCGAAATTAATCGCCGTATAAAGCAGGAACTCGGAATAACCGTAAGCATCGGAGTCAGCTTTAATAAAATTTTTGCCAAATTCGGAAGTGACTATAAAAAGCCTGACGCTATAACGGAAATCACACGGGAAAATTACAGAGATATTGTGTGGAACTGTCCTGCAAAAGACCTTTTGTATGTTGGCAGAGCAACGGGCAGAAAGCTTGAATCTATTGGCATTTATACGATTGGAGATATAGCAACCGCCGATGTTACGCTGTTGCGGTCATATCTTGGAAAATGGGGCGACCTAATTTACGGCTTTGCAAACGGATATGATTCTTCCCCTGTTGCCCATATGAACGAAAACAGCGAGGTAAAGTCAATCGGTAACTCAACCACAACTCCGAAAGATATGGTAACCTTTAACGATGTAAAACAGGTTATATTCGTTTTGTGTGACAGCGTTTGCAGAAGAATGCGTGAACAGGGGTTTATGGCAAAAACGGTTTGCATTACGATTCGTGACAACGAGCTGATGTCATTTAACCGACAGCACACAACGGAAATCCACACAAATCTTACAAAGGATATCACAAATACGGCTATTGAGCTTTTCAAAAAAAGCTATAAAATGGAAAAGCCGCTGAGAAGTATCGGGGTAAGCGTTACGGATTTTATTCACGATGATCAGCCGCACCAGATGAGCCTTTTGCGTGATGAAAAGCGTCTTATTCAGAACGAACAGCTTGACAAAACACTTGACAGATTAAAAAAGCGATTCGGCAATTATGCTGTTCGCCCTGCCGTTTTGCTCGATGACAAGGAGCTTTCGGATTTTAACCCAAAGGAGGATCATACAATTCATCCTGTCGGATATTTATGATAACGATGCATCTTAGGCAAAAAATTAAAGATGTTTCTCTGATTTTAAGGGAGGTAACAAGCTATGAAAAAGTATGTTAAAGTTACTGCCACATTTGATTGTGACGGAGATCTTATTCCCGAATATATTGTGTGGGATGACGGAAGGAGATACCGCATTGACAAAATTTCCGATGTGCGGTATGCGGCGTCTCTCAAAGCAGGCGGTGCGGGAATACGCTATACCTGCCATATCCTCGGCAAAGAACGATACCTGTTTTTGGAGGAAAACAGGTGGTTTGTCGATGCCAAACAATAAGCGGAGGACTATATGCATAAGGTCAAAGCAAAAGGAATTTTATCTGCCGCAAACGGCATGAACATTTACAGAGGATGTCAACACGGATGCATTTATTGTGACGCACGCAGTAAATGCTATCAGATGAATCACCGATTTGAAGATATTGAGGTGAAAGAAAATGCCCCGGAATTGCTTGAAAACGCTTTAAAAAGGAAACGCAGAAAATGTATGATTGGTACGGGTGCGATGAGCGATCCGTACATTCCCCTTGAAAAAGAACTGAAACTGACACGAAGATGTCTTGAAATAATCAACCGCTACGGATTCGGTGTAACCGTACACACAAAGTCGGCATCTGTTATGAGAGATATTGACCTGTTTACAAAAATAAACGATAAAAGCAAGGCTGTGTTACAGATGACGCTTACAACGGCAGACGAAAGCCTTTGCAGAATAATTGAACCGAATGTTTCCGTTACTAAAGAAAGATTTGAAACGCTCAAGGCATTTCACGAAAACGGTATTCCGAGTGTTGTGTGGTTTTCTCCGTTTTTACCATTTATAAATGATACGAAAGAAAATATCGACGGACTTTTAAAGTATTGCATTGACGCAAAGGTTCGTGGAATAATATGCTTTGGCATAGGTCTTACTCTGCGTGACGGTGACAGAGAATATTTTTACAGCCGGCTTGACAAACACTTTCCGAATATGAAAGAACGATACATTTATACATACGGAAATTCATATCAGCTTACGAGCAGTAACAATAATGTTCTGATGAACAGGATTTCAGAAGTTTGCAGAAATCACGGAATTATGTTCGGAGTTGAAAATGTGTTTTCGTATTTGCATAAGTTTGAAAGCAAAACCGAACAGCTAAGTCTGTTTGACGGAATATAGAAAAATAAAAAAGATATACGGCAGAAAATTTTACCGTATATCTTTTATTTTTTAAGTATTCACTGTTTTACAAATGTGATTTCATAGTCGTTATATTTAAGCACAACAGCCGAAATTTTACCGTTCTTTTGTGTGAGTGCAGCGGAAGTATTTGTTCCGTCATCAAATGACAAATTGACTTTGTCCGAAGCTGACACGGTATATTTTCCGCTGTGAGTTCCGTCATCCGGACTTCCCGGCGAAAGCCATAAAGTAAAAGTGCCGTCATCGGAAAATGACATAGAACCCTGATAAGCACTGTAATTTGTGTTGTAAACCTCACTCATTTCAACCTCGTCACCACTCGCATTCTTAGCACCTTCGGGAACCCATGCAGATGAGGTAAGCTCGGCGGTTACTGACGGTGAAAGCACATTAACGGCAACGATTGCCGCAATGATAAATACGCAGGCGGCAATAACCGACGAAACGATTGCTGTTGTTTTCTTTTTCTTATTCTTCTTTTTTACAGCCCTGTTAGCCTCAATTTTTGCATAGTCAGGCTTTTTAACAGATTTTTTACTCATTTAATCACCGATATTTTACTTAAAGGATACAATAATTCCGCCGTAGTTTACGGTAATTTCAGCAGGAACATCACCGTTCCATTCGGTTACGGCAGCAATAACATTTTTATCGTTGGAATATGTTATTACAACGGAGTCGCCCTCAACAATGTACGCACCCGAATTTGCCGAGGCACTTGTGATTCCGTCAATGAATGTTCCGTCCTTATTAAAAGTAAATCCGCCGCCTGAATAAGCAGAGCCGAAAAGATCTCTCAAAGAATATTCTTCAGAAGAATTTTCGTCTTTTGCATAGTACGGAATAAGAGTTGCACTGAATTTTGGCTTTTGCTTCTCTCCGCTGATTGTCGGAACAACAATTTCACTGTCATTTGAAGATGTTTCGGCTGTGTATCCCTGTTCTGTCGGCTCTTGTGAAGGTTGTGTGGTTTCGGATACAGAGTCGGAAACATTCTGTGTTGAGTTTGTATTATCGGCGGTTGTTGAAGCAGCCACAGTCGGGACTGTTGTTGCCGAATTATTATTTTTACCCGAAAGATTCATAAACAGGATAACCGCACCTGCAATTACTGCAACAAGTACAACAACACAAATAATTATTATCAATGATTTTTTTGAACTTTTAACTGCGTGTTTACCGCTCATTTTGCGTTCTTCCTTTCTTCAGCCTCTTTTTTAAGCTTTAAAAGATAACTTCTTTTCATCATTTTTCCGTTATAGAAAATAAATTCATCACCGTCAGCCGATTCATCAATTTCAAGATCCGAATAATCTTCTACAACAGGCTCTTCATCATCACGGAACTGACCTTTGCGTCTGTTCTCCATTTTCTTATCAATTGTCTTGCTCTTTGAATCCCTGTCAACAATCATTGAATACATATTCTTATAAACTGCAGAATTGATTATAAAAGATAAAATTGACGGAACAATGAACAATGCAAGAACAATTGTGAAAATGATGAGCAGTACCGGAGTAAAACTGCACATAAGCACCGTTGCGCAAACAAGGAATAAAATAAAAATTCCGAAAACTGCAAACAGATTGTGTTTAAGCTCACCGATTGTCATAAGTGCGCTGTTTTTGTAAATATCCTTCATCTTGATATCAAAAGTAACCGTCATAGGCGGAACATAGAAGAACATAAACAGAAAGAAAATTGCAATTAAAATACAAATAACAAGCGGAACATAAAACATTCCGTTCTTTGAACCGAGTCCGAGATAAAGAACAATTGAGTAGTAGCTGATAAAAACAGCGGCATACATCACAACGCCGTGTATGAGGAATCTGAGCAGATTTTCTTTTATTCCGCCGATGAAATTTGAGAAAACATCAACATTTTCCTCTCCCCTTACCATATGGGAAGTAACCTGAGTTACGCCGGCATAAAACGGAAAAAGCGGAATTATCGTAAGAAAATATATAAACATTGAATTAAGACCCGTAATGGTATTAATCAAAAAGAAAATTCCGAATATTACGGCAAACGGCAATGCAAAAAGCACATTCGTTAGCAAAAGTCGTGGTAAATTGTGAAACAATGACGAGAAAAATCCTGTCAATGCTACAGCGTTCTTTTCCGATGCCATAGCGCCCTCCAAAATTAAAAATTGAACGCTCCCGAAAACAAGCACCACAAAGCCGTGTCCAGCAAGGTTGAACAAAAGGTCATTATGAGTGCCGAAACAGATCGGGAACAAAAATCAATCACCTCATTTTTCAAAGAATTTGTTTGATGAGAATGACCGATTAAGCTGAAAAACATCTGTTTTGAAATTTCAAAAGCATATGCCGACAGCTTTACAAGTGCCAGACAGAACAAAAATGTTCCCGGCAACACAACAAGCAGATAAAAACCTGCTCCTTTAAGTGAATATGTAATAATAAGATATGCCGCAGTAAGTCCTGTTCCAAAGCCTTTAAATGCTGAAACAAACGGCAAAAACGGTATTCCCCACGGTGCAAGTCCCAAGAGGAATACAACTGTGAGAAATATAAAATCAGATGCAAAGCAGGCGCAAAATGTGCTGACGGCATTCTGACCGAGCCTTGCATCAAGATTTGTAGTAAACAGAAAATCAAGGGAATCAAGCATTTGCTTATCGGCTTTGGATGCATAAATTGAACCGAAAACAAGTCCGGTAAGAAAAGCCGAAACAAAGATAAGCACCACGGAATATCGCCTTATAAAAAATCTGACATCAGACGGTGAAATTCCCTTTGATCTGCGAAAAAGATAACGCTTTTTAAAAGAAAATACAATGCTTTTCATAAAATACATTCCTCTCATTGGTTGTCCGTTAAAATATATGAGGAATGTATTCATTTTATGTTAAGGCAAAATTATTTGCCAAGCTCCTCTGCCCTCTTTGTACAAGCGTCCATGCCGTCAAGAACAGCCTCATAGAAGCCGTGTTCTTTAAGCTTATCCATAGCGGCAATTGTTGTGCCTCCCTTTGAGCAAACCCTGTCTATGAGTGTTTCAACAGGCTCACCGCTGTCACGGAGCATTGCTGCCGAACCCTCAAGAGTTGCACAGACAAGGTTCATGGCCTTGTCATAGTCGATTCCGCAATTCTTTGCGTAATCAGCCATAGCCTTTGCAAAAAGATAAATATAAGCAGGACTGCTGCCGTTTACCGCAATTATTTCATTCATATGGCTTTCGTCAATATATTCGCAAACACCGCTGCCTGCAAACATATTGTAAACGATTGTTTTGTCATCATCGCTGATATTTTCAGACGGACAAAGGGCTGTTGCACCCTTTTTGAGCAAGAGAGGCGTATTAGGCATAACCCTTACAACAGGGCAGTCACATTCAAGACCTTTTCTTACATATGCAATAGATATGCCTGCGGCAATTGATACTACGGTTTTGGCTGTTGTAATGCTGTTTTTGAGGGACTCAAGAACTTCGGGATAATTCTGTGGCTTGACTGCAAGAACAACAATTGAGCTGTTCTTTGCAATTTCATCGGCAGATGTCATTACATTTGCACCCATATTTTTCATAGCGGCACACTTTTCTTCGCTTACATCAAAAACATTGATAAAATCAGCCTTGCCGTCGTTTTGTGCCATAAGACCTTTTATAATGGCTGTTGCCATATTGCCTGCGCCTATGAAACCTATCTTTTTCATTTTAAGACCTTCTTTGCAAAAATTAATATCAGATACCGAAACTCGGGTTTGAGTAACATGAGAAATGGAATTTGTGATAATTGTGCTGACCGTCACGGTCATAATCGCCGTAGAGGAAGGTTTCCGCCTCGTCAACTCTTCTGTACAAAAGTCCCCAATAGCAAGAACCTGCCGCATGGTGGTACTGCAAAAGTGCATCAATGAGGTTCTGCTTATTGACATTATTCAAATCTCTTGAACCGCCCGAAGCAGAAACATAATCCTTGTGGATATATCCTGTTGTGCCGTTTGAAAGCTTAACTTTATACCAGTTTGTGTTATAACGCTTGCCGTCAACAAATTTAAGTTTTGTTCCGTAGTTCATACGGGTAACAACGGAGTAGTTAGTTCCTGCACCTCTTCTGAGGTTTACATCTGAACCTGTAACCGTACCCGAAGCGCCTGCTTTGATAGTACCGCTTGAACCTGTGTTCAAGAGAACAGACTGAAGTTCGGAATCATTGTAGAACACACCGCTGCCTACATTGTATGCAAAGCACACAAGTGCGTCAAACTGTCGCTGATTGAACTTTATACCGTTATTTACAAGGTAGGAATTTGTTGTGGTGGTATATCCGCCCTTGTTCACGGTCTGGCAAAGATAAGCATATGCCTGATTTGAAGTTATGTTGTTGTAGAACTGTTCGCCTGAAATTACAACCTTACCGTAACCGAGTGTAGGATCGGTTGTAATGCTGTCTGCTGTGACTTTTGAGAGAAATCCCTCATAGTTTGCAATAAGCTTGATTACCTCGTCACTCGCTCTGCGCTCGGCACAGGCTGTGGTGGTTTTATTGGTTGTTGAGGTTACAAACACCTCGCCCTCACCGCCGCCTGCCGTGGTGTAATACTTTGATTCGGTTTTAAATTTAGAATATGCTTTTACAGACCATTTGCCTGATTTTGAAAGCTTTTGTGTACCTGTCCAGATATAGGATTTACCGTCTTTAACCTTATTTTTTGCGGTGACCTTATAAGAGGTTGAGCCGTTTGTAACTACAAAATATACGCCCACCCTGTCCGTGTCGGTAATAGCCTTAAAGCTTACATTTGAATTAAGCGGAGCGGAGTTTGGTGAAGCATAGCAGAAACGCACACTTTCTCTCGGCATAACATGAATAAGGCAGGTTGCCGCACCGTATGATGTTGAGGCTGTGATTGTTACATAGCCCTTGCCAACTGTGTCAACTACACCGTTCTTAACTGTTGCGATTTTTGTATTTGAACTTGACCATGTGACACCGCTTGTTCTTGATTTCAAAAGCATTGACTTCTGCCACGGAAGATTTACATTGCTGTTGGATATATTTACCGATGAGCCGGATTTTACGGTGATTTTGCAGGTTGCGGAACGCGAACCGCTTTTCGCAGTAATTGTTGCAGAACCTGCTTTCTTAGCTGTTACAATACCACGAGAGTCAACGGTTGCAACTTTTGTATTTGAGCTTGACCATGAAACACTTCCGGATGCTGTTGCAGTAATTGCAAATCTGTTGCCTGTGAAAATTGATTTGCTTGATACGGAAAGTTTAACAGATGAACCTGTTGACGGTTTTGTGGTTGTAGGCCGAGTCGTTGTAGGCTGTGTCTGACCGTTCATCTTAACATAGTCTTTTTTTACATAGCCTGTTTTTGAATTTGATTTAAGCTTAATATTATACCAATCATTGTTATAAAGCTTTGTGCTTACAAAAGTAACCTTTGTATTCAATCGCATACAATCAACAACCGAATAGCTTGTACCGGCACCGCTTCTGAGATTTACATAATCGTCTGTTATATAACCGCTTACGGTTGACGCTGACGCAGTAGGCTGAGTTACAGGTTTGGTTGCCTTTGTTGCGGGTTGTGTTGCCTTTGTTGCAGGTTGGGTTGAACTGTTCATTTTTACATAGTCTTTCTTTATGTAACCTGTTTTAGCAGTTGAAGTAACCTTAACCTTATACCAAGCGGAATTGTAGAGTGAAGTGCTTAAAAAAGTAAGCTTAGTGTTCTTTCTCAGGCAACCAACAACAGAATAATTTGTTCCTGCTCCGCTTCTCAGATTTACATAATCGTCAGAAACATAGCCTGTTACGCTTGATGCCGTTGTCGAAGAACTTACGGCAACATATTCCTTTGTAACATAGCCTGTCTTTGAATTTGATTTAAGCTTGATTTTGTACCACTTTGAGTTATAGAGCTTTCCGTCAACAAAAGTAAATTTTGTGTTCTTTGCCATACAGGTTATAACCGAATAATTCGTGCCTGCACCGCTTCTCAGATTTACATACGACGCATTTATATAGCCTGATGCGCCTGCTGATACGCTTGCGGAAACCTCCTCGGTTGATTGAGCCGCATTAGCCGAAAATGCAGTTATTGCAACAGCACCTACCGATACTGCCATAAGAACCACAAGGACTATGCAGACTATACGGACAAACAATTTTTGCTTTTTCATTTAGGTCCACCTTCTCAAAACTTCTTTGAATTATAATTACTTGTGAAAATTACCGAATATTTTCCCTCTTAATCTGCGAACATACTGCATAACAAATACGGTAATTGCATAATCATAGAGCAAAAAGAAAATATTTCCGGCAATCAAAAATGCCCACGGAACATAAAAACCGAAAACGGTAAATTCATCTGTCGGAATTGACAACAGCCATGTTGCAACAAAGAACGAACCGATGGCGGCAACATTAAATACCGCAAACTTAAGTATGTATTGAACTGCCCTGTTTTTGATTTTAAATTCAAAAGCGCCCTTTAAAATGGGATAATAGCCAAAAAGTGCAATGAAATATATAACAGCCTCTTTATCGCCGGCAAGGAGCGTTGAAAGCACGGCAGTTACACAAAACACACCGATTGCCCATCCATAGCCGTATTCAACAACTATGCAGGAAATGAGAATTCCTGCAAGACAGGGCAAAGCGTATGTTCCGATTGGAACAAGAGATGTCATCATCATAAAAACGAGTGAGAGCGCCGCAATAATTCCGCAAACCGCAATACGCATTGTCCCCTTTTTGATACCGTTTTTCTTCATATTAACATCCCATTCTGCAACAATCACACAAGCAGTTTGCACACATCATTCCTGCACAAACATCGCAGAAGGATGAGCCTGTTGCGTTAGGATTTGTTTGAGTATAACCACCGTAGTTGTATGCTCTCTGGCTCTGCATATTGTTAAGAGCGGCTCGGTATTCCGTGTTGTTGGGGTCCATATTGCACGCAGTTGTGAAATATGAAAAAGCCTGTTCAGACCAACCTCTGCGGTATGCAATCATGCCCTTGAGATAATGCCATTCGGCGGTTCTCATTGACTGTGCTGTGTTTTCAAGAATCTGATCGGCCTGATCAAGAAGTCCTCTCTGAATGTAAATTCTTACATTGTAGAACTGTGAGCTTGAAGAATTTGCGTTATATGACGAACTGCCTGTTGAGCCTGTACCCTTACCCTTCTGACGCATCTGATTAATCATATCGTATGCCTCATTAATCTCCTTCATTTTCTGCTCCGCAACATCCGCAAGAGGACTGTCGGTGTAGTTATCGGGATGATATTTTTTAGCAAGGTTTCTGTACGCTGCTTTTACTTCTTCATCGGTAGCTGTTTCAGACACACCGAGAACCTCATAAGGATTATTCATTATTGACCTCCGTATCAAGTTTGCTTGTTACTCTGTTTTGTGATGCAGGAAATCCCAAAAGCATCATATTATCTAAAATTCCCTTAAAATCGGTAAAGTTCAAAAGATTGTAGGCATCATATGCCCTTGCAAGTGACTGATTCAGCACCGCTTTTATAAAATCCGATGATTTTACCTCACCTGTTTTCTTGTTTACAAACGGATTAAATCCGTTTGATTTGATATCTTTTTCTATATCATCTGCGGCATCGACAAGATAAATCCACCTGCCGATATGATAGCCAAATTCATAGAGAACTCTTTTTTGAATTTCATCATGAGCCTCAGCCGACAATACAGCAGCGAGCATTAATGCCGTTGGATGAGCCGACATATCTACAGACGGCTTTTCCGAATGTTCAGCATCATACTGCATTTTCATCATATCAGAAACCGCTTTGTCCATATCGGGATACTTATCTGCCGCCTTTTTTCTCTGATGTGAAAAGAAAGGCTTTATGATTCTGCACAACAGCTTTTTAAAAAATCCGCTGTCCTGAATATCATCAATGATTTTATAATAAACCGATATCATTGAAAATGCGGCAGCCTTTCTGTATGCGTCACCCGAATCTGTTGCAAACTTGCATTTTTTAAGAGGATTACAGGTGCATCTGCCGTCTTTAAAGCCTTTGCATGAACGGTTAAGCGACATTAAAAGCATTGCATAAAATGTGCAGTCATAGCTTAGCGTAAATCTTGTAAACACGGAGTAATCCTTACCCATTTGCCTGCAAAGACCGCAATACACAGCCTTATAAGCCTCGGATTCACGAACAAGCAGTTCGCTCTTTTGAATCTGCAAATAACCAAACACGGATTTTCTCCTTTATACAATAATACATGGTATATTGTACAACAAAACAGAGTTAAAAGCAACAGAATAACAGTATATTCTTTGGATAATCAGCCAAAATGAGCTTGTTAACGGGAAATGTTGCAAAAATTTTCTTCTCATATTATAATCATAGTGCAGATGTTCTCTTCTGTTAAGAATTGAATATCAAAAATTATTTGCAAAACTAAAAAGGAATTTGCATATTATGAATGTTTACGATTTTGACAAAACGATTTACTACGGGGACTCAACAGCCGACTTCTATTTATTCTGCCTTAAAAGGCATAAAAAAATACTCACTCTTGCCCCATCGCTTTTGGGAGCATTTTTAAAATTCTATGTATTCAAAAAAGGTACAAAAACTGATTTTAAAGAAAAAATGTACAGATTTCTTACCTATTGCGATACTGAAAAGGATGTAAATGATTTCTGGAAGGAATACATAGGAAATATAAAGCCGTTTTACCTTGAACAAAAGAAAGATGATGATGTAATTATTTCGGCGTCACCCGAATTTTTGCTGAAACCCGTTTGCAAAAGGCTCAAAATAAAAAACCTTATGGCGTCAAAGGTAGATATGCACAGCGGAAAATATTCGGGTGTAAACTGTCACGGCAAGGAAAAGGTAAAACGATTTTATGAGGCTTTTCCTGACGGAAAAATTGATAATTTTTATTCGGACAGTTACAGTGATTCGCCGCTTGCGGAAATTGCAGAAAAAGCTTTTATGGTTGACGGCGACAAGGTTGAAGGTTGGATATTCTTTAAATAATTTTTACGGAACAGAAATCTGTTCCGTATTTTTATTTTTTCGGGTTGCCAAAACATTGAGCCGTGTTTGTTTGTGTCGGGCAAGTGTTTCAAGGTTTTACCCGTTGAAATAGAAAAATTGCTATATGTCAAACTTCCGTCCTCGCCAATGTGGCTTGTTCATCGTCATACTTTCATCAACGCTCTCCCTAAAAACAGTTGTTTTCTTCTATCCACTTTTGTTTTTACGGTTACTCTCTCCCCGTCATATTCACTAATACAAATTGATATAACGGTAACTTGCGAGTGACGGTGACTGCTATATGTCAAACTTCCGTCCTCGCCAATGCGGCTTGTTCATCGTCATACTTTCATCAACGCTCTCCCTAAAAACAGTTGTTTTCT
>OLZV01000851.1_pt1 | contig 11982 bp, 10 predicted proteins | sample 1644531 | NCBI WGS metagenome assembly OLZV01 (sample SAMEA103958115, study PRJEB25191) | human gut metagenome | biome: human-associated habitat [ENVO:00009003]; feature: intestine environment [ENVO:2100002]; material: feces | place: Germany | collected 2013/2015
TCCGAAATCTCGTCGACCCCGTTCGCCTCGAAGAGCGAAGCATTCTCAGCATCATCCAGTCTGCTCTTGACGAACCCTAGCACCCATTTTGCCGCAATCTTCTCGGCAGCAACATGCCTGTCAACAAGGTCTTTCACCAGCTGTTCATCGCAGAAGTTAAGATCCGCATTCACGTTCTCAGCCCCCGCTTCCTCCTTCCCCATTTCCTGGTTCTCGAAGAAGAGGTTATACTTGATTTTCATATCCTTCATCATCATGATGTTCAGATTTTTCAGTTCCCCCTCCGAGTCAGCAATCGTCTCATAGAGTTTCTGTACCGACTTCTTGAAGATGTTCTTCACGTCCATCAGGCAGTAATAGATTTTGCCTCCAATCACCACCACCCTCAGTTTTCCGTACTGCGGATGAGTAAAATAAAAAGGTTTCATTGCTTTCATTTTCAATATTTCTTTTTTTAAAGTTGGGCGCTCCCACAACGGTTGATGTGCCTATACACAAAAGCCCCCGAAACCCAGACCATATCGGTTCTGAATTCCGGGGGCAAAAGTACGGCGATTCTGCGACACTGCTATGGTACGATGAAGTACGGTCGTACCACATCGTACCAAAAATTATCTCAAAATATCCATGATTTCTTCATCAAAATCAAATTTTAAAGCATGATCCTTAGCTTTATTGAATCCGCCTCTCAAACTTTCAGCATCCATATCCCAGAAAACGCCGAACACTTTCCAGGTGTGCTGGATGTTCAGTTCCGTTGCCAGTATATCGGCAAGTTCCCCTCTTTTCCACCACGGCATTTTGTTGACGGGCTTGAAATCATCATTCAGGATTTGAGCGTTTCTAAGTAGTCGGAATATCTTGGTTGCTCTGTCATTGCAAAGTTCAACAGGAACAACCCTGCCTTCCAATAGAAAACAAGACGGTGTATGTTCTTCATCTTTTCCTGGTTTAGATTGGTCATTCACCACTTCCAAGTCGACCGTAGGAGCTCTGTCTCTCGCTCCTGCAGAACCCGTTCCTGGCTCTTCCTCTTCACTCTCTTCATTCTCCTTTTGCTGATCATCATCTTTACCAACAATCATTCTGGATTGATCACGGAAGACGATTTTATCTATTCTAATTCTCATCTTCCATATTCATTAACTGTTTGAAACTAGCAGAATCAATAACCACTTTGCTGTTGCCACTGAATTCTACGTTAATAACTACCTCGATGTTAACCGGTCCAGTCTGCACTAGCCAGATTGGCAATCCGTAAAATATTTTAGTCATATATCTTCACCTTTTAAGATAGACTAAATTTACTTCCTCTATTTTAAAGAAGAGGTGGCCCCTGGAAGTTTTCCAGGGTGAATCCTTACTTCGGAGACATTGAGCTGCAGAGCAGTATGAGGAATGCCTCCCTAAATTTCATGTTGTATCTTTCATTTTTACACTGGTTAAGTTGTTGTTATTTATAAGAACTTATTACTCTCTACTGGTGTCAGACGACATAATCTCTTCTGCCCAGTTATATTTATTTTATTCCTTGCGTTACGAATTTACGCAAATCAATTTTCTTCTTATTCAGGTCTTTAACCACTTCTGCCCCTGCCCCAAAGATTTCTTCATATTGTCTTTTCAGATTTTTTATGAGTGCAAGTCTTTCGTCTCTATCTGTGATATGTTTTTTAGATTTGTAGTTGTCGACAGCCTCATATTCAACATGAAGATAATGACCTATAATGTGGCAAAATTTTGCAATGGTATCAAACTTTATTTTAGAATCGAAATTTAGGAACTTTCGAATCGTATCATAAGAGACATGAAACTCCTTCACGATTGATTTTCGAGGAGAAATATCCTCACCAATCATGATACTGAGAAGAGATCCAATCCTCTCTATATATGATAATCTCACCAATCTAACAGCCGGAGATTCTGAATTTTCTATTTCTTTTGCTTCTTCAACCATTGCTAATTTTATTTTGTTCGTGTAAAATTAACAATAATCGTTGGAACCCGCAAGCGTTTTACGTCCCCTTAGGACGTAAAAAGAGTACTACTTTTTTAATGATTCTCAGAAAAGTATACAAAAAAAGGGAAAAAGTGAGCAATTTACGTTACTCGCCTTCTTCCCCTTACTTATATGGTTACAGAATAAACTCATTTAGTTCATCCCTGTACTTCTCCCACATAGGCATGTGCTTGTCAAGCACAGCTCTAAACTGAGCATCGTGATTTTTAGACACGATGTGGGCTAACTCATGCACCACCACATACTCGATGCAAGGCTTAGGTTTCTTCGCCAATTCCAGGTTAAAGAGAAGCTTATGGGTGCGCTGGTTACAACTACCCCACCTTGTCTTCATTTCCCGAATAGTAAAGCCACCACATTTCAAGCCCATCTTCTCTTCCCATTTAGGAACCAGCGTATCCAGCAAATGCATCAACTTGGCTCGATACCACTCCTTCATGGCATTAGCCAGATACTCCTTGTCTGCACCATACTTCACGAATAGGTTGATATATCTGCCACTGATTTTAACAGTTGGTCCAAAACCCTTCTCGTGAACTTTAAGCAGATATCGACGACCCATGTAATAATGGTCTTCGCCCGATACATAGATACGGTCACTCTGCCTCTCTGTGCTATTGATTCGAGCTATGGCTTGACGAATCCATACCAGATGATCAATGGCATAAAGCTGGAGACTTTCTAGCGTCATAAACTCCGGAGCCGAAATATGAACCCTTGCATCAGGCGGATACACGGCAAGATGAATATGCTTGATATTCTTACGTTCCACCTCAATATCAATATCACTAACAGTAACCTTTTCCATACTCATCATGAAGTTTGATTATATCATATATCATCTGCGCCATTTCGTCTCCCAGCAATTTTGCGAGTGCTTTGATCAATTTTCTTTGTTTCAATCTATTATCTCTGAAACCAACAAGGGCATTCTCCTTGATTACCTCATGAGCCCGAATAGCCAGGTATTCATTCTGTCCCAAGTTATCATAGAGAGCTCGCATGCCAGGGGTTTTGATGGATTCGGGATATGAATTGGCTGATTTTCCTCTCGCTTTCTTTACAAGTTCTATCAGCTCTTTCATATACTCTTCGTAATCCAGCATTTCCTTCTTGCGCTTATCTATCAACTCCTGCAAGATGATGGAAAGCTTTCCGTAATAAGCTGGGTTGAAAGGACTGTCCTTGCGGATTACTTCACGCAGATTCGCTTCTACCGTCTCTGCTGATGCCCTGCCATATTCATCTTTCAGTTCGTCAGGCAAATCATTGAGCTGTTCTTCATTTTGAGCAGCCACAATATCCAGAAAAGAGGTATCGTCCAGTTTGGCTATCACCTCACTATCCTCAGCCTTTACATAAAGGTCAAGAACCTGACGCATATCCGGTTCATAACGCCGCATATCAATATGGTCGTTGCTGCGCAGTTCTATCTCACGCTTCAAGGCATCATACTTCTTGGCACATTCTGCATACTCCTTGCGTTCCGCTTCGCTATACCCCATATCCTCCAACGAATTGGCTAAGTTGGCATAACAATTCAGATAGCGACGCACATACTTATAAAGCTTAGAGCGCTTTTCCGCATTATCATCCAACTGCTTGTCCATCTCCTCTTCCGGGGCATTATCATCATAGACAAAATATCTGAAGAATCCTTCTCTTGTTTGAGGATGAACAAGTTCAAGCAAGGCTTCCACCTGTTCCTTGGCTTCTTCCAAATCCTTTCGGCACGCCTTGTTTTTCTCCTTGATATAGCCTTCGATATCTTCTTTGTCATAGCCGCTCAAAGCAGCACCATCAGAAGTATAATCGCCGATGGCTCCTGATATGCATTCAAACAGATTCTGATAATCTACAATGTAGCCATATTCCTTATCATCATCATCCACGCGATTCACACGGCAGATAGCTTGGAAGAGATTATGGTTTTCCATGTGCTTATCAATATAGAGCACACAGGCAGATGGAGCATCGAAACCAGTAAGCAGTTTATCTACCACAATCAGGAGGCGCATATTCTTAGGATGGTCAATAAATTCCTTCTTGGCATAGGCCTCAAAGGCAGAAACGCTTTTATGTCCATCTGTCATTTCCTTGTAGATGCGATATTTGTATTCATCCTCCGACTCATTCTCGCCGGATGATGCCATATTGATATCATCTGCTTTTGCCTCAAAGCTGGTAATCACGGCACAATGTCCCTTTAAGGCTGTTTTCTGGAAGGCATCCCAATATCTGCAAGCCTGATAAATGCTGTCTGCCACAAGAATGGCATTACCACGTCGGTTTACCAGCATCGGCGTGGTGTCCATATCCAAGCAAATATCACCCACCACTGCATCTATGCGCTGGCGACTACTGAAGATGTTCTGCATAGTTGCCCATCTGCCTTTCAGCCGGGCTGCAGCCACCTTATTCAGTCCCTTCGTCTTCTTCTCAAACCAGGCATCTATCTTATCCTTGTTGCCCAAGAACTGGTCAACTTTTCTTGACTCATAGCGCAGGTCGAGAATCACACCATCTTCTACGGCTTCATTAAACCTATAGGCATGAATCAGCGGCCCGAAGGTCTGCCAGGTATCTTTCTTCTGTGTATGGAGAAGAGGAGTACCCGTAAAACCTATCATCATCACATCTTTGCCCATGATGGTTTTCATGGCTTCATGCAGATAACCGCCTTGCGTTCTATGACACTCGTCGATGAAGACGAAGATGTTTCCCTTTGCCTTAAATCCCTGAGGAAGTTGTGCTACAATATCCTCCAGATACTTTTCCAGGGGTATCTCTGATTTCACTCCAGCCATATCGCCCTTACCTTCCACATTCTTCTTGCCAAATTTATGAATCAAGGTACAGAGCAGCCAAGGAGCCTCTTCATTGAGCATACCGATAAGACCTGCACCGCTCTTGGCACGGGCAATAGTTTCTCCGGTATCCTTGAAACCATCAGAAATCTGTTCATCCAGTTCTTCTCGGTCGGTGATGATAACAACACGTGAATTATCAATATTCTCATGAATCCACTCTGCCAGCCAAACCATAATCAGGCTTTTGCCACTACCCTGCGCTTCCCATATCACACCGCCTTCTTTCTTCTCGCAACGTGGTTGAGCTGCCTTTACGGCAAAATACTGGTTAGGGCGACAAACCTTCTTGACTCCTGCATCAAAGACTAGAAAATCATGAATCATTTCCAGCAATCGTTCTTTATTAAACCACTGGGTAACACCCCTATCCAATTCGTTGGGAATGCTTGCATCCGGTTCTTTCCATCTGAGCCAGAACTTTTCGGGTGTATCTATCACGCCATAATATAAGCCCTGACTATCGTTGCCGGCAAAAAGCAGTTGCACCGTAGAGAAGAAAGGACGGATAAAATTCTCCTGCTGATTGCCTATCGTCTGGCGGATACCATCATGCACGCTCACCTTACTTCGTTTCAGTTCCATCACAGCCAAGGCGATACCATTCACATAGATAACCAAGTCTGGTCGCTTCGTAAAGCTATCAGGCGTACTGCTGTTGATGGTTACTTCTTCTGCTATATAGAATTGGTTCTTATCAGGATGCTCCCAGTCTATCAGATTCACAGTAATCTTTTTGGTACCTACATCTGGAGATACATTCACTCCATAACGGAGCAGGGAATATACCTTCTCGTTCTTCTCCTGCATGTTCTGAGGTGTACAGTATGCCTCCTTTTCCAATATGGCAATGGCACGCTTCGTCTCATCCCCCGACCACTTTTTCGTACTCATCAAGTAATCGAAGAGAAGTTTTCTTTCTATGTTACGATTACAAGTACGATACTCATAGTTGCCGAGATATTCGTACTTTAGCTTCTCCTTGAAGAGAGCCAGCAATCTGTTTTGAACCGGTCTTTCGGGTTCGCCTATATGTGAGTCCATAAGCTATCATTTTTACTTAATTAAACGGATCTTGCCTGTTAGGAGTTGCTGCATCATGCCTTGCTTAATCTCCTTATATTTATCTCGCATCTCTTCGAGTGCAGCGATTTCAGAATCGCAATCGGAGAGGATATTGGCGATAGCGGTTTGCTCTGATATTGACGGAGGGAAATACAGAACAACCTTACCTACTATATCCTTATTAAGATTTAAAACACTACTACCAGCAGCCAACGATTTATATTGCTTAAGTACTTCATCCGAGCCTAGTAAATAATAAAGAAATTCTTTATCAAAATACTTATCATAGTTTTGAATTACCAACCAACCATCATGGATACAACCTTCAGTTTTAAGTATATAAGGTCTTCCAAAGCTCATTGAATTTGACAACAATAAATCACCAGAATGAACAAATCTAGAATATTGAATACCAGACTCCATAATTTGTTCATTCGTTCTAAAAATATATTTAGCAGAAGAATCTACATCACCTATTTTTATCCAATTTACTCCACCTGATTTTACTATATAGTTTTCTATTGGTCTTGGTGATCCGCCTCTTAATATGTCAGAAACAGAAGAGACTTTCTTTTTTACCCAATCTCCACAAAATCCTGGCAATCTTTTCTTACCAGTAAGGAGCTGCTGCATAAGGCCCTGCCTGATAGCCTTCTTCTTCTCTATTTTTTTGGTTAAAGCAGAGATAAGAGAATCGACATCAGAAAGGGCTGTAGCAATGGCAGTCTGCTCACTATCTGATTTTGCAATTGCTATTTTTATCCCTTCAATTTGCTTTTGCGAAATCATCGGAATAGAGGTTTGGGCATTTATTTGCTGAATATAATCCGTTACCGATGAACTTTGTATATTATAGATTAAATATAAATTATTACATTTAATTTTATTTATCAAAACCAAACTAGGGTTTATTGTGGCTGGACCTATATCAGACTTTATTAGCGCAGACTTACCTAATGTTCCTCTTTGCGCAAGAACAATATCGCCTTTTCTAACCATTATCTCAGGAGACTCATAATATTTTTTCCAAGAGATATATTCTGCATCAGATAAATCTAAAAAATTTTTAGAAATATGCTTACCACCTATAGCAATAGCACCTTCTCCCTTTCTGACTAAGTCTTTTACAGTATAACCTCTAAAACCTATTCTTCCATTTATACAAGCCAATTTCCCCAATGTCTTCACCTCCCAGTCCTCAGGTATCACCCCGACTTCCGTCATTTTATAACCACTTTTCATTTCAACCATACTCAATCCTCCATTCATTAAAGAACAAAACCCATTTGAGCAAGATGAGCATTCACCCTGCTTTCATAATCTTCAACTTCCTTATCAATGGAAGGAAGAGTCTGGTCATAACGGTCTGAAATGGCAGAAAGCTGACTTTTCAGCTGCTCAATGCTACGGCTCAACTCAGATTCTATGCGAGTAGAAATAGCATTTACCCACTTCTCCTTTACGAGATTCTTTACTCTCATTTCATTCTGCGCCAACAATTCATATTCCTCTTTTACACGAGATAACAAATTACTATTAGCATCCTTCAACTTAGCTTTTTCTGCCTTGATGGAACTTTGAAAATCAAGCCACTCCATAAGATGTTCCAGTTCTTCTCCTTTAGTAACTTTGACACGCTTCTTAACAGATGCCAAATTGATCTTCTCCTTCTCAAAATTCTTTGCATCAAATACATCATCATTCTCCTCCATCAAGCTATCCACCTCATTCTCCAGAAAAGCAATGCTGGCAGCCAACTCGTCATACGCTTCCAATTCACTCTTGCAAAATCGATTAACAATATACTCTACAGGCAAGAGCTCGCATTCCAAGTCATTCCAACTTTTTACCACTACAGGAACCATTTTCTTCTCCGACTTCTCCGTCTTCTCTTTCTTATCCTTCTTTTCCTCTTTCAATTTAGGACGGAGGTTAAGCTTCCAGCCATCAGCCATAATCATATAGACATCATCCTGCATGGTTTCTGCCCAATAATTCATCAGCTGCTCGTAGGCATCATATTCATCAACCAACAGGTTTCCCTCGTCAAACAGATTACGAATACTTTGTCCCATTCTTTCAATGAGAGCCTTCGGTTTTTCGCTGCTTTCTGCCAGGTTGTAAATGGTTTCCTGCCACTGCTCCATAAAATCAGTTCTACAATGATGCTTCAATGTAGCTTGCTGAGTCTGATAATCCTCATTGTTGTTGATAATCCCATCAATCTGCTCTCTGGATACCGCCCAGGCATAATAACCATTACCCTGTTCTTTTACCAGTTCATCCTTCAAAGTTGGCAATGCCTCCCAATAATCGGAAAGCTGTTCTATATCGTGCTTTGGCAAGCCACCTTTAAGATGGGCTTCGATATTCTGTACTATCTCGGTATCACGAGCCTCAATATAACGAGGAATATTCAGATTGTAATCATTCTTCTCTATCTCTTTCTGTGGAACAAAACGAGCATAATGAGGTACGTCAACCCATGCTTCCCATGTGTCAACAATACGCTGGATATCCTCTTCACGCAGGCGGTTCATATTTCCATCCTTTACAAAGCCATCCTTGGCATCAATCATAAAGATTCCCTTACGCTCAGCCGCATCCTGCTTATCAAGAATGATGATGCAGGCAGCTATTCCTGTACCATAGAAAAGGTTTTGTGGCAGTCCGATGAGTCCCTTGATATAACCAGCCTTCACAATGTTCTTACGGATTTCACCCTCTGCATTGCCACGGAACAAGACTCCATGAGGCAAGATACATGCGCCCTTACCTGTAGCTGCCATCGACTTGATGATATGAAGCAAGAAAGCGTAATCGCCGTTTTTCTCAGGTGGTACACCGATAGAAGAAGGAGTACGGGAGCCTTCTTCTGTATTTACAACACCATTACCCCATCGCTCAAACAAGTCGTTTTCCTTGGCGCTCTTTAACCATGACTTCTGGCTGAAGGGAGGATTGGCAACCACATAATTGAAGGTTTGCAATGCGGTTGGTGAACTGAGGAATTGTGGATTATTGAGGGTATCACCCTGTTTTATCTCACTGTATTCATAACCATGCAGAATCATATTCATCTTAGCCATACCCACGTTATTGATGTCTTTCTCCTGACCGAAAAGAGCCGTATTATTTGGATGCAAAGACTCGCTCAATGCTCTCAGAAGAAGCGAGCCAGAGCCACAAGTTGGATCATAAATCGTGATATTTTCATGGTGGTCCTGATGAATACCAATCACCTTAGCCATCACACGACTCACCTCGCCTGGAGTATAAAACTGTCCCTTACTCTTGCCGCTTTCTGACGCAAAATTCTTCATCAGGTATTCATAGGCATCGCCAAGAATATCATCATCACCAGCTCGGTTGCTGGAAAAATCAAGCGCATTTTTTTTGAAAGCCGTAACAAGTTTAGACAAAGTTTCTATCTTGTCCTTACCCTTACCCAGTTTGGTATCATCATTAAAATCGGCATTATCAATTACGCCGGTCAGTTCATTTTCCTCAGCTATCTGATGAATGATTTCATTCAGCCTTTCGCCGATATTACTCTTATAACGAAGCGCAAGAATATCTTCCCAAGTACATCCTTCCGGGATATTGAGAGAATATTCCTTATCTGCCTTTGCCTTGTCACTGATATATTTGAGGAAGAGTACAACAAGTACATAATCCTTATATTGGCTGGCATCCATGCCACCACGCAACTGATTACAACTCTCCCATAAAGAGCTGTACAACTCAGATTTCTTAACTGCCATTTATATAAAATTTTACTGATTAATTAATGATTAAAATGGAGCGTAACCTCCCCATCAGGCATATCTTCAATACTCATCACCTATTCGATATTGCCTATCTCGGGATTTACGTCTATCGAATATTCGCTGCCTTCCTTTTGACCATCAAACTGCACGGCGAAGCGCCAAAGGCCATTTTTCTGGACTCCGGTAAAGGCAATTTGCATCGTAGAAACATTCGATAGAGATATATTGAGTTGCTTAGCTATATCTTCATAGCTAAGTATCCATTTTGGATGATTAGTATCTTGATTGATAAGACATGCTATACCTGTGGTGGTATACGAAACACCCTCAGTATCGGTAATGGCATAGTAAGAACGTGTACTATTAGCTTCTATACAGATGACACGCTCACCTGTATTAAAGGTCTCATCCTTGCTACAACTGGCAAGAACAAGCAATAAAACGAAGGCTACCAGAGCCTGTACCCCGAACCGATAGGGGGGGGTGAATCGTTTGATACTCATAGAGTTATATGATTTTAAAGTTCTACTTTTCCTATATTCTTCTTCAAAAGTACAACAATATTTCGAAACATGCAAGAAAATCGGGGAAAAGTTTTATAAAAAGTTATCAGGAAGTATTAGGGGAGGCCAGTATTATATATTGGCTCGCATCAGAACTTAAAATCAAAGTCGCACTTCTCCACGTTGCGCAACTTCTCCAGTTGCTCAGCTTTATGAGCCTTCAGTTTCTTCACCCATTCTGCCAGCTTGGGAGAAGAGCTCTTTATAACTATTGTTTCATTTACATGTACCATAAGCCTATAGATTAAAATCCGAATATTTTTAAAGCTTTTGCCCTTACAGGGCGTTGGTTTATATTTCATTAATACCCAGGGTGTTGCCCTGGGCTAGGAGCTTCTGCCCCTTCTGGGCGTGTGGGGCAAGCCGAAAGGGTGCAGCCGCAAAGAAGGGTACCCATCTGTTCTGCATCTCAACGATGAAATGTTTATCATCGTCGGTAACACAATAGATATCAAAGATGCAGCCACGGAGATCATTCGTTTCTCCAGGCAGTTCCTTATCCTTTCAGCTGCTGTAACTGACTCTCCGACAATCCTGTTATTTCCATCACCGTGGCAGCATCCATACCATTCGCCAGCATCTTTCTGGCAATTTCCAGGCTTCGCTTGTTCATGCCCTTTTCCATGCCTTCTGCCAAGCCCTTTTTCATTCCTTCAGCCAGTCCCTTCTCCATGCCTTCAGCCAGGCCTTCTTCTTTACCTTCTCGCTTGGCGGTATCAATCGAATTCTTGATATCACGATATGCCATCTTGCTGGCTTCATACTCCCGCTGCTCCTGCGGAGTGAATTTTGCAATCTCGGCTTCTTCGAAGAGGCGGTCGAAGACCTTGTCGCATAACGCCTTAGGGCGCTGAGTAAGCTTGTAGAGGTTCTTTAAGGCATAGAGCCACTTGTCGTAGAGCGTTTCCAACTCATCAAGCGACTTGTTGAACTTGGCGATTTCCACATAGATAAATTCCAGCTTATCGTAGAAAATCTTGTGCGTGGCAGTATCGCACAACTGCACATGATGGCGGATTTCTTCCTTATTGAAGGCTTCCTCGTTCATGTTAAAGTTGAGCAGAGCAATTGTGTAAACATGGTTGAGCTTGAAGTCCCATTCACTACCCTTGGGAACCTGCTCACGAACCGGAAAAGTGGAATAGAACAGGGCACGGTCCTTGAAGTATGTCTGGTATGCATTCTGCATTTCCACGATAAACTTCTCGCCGTTTTCTCCTTCGCAATATACGTCAAAGATGGCCTTGCGGTCGGTATAGATGTCGCCCACGTTCTCCGGATTCAGATACTTCACGTCCTTAACAACCTGTCTTCCATTGAACAAGCTGTTGAGGAAACAGATCAGCAAATCCTTGTTGGGAGCTGATCCAAAAATTCGCTTGAAACCGAAATCGGTCAGCAAACTGATATATCTTTCTTCTACCTGCTTCATAATCCGTAGATATTATTGTTTCGTTTATGTGAGCAAATTTACGACTTTATTTTGAAACACGCAAGGAATTCATAGAAAAGTTTTAGAAAAAGTTATCAGATAGTATTGGGGATAGCAAAATCTTTACTTTTTTACTTTTTTACCTTTAAAAATCCCATAAAACTCTTGCAGATATGAAAATAAAACCGTAACTTTGCGCTATAGAATTTAAAAACAGATGGTTATGAAGTACTTAGATCCTAAGGCAGACCTTACGTTCAAGAAG
>OLZV01000856.1_pt1 | contig 11931 bp, 10 predicted proteins | sample 1644531 | NCBI WGS metagenome assembly OLZV01 (sample SAMEA103958115, study PRJEB25191) | human gut metagenome | biome: human-associated habitat [ENVO:00009003]; feature: intestine environment [ENVO:2100002]; material: feces | place: Germany | collected 2013/2015
TGATCCTGCTGGGGTGCGAGGTGCTGTATTTTGCCGCAAGGCCCCAGCGCTGGAAGTACGATTTCCTCTCGGTGCTCCTCTGCATCGTGCTGATGGTCAGCGCCTTTGGCGGGGCCTGCCTGATGGCAGCCTTTGATTTTGCCCTGCACCGGGGGGAGTTCTGGATCGAATACGATGCCCGGCAGGAGCGGGGCCTGAATGATGCGGAAAGCGATCGCCTGCGCCTTGATCTGGACGAGGGCACCGGCCCTGACCTCGATGAGGAAAACGGAGACAGCAGCGCGGCCTCCCACACGGAAGTGTGAGCCATACAAAAAACATATCACAGCAATACAAAAGATACCTTTTACAGGGGGCACCTGTCCGGGTATACTGAATGTGCACCCGGACGATGGGTGCTCGAAGAAAAAAGTGTAAAAGCGAACCGCCATGGCATCTGTCACCATGGCGGTTCGTTTTTTGCTGTATCGTGTATTACTTGCGGGCGATCATCTCGGTGTAGGCCAGTACCAGGGGGCCTACGCCCTTGGCATCGTTGCAGACCACAGGCTCACTGAAGTAGTAGGCCAGGGAGCCGTCGCGGTGGTCCTTGCCGCCCAGACCTGCCACAAGGCAGATGCCGTCCAGCTGCAGGCTGCCGTCCGGGTTCTTGGAAAGATACTTGTCGCAGGTGCCGTAGAAGGCCTTTTCGGCCCATGCCGCCATGCGTTTGGGCAGGTAGCCCAGACGCACGCCCTTGAGCACGGCGTAAGCGAACAGGGCGGTGCCGCTGGTCTCGAGGTAGTTGCCCTCCACACCGGGGTGGTCCATCACCTGCCAGAACATGCCGGTCTCCTCGTCCTGGAACTTGTGCACATCCTCGATGGTCTGCTTGAGCATTGCCATAATGCCGCGGTACTCGTTGTACAGCTGCTCGTCCATCCGCTCCAGCACGTCTACCATCGCCACCATGAACCAGCCCATGGCCCGCAGCCAGAAGTTGGGGCTGCAGCCGGTGACGGGGTCGGCCCAGTACATCTGGCGGCTCTCGTCGTAGCCGTGGTAGTACAGGCCGGTCTTTTCGTCCCGCATATGCTTTTTGATGTTCATGAACTGCTTGTAGCTGTCGATGCAGCCCTGCATCTTGTTGAAGCGGGTCTCGTATTCCATGTAGAAGGGCTGGGCCATGTAGGTGCCGTCCAGCCAGACCTGCCAGGGGTAGATGTCCTTGTGCCAGAAGTTGCCCTCCTTGGTGCGGGGCTGGGTGAGCAGCTGGCTGCGGATGGTGTCGATGGCCTTGCGGTACTTCTCGTCCCCGAAGATGTCGTACAGGGTGAACAGGTTCTTGCCCTGATTCACGTTGTCCAGGTTGTACTCCTTGGGGTCGTAGGTCTTGATGGAGCCATCCTCCTGCACGAACCAGTCGATGAAGTTCTTGGAAAAGCTCAGGTACTTCTCGTCGCCGGTGGTCTTGTACAGGCTCAGGCAGGCGGTGATCATGCAGCCGTCGATGTAGTTCCACTTGTTGGGCTTGCCGCTGCGCACCTTTTCGATGTTCCACATGGGTGCTTCGGCGCTGGAATTGGCGATCAGATAGTCCACGTAGTCGCCCAGCATGGACAGGATCTCTTCATGGGTCATGGCATTAGTCCTCCTCAAAATGGCCGACGTTGACAAAGTGCAGGCGCTCGCCCTCGTAGCCCTCGATCTTGACGTTGTGCAGGTCGATCTCCTTGACGTTTTCGGCATAGATGGCCAGCTTCTTCACCAGCGGGCGGTTATCTGCCATGGCGGCCTGACCTTCCTTGGCGTTGGGGTCAAAGGTGATGGTGACATTCTTCATGGTAACGCGCTCAATGGGCTGCTCCGGCAGGCCGTCAAAGTAGCAGCCGGCGAACTGGGCGTCGGTGGCCACGATGTCCTCCATGGTCAGGCTGCCCAGCTTGGGGGTGTACTCGTCCACGGGCATGGCGTCGCGGCACTGCACATAGGGGCCGTGGCCGTCCGGGTCGCAGAAATAGAACATGTTGATAACAAAGGGGGCCTTGACGCCGCGCATTTCCACATTGCGGAACACCAGCCCGTCGATGACGGCGGTGTTGCCGCGGCCGCGGCGGGTCTTGACCCGCAGGCCGCGGTCGGTGTGGTCCATCAGGCACTGGGTGACCACCATATCCTTGACGCCGCCGCTCATCTCGCTGCCGATGACGATGCCGCCGTGGCCCTTGTCCAGCAGGCAGTTGCGGATAACGGTGTGCTCGCAGCTCTTTTTCAGCTTCATGCCAAGGAATACCTTGCTGGCCTTCATGGCGATGCAGTCGTCGCCCACATGGATGTTCACGCCGATGATGCGGATGTACTCGCAGCTTTCGGGGTCGATGCCGTCGGTGTTGGGGGCGTTGTAGGGGTTGTTGATGTTGAAGTTCAGCAGATCCAGATGCTTGACGAAGATGGGGTGGATGGTCCAGGAGTAGCTGTTCTGCACCGTGATGCCGTGCAGGCAGATGTTCTCGCTGTCCACCATGGCCACGGCACGGGGACGCCATGCGATGCGCTTGATCTTGGGCGTCACCCACCAGTCGCCGTTCTCCGCGTCGCAGTCCAGCGTGCCCTCGCCGGTCACAACAACGTCATGCACCTGCGTGATATTCAAAAGACCGGCAAAGCTGCTCAGGGGGTTGCCCTCCCAGCCGGTCAGGTAGTATTCGTCCACCTCGTTCTCGCTGGGGATCACACCGGGCAGGATGGGATAGTGGGTGCGGTCGTTGTCGCCCAGCAGCACAGCGCCCTTTTCAAGGTACAGGGTGGTGCAGCTCTTCATGAACAGGCTGCAGGTGCGGTAACGGCCTGCCGGCACATACACCGTGCCGCCCTTGGGGCAGGTGGACAGGGCAGCCTGCAGCTTGAGGGTGTTGTCCGTGGTGCCGTCGGCCACCAGACCGTAGCGGGATGCATCCACAAAGAAGGTCTCAGCCTCGGTGGTAAAGGTGCAGGTCAGGCTCTCGCCCTCAGCCTGCACGCCCACCGTGTATTCCGTGCCGGGCAGCAGGGAGAACAGGGAGAACACGTTGGTATTGCAGGCTTCGTAGACGGTCCTGCCGTTCAGGGTGACGGTAAACGGATGGGCCGGACGGTAGCACAGGTCGTTTTCCAGCTCGAAAACAGCGCTGCGCGTCATGGAACGGATAAGCGACAGATTCATGAGAGAACCTCCTGATGGTTTTGTCTTGCCCAAATGCCTTGGGCATGGTATGATGAAAAAGAACCCTCTCCGTCAAACCCTTTGGGTTTGCCAGCTCCCCCGAAAGGGGGGAGCTTTTATGGAGCGGAACGGTCAAATGCATAAAACCTCGCCCTTTGGGAGAGGTGGCATCGCGCAGCGATGACGGAGAGGGTTTTCCCTCGGAAGATGATGAGAAGTGTATTATGAGATCAGAACGTGAAAAGATCACCGGCAAGGTGGCCGCTGCCACCCTGCGCCTGAATGCGAACCGCTACGAGCTGCTGCCCGACGAGGACACCTGTTATCTGCTGCTGGTGTCCGAAGGCAGCGTGACGCTGGAATCGGGCGGTCAGAGCGTACTGGTAAACCCCGGCAGCGCTGTGCTGCTGGGCCCGGGCGGCTGCAGCTTTCTGCAGACCGGCAGCGCCGTGCCCCAGATCGTGGGGTGCCATTTTCCGCTGGGGATGCTGCATGATTTGAAAAACACAGCCGGGCGGGATTTTTCGCGTCTGTTTGCGCCCGGGGAGCGCACCGTGCTGTATGCACCGGTGCAGTGGACCAGCCGGATACGCACCCTGCTGGAAATGATGAGCAGTGCAATGGACGAACAGGATTATCCCGGCCCGCTGTACCTGCTGCTGATCCTGCACTACGTGGAGCAGGAGTGCTTTGCAGAGAGCAGTGCCATGGCACGCCCCCGCAACGAGACGGTGGAGCAGATCTGCGCCTACCTTGCGGCCAACTACCGGCAGAAGTTTTCCCTCACCGAGGTAGCGGCGCAGTTTTATCTTTCGCCCTACTACCTGAGCCGGTTGTTCCGGCGGGTGACAGGCCAGTCCATCGTGGATTACATCAACAACCGCCGCATCGAAGCGGCCCAGAAGCTGCTGGAGACCACAGAGCTGTCCATCAGCGCGGTAGCGGAGCAGACCGGCTTTGCCAGTGCCGCCCATTTCCGCCGGGTGTTCCGCGAGGTGATGGGCACCGGCCCGCTGCAGTACCGCAAAGGACATAAGAAATGATGGATTCCCGGCGGGCTCCATCATCAAAAACACCCCCTGTGCCATCTACGGGAACGGCACAGGGGGTGTTTGTATCAGAGATCTTATGCTTGTGCGCGGGGCTTAGCCCTTGACGGCACCGGCAGAGATACCTTCAACGAACTGGTCCTGTGCGCAGAAGAAAACGATCAGCTGCGGCAGGATGGAGATCAGCGACAGAGCAAGGATCTTGTTCCAGGCGAAACCGGTATCACCGTCCATGGACAGCTTGACGAACAGGGACATGGGATACTTGCCGGGGGTGCTGACGTAAAGCAGCGGGCCCATGAAGTCGTTGCAGCTCCACATGAACTGGAACAGTGCGCAGGACACCAGAGCGGGACCCAGCATGGGCACGATGACCTTGTACAGGGTCTGGAAGGAGGAGCAGCCGTCGATGGCGGCAGCTTCATCCAGATCACGGGGGACATTGCGCATGAACTGCACCAGCTGGTAGACGAAGTAGGTCTCGGTGGCAAATGCGCAGTGCACCCAGATGGCCAGATAGAAGGGGCTGTCCAGCCAGCCGAACTTGTTGTACAGCAGGTACTGCGGCACGTTCAGAACGACCTGCGGCAGGAACAGGGTGGCCAGCATGATGTTGAACAGCAGCTTGCGGCCGGGGAAGTCGAAACGACCAAAGCCGTAGGCAGCGATGCAGGCGGACACGACCGTGCAGATCACCTTGGGGATGACGTAGCTGTAGGTGTTCAGCATGGCCTGCAGGATGTTGATGGAACCGCCAAAGTTGTTCAGAGCGCCGCGGTAGCCATCCAGAGTGGGGTGCTTGATCCACAGGCTGATGCCTGCAAAGATCTCGCTGTTGTCCTTAAAGGTAGCGCTGATCATCCACAGCAGAGGATAGATCATGATGACGCCGACCAGGATCAGGACGAAATACTTGAAGAAGGTCGCGATTTTGTTCGATGCTTTCATTCCCATACTGGTCACCTTACCTTTCGTCAGAGTAGTAGACCCACTTCTTCTGGCTGGTGAATGCAATGATCGTCAGGATGCAGACGATGATGAACATGATCCATGCCAGAGCGGATGCCATACCCATGTCATAAGACTTGAATGCGTAGTTGTAAACCAGCAGAGAGATCAGCGTGGTGGAACCACGGGGGCCGCCGTTGGTGATGATGTACGGGCCATTGAACTCCTGGAAAGCCTGGCAGATCTGAGTGACCAGGTTGTAGAAGATGATGGGGGTGATCATCGGAACGGTGATGGAGAAGAACTGACGCCACTTACCGGCACCATCAATGGTGGCAGCCTCGTACAGGTCGGCAGGCACGCCCTTCAGAGCGGCCAGGAACAGCACCATGGCGGAACCGAACTGCCAGATGCGCAGGAAGCAGATGATCCACAGCGCGTAGCTGGGGTCAGACAGCCACTCGGGGCCCTGCACCAGACCAAAGGTGACAGCGCGCAGAACGGTGTTGAGCAGGCCGTCCACACTGAACACAGCCTTCCACAGAACGGCGATAGCAACAGAGCCGCCCAGAATGGAGGGGATGTAGTACACAGTACGGAACAGGTTGACGCATGCGATCTTGAAGTTCAGGATGTATGCGATGAACAGCGCAAAGACCAGCTTCAGCGGCACGGTGATGAAAGCGTACTTGAAGGTGATGATCAGCGCCTTGGTGATCTTGGTGGTGGTAAAGGCCGTGATGTAGTTGGCCAGACCAACGAACTTGGTGCCGCTCTCGAAGAAGTTCATATCGGTGAAGCTGTAGTACAGCGACTGACCGAAGGGAACTGCCTTAAAGACGACGAAGCCGATGATCCAGGGGATCAGATAAAACAGGCCCTGATATTTGTCCAGCCACTTCTGGAACGGGGTGCGCCCGATGGCGGGAGCATTGCTTTCTTTCATCTGGGAAATCCTCCTTTTTAAGGAATTTCGGAGCATGAGACGGACGAAGGGGTAACAGACTGGATACAGCTTTGTCAAGATTTTGTAATATATCTCTGACAAAAAAGGGGCATCTGCCGGTCGGGCGGCAGGTGCCCCTCAGGTTCAGTCAAAGGGTGCCCTTTTCTGTGCGTGACCGCACACGGCGGCACTCAAAAATGGAACTTAGCCGATGGTGTAGCCAACAGACTCCATGCCGTCCAGCAGGGTGTCAACAACGTCTGCGCCGGCAACGCCGTCGTAGTCAACGGTATCGAACACTTCCTGATAGATGCCGGTGCCGGAAGCCTTCAGGTCGTTGTTCTCGAACAGGGGATCCAGCTTGTTGGTGGTGAAGGCCATGACCTTGGCATTTGCCTCAGCAACCAGATCCTTGACAGCGCCGGCAGCCTGAGCAGCAGCCAGACCAGCCTTGGAAGCGGGGATGCCGCACTCGGAACCCATGATGGAAGCGCCCTTCTCCTCGTTCAGCAGGAAGTTGATCAGGGTAGCAGCCTCGGCAACGCACTTGCTGGTCTTGGTGATGGCCAGACCCATGGAGACCTTGGAGAAGCCGCCGTTGTTGTCGCCGAACTTGATCTCTTCGCCAACGGTGAAGCCGTCCTTGTTGGCGTCATCCAGAGCGGAGGAGTACTTGGAAGCAGCGGAATCCCACTCGAAGATGCCTGCGATCTTACCGGTGATCCACTCGTTGGACTGGTGGGTAGCGGTATCGGAGTTTGCAGAGTAGTAGGTCTTCAGGTTCATCATGACGTGGCCATCCACCAGGCTCTTGATGAAGTCGATGCCCTCAGCGATCTCGTCCTCGGTGTAGTTCAGGGTAGAGGTGACGGGGTCAGCCCAGTCCTTGCCGTACTTGGACTCGAGGTAGAAGACCATCAGGATCATACGGTCGTATGCGCCCAGGTGCATGGGGTAGTAATCGTCGCCCAGCTTCTCCTTGAATGCCTTGCCGGCAGCCATCAGATCATCCAGAGACTTGGGAACTTCGGTGATGCCAGCCTTGTTGAAGGTGGTCATGTTCCAGAAGAAGATACGGCCGGTCATGGAAACGGGCACGCACTGCTGGCTGTTTGCAACGTAGCAGGCGTCCATGGCAGCGTCATCCCACTGGGTCAGATCCAGGAACTTGGAAACGGTGTTCAGGTCCACGAACTTGCTGCCGTCGGCAGAGTAGTTGTACAGCCAGTTCCAGTTCACCTGGCACACATCCTGTGCGTTGCCTGCGATGAAGGCAGCTGCCATCTTCTCTTCCCAGCCGGACCATGCGGCAAAGGTGGGCTCGATGGTGATGTTGGTGTGCTCAGCCTGGAACTCCTTGATGGCGTTCTGGTAAGCCTCGTGACGGCTGTCGCCGCCCCACCAGCTGATGGTCATGGAAACAGGGCCGTCAGACAGTGCCAGGCTCTCGTCTGCAGAAGCAGCGGGAGCGGAAGAAGCGGTGGAAGCAGCAGAGCTGGATGCAGCAGAGTTGCCGCCGCAGGCAGCCAGAAGGCCGGCAGCGCCCACAGCGCCGGTGACCTTCATGAAATCACGACGAGAAATTGCCTTGCTCATTTTCGTTCTCCTCCTAAATACAGAAAACATCATCTCGAACGGGGGTTCTGCACATACCCCGTTGTATACAATTATGATAACAAAACAACAGCCAAAAAGAAAGACGCAAATTGCAGATATCTAAACAAAAAACGTACAAATATTGCTCTTGTTTTCGCGCAAGAATTGACGCCTTCGCTGAAATGAATAAACTTGGCCCGAAAAACTGTGCAACATGTATACTTCGCTATTTTGCATAGAAAACTGGGATGCATCATAGGAGGAACGTCGAATTTTGCAATAATTTTGTAAACATTCCGTTTCAGAACGTGGAAGCGTTGCATACATTGTGGACGAACAACCGCTTAAAAAGTCCGGATGGGAGCCTTTGAACTGATATATCAATAGCGCAAAAAATGTTCACTCTGATATATCAATTGTTTGCGGCGGTCCCCCAGCACCGGTCTGCGGGCATGGAAATTGGTGCTTCTTCGTCCTTTTGGGGGGTGAAAAAGCACCGACAGCGACATATTTTGCGCTGCTGCGTGGACTGCGCCCATAGGCCGGGGATAAAAAGAAAAGCTGCCGTGTCGTTGGACACAGCAGCCTTGTATACAGGATTCAGTCAGCCTGCGAAGCAGCTTTTTCGGCGTAGAACGCGCGCTTTGCCTTGAAATAGCACTGGGGGCACATGCTCACGTACTGCACATCGTTTTCCAGATCGATGGCCACCTGCTCGCCCTCAAAGACGAATCTGCCGTTCACCTTGCGGCAGTTGCAGATGGCCTTGCGGCCGCAGGTGCAGATGGTTTTCATTTCCTCGATGGTGTGGGCCAGCTCCAGCAGCCGGGTGGAGCCGGGGAAGCCCTTGAGGGAGAAATCTGCCCGCAGGCCGTAGCAGATCACCGGGATGTTCAGGTCCACCGTGACCATGAACAGCTGCTCGGCCTGCTCCGGGGTGAAGAACTGGCTCTCGTCGCACAGCACGCAGGCAAGGGCAGCGGTGCTGTTGGCCTGACGCACCGCCTCGAACACATCCGTTTCCGGCGGGATCAGCAGATCGGCCTTGCGGCGGACGCCCAGACGGCTGACCAGCTCACCGCCGCCCTTGGTATCCACCTGCGGCTTGAGGATCAGCACCCGCATCCCCTGCTCCTCGTAGTTGTGGGCCACCTGCATCAGGGCGGTGCTCTTGCCGCTGTTCATCGCGCCGTAACGAAAATACAGTTTTGCCATTTGAAAAACTCTCCTTACAGAACGAACCCTCTCAGCCAAAGCCTGACGGCTTTGCCAGCTCCCCCGATGGGGGAGCTTTTCTGCATCTTCCGGGCAGGCTGTCCTTCGCCGGAGAAGCAGAAACTTTCCCGTCCCCACTCATAAAGCTTCCCTTTCGGGGGAGCTGTCGAGCGTATGCGAGACTGAGAGGGTTCGGCGGCATCTCAGGCTTTGACTGAGAGGGTTCTCTTATTACTTATAATAGGTACGTTCAGTCCTGATTGCGCAGGCGGTAGCCCAGACTCATCAGGCTGTCGCCCAGATGGACGTTCTCCACCACCACATCGGGATACGACACCGAAAGGTCATAGTGGGAGAAATTCCAGAAGCCCTCGATGCCCAGATCCACCAGACGGCCGCTGACCTGTTCCGCACCGTCGCGGGGCACACAGAGCACTGCGACCTTGGGGTGATGCTCGGCACAGAAAGACTCCAGCTCGTCGATATGGCGGATCTGGATGCCGCTGATCTCCTTGCCCACCTCGCTCTGTGCCACATCAAAGGCGGCGATCAGGCGGTAGCCGTTGGTATCGGTGGTGATAAAGCGGCTCACTGCCTTGCCCAGACGGCCGCAGCCGATCAGGATGGTGGGCAGGCGGTCGCCGTTGCCGAACAGCAGGCCTTCCAGAATGGAGAGCAGGTTTTCCACCGAGTAGCCGATGCCCTGCCGGCCATTCACATCGCCGATGCAGTTGAAGTCCTGTCGTACCTGCGAAGCAGTGGTGCCCATCTGAGCAGCCAGCTCGCGGGAGGAAATGCTGTTGATGCCGTCTTCCTGCAGAGAGCGCAGATAGCGGTAATATTTGGGAAGACGCTTGATAACGGGAAGCGAAGCCTTTGCAGGGGTGCTCATAGAATACTTTCTCCTTTCGCTCTATCGCAGTACTTGCCGCAGCTGCCTGCTTTACAGATGCGGCGCAGAGAAACCCCGATCCGTTTACGGGTTCATATTGCAGATATTACAGTCAATTATTTAAAGTATACAGCACTGATGGAGAATGTCAAATCATTCTCAAAAAAATTTTATGAAATGTTACCGTTTTTTTGCTGCAGCGGGTCTGTATAGCCCGGCACAGGCCGGGGAATGCTGACAAAAAACGCAGGAGGAAAGCATATGAACGATGAAACGCAGCAGACCGACGCAGGCCGGCTGGAAAAAGAAGAGATCGAGGATCTGGGCACGGTCACACTGGCCCGCGGCGGGCATGTCATCCACTGCCTGACCGTCATCGGCCAGATCGAAGGCCATTCGGAAGCGCCGCAGGGCCAGAAGACCACGAAGTACGAGCATGTCATCCCCCAGCTGGTGGCCGCGCAGGAGGACCCCCGCATCGAGGGCCTGCTGGTGCTGCTGAACACGGTGGGCGGGGATGTGGAAGCGGGCCTTGCGCTGGCAGAGCTGATCGCCAGCGTATCCAAGCCCAGCGCAACGCTGGTGCTGGGCGGCGGGCACTCCATCGGCATCCCGCTTGCCGTCAGCGCCCGGCGCAGCTTCATCGTGCCCACAGCCACCATGACCGTGCACCCGGTGCGGCATTCCGGCGTCATTCTGGGGGTGCCGCAGACCATGCGCAGCTTTGAGCAGATGCAGCAGCGCATCACCGGCTTTGTGGCGGCCCACAGCGGCATGACCGAGAAGCGCTACACCGAGCTGATGCTCCACACCGGGGAGCTGGTGATGGACATGGGCACAGTGCTGGACGGGTGCCGCGCCGTAAAGGAAAAGCTGATTGATGAACTGGGCGGTCTTTCGGACGCGCTGGCGTGGCTGTACGGGGAGATCGAGCGGGAATAATAAAAACAACATTATGGTTTGCCATTTTTGCCCTTGCGTGGTACAATAGTAGAATCAAATATTGTGTCTATGGGAAGTTGGGGAACAGAGTAGAATGGCAACAAAAAAACGAAAATCAACGAAACGGCGTACTGCTGCCCGCCGTAAAAAGGCAGAACAGCGGCTCCCGGCAGGGCTTGGCACCCTGTTCGCAGGCCTTTTGCTGGTGGTGCTGGCCTTTGTGGAGGGAGATTCGGCATGGAAGGCCCTGCACGATGTGCTGTTCGGACTTTTTGGCTGCGGCAGCTTTGTGCTGGGCGCAGCCGTGTGCTGCCTTGCCGTGCAGTATACCCGGGGCGAAGACCTTCTGCCCCCGATCTTCAAGCTGATTTTGGGGCTGGTGTTTGCCTGCGGGACCGTGATCGTTTTTTCGGATATCCAGCCGCAGGGCATGTCTGCATTCCAGATGACCGCTGCCTGCTATGCCAATGGCGTGAATGCATGGCTGGGCGGCGGCGCGCTGGGCGCACTGCTGGGCGGCAATCTGCTGCTGCTCTGCGGCAGACCGGCGGCAAACCTGATCATGGCGGTGCTGGCGCTCTGCGTCAGTCTGTACATTTTTGACCTGACTCCGGCAGAGGTCTGGCAGTGGCTGTGTGCCGCATTCGGCGGGGTGCACGCAAAGGGTGCCGCCCTTGCCCGGCAGAGCGCGGAGCGCCGTGCGGAACGTGCGGCTGCCCGGGCGGCAGAGGCCGAGGAGGACGAGGAGGAAGCCGAAGACGAATATGAGGAAGAGGAGCCGGAGGACGAACCGGCCGGCCCTGCGTTCCATATCGGTGTGCCGGACTGGCTGAACGGCATCCGGCATTGGGGCCACAAGGTGACCGAAGAGATGGAAGCGGAGGAGCCGGAGGCAGCCCCGCAGCCGGAGCATTTTGTGCGGCAATCGGGTGTCGTAACGCCGGAAAGCGCCTTGTCGTATTCGTTTTGAAGGAATTTCTTTGTTACGCCGATGTCGATAAAATCCCACGGGAGCAGCTCATCCCTGCCGAAAACCCGATTGGCGTAAAACGCCGGGTCGATACCCGTTTCGGAAAATACATCGAGCCAATTATCGTAGCTGAAATATTCATCCCAGCCGTCCAGTTTGCAGCCCAGCTCATGCGCGCGCAGCAGCACCCTG
>OLZV01000859.1_pt1 | contig 11906 bp, 9 predicted proteins | sample 1644531 | NCBI WGS metagenome assembly OLZV01 (sample SAMEA103958115, study PRJEB25191) | human gut metagenome | biome: human-associated habitat [ENVO:00009003]; feature: intestine environment [ENVO:2100002]; material: feces | place: Germany | collected 2013/2015
GGCCTGCACTATTTCCACCATTCGTTCATCGCGTCCGAAACCGTAAGCGAGGTCATCGCACCGATGCTGCATATAAACTGCAGACAACTCGCATCAGCGACTCCTTCTCTCCGGCCTTCGGAAAAAAGTCCGCTCCCTTGCAGCAATCGTCCGGCGAATCCCCATCCCGACGCGGTGGATTACTACGTCTTTTCGCTGGGCAAAATCCGGATTTGACCGCTTCGATTGCCCCCATGCGCATCTTCCGACCGAAGAGGCGCACCACTCTTGTTTAACCGAATTTGCCCGAAAAAACAACTCTTTACAGTATATGTATTTCGTACTACTAATGGTCGTAATCCTGACCGCCATCGGACTGGTGGCGATCGCTCTGGGAGTGGCCCGCGCGATCTCGCCCCGTTCGTACAACCCGCAGAAAGGCGAGGCGTACGAGTGCGGCATTCCCACGCGCGGCAAGTCGTGGATGCAGTTCAAAGTAGGGTACTACCTCTTTGCGATCCTGTTCCTGATGTTCGACGTCGAAACGGTATTCCTCTTCGCGTGGGCCGTCGTGGTGCAGGAGATCGGCGTCTTCGGCCTTGTCAGCGCCCTGTTCTTCCTGTTGATACTTACGTTTGGCCTGGCCTACGCCTGGCGGAAAGGAGCCTTGGAATGGAAGTAAGAAAACCGAAAATCAAGTCGATGAAATACGAAGATTTCACCGACAACGAATACCTCGAGAAGATGATCGAGGAGTTGCGTGCCAACGGCACGAACGTCGTCATGGGCTGCCTGGACGAAGTTATCAACTGGGGCCGCAGCAACAGCCTCTGGCCGCTTACGTTCGCCACGAGCTGTTGCGGTATCGAATTTATGGCGGTCGGTGCCGCACGCTACGATTTTGCCCGCTTCGGGTTTGAAGTAGCCCGCGCCAGCCCGCGCCAGGCCGATTTCATCATGGTCGCCGGCACGATCACGCACAAGATGGCGCCGGTGCTGCGCCGTCTGTACGACCAGATGGCCGACCCCAAGTATGTGATCGCTACGGGAAGCTGCGCCGTAAGCGGCGGCCCGTTCAAGAAATCCTATCACGTAGTGAACGGCGTGGACAAGATCCTGCCCGTCGATGTCTATATCCCCGGCTGTCCGCCCCGTCCTGAAGCGATGCTTTACGGTATGATGCAGCTGCAGCGTAAAGTCAAGCTACAAAAATTCTTCGGCGACGTCAATCGGCAGATCGACAAGAAGGAGTACGAAAAACGACTCCGCGAGGACCTCACAGCGGAGCGTCCCGAACTGAATGTGGAACCCGAAGAGAAGAAAAACGTATGAACCTGCAAGAGATAATTACGGCAAAAGTACCCGGAGCCGTCTATACGGAGGCCGGCGACGGGATGTTCACCATCCCGGTCGAACAGTTCCACGATCTGGCCCGGTATCTGCACGACGATCCGGCGCTGCGCTTCGATTTTCTGCGCAGCCTGACGGGTATGGACTGGGGCGAAGAGGGGCTGGGTGCCGTCTATCACCTCGAATCGACCGCGACGGGAGAAAACGTCGTACTGAAAGTCCTCACCCCGAGCCGCGAGCAATGCGGTTTGCCGACGGTCAGCGACATCTGGAAGGGGGCCGAGTTGAACGAGCGCGAAGTGTTCGACTTCTTCGGTATCGGCTTCATCAACCATCCCGACATGCGGCGCCTCTACCTGCGCGACGACTGGGTGGGGTATCCGCTCCGCAAGGACTACGACCAGAGCGGGGAAACCAATCCGCTCCGTATGACCAACGAAGTGGCGCACGACAGTTCGCCGAGCTACGAGCTCCAGCCCGACGGCAGCATCATCCGCCGCCGCAACGTGCTCTTCGAGGAGGACGAGTACGTCATCAACATCGGTCCTCAGCACCCGGCCACGCACGGCGTGCTCCGCTTCCGCGTATCGCTCGAAGGCGAAATCATCAAAAAGCTCGACGTACACTGCGGCTACATCCACCGGGGCATCGAAAAGCTGTGCGAAAGCCTGACCTATCCCCAAACGCTCGCTCTTACCGACCGTCTGGATTACCTCGGCGCTTCGCAGAACCGCCATGCGCTCTGCATGTGCATCGAGAAGGGACTCGGCGTGGAGGTGTCGGAACGCGTACAGTACATCCGCACCATCATGGACGAATTGCAGCGTATCGATTCGCACCTGCTCTTCTTCTCCTGTCTCTGTATGGATATGGGTGCGCTGACGGCCTTCTTCTACGGTTTCCGCGACCGCGAGAAGGTGCTCGACATCCTCGAACAAACCACTGGCGGACGCCTGATCCAGGCCTACAACACCATCGGCGGCGTACAGGCGGACATCCATCCGGAGTTCGTAAAAAAGGTCAAAGAACTAATCAAATACCTGCGTCCCGTCCTGAAGGAGTATCACGAAATCTTCACCGGCAACGTCATCGCCCAGCAACGACTCAAAGGCACGGGCGTGCTGACGCGCGAAGACGCCGTTTCGTTCGGTGCTACGGGCGGCACGGGCCGTGCATCGGGCTGGGCCTGCGACGTGCGCAAGCGGCATCCCTATGCCATGTACGGCAAAGTGGATTTCCGTGAGGTACTCTTCACCGAGGGCGACTGCTTCGCCCGCTATATGGTCCGCATGGAGGAGATCCTGGAAAGCCTGCGCATCATCGAGCAGCTTATCGACAATATCCCCGAGGGTGAATATCAACTTAAGATGAAACCCGTAATACGTGTTCCCGAAGGAAGTTACTATGCAGCCGTAGAAGGCAGCCGCGGAGAATTCGGCGTCTATCTCGAAAGCCGGGGCGACAAATCGCCGTACCGCCTGAAATTCCGTTCGACGGGCCTGCCGCTCGTTTCGTGTATGGACACCATTACGCGGGGTGCGAAGATCGCCGACCTGATTGCCATCGGAGGTACGCTCGACTACGTGGTTCCGGATATAGACCGTTAAATTAACAGATCAGATAAAACAGATCAATATGTTTGATTTCAGCATAGTAACAAGTTGGGTACATGAACTGCTCACTTCTTTCATGCCGCTCGGACTGGCGATTTTCATCGAATGCGTGATCGTCGGGCTCTGCATCCTGTTGATGTACGTAGTGGTGGCGATCCTGATGATCTTCATGGAACGCAAGGTCTGCGCTGCGTTCCAATGCCGTCTGGGTCCCATGCGCGTCGGGCCCTGGGGTACTCTCCAGGTCTTCGCCGACGTATTCAAAATGCTCACCAAGGAGATCATCACGATCCGGCGCTCGGACAAGTTCCTCTACAACCTCGCACCGTACATCGTCATCCTCGCCTCGGTACTGGCGTTCTCCTGCCTGCCTTTCAATAAGGGTATGGAGATTTTGGACTTCAACGTGGGCGTCTTCTTCATGATGGCCGCCTCGTCGATCGGTATCGTGGGCATCCTGCTGGCAGGGTGGAGCAGCAACAACAAGTACTCGCTCATCGGCGCCATGCGAAGCGGTGCGCAGATGATTTCATATGAGCTTTCGATCGGACTCTCGATCCTCACGATCATCGTACTGACCGATACGATGCAGTTCTCCGAGATCGTCGCCCGACAGGCCGACGGCTGGTTCATCTTCAAGGGGCACATCCCGGCCATGATCGCTTTCGTGATTTATCTGATCGCCGGCAACGCCGAGGTGAACCGGGGGCCGTTCGACCTTCCCGAAGCCGAATCGGAGCTGACGGCCGGTTACCACACCGAGTATTCGGGTATGCATTTCGGTCTGTTCTACGTGGCCGAATTCGTCAATCTGTTCATCATCGCGGGTGTAGCCTCCACGATCTTCCTCGGCGGCTGGATGCCGCTGCACATCCCCGGCTGGGAGGGTTTCAACACGGTGATGGACTACATTCCGGGCTTCGTCTGGTTCTTCGGCAAGACGCTCTTCGTCATCTGGCTGCTGATGTGGATCAAATGGACCTTCCCGCGCCTGCGCGTGGACCAGATTCTGACGCTGGAGTGGAAATACCTGGTACCGATCGGGCTGGTCAATCTGCTGCTGATGGTCGTCATCGTCGTATTCAAACTGCATTTTTAAGTATGGCAAATTATATCCAAGGACTCTTTCACGGCATCCGCACCCTGCTCACGGGCCTCAAGGTAACGGGCAAAGAGTTCGTCACCCCGAAAATCACGGAGCAGTATCCCGAAAACCGGGCGACGCTCAAAATGAACGAACGCTTCTGCGGAACGCTCACGATGCCCCACGACGCCGAGGGCAAAAACAAGTGCGTCGCCTGCGGACTCTGCCAGGCAGCCTGTCCGAACGGTACGATAAAGATCACCACCGAAACCGTCACGGACGAAGAGACGGGCAAGCCCCGGCGTCGTCTGGTCAAATACGAATACGACCTGGGAGCCTGTATGTTCTGCCACCTGTGCGTGAACGCCTGTCCGCACGACGCGATCCGTTTCGACACGGCTTTCGAACACGCGGTCTATACCCGCGATAAATTAGTAAAAACCCTGAACAAATAATGTCATGGAGATAACACTCGACCTGATCGTCTTTACCGTGCTGGCCGTCTTCACGCTGGCGAGCGCCGTACTGGCCGTAACCACCAAACGCATCCTGCGTGCGGCGACGTTCCTGCTGTTCGTCCTCTTCGGCACGGCAGGCATCTATTTCCAGCTCAACTATTCGTTCCTGGGTGCCGTCCAGCTGCTTATCTATGCGGGCGGTATCACGGTTCTATACGTCTTTTCGATCCTGCTGACCTCTTCCGAGGGCGACAAGGCCGAAAAACTGCGCGGCTACAAATTCGTCGTAGGCATCCTGGCGACCCTCGCAGGACTGGCGATCTGCCTGTTCGTCACCCTGCGCCACCAGTTCCTGCCGGAACACTTCGAGCACGGTGAACTGGCCGTCCGGGAGATCGGATTCGCGTTGATGAGTCCCGAAAAACAGGGCTACCTGCTGCCGTTCGAAGTCATCAGTTTATTGCTGCTGGCCTGCATCGTCGGCGGTATCCTGATCGCCCGCAAACGATAATAAAAAGGTACCAGAAAGAGTAAAAAGAGAGACCGGCCGCATTCGTCCATTTTACCGTATAACGGCTCCTCCGGCGGAGGAGCCGGGCAGGGGGGGGGCGAGGAAACAACGAAACGTCGTGCATGAAGGCAGCGGCAAAGCGATGCGGTCGATGGAAAGTGTACAAAACAAATTACTGCTATGATACACATGGAGTATTACCTGATCGTTTCGACGATCATGATGTTCGTGGGAATCTACGGGTTCGTCACGCGCCGCAACCTGCTGGCGATGCTGATCTCGGTGGAACTGATCCTCAATTCGGTAGATATCAATTTCGTGGTATTCAACCGTTTTCTGTTTCCGGGTCAGTTGGAGGGCTTCTTCTTCGCCCTGTTCGCCATCGGCATCAGCGCTGCGGAAACGGCCGTGGCCATCGCCATCATCATCAACATCTACCGCAACCTGCGCCACATCCAGGTCAAAGATTTGAAGAAACTCAAATGGTAACGGATTAAAACGCATCGACTATGGATTTTACCATTCTAATTCTCGTATTGCCGCTGTTGAGTTTCCTGGTACTCGGACTGGCCGGCACCAAACTCAAACCGGGAGCGGCGGGCGCCATCGGTACGGTCGTGCTGGGTGCGGTCACCGTGTTGAGCTACCTCACGGCCATTCTCTATTTCGGCGCCGGGCGTAACGCGGAGGGCATTTTCCCGACGCTGATGCCCTACAACGCCGTTTGGCTCCCGATCAGCCAGACGCTGCATATCGATATGGGCATCCTGCTCGATCCGATCTCGGTGATGATGCTCGTCGTCATCTCGACCGTGTCGCTCATGGTCCATATCTATTCGTTCGGCTACATGAAAGGGGAGCGGGGCTTCCAGCGTTATTACGCCTTCCTGTCGCTCTTCACGATGAGTATGCTGGGACTGGTGGTCGCCACCAACATCTTCCAGATGTACCTGTTCTGGGAGCTGGTGGGCGTAAGCTCCTACCTGCTGATCGGCTTCTACTATACGAAGAAGGAGGCCGTGGCCGCCTCGAAGAAGGCCTTCATCGTGACGCGCTTCGCCGACCTGGGCTTCCTCATCGGTATCCTGGTGTATGGTTACTATGCAGGCACCTATACATTCACCCCCACTGAGATGGCTTTGGCCAAAGGTGGTGCCATGCTTCCGCTGGCCTTGGGGCTGATGTTCATCGGCGGTGCAGGCAAGAGTGCCATGTTCCCCCTGCACATCTGGCTGCCCGACGCCATGGAAGGTCCGACGCCTGTCAGCGCCCTCATCCATGCCGCTACGATGGTGGTAGCGGGTGTCTATCTGGTGGCCCGCATGTTCCCGCTGTTCATCGCCTATGCGCCCGAGACGCTTCACATCGTGGCCTACGTGGGTGCCTTCACCGCTTTCTATGCGGCATCGGTAGCCTGCGTGCAGAGCGACATCAAGCGTGTGCTGGCGTTCAGCACCATTTCGCAGATCGGGTTCATGCTCGTGGCGCTGGGCGTCTGCACCTCATCCGATCCCCACACGGGCGGACTGGGTTACATGGCTTCGATGTTCCACCTCTTCACCCACGCCATGTTCAAGGCGCTGCTGTTCCTCTGCGCCGGCTGCATCATCCACGCGGTACACTCCAACGAGATGTCGGCGATGGGCGGCATGCGCAAATACATGCCCGTCACGCACATCACCTTCCTCGTCGCCTGTCTGGCCATCGCCGGTATCTGGCCGTTGAGCGGTTTCTTCTCCAAGGACGAGATCCTGACCGCCTGCTTCGCATTCAGTCCTCTGATGGGCTGGGTGATGACGGGTATCGCAGGACTGACGGCCTTCTATATGTTCCGGCTCTACTACGGTATCTTCTGGGGCAAGGAGAACAAGGAACTGCATGCACATCACACGCCGCACGAAGCTCCGGCCACGATGACCGTTCCTCTCGTCGTCCTGGCCGTGATCACCTGCGTCGCGGGATTCATTCCCTTCGGCGATTTCATATCGAGCGACGGAGAAGCCTATACGATCCACCTCGACGGCGGGGTAGTGGCCATCAGCCTCACCGTCGCCATCGCTGCGATCGCCCTGGCGACCTGGATGTACCTGCGGGCCAAACAGCCCGTCGCCGACCGGCTCGCCACGACCTTCAGCGGCCTGCACAAGGCGGCCTACCACCGCTTCTACATCGACGAGGCGTATCAGTTCGTCACGCACCGGATCATCTTCGGCTGCATTTCGCGTCCGATCGCCTGGTTCGACCGTCACGTGGTGGACGGCTTCATGAACCTGCTGGCCCGGACAACCCAGAGCGCCGCACTGGGGATCCGCTTCATGCAGAGCGGCAGCGTACAGCGCTACTGCATCTGGTTCTTTGCCGGGACGCTCGGCCTGACCCTTTTATTACTCATCCTCCGATAATCCGAACGCTATGAATATACTTTCTCTGTTTCCGCTGATCCCCTTGGTGATGATGCTGGGGCTGTGGATTTCGAAAAATACGCGGCAGATCCATGCCGTCATGGTCGCCGGCTCCTCGGCACTGCTCGCGCTGGCGATTTATCTTGTGTTCCATTACCTCGGCCTGCGGGAAGCAGGCGCTACGGACGCGATGCTCCTTACGGACAGCGTCGTCTGGTACGCTCCGCTCAACATCCATTACGCAGTGGGCGTGGACGGTATCTCGGTAGCCATGCTGCTACTGTCGGCCATCATCGTCTTCACGGGCACGTTCGCCTCGTGGCAGATGAAGAGCGACGTCAAAGCCTACTTCCTCTGGTTCTGCCTGCTCTCGGTCGGTGTCTTCGGATTCTTCATCACCGTCGATCTCTTCTCGATGTTCATGTTCTACGAAGTGGCGCTGATCCCGATGTACCTGCTGATCGGCGTCTGGGGCAGCGGCCGCAAGGAGTATTCGGCCATGAAGCTGACGCTGATGCTCATGGGCGGGTCGGCCCTGCTGCTCTGCGGCATCCTGGGCATCTACTTCGGTGCCGGGGCGCAGACGATGAACCTGCACGAGATCGCCGCGCTGCACAACATTCCCCTCTCGCAACAGTACATCTGGTTCCCGATGGTCTTCGTCGGCTTCGGCGTGCTGGGCGCCCTCTTCCCGTTCCACACCTGGAGCCCCGACGGTCACGCATCGGCACCGACCGCCGTGTCGATGCTCCACGCCGGCGTGCTGATGAAGCTGGGCGGCTACGGCTGCTTCCGCGTGGCGATGTACCTGATGCCCGAAGCGGCGCACGAATTGAGCTGGATTTTCATCATCCTCACGACGATTTCGGTCGTGTACGGCGCTTTCTCGGCCTGCGTGCAGACCGACCTCAAATATATCAACGCCTACTCCTCGGTATCGCACTGCGGACTGGTCCTGTTCGCTATCCTGATGATGAATACTACGGCCGGCACGGGCGCCATTCTGCAGATGTTGAGCCACGGCCTGATGACGGCCCTCTTCTTCGCCCTGATCGGTATGATCTACGGCCGCACGCACACGCGCGACATCCGCGAGTTGAGCGGCCTGATGAAGGTGATGCCCTTCCTGGCGGTAGGGTACGTAATCGCAGGTCTGGCGAACCTCGGACTGCCGGGTCTGAGCGGTTTCGTCGCCGAAATGACGATCTTCAACGGCGCTTTCATGAATAACGACACGTTCCACCGCGTCGTGACGATCATCGCCTGCACATCGATCGTGATTACGGCGGTCTATATCCTGCGCGTCATCGGCCGCATCCTCTACGGCACCTGCCGCAACGAGGCGCACCTGAAACTCACCGACGCCACGTGGGACGAACGACTCACGGTCATCTGCCTGATCGCCGCTATCGCCGGCATGGGTACGATGCCACTCTGGATCAGCGATATGGTAAGCGGCAGCGTTTCCACGATCATCTCACAGCTAATGAACTAATCCGACTATGAATTACAGCGAAATATTCCACTTCATGCGACCCGAATTGACGCTCATCGTCACGATCGCGCTGCTTTTCCTGTTCGACCTGTTCGCTCCGGAGCGGCTCCGCAGATATTTCCACCCTCTGGCCTGCGTCCTCCTGACGGTACAGATCCTCGTCAATATCGTTCCGACACCGGACTCGGGGCAGCTGTTCGGCGGTATGTACCAGTACGAACCGATGCAGAGCATCGTCAAAAGCATGCTGGCTATCGGCACGCTTATCGTCTTCCTGCAATCGAACGAATGGCTGCGGCGCGAGGACACCGCCCATAAACGGGGAGAATTCTATCTGCTGACCCTCTCCACGCTGCTGGGCATGTACTTCATGATCAGTGCGGGCAACTTCCTGATGTTCTTCCTCGGAATGGAGCTGGCATCGATCCCGATGGCCTGTCTGATCGCTTTCGACAAATACCGCCACAACTCGGCCGAAGCGGGCGCCAAATACATCCTCTGCGCCCTGTTTTCGAGCGGTCTGATGCTCTACGGCATCTCGTTCATCTACGGCACGGCCGGTACGCTCTATTTCGACGACATTCGTCTGGACGGCTCACCGCTTCAAATTATGGCGCTGGTGTTCTTCTTCTCCGGTTTAGGCTTCAAGCTCTCGCTCGTACCGTTCCACCTCTGGACGGCCGACGCTTACCAGGGAGCGCCCACGACCGTCACTTCCTATCTTTCGGTCATATCGAAAGGCTCGGCCGCTTTCGTGCTGATGACCATTCTAATCAAGGTTTTCGCACCGATGGTGCAGGAGTGGCGAACGATTTTGTTCGTAGTCATCATCCTGAGTATCACGGTGGCAAACCTCTTCGCCATCCGCCAGCAGAACCTCAAACGCTTCCTGGCCTTCTCATCCATCTCGCAGGCGGGCTACATCATGCTGGGCGTGATCGGCGGTTCGGCCCTGGGCATGACTTCGCTGGTTTACTACATCCTGGTCTATATGGCAGCCAACCTGTCGATTTTCGGCATCGTTTCGGCCGTCGAACAACATACGGACGGGAAAGTTTGCATCGAGGACTACAACGGTTTCTACCGCACCAACCCCAAGCTGGCCGTGCTGATGACCCTCTCGCTCTTCTCGCTGGCAGGCATTCCGCCCTTCGCAGGCTTTTTCTCGAAGTTCTTCATCTTCGCGGCCGCTTTCAAGGAGGGATTTCATCTGCTGGTTTTCATCGCCCTGCTCAACACGGTGATCTCGCTCTACTACTACCTGCTGGTAGTCAAAGCCATGTTCATCACCCCCGGCGAACACCCCGTCCCGACCTTCCGCAGCGACCGGGGCACCCGTTTGAGCCTGGCGCTCTGTACTGCCGGTGTACTGTTGTTGGGTATCGCCAGCGTAGTGTACGATTCGATCGGAGCGTTCGCCTTCGGCATGTAAGCGACGCATCCGCAGCATATTATCCGGCGGACGGCTCTTTCGGGCTGTCCGCCGTTTTTCAGAACGAAGCAATCGAATCTCCGTATCGGAAAACTTTCCATACCTGCCACCATAAAAAAATACACGTTGAAGACCAAGCGGAACCTCAATCCGAATATCAAAAAGCGCCCCGCATATACGGTCCGGACTATTCCGTATTCAGCACCTAATCATCCGGCCATAACTAAAAGGAGAAAATCCCCAAAATAGCCGATATCATCTTACCGATGCAAAAGGACATCCTCATAAGACACGCTCGTCAAGCGGACTATCCGACGATATACGAACTCATCGAAACAGCGTTCAAGACCGCCGAGCACCGTGACGGCACCGAACAGGACTTTGCCGTCGATCTTCGCGCAGGTACGAACTACATCCCCGAACTGGAACTGGTCGCGGAAATCGACAGTCAGCTCATCGGCCATATCATGCTCACCAAAACCTACGTGGTACTCCCCGACGGCGGTCGGTACGACACGCTGCTGCTCGCGCCGCTCTCCGTTCTACGGGAATACCGCAATGCAGGCGTCGGTTCGGCTCTGGTACGGGCAGAACTGCGCATCGCCCGGACAATGGGATACCGAACCGTATTTCTTGTCGGAGAGCCCGATTACTACCGACGGTTCGGCTTCGAACTTTCGCATTTGTACGGCATCAGCCATGAATTCCTACCTGCGGAATATGTCCAAACCGTCGAGCTGGTGCCCGGCGCTTTGGCAGGTATCACGGGCCGAATAAAAATGTAAGATTACAAAAACGGGGCACGTACGGATCCCGCCGCTATTTTCGCCGAACTTATAATGACGGCCCCGAAATCCGCATTACTTTCGAAGAAAACAAAATGCAGTCCAGCCAAATTCGAACAGGGACTTGCGCCTCCTTTCATTGCTTTTCTTTTCGATAACCAGAAATATTTTGAAACGGTCCGATAAATTTGGTCCCGTGCCCGGTTTACACTATCTTTACAAACGAATAGGCCCCATGCGGAGCGATTTTACGGGAGGCTCTGCCCAGCCTATCTTCGATCACCTTCAAAACGACGACTATGAACCGAATCAACACTCTCTTCGGAATCGAATACCCGATCGTTCAGGGCGGCATGGTGTGGTGCAGCGGCTGGCGGCTGGCCTCGGCCGTAAGCAACGCCGGCGGACTGGGCCTGCTGGGAGCAGGCTCCATGCATCCCGAAACACTGCGGGAACATATCCGCAAATGCCGGCAGGCGACCGACAAACCGTTCGGCATCAACGTACCGCTGATGTACCCCCAACTCGATGAAGTCATGCAACTGATAGTGGACGAAGGGGTCAAGATCGTCTTTACTTCGGCCGGAAATCCGAAGCTCTGGACAGGCTTTCTCAAATCGCACGGCATCACGGTCGTCCATGTGGTTTCCTCCTCGAAATTCGCCCGCAAATGCGAAGAGGCGGGAGTCGATGCCATCGTAGCCGAAGGTTTCGAAGCCGGCGGTCATAACGGACGCGAAGAGACCACCACCTTATGCCTGATTCCGGCCGTACGACGTGTCACCTCGCTGCCGCTG
>OLZV01000862.1_pt1 | contig 11885 bp, 7 predicted proteins | sample 1644531 | NCBI WGS metagenome assembly OLZV01 (sample SAMEA103958115, study PRJEB25191) | human gut metagenome | biome: human-associated habitat [ENVO:00009003]; feature: intestine environment [ENVO:2100002]; material: feces | place: Germany | collected 2013/2015
AGATGTCATTTTTTGAACACCAGAAAGCCTGAGGGGCTTGGCGGGAAAATCATGGTCGCCATGATGAACCTGGGGCACAGTCCTGTGGCACGGTGGGGACTTCGCTTTTTGGAGCTTACTCTGGACGCCAAGGTGCTGGACTGCGGCTGTGGCGGCGGGGCGAATATCAAAAGACTGTTAAAGTTGTGTCCGGAAGGCACTGTGTGGGGGATCGACTATTCCCCTGTCAGCGTTGAAAAATCAAAAAGGGTCAAATCACTTAAAACGCTTCCGTTCATTATGTCGACAACCGCAAATCTGGAACTGCGACTATTACCCTTGATATCTTCATCAAAAGTCATTGCGAGCAATTCCATTTTGCCATCACCATTATAGTCTCCGAATTGATAGACTCGCTCAAGTGGACTTGTGTATCTTTTAACAGTGATTGTCCCTTCCAATGACACCGTCTTTGATGACAGCACCGAAGGCGCTCGCCCATTGGTGTACTGATAAACCGTAAGGGTCAACGTCGTCTTGTCGTCTTTGACATCCCCGAAGTTTATTTTCACCAATTCCTCTATCCCATCTCCATTGACATCCACCGCTTCTATAGTCTGAAAGCCCGCTCCTGTCGTAAGCGTGCGATCAACATCAAACACGCCATCCTCTACCCGAGGTGCGACCAAGATAACTTGATCTTCGGGATACCCACTGCCATATTTGTAGGAACGTTTCGTCTCATACCACTTCTTATCCCAATAGACCACCTTGTATGGTGAGAAATAAGGATAGATGATCAATCCATCATCATAACTATTTGGAACAAGTTTCCCCCTATTCTTTACGGTGGTTATACTGTCATTGAAGTAAGACATTAGATAGCCATCACCCGTCTGTCGAAACGATCCATTCTCAATATGAACTACAGTCTGCCCTGTTCCTTCCCCTCCATAATGGAAACGCAGAGGATTAATCGATTGATCTGCAACCTTGCATTCCACGTTATTTAAAAGATTGACACCATCGGACAGATTGTGACTCAAATTGTACTCGTGACGTATGCCGGGACTACTCACCCTCGTAAGCAACTTCTTACAGCTTACAAGTTCTCCGGCATAGTACATTTCGACGCAGTCCGTCCTGTCCTCATAGAAAAAATAGATGGACTCTTTCGGGGGTGTGACAGTTCCGGAAACTCTTCTATGTCCATAATCTATTTTAGAGACAACATAGACATTACCAGTATACGACAGTGACTCATAATTGAACGTTATCAGATTTCCTATCACATCCTCTATCTCTGTGACAGGGTAACATCTTCTTGCCGATGAGTTTGTTTCCCAGCCATACTTAACCTTACGCCCGTCTGGATAAATAGCTGTGAAGTAAGAAACAACTCCGTTGGAAGCAAGGTGCTTCATTACCTTGATGTTTCCTGAAACTGTCTCAAATTGATAGGTAGGTGTATATGAGTCAGTATTCTTTACAAGACGAACGCCATCAAGGCTCCATATCGCATCAGATGAAGATGGGTCCGGAGCCGCCCAACTTCCATCATAGTACGGAGATTTTCCAGACACGGTGACAGAGGACAGTCCACCGATACTCCATCCATAACCAGCAATGCCATTAGAGCCCTGACTGTTATACTGAAGAGAAATCTGAGGAGTCAGACCATAACCAGGAGCGGTTGCTATCGGGATGCTGTAAGTTCTTGCTCCAGTTGGAGAAATGCCAGATACAATCGGAATCCCAGCCACCGGAAGGCTTATGTCAATCGCATCAGCGGCAGACCTCTGAAACGCCGCCTTTTTCAAGCCATTCACTTTCTGCATCCTTAATATCTGTCTGGCAGAAAGGGCAATGCGTTCAGAATTTTCAGATGTCACCGATGCCGGCTCCACAAAAGCTTGCGGCACCAACGTAAACGAAGAATCCCCCTTTTCGTTCACCTCATATCTTTCATTATACCGTTCATCAAAGTTTCGGCTTCGTTGTCCATTCGCCAAAATCGGCATTAACAATGCAACTAAAGCTAAAACCGTGACTGCGCTTACTCTTTTACCCATAAATCTTTTCTTTATCCGTCTTCTGAAATAGTTGATATTGTATCAATTATATTTCAAAAAAATTGGTTCCGCGGATACTTAATGACAACAAAAACAATCCGTATCTTTCAATTTACAAATCAAATTCACCATAGAAATTCACGCCATCGGAAAGAGTTACCGAAATGCGATAGTAACCGGTTCCGGAAAGAGGCAAAAGAAGTGTCGTTGTAGAGATCTGATCATAATACGAAGCATAATCTCCAGTTGTAAGATTCTCAATCTCGACTTCAACAGAAACAACTTTATTGGCAGAAAGAAAAATCGTGTTGGCATTACCTACCAAATAACAAGATAATTCGAAAGGATCTCGTTTCGGTACTTTATGGTTCAAAGAAGAATCTTCGTTTGTCTTATGCATAGTGACTGGTGTAATTACTTCTACACAAGTAGTGGATAACATCTTCGCATAAACGGGAAATGATGCGGCTATACACATCATAAATAAAACCAGAAGGTAAACTTTTCGCATACTCGCTTGTATTATTTTTGTTTGTGTAAATGTATACCTATAATCCTCTAAAAACTCAAAAAGGGGCATTTTTGGCGTTACAGATTTCCGCAATTTGGTAGCATCGAGAACTAAATTTTCAACGTTTTACAAATAGATAAAAACTATTGCTAAAGATGATGCATCCATAAGTCACTGATTATCAATACCCCCCCCCTAAAATTATTCAAACTGTAACGAAATTATGCGAACAATCGGTACAGAGTCTCGTTTGGGCCGGAATAGCCGTTCAATTTTTCACGAAGGCGATGCTTCTTCACTCTGACATTCTCCTTGGAAATGTCCATCAAGAATGAAATTGTAGAGGTGTCAAAGCCTACTATCAGGTAACAGATAAAGCGGATGTCATCATCTTTCAACTTTGGAAAGTCGGATCTGATCTTGGAGACGATGTCATCAAGGTCAGCGTTTATCCTTGCCTCAAACTTTTTCTGGCCTTCCGATCCGCTGGCGATCTCCTCAAACAAGGCTTGGGTTGAGGATATGACATCGTGGTAGGCTTTCTCCTTTATTGATTCAAGTCGATGCGACGATGCGGCATCATAGTACTTTCCTATCTCGTAGAACCGCTTTTGATAAAGGGAAACGTACATATCACGCAATTCTTTGATCTTGTCCCGCTCACGTTCATTGCGTGATTTCAGATCAAAAATATCCTTGTCCCTTTCTTCTTTTTCCTGCTTAGCCCTGTTCCTTACCGTTTCCAAAAGTCTCTCGGATTCTTCCACAGCCTGAGCCAACCTGTCTTTTTCACGAATCAAAGCGGTTTTTCTTTTCATAAAGACAATATAGAGCAAACCTGCCATCATTAGACTCGCTATGAGAATTATGACGCTTCTCTGATTGGCTATGGTTGATTTTTGTTCAGAGACCTCAGCAGTAAGACGATAGTAGTCACTTTGAGCCTTGAAAACAGATTGAGCCAACTGTTTCTTTACCACGTCATTCTGGTACAACAACAAACCTTTCAACAAAGTCAAAGCTTCTTTATCGTGTTCTTCATACTTCGCTATCCGATATCTAATTTCCATAGTCTCCACACTTTCATCAATCTCAGATAGCTGCGAAAGAATATTCTCTGCTGTAGATTTATTGCCAATCAGAAGAAGAAGATACGCATATTCATAATATGAGGTCAATGTAAGATTGCCGCGATGTTCCGCAACATATTCAAGCAATCTCAGGTCTCTCTCAACATCAGGTCCTTCCCGTTGCAGGTCATTACTGACCTGATCCTCCATCGCATAAAATGCAAGCTTGGAAGTTGAGTCTAAACCCGAATAAACCGAGGAATAAAGACTGTCTGCCAAATCGAATTGTTCGTTGTTGTGATAAGCTTGTGCAATTTTATAGCGAGATAAAGCAAGATTCTTGTCTCTAATTTTGTCGAAACAATCATGCGCAAGAATAGCATTCCTCAATTCTTCCTCAGTATTGAAAGATGCACTGTACGCATTTGCGAGGGCTTCATACGCCAATCCTTTATGATAATAGTCATCAGCACTCGATTCCCGCAAAGCCTGTGAATAGAAAATGACAGCGTTCGGGTAATCCTTTCTGTTGGCATAAATTCGTCCCAGATAATAGCAGGACAGCATCTTGTCCTGCGGCGAACCTAATCTCTCGTAATATGCAACTGTCGGTTCCAAAATAGACAAGGCCGTCGTGTCAATGTAGTTCTTGTCCAACGCCATCGCAAACAGCAGGGAATAGCGGGCACGAAGCGACTTGGTGTTCAGTGTCAGTGAATCAACTTTCCTCAGAACCCGCAGGGCACTGTCCGGCCTTTCCTGAATGTAGGTCTCGACATCCTGAAGCAAAGACTTGGTCTGCCTGTTGTCGCAGGAGACTAATAAAAATGACATCAAGAGGAATATAATTACGAATCTGTTCATCTGTCAATAGTTACAAGTTACGGACTTTTAGAGGCCTACTAATATTCACCGTAAATTTATAAAGGTTAACGAAATAATCAAAATATTCAAGAATAGGTGTGAACTATTTAACCTTCCAGCCGTTGATGCGGCCGGAAGGTCACGTTGTTACTTCTTTATAGATTTAATAATTTGAATCAAAAGTCCTTCCAGCCGCCGCCGAGAGCCTTGTACAGATTGACCACGGAGAGATTCTCCTTCGTCCTTGCCTCGCTTAACTCCAACTGGGAGGCAAGGTACTTTCTTTGCGCGTCAAGGACATCCATATAACTGATCACACCGTTTATGTACTGGCTGTTGGCCAGCACGACATATTTCTTGGACGCGCGCTCCATCTCCACCTTCACGTCAGTGTTGGAACGGGCGGAACGGAAAGTCACGGTGGCGTCATAGACCTCTCTGAACGCCTGCATAACATCTTTCTCGTACTCCAGTCTTGTCTGCTCGTAGGAGGCCACGGCGGCTTTGAGGGCGGAACGTCGTTTGCCGAACTCGAAGACCGGTGAAGCCAGTGTGGCTCCGGTGAACCAGAACGGGGACTTCAGGAAATCCTTAAGGGCGTTGTTCTCCTCTCCGGCTCCAAGATTGATGGTAAAGGACGGGAACCTTTCGGCCATCGCCACGCCCACGCGAGCCTCCGCCGCCCTGAGAGCGTTCTCGGACTGCATAAGGTCAGGCCTGCGCCTGAGGATGTCAGACAGAACCCCGGACGGAACAACGGTCTTTGACATTTCCGATAAGGACAAACCTCGCTCCACATCCTTCGGATACGATCCGGTAATAAAACACAACTCACTCTCTTTCAATGCGATTTGTTTCTGAAGATCCGGCACCAAAGCCTCGGTGGAAGCCAATTCCACAAGAGCCTGCTGGTAAGGGATCTCAGATGTCAGTCCTCCTTCCGCACGGAGTTTGGCCTGATTCACGGACTTCTGCCTTGTGACCAAAGTGTTGGTGACTATCTCAAGTTTCTTGTCCAAGCCCACCAGTTCATAGTAGGCGGAGGCCACACTGGCGATGACGCTCGTCCTCACCGCTTTCTGAGCCTCGACAGTGCCGAGATAACCGGCCAGTTTCTCTTTCTTGGACCATTTCAGTCTTCCCCAGAAATCCACCTCCCACTGAAGCGAGGCCTTGACTCCGAATTCAGGAGAGTCCGGTTTCGGATCCGTTCCCCCGTAATTGCTGTGATCATTCTGCGCATAGCCTTTCACCGAGACGGAAGGCAGCTGGGCGGATCTTTGCACACGGTACCTGTACTCCATCTCCTTCAGACGCTCCGCAGCGATGAGGATGTCTTTGTTATATTCCAAAGCCGCGTCTATAAGCTTCTGCAATTCAGGAGACTCATACACTTCCCGCCAGTCAAGGTCAGCGATGCTCCTGTCGCTCGAATCCTCGAAATAGGCTTTCGGCATCTCTCCGAGGTCCGGCTTATCGCAATACCTCGATGTGGAGCAGGAATCTAAAGTCAGGGAAGACACGGCCATGACTGCGACGACCGACAAGGCCTTTCCCGCCTTACGGAGTTTTGGTCTCCACTTCGAGATCCTTGATCTCAACTTGTAGATCAGCACGAAGAAGAACGGAACAAAGACGATTCCGACGGTTATGCCGGTGATCATCCCGAAGAACACTCCGATGCCGATGTTCCTGCGGCTCTCGGATCCCGGGCCACTGGCGAACACGAGAGGCAGCATGCCAAGGATAAATGCCAAGGATGTCATCACGATTGGTCTGAACCTCAGTTTTGCGGCGGTGACCGCAGCCTCTTCCAGATCCTTTCCGGCCTCAACCTCTTCTTTGGCGAACTCTACGATCAAGATCGCGTTCTTGGCCACAAGGCCGACGAGCATCACGAGACCTATCTGGAAATAGATGTTGCTCTCCATTCCAAGCACAGCCACACCGAGATACGCTCCGGCTATCGCGATCGGAAGCGAAAGGATGACGGCCACAGGAATGGACCAGCTCTCGTACTGGGCAGCGAGGAAGAGGAACACGAACAGCAACGCCAGCGCAAGCACGAGTCCAGTCTGCCCGCTCTCCTTCTTCTCCTGATAGGACATTCCGCTCCACTCCACTCCGATGTTGTCCGGCAGATGCTCCTCGGCGATCTCCTCAAGTATGGCAAGGGCCTCGCCGGAACTGGTTCCGTTGGCGGCCTCTCCGCTGATCGTGGACGAATTGTACATGTTGAACCTCTTGATCGTACCCGGCCCTGTCGTGAAATGCGTGGTACCCAGAGCATTGACAGGGATCATCGTGCCTCCCGAACTCTTCATGAAGAAGAGGTTCAGATTGTCGGAGTGGGCGCGGTACGGGGCGTCGGCCTGGATGTAGACACGGTATATTCGGTTGTACATGTTGAAGTCGTTGACATAGATCGCACCGGTGAACGCTTTCAGGGTCGCGAAGACATCGGCCATCGACAGCCCCAGAAGCTGGATCTTGTCACGATCCGCATCGAAATACAACTGAGGGATGTCCTTTTGCATTCCGGAGGACAATCCGGTGAACTCTTTCCTCTTCATCGCATAATGAAGAAGCGTGTCCGAGGCGTTCTGGAGATCCTGATAGGTCGCGTCCCCCCTTGCCTCAAGCACCATCGAGAATCCGCCCGAAGTACCGAGTCCAGGGATAACGGCAGGTGTGCTGATGTACACCTTGCTCTCCGGATAGCGTGACAAGGAGTCTCTCACCATCGCTATCGTCTTGGACATATTAGTGACCTTGCGTTCTTTCCATGGTTTCAGGATCACCGTCAAGGTGCTGCTGGACTGCGCGGTGCCTATCCGGGGACTGGAGCCGGTGACATTGAGGACATATTCAACATCGCGCTGCCGGAGCAGAAAATCCATCGCGCGGTCCGTCACCTCTCTGGTCCGCTCAAGCGTGGCACCCGTCGGAAGCTCCAGCTCCACAGTGAAATAGCCCTGATCCTCCTTGGGGATGAAACTCTGCGGAACGAGGCGACCGAGTATGAATATTCCCACAATCGCGACGCCGAAGACAGCGAACATCCTCTTCGAATTGTGCAGCGCGAAACGGACCATCCTCGCATAGAGCGAGGTTCCTTGCTCAAGCCACTGGTTTATCTTTCTGAACACGAAGTTCTTAGGCTTGTCATCATCGTGCGGCTTCAGGAATTTGGAACACATCACAGGGCTTAAGGTCAGCGCCACAATGGTGGAGATTATCACGGAAACAGCGATCGTGACTGTAAACTGCCTGAATAATTGGCCCGTAATTCCGGAAAGGAAACTTACCGGAACAAAAACGGCGCAGAGCACAAGCGACATCGCCACAAGGGCGCTTCCTATCTCCCCCATCGCCTTTTTTGTAGCCTCGTACGGGGACAGATGTTCGGTTGACATGATCCTGTCCACATTCTCCACGACCACGATAGCATCATCCACAACGATTCCGATGGCCAGTATGAGGCCAAGCAATGTCATCATGTTCAGAGAGAAGCCGAAGATCAGCATCACTCCGAAGGTGCCGATCAGGGAGATCGGCACTGCTATTGCCGGGACGAGCGTGGCCCTGACATTCTGAAGGGAGAGGAACACCACGAGGATGACAAGGATCAAGGCTTCGAACAAGGTTCTGTAAACGTGATGGATGGACTCCGAGATGTAGGTGGTCATGTCGAACGGAATGTCGTAGGACATGCCGTCAGGGAAGCCCTTGCTGATCTCGGCCATCTCCGCCTTGACCTTGTCGGCGACCTCCACGGCGTTAGCTCCGGGAAGCATAAAAACGTTCATCACTGCGGCGTTGCGGGCGTTGATGCCGCTCTCGGTGTTGTACGACTGGGCCTCAAGCGAGATCCGGGCCACATCCCTGAGGCGGATGATTGATCCGTCCTCGCCCGTTCTGACCACAATGTTCTCGAACTGCTCGACCGATGAGAGACGGCCCGGAGCCGTGATCGGGATGGTGACATCCACATCCGTGATCGGCTGCTGCCCGAGCACTCCGGCCGCGGCCTCACGGTTCTGATCCTTCAGAGCGTTCTGCAGATCCTTGACCGTTATCCCGAGGCTGGCCATCTTGTCCGGCTGTACCCAGATCTGCATCGCATAGTAGCGGCTTCCCACGTTCGAGACAACTCCCACGCCAGGAACACGCCTCAAGCGGTCCTGAATATTCAAGGTTGTGTAGTTGCTGAGATAGACCTCGTCGAATTTCGGGTCATCCGACATCACGGTGATCGTCATCAGCTTGCTTGAGGACTCCTTCTCCACCGAGATTCCGTTCTGCACAACCTCGGCCGGAAGTCTGGACTCGGCCAGCTTGACCCTGTTCTGAACCTCCACGGCGGCGAGATCCGGATCGGTGGAGATGTCGAATGTCAATGTCGCCGAATAGCCTCCGTTGTTGGAGTTGCTTGACTCCATGTAGAGCATCCCCGGCGTTCCGTTGAGCGACTGCTCGATAGGTGTCGCCACGGCCTGCGACACGGTCTGCGAGTTGGCGCCCGGATAGGATGTCGAGACGCGCACGACCGGAGGGACAATCTTCGGGTACTGGTCAACCGGCAGCATGGTCAGTCCTATGAGCCCGACAAGTACGATTATTATGGATATGACAGTCGAGAATACGGGCCTGTCTATAAAGAAATCGGATTTCATAAGTTCGTGTCTGTTAACATATTCCTTAAGAGCGAACCGCTTCCACCTTCATTCCGTGGCTCAGCTTGTGCTCCCCTTCCACCACAATGACCTCTCCGGGATTGAGGCCACGCTCCACGACAGTCGTGTTCTCCACTTCAGGTCCAGTCTGGATGAAACGCTTCTCCACGATGCCGTCATGTTTCAACACGAATATGAACGAGCCGCTCTTTTCGATGATGATGGCCTTGGTCGGCACCGCCACTGCGTTCTCCCTCACGTCCAAAAGGACTTTAACGTTGGTGAACTGACCCGGCAGGAGTTCACGGTCAGGGTTAGGCATCTCGGCGCGTACCGAGAACGTCCCTGATTTGGCGTCCACAAGAGGATCGGCGAAATCCACCAGCCCTTTGTACTTATAGACGGATTTGTCAGCCATAGTGATGGTCACATACGGATCCCAGTGCCTGCTGGTGTCCTTCTGGCCGAGGTTCACATTTCTGGCCTTTGATTTCTGGTAGTCAAGATCAGTCATCTTGAACTCCACAAGCACCGTGTCGCTCTTGACCACATTTGCGAGGAGGGACTGCGATCCCGGCCCGACAAGAGTGCCTATGTCCACATGCCTCTCGCTGATGTAACCACTAATAGGAGATCGCACTGTGGTGTAGCTCAACGCCAGACGGGCTTCCGTCAGATTCGCCTCGCTGACCTGCACGTCAGCCTTGGCGCTCTCATAGGCGGCGACAGCGTTGTCCAGATCAAGCTGGCTGGAGGCCTTCTGCTCGAACAAAGGCTTGATCCTCGCCAGATCCCTCTCTGCCTTAAGGGCCATCGCCTTGTTTTTAGTCACCAGTGCCTCTGCCCTGTCCACCTGAGCTTTGTACTGTTTCGGATCAATGATGAAAAGTATCTGGTCTTTCTTAACGTATGTTCCTTCCTCAAACATCATCTTCTCAAGATAGCCTTCGACCCTCGCCCGCACCTCCACGAACTGCTGGGCGCGGATCCTTCCCGGAAACTCCCCGTAGATCTCCACATTCCTTGTCCTGACCGTGTCAACGCTGACAACAGGAAGATCCTCCAAATGATGCTTTGGCCGGAGAACAATGATGACAACAGCCGTGGCGACAACAGCCACAGCGACCGCGCCAATAATGGCTCTTTTGTTAAGCTTGCTCATAGCGATCTTTTTTGCGAACCAGGCTGCCCTGATCCCGTGTATTGAGGCATCGCCTCATCAAAGACCGTTCCAAATTAAATATAGGCCCGCAGTGTGTTCTTTTTCAGAATTGTACACAACCTCTTTTTATGATTGGATTTCAACCGACAATCACGGCGGGCACCCTCTTTCTTACAAAACACCTTCAGCCGATGTGCCACTGAAGTCCACTCCAGCAGCACATCGGCTGAAAAACTATTGTTCTAATCTTAGACTTTTTCAGCCGTGGCGGGCACTCACCCACTTCTATGGCACATTAACGTGAACGCGTTTTGTAATCGGGAAAGGTTTACGGCTCCGACGGGACGGAGTTTTAGCGGCAATATTCGCAGTCCTTTTAGAGATGGTCTGGTCTACAAACACTCGTGGCACCCAAAGTGCTGATTATCAAGGAAAAAATGGATTACGTGGTACTCCAAAACGGCACCAGATGATCGGTCTTATTCCTCATTTTCAACTGGTTAAGTGGCACACGCAATCCTCATCATCAGAACTGGAAGTAGATGAACGACTGTAGGTCGGCGGTGATGAACTGGCAGATGATGAAGACGGCGAGGTGGACATGCGGCCCGCCGTACTGGATTTCGTAGGCCAGACTGTCGAGGGATAAGGGCGTGACGGTCATCCTTTCTATGGAGATGAAGAATAAAAGAATATGTGAGAGCAATCTTGCTGCGTACAATTGCAAGACATTCTAAGGCATCTGGATTAGAACTTCCCCTAGGGAAAGCGGGAATTTTTGGGCAATGTGCCTTCCTTTTCGAAGTGCCATGCGCTAGAATGGGATGCAGAAAGGGGGAGTACTTATGTTCCGTGATCTGGCACGCATGACGGCATCCTTGAAGGGGCCGCGTTACGAGGGGGCATTGATTGCCAAGGCGGTATGGGAGCGTGAGCATGATGCAGGGGCCGGCATGCGCATCCTGCGCGATTACCACGGCCTGCTGGAGGTCATGGCCTTTGATGATTCGGGACGGCTGACGGTTACGATGCTCTTGGGGCGTCCGGCACCGTCGCAGCCATCTGGACGGCTGGTACGGAGCAGGAGCCTTAAGCTGCTCGTGGATGGTGCGCCGACTCCTGCGCATCTCTCGCTCTGTTTCTCGGCGGAGTCGGTCCACGCATTCGTGCAGTCCGTTGGCGATATGAATGCGCTCCATGCGGGGCCAAAGCCGCTTGTGCCGGGGCTGGCCATCCTCGAAGCCGCACTGCAGGGCACCGCGCCAGTGCGCCGTGCGGAGCTGCGCTTCCGCGGCGCATCCTTTGCCGGAGAGACGATCGAGCTGTCCGTGCAGCAGCGCATGTAAACGCTGGAAGCATTATCCGTGTCCTGCTCTGTGCTATACGTCAACCAAGTGCCAAGGTGTTGTTGACAATAAAATGCGCTTATCCTATAATAAGGGGCATGTACAGCACAGAGAAATCAGAAATCTAGGAAACGGGGTAATACTATGGATTCGCGAATGTCGGCTTCTTCAATCACAGCAAGGGATATGACTAAGATAGCGCTCT
>OLZV01000873.1_pt1 | contig 11831 bp, 10 predicted proteins | sample 1644531 | NCBI WGS metagenome assembly OLZV01 (sample SAMEA103958115, study PRJEB25191) | human gut metagenome | biome: human-associated habitat [ENVO:00009003]; feature: intestine environment [ENVO:2100002]; material: feces | place: Germany | collected 2013/2015
CGCAAATGCGGAGGAGCTGACTGCAGCAAGTCCCCCTGATGTCAAGATAGGGGCGAAAACTTTTTAGAAAAAATCGCAAAAAAATAAGCCCTACAAGGCTTTCAGTCAGTTCTGTGAACCGACCTGAGCCTTGTAGGGCTTTACTCGCTATTCTATTTTCAATGGTTGCTTATCGAATCCAATCCATCAATTTTCTTACGCCGCTTATCACACTGGCATAATCAATTTCTGCTGCATACGAGTATTTCTTCTGATATGCTCTCCACAGCACTTGAAGCTGTTCATCTGCTTCAATAATTTTGATAATCTCCTCGGCCTGCTCCTGCAGATGATTTGTTCCTCTCTTTTTACAAGTTGCTGCAAAAGCATCTTTCAAAACAGCCTTATTGACTTTATCTTCGTATGTATCAAGCAGCATCCGTATATCGTAAAAATCTCTCATTCGGGTATTTAAGATGCCCCTCGCTAAAACCGTCTGCAACTTCTCGGCTAATATAGTTTCCAAATTATACGACCATAGACTGATAGAACGATCTTCCAACAAGAGGTCATAATTGAACTCGATTGCTCGTGGGGTAATCACGTCGCCCGTGGAAATATCAATTTTCAAGGGCGTAATCAATCTTCCCACATTGGCGTTCATGGTAACGCGGATTCCCGGATACTCCATTTCATCCATGATATTGGAAACATCTTTAACCTCAAAAGAAACACCATCGTCAAGGTCAATATCTTTGACCTGATTGACAACTCGCAAGGCATCCTCCGCAGACAGATTTAGATTCTTCATGCTAGTGTCAATGTCCATCGTGGAACGGTGCGCAACACCAATCATTGCCGTAACTAGTATTCCGCCTTTGATAATGAAGTTATCCCGATATTCTGATTGTGCCAGTCTTTCCAGAAAACGCTCCATCATATAGATTCGCATGAGTGTCCTTGCGTCTGCATTGTTCTGTTTTGCAACGCTCTTGATACGCCCTTTTATCTGTTCAGGTGTAAATCCCATTTACAGTAGTACCTCCATATAATTTCGGATGATCTTATCCACTCGAAATAGCTTTGCATACTTCATCAGTTTATTAAGGTCCTTATCTTTTCTCCCGACATACGCTTTTAATACTGCATTGAAATCCTGTACTTCTATAGAACTTCTACTCCGCACCAAGTCGCAAATTGTCCGTTCCAAATCGTACATAGGAATTTCATTTCCCTGATTGCTTTTTACGATTTGCTTGCCAACGTCAAGAAGTTCCTTTTTTACTGTATAAACCTTATAGCCATCCTCTTTCAAGCGATGAACATTATATCCACTATAAATCGTGAGTGTATGAACAAGCGGTTCCCGATCTGTCAGCCCATAATAATAGAACGCTTCATCATGAGAAAACACTCCCATCGGGCAGCGGCGGTGCAGCATTTCTAATTCGTCAATCCAAGTATCTTTTGCTGCGTATACGCCATGTCCGACTTGCTCGTATTCATTGGCCTTTACATATTTATAAAACTCAAATTTCGTTAAACCTACTTTTGTTGCAAGCTGCGGTGTTAAAATCTCATGTGTTTGAGCCAAATTGTTCATGTTCATCATAAGCGTCACCTCACCTTCGTGCTTATATTGTATTCTAAATAAGCACGAAAGTCAACGCAAACTTTCTTTCGTGCTTATTTCATTTGCAATATTAGCACATTCGTCCACTCAGCCTTACTTGATGCTCCCTATTCAACGTGCTATACTTAAACCATGAAAATCAATCAAAGGAAGTGCATTTGTCATGAGCAAACGACTTGTTGCTTACTTCTCTGCCAGCGGCGTTACCGCAAAGGTTGCTGAAAATCTTGCCGATGCTATCGGTGCAGACATTTTTGAGATTCAGCCGGAAGTTCCGTACACCAAGGCCGATCTGAACTGGATGGACAAGAAATCCCGCAGCACCATCGAAATGAGCGATACTACCTCTCGCCCTGCCATCGCCGTCAAGCGCGATAACATGGACGAATACGACACCATCTTTGTCGGATTCCCTATCTGGTGGTATATTGCTCCGACGATTATCAATACATTTCTGGAAAGCTATGATTTGAAAGGTAAAACAATCATCCCCTTTGCCACATCTGGCGGCAGCGACATGGGTAAGACCAATGAAAAACTTGCGCCGAGCTGCCCCGGTGCAAAGCTGCTGCATGGTAAGGTATTCAATTCCTATTCCAGCAAAGCCGACTTGTCCGCATGGGTAGAAACCCTCAGCCTCTAATAGACACATTCCTGCGGAATGAAACACCCGCCTGGTCGAGAAGATGATTATATCAATCCTCTCACCCAGACGGGTATTCTTTTTTCATGCCACTTCTTCCATCCAATTATGCGCCATACTTTTCCAACGCTCTCCGAATCACATCCTCACAGTTAAACTCTATTTTCATCGTTTGGTCGTCATACAGATAAACCATGCTCACAAAAGCATCCACACATTCTTTTGTCAGCCCGCCGATGTACGTTTTCTCGCTGGCCTGTTTTGTCAGAGCGCGGATTTCTTCATCCAGTTCATCGGCACACTCCTGTTCTTCCTTTTCTGTCCGTATGCTATCCTGCAATGCAGCCAGTTTTTCCGAAAGAGCCTTTTTCTTTTCTATGTACGCATCTCGCAGCAGCACACCGTCCGCATACGATTCATATAGTTTGATTTGCTCTACCCGAATGGCTTCCGCTTGCTTTTCCAAGTCCTCAATGTCCATGCAGCGCACCGTGATAGACTGCTTTTCCTGCATTCCCTGATTTACCACATCCAGCGCATAGAATACTGTTTTTATCGCACGAGCCACTTTTGCATTCACCGAATATTCTCTGTAATAGCCGCCGTAGCATTTAGAGAACTTTCCGGCTGACCGTTTATAGCCGCAATAGAAAACCATTTCCCCATATTGCCTTTCGTGGCGAAGCTGCCGATTACAGTTTCCGCAGCAGATTTTTCCTTTTAACGCAAAATCATCACCCACCTTATATTGAATTGGAGTTACGTTACGGATTGCTTTCTGTGCCTGGTAGTATTCATCTTTTGTCACGATGGCCTCATGAGCGTTTTCTGCGATGATCCACTTATCCTCCGGGAGCGTCCGAACAGAGGTAGTATTCACATCAATTTTCTTTCTTCTCCCCATAACCAACGCACCAGTGTATTCATACCGTCTAAGGATTCTCCACACGATTGCCGCGTTCCATAACATTTCACTGTCCGGGGCAATAATAGGATTGCTGCCCATCAGCAGATTCTTTCGTTTCGCATACAATCCCGGCGTAGGAAGATTTAATTCGTTCATTCCGTAGGCGATCTGCGTTGTATTGCGGCCGGACAATGCTAATTCAAATACTTTTTTCACGCAGGGTGCGGCCTCCGGGTCAATCTCCCACCGCTGCCCACCTTTCTTGTTCCACACATATCCAAAAGGAACATTCGTGCAGGTGGCTTTCCCATTCTTCCAGTTCGTTTCCAGAGCAGCCCGAATCTTTTTCGCAATATCCCGGCTATACATATTATTCACCAGATTGCTGACCGCCACTTCGATTCCCGGCGTTCCGTTGTTCAGTTTCATGCTGTCAAAGGAATTATTCACAGCAATAAACCGAACTCCCATCAATGGAAAAATCTGCTCAATGTAATCGCCAACACCGATATAGTCACGACCAAGGCGGGATAAATCCTTTACCACGATGACTTTTATATCGCCCTGCTTCAAATCCACGATCATTTTCTGAAAAGCCGGACGATTAAAATTTGTTCCAGTATAGCCATCATCTACATATTCTACAATCTCGCCAAATAAATCTTCCTGCTTCCCAATGTAATCGTGGAGCAGCATCCGTTGGTTCTCAATGCTGTTACTTTCATCCTTGCTGCTCTTTTTCAAATCTCCGTCTGCCAATGATAAGCGGAGATAGATTGCAATTTTATCATTCATTCTGAACCTCCGACATGATTGCAAGCACTTCCTGATATGGGTCGCTACACTTAAAATCGACCTCCACAGAATTGTCCATTCCTACATAGATTCTCTTGATAAGTTCATGCACCAGTTCTTCATCAAATTCATTTTGATTCAGAATCCCGCGCATCCGCTCCATCTGCGCATCGCAGATTTTGATTCTTTTTTCCAGTTCCAATGCACGTTGACGCTGCTTTTGCAGTTCATGTTCCAACCGCTGCTTTTCTGCTATGTAGTGTTCCTTTAGCTGACTGTATTCATCTTCGTCCAGAATTTCAGCCTTATAGTCTTCATATAAGCGCAACCGCCGTTCTTCGGCTTCCTGAATCCGAAACAGGATTGAATTTTCTTTCATCTTGATGGAACGGGCAGAATCCAGATTGCTGCTGCGCATCATGTCTTTTACCAGCTTTTCTTCTTCACACATGGTAGACACCAGATGATGAATCTGATCCATCGCCACCATCATCAGCATTTTCTCCGGCACCGCATGATAGGCGCAGGGAGTCGTATTCTTCTTTCTTTTGCAAATGAACACTCCATAGTGCGTTTCCTTCACCGTACCATGCACACGCCGTTCAAACGTCATGTTGCGTCTGCAGCAGCCACAGTAAACCATTCCCGATAGATGGTTATAACACTTCTCTCTGGTTGCTTTGGAACGAGCCATCGCCCTTTCCCGTTTTTCCTTATTCTGCTCCCGCCGTGCCTGCACTTTTTCAAAATCCGATTTCAGAATGATTGCTTCATGAGCGTTTTCAACAATATGCCATTCCTTCTTTTCCACAGGATGGAGGCCAATCCCTTTGTATGATGCAGTTTGCGTTTTCCCAGATACCAGTTCTCCAATATAGGCACTGCTGTTTAAAATACGAAGAACCGTACTGGGATGCCATTTATTATAGGTAGGGTCATCTCCCTCATGTAATTTGCGATTCAGCCGTTCGTTCGGCCTTGCCACTTCTAAAAATTCCAACCTGCGGGCAATTTCGTTTGTACTCACTCCTGCAAGATACCATTGATAGATCAGTTTGACCCACTTCGCATCCTCAGTCGCTTCAAACTTATTTCCCTGTTGGTTCAACTGATAGCCATACGGGGTACACCACGATGTAGGGATTCCCTTTTCGCGGCGCATCTGGTAACTAAGGCTGATTTTCTTTGAAATGTCCTTAGCGTACAAGCTGTTTACCATGTTCTTGATGGGAACCGCAAGACTATCCACATCCGACTGCCGGATGTTGTCAAAATCATCGTTGATGGCGATAAAGCGAACATGGAGCATCGGGAAAATAGTTTCCAGATAGCTTCCCGTTTCGATATAGTCACGACCAAATCGAGATAAGTCCTTCACTACGATGCACTGAATTTTGCCTGTCCGTACATCCTGCATCATACGCTCAAATTCTGGTCGGTCAAAACGTGTTCCCGTAAAACCGTTGTCTGCATAGGTATCGGTCAGCGTCAGTTCCGGGTTTTCCCTGATATAATTATGAATTTGCAAAATCTGTGTGTGCAGGGAATCTTCTGTTTCATGCCCGCCGTTCTCAACCGACAGCCGCGCATACGCTGCCGTGCGCAGAAGTTCTTTTTCGTTTTGCTGTACGGCCTCCTGCACAGCAGCCTGTGGCATCATATTCTTTCTACTCTTTCTTGCCATTACAATCTTCCTCTCCGTTGTTCAGCCATTCTTCCGGGAAGAATCCCTTCCACTCACTTTCTTGTAGGATCACTTCTACCTGTTCAAAATCTACGATCCATACATGGTCAAGCCATTCTTTAAGATGTGTGCGCTCCAATTTTTCAGGAATTGAAATCGCTCGGAACTTCATCAACCAGGGGTTCCCATGGCTAAATGCTTTTTCTATATCATTAACAGCCAGCATTACTTTTTTAAAAGCCGCTTCCTGCTTCTGGATTGCCACCTGATACTGATGTTCATACTCCTCTACCTGTTCTAGCGAAATTGATCCCTGCTCGTAATCCCGATAAACCGCTGTTCGTTCATCGTCCTTGACCATCAAGCGCGCAACGATCTCATTTGCTTTTTTTCTGTACTGCAACAGTCCAGCATCCATGCACTGCTTGACTTTCTCAGGATTCAAGTCCAGCACCCTATCAATATGCGCAGCTTGCATTTTTTCTTTTTCCAAAGCTGAAAGAATTTCTCGAAAGATTTTCTCACTTTCGATGAAAGGGGCTTTTCCAGAGAAGCATCTATACCCCTTGTCAAACGAATAGATTTGCTGGCTTCCATCTTCTGATGTTCTGCACAGCAGACCTTTTCCACTTTCCCTGTCATAGATTTTTTTGAAGAGCAGATTTGGTTTTTTTCGAGCCTTTTTTCTCGAAGGCAACCTCGTAGATTCCAACTTTTTCTGAGCTTTCTGAAATTCCGTCTTTGAAACAATCGCCGGAACCTCCAATTCTCGCTTTGCCTTTGCCAGTGTCAGCGTACACTTTCCGATATAGAGTGGATTTTTCAAAATCGAGCGAATTGTTGAATCCTGCCACTTATTTTTTGTTCTTGATCTTTTTTTCTTTGCCATCTGGACTTGCGGTGTTTGAACGCCCTGTACATCCAATGCTCTTGCGATTTCCGGGATTTTCATATCTTCCAGATACATCTGAAAAATCAGCTTTACAACCTGTGCGCTTTCAGGATTAAGAACAAGGCTTCTGCGATCTTCCGACAGCGCATAACCATATTTAGCCTGTCGATGGGTCAATGTACCTTCTTCAAAGTGATTCTGGCGATTGGTAATAAATTCCGAACGAATCTTATCAATGGTCTTTCCATTGAAATACTCTGCAACTTCTTCGGCAGTTTTGTCTATGCTGCAAAAGTCATCTTCCACAACTGCAAATTGGATACCAAGCGGATAGAACGTCCTCTGCAGTGCTTCAATGGCAAACGGAAGGGTTCTTCCACAGCGGAAGATAGAATCCACAACAACTGCATCAAATTTCCGAGCCATCCCATCCTGTACCAATTTGTCAAAGCCCTCCGTGGCTTCTGCTGTTCTCCTGCGGTCACTGTATTTTTCGGATACGCTGCACCCGCACTTTTTTAGATACCGTGCAATGCGCTCATTCTGTTCCGCAATCGTATTGGATGGATTTTCTTCTCCGATCCTGCTGGAAATCGACCTTGTATAACTGACCCATTTCATTCCTCTGCCACCTCATTTCCATGATGTGCTTGATATTCCATAAATTTTTCTGTGATACTGTGCAGTTCATCCTCGAAGCAAAAATGAATTTCAATCTCTGTTTTGATATGTTCGTACTGCTTAAATTCTTCCAACCAAGTAGGAAGCAGTGTGTCGTGCTTTAATGTCTCCTGCTTCTTTTCGCGGATTTCCTGAATCTTATCCTGTGCCTCTTTTATCTTTTGCGCAAAGCGAGTATTCATTTCTCCGTACTCTTCCCGACTGACAACATCATCGCATAAGTCCTGATACAGACGGATTTTCAAATTACTGTACCGTTCTAATTCAGCTTCCAGTGCTGTCCAGAATCTTTATGCCAATCTGTTCGCCGCTTGCCAACTCTGCATTGGAGAGTACCTTTTCCGCTTCTACAAGAAGTGTCACTTGATGCCGAATCGCAGCCAGAACACTTTCCGTCAGCTTCTCACTATTTATCATGTGCGGTGTGCAGCCGCCGCCATTCTTATAGGTAGAGCAGTGATAGTATTGATACTTCTTCCCGTTTTTCGTCACCGTGCGGCGAATCATATTCTGCCCGCAGTCTGCACAGCGCAGAAAACCTGATAATGGATAAACTGTTGTCTGCGATGGTGCGGTACGAGTGTCCAGTTCCAACAACTGTTGTACTTGCTGGAACTCGCCTTTGCTGATAATGGCATCATGCGCATCTTCCACCCGAATCCAGTTTTCACTTCCAACATCATGGCTCTTTTTTACTTTGTAATTGATTTTCCTGCGTTTACCCTGAATCAATGTTCCCGTATAGGATTCATTTTTCAAAATACGATTGACGGAAACCACTGTCCACTTCTGATTCAGCCCAGCCTGAAAACCGCAGGTATAGTTGAATCCATTGGCTCTCTTATACTCGTTCGGCGGCAGGACACCCAGTTCGTTCAAGTGACTGGCAATGCGCTGTGAACTCATTCCGTTCAATTTCTGCTTGAATATTTCCTGCACAATGCCCGCAGGGTATTCATCTATAATCAGATGATTCTTGTCTTTCGGGTCTTTCTGATACCCGTATCCTGCAAAGCTGCCAATGAACTGACCTTCTTTCCGTTTCACATCCAAGTGACTTCTGACACGCATCGAAATGTCACGGCAATAGGTATCGTTGATAAGATTGTTGAACGGAATCAGGATGCGTCCCTTATCATCGTTTTCTTCCGCACTGTCATAATGATCGTTGATGGCGATGAACCGGACTCCCATAAATGGAAAGATTCTTTCCAGATAACGTCCTGTTTCAATGTAGTTTCTGCCGAATCGTGATAAGTCCTTGACGATAATACAGTTGATTTTCCGATTCTCAATGTCCTGTATCATCCGTTTGAAATCCGGGCGTTCAAAATTCGTACCACTGTATCCATCGTCTACATACTCATCGACCTTATGCAGTTCCGGGTGCTTTCCCAGATAATCATTCAGTAAAGCTCTTTGATTTTTGATGCTGTTGCTTTCCTGCTGATCGCCGTCCGAACGTGACAATCGAAGATACACAGCACAGCGATATTGTCCATTTTCCTGAAAAAACATAAAAAGCCGATAACCTCCTTAATCTATTTGTCGTTCTGACAATAAACCAAGAAAATTATCGGCTTTAGTTAGCATATTCTGTTTTGACCCAAAGCCATTATCTCATATTTCGCGGTCCATGTCAACGCTTTAATGTGCTAAAGTGTAAATTTTCTTCTGCTTTCTTCTTTTTTATCTCCGATGCGTCCGTGCGCATTTTTTCAGTGTGTCCTCTAATCGGTTCTCTCCCGCAAAGCTGATCTTCACTACCATGCCCTTGTCGAGATAGCAATAAGGGTTCTTGATCTGCGAAATGAAATCGACCATCCGCTCCCGCTGCGACAAGTCTTTTCTAATTTCCACTTCGTTGATGTCTACCAGTTCCTTGCGGTTCACATTACGGAGATCGGTCTGCGCCATCTGGCGCAGGCTTTCCATGGTGTGATAGGTTCGTGCAGTTGTTTCGGTCATTCACTCATTCCTTTCTGTTTTTGGGGTGGTGTGTCAGCCTCTTTCACTTATAGAATTGGAGAAAGGCCATTTCGCAAGGTATTTCAAAAATTTTTTGTCTTTTTTCAAAAACACCTTGCGAAACACGCTCTGCCCGATTCTAAAGATAGAAGAACCCGAAAAATGCGTAAGGCAACGGCTTCACCGTAAGTAGGGCAAGATTCTCCTGGAGTAACTCAAAATTCACTTTCGTGATTTTTCGTTACCGGCAATCTTGATGGGGATTCCGCTTCCCCATTCCCTCGGTACGCACAAAATCTCTGATTTTGGCTATTTGGCTTCCACTAAAGTGGTCGCAGCCGACCGCCTACGGCTTGTCGGGATTTGCTTCGCAAATAAATTTGAAGGGAGTTTCTATCTATGGGCAGAAGAAAAAAGTGCGAGCAGATAAAAAGAACAAATAACGTAATGGTACGTTTTACGGATGCCGAGTACGCTTCTATTTCCATTTCTGCTGAACAGGCAGGCTATCCGGTTGCCGTTTATGTCAGGAAGAGTGCGCTGGACGAACGCATCGAAGTCCACTACAACATCACTGCAGAACTTCCCGAACTTCAAAAACTGATTGCTGAGTATTCTGCCATCGGCAACAACCTAAATCAGATTGCCCAATACTTCCACTCTGGCGGTTTCTATTCCAAGTCAATGCAGGACGAGATCAACCGCCATCTCACTGCATTATGGCAGCTTCGGCAGGAAGCAATCAAATTAGGGGGAACCTATCATGGCCGTGTTAAAACACATCGCAATAAAAAACGCTGATTACAGTGCGGCAGTCTGCTATTTGAAATATCAGCATGATGAACGACACTTAAAACCGCTCCTTGATGAAAACGGGAGCATGATGCTCCGCAGCGAATTTCACATGAATGGAGTAAACTGCAATCCCGACACCTTTGATCTTGAGTGCGAAATGCTCAATGTCCAGTATCGAAAAAACTACCGATACGACGAAGTCAAGTCCCATCACTATATCATCAGTTTTGATCCGCGCGATAAAGACGAACACCATCTTACTGGCGAGAAAGCACAAACCCTGGGACTTGAATTTGTGAAGAATCATCTTCCCGGCCATCAAGCATTGGTCTGTACTCACACGGATGGACATAATGGCAGTGGCAACATCCATGTTCATATCATAATCAACAGCTTACGGAAACTGGACATAGAGCCACAGTCATACACCACACGCAGCATTGACTGCAAAGCAGGATACAAACATCACCTGACAAAAGATTATCTAAAATACTTACAGCAAGAACTTATGAATCTATGCCAGCGTGAAAATCTGTATCAGGTCGATCTTCTCTCTCCGGCTCAACATAAAATCACTGAAGCTGAATACTGGTTGCAAAAGCGAGGGCAGAAAGAGCTGGAAGATATAAACGAACAGATCATTGCTGATGGCATGAATCCAATGGAAACAACATTTCAGACTCGTAAGCAGTTTGTTCGGAATGCCGTTTCAGAGATTTCTTCCTCCGCAATTTCGTTTGAAGATTTTCAAAGCCAGTTATTTGAAAAGTATAAGATTCATGTGAAAGAAAATCGGGGAAGATATAGCTATCTGCATCCAGAGCGAGAGAAGTACATTTCTGGTCGCTCTTTAGGCACAAATTTTGATAAAGATTATTTGCTCAATCTTTTTGAAGCCAATGCACTTGCTGCTGAGCAAGAAGAAAAGCAACGACAGACCATGCCCGATTACCATGCAGACCCGATTGCCATTCTCTTCATTCGCTCTGATCTGCGTCTTGTTGTGGACTTGCAGAACTGTATTAAGGCTCAACAGAGCAGAGCTTATGCTCAAAAAGTCAAAATTTCCAATCTTCAGCAGATGGCAAAGACCGTAGCTTACATTCAGGAAAACGGATTCGATACCAGAGAAAATTTACAGATAACCTACGATAGCATCACATTACAGATGCACGATGCACGGCAAAAGACAAAGGACACCGAAACACAAATCAAATCTGTGAATGAGCAAATCCACTATCTGGGTCAGTATCTTTCCACAAAATCCACCTACAATGAATTTTTGAAAGCTCGCTTCAAAGGAAAATTTCGCAAGGATCACGCTGATGAAATTGAGAAGCACGAAAAAGCCGCCCAGATTCTGAAAGCACAAAATCCAGACGGCTCACTTCCGAAGATGAAAGATTTGAAGCTTGAAAAAGAACGATTACTTGCCTTGAAAGCGGCTCAATACGACACCTACACCTATTATAAAGATTATCAAAAAGAATTGCGAACAGCCTGTGCCAATGTTGACAGCATCTTGGGGCAGCACCACATTCGAGATCACATTCAACGCACAGAACAGACCCTTTAAGCAAAAAAGAGCCACCATACGCTACCCTTTTGTTGGGTAAGCCTATGGTGGCTCTTGCACTATTTTCAGTCTTTAAGCGTCCCTGTATTTCAAGAAACCATTTTGTAATTCCACAAAGCGATCCTGAAATATTTCTTCCAACGCCTGTTTGCAGGGAACCCTCTGCATCCGGGCAACAACAGATCACTTCCTGTTCCGTTCCATATCAGCCGACTGCTCTTGGCTACTCTTTTGCTTTTCCCGTGCCATCTGCCTGATTCGCAATTTATCAAGAACGG
>OLZV01000877.1_pt1 | contig 11786 bp, 9 predicted proteins | sample 1644531 | NCBI WGS metagenome assembly OLZV01 (sample SAMEA103958115, study PRJEB25191) | human gut metagenome | biome: human-associated habitat [ENVO:00009003]; feature: intestine environment [ENVO:2100002]; material: feces | place: Germany | collected 2013/2015
ATCGTCGAATGGCGAGACTTTAAAACCTTCAGATTCGCATGTCTGGCTGGTTATAGGTGCCGAAAAATGGTAAAGCCTATCGTCTGGGAGACGATAGGCGTAGAATGTGATATTGTTTTTTATAGCTTTATTTATGGCTTTCCGCAATGTCTCCATCAGAAGTCTTTCAGTCTTGCCATTAGCTCGAAAGGTAGAGCGTCAGTAATCTCAACATCATAGAAATTTCCGACTGTCAACCGGTCATCCTTGTCAATCAGCACTTCAGGATCAACCTCTGGAGAGTCAAACTCTGTACGACCGACAAAATAGTCGGGCTCTTCACGGTCAATGACAACAGTCATAGTCTTACCGATTTTAGATTGGTTGGATTCCAAGGCTACATCTTCCTGGATTGTCATAATTTCCTCAAGGCGACTTTCCTTAACTTCTTGCGGAATGCTGTCTGAGAAATTTTTGGCAGCATATGTGTCGTCTTCTTCGCAATAGGCGAAAGCTCCCATACGCTCGAATTTCGCCTCTCTGACAAACTCTTTAAGCTCATTAAACGCGTCTTCTGTTTCTCCAGGGAAGCCCACCATCAGAGTGGTGCGAATGTGTATCCCAGGCACTTTTTCGCGAATGGTGCGTATTAGCGCGAGAGTTTCCTCTTTTGTGATGTGGCGGCGCATATTCTTCAATACATCGTTGTTGATGTGCTGAAGGGCGATGTCAAGGTAGTTGCACACATTGGAATGTCTTGCCATTACGTCCAAAATCTCATACGGGAATTCGGAAGGGTAGGCATAGTGCAGCCTAATCCATTTGACTCCGTCAATTTCCGCCATCCTGTCGATAAGTTCCGGAAGGGCAAGCCGCTTGTATATGTCAAGACCGTAGGACGACAAGTCCTGGGCAATGACGTTGAATTCTTTTACTCCTTTTCCCACCAACCTTCTTACCTCTTCAAGGATTTCTTCAATAGGACGCGACTTGTATCTGCCAGTAATCAGTGGAATTGCACAGAATGCACAAAAACGATTGCAGCCCTCGGCAATTTTGAGATATGTGTAATGAGAGGGGGTGGTTATGACTCTATCGTAAGGCATTGTCGCAGGATTGCGCTTGATTATGTCGGATACAATGTTTACCCAATCAAACTTGCCATAGATTCTGTCTATTTCAGGAATCTCGGCCAATAAGTCGTCGCGATATCTTTCAGACAAGCATCCCATAACATAGAGCTCCTTTATGCGACCTTCGTTCTTGGCCTCGGCATAGGTCAATATCGTGTTTATTGATTCTTCCTTGGCATCGCCTATAAATCCGCATGTGTTTATGATAACTATGTCGCCATCTACGTTGTCTGAATTGTGGAATGCTTGAAAACCAGAAAGCTCCAATTGCTTAAGAAGGCGTTCTGAATCTACGAGATTTTTTGAGCATCCAAGCGAAATGACATCTATACGTTTTTTATCCATTTCAAACCGTTCTGATTAAGAAAACAAAGAATCAACAAATTCTTTTTTGCGGAAAATCTGCAAATCCTCGAGTCCCTCACCAAGACCGATATATTTGACTGGAATCTTAAACTGGTCGCTTATGCCAATCACTACGCCACCTTTGGCGGTGCCATCAAGTTTGGTTATAGCCAATTCGTTTACCTCTGTCGCAGCAACAAATTGTTTTGCTTGTTCAAATGCATTTTGCCCAGTAGAGCCGTCAAGCACCAGAAGCACTTCGTGAGGTGCGTCGGGAACAACTTTCTGCATAACATTTTTAATTTTCGAGAGCTCTTTCATCAATCCCACTTTGTTGTGCAAGCGTCCGGCTGTGTCGATTATCACAACATCTGCACCGGAGGCTTTGGCCGAACTTACGGTGTCAAACGCGACCGACGCAGGGTCAGAGCCCATTTGCTGCTTGACAACAGGCACATCTACTGCCGCACGGAATGTGTCGGCGGCTCCCAAAACGACTTTGTTGCCCGCCTTCTTGAACTGGTATGCAAGTTTTCCGATAGTAGTCGTTTTTCCAACCCCGTTTACGCCCACAACCATTATTACATATGGCTTTTTGTCGGACGGAACGGAAAAGTCGGGAGTGTCGGCATTGTTGTTTTCCGCAAGCATTTCTGTTATTTCATCACGAAGCAGCGTATTCAGCTCCGATGTCGATACGTATTTATCGCGTGCAGCGCGTTTCTGCAGCCGGTCTATAATCTTGAGAGTCGTTTCCACACCAACATCAGATGTTATAAACACCTCTTCCAGATTGTCCAGAAAATCATCATCGATTTTGGACCTGCCGGCAACCGCCCGCTTAAGCTTGTCAAACAAACCTTGCTTGGTCTTTTCCAAGCCTTTGTCCAACGTTTCTTTCTTTTCCTTGCTGAAGAAATTAAAAAATCCCATATATATTACGTTTTTTATTCAGATTATATTAGCGGCTGCCCTGTATGTTTGTTGCGGTCTGCTTTATTTGCTTACGTGCCAATTGCAGTTTGCGAGCAAATTTAAGTCTCATATTAGCGGCGTCATGGGCTGCCGTTATTGCGGTTGCATAATTGACAACATTCTTAATAGCGCTCTTTTCCTTCTGTGAAAGCACTTGTTTGTAACTCTTTGAACCGTTGACAAATTTAATAGTTATTGGAAGTGCGGTATTCTGAGCGATGAAAGAAAGAAAATCCCCACATTCCTGAGCGTTGAACGTGACAAGCTCAACATTCTGTCCATTGTCGTTATAACGGTAGTTTCTTGAGTTTGAGGGCGGTACGTTGCCAGTAGCGACGTTGGTGGTGTCGGCTATGGCGCAAATCCGCGTATGTCTGATGCGATGTCCTCTCAATGAAGACAGGAGGGAAATGTCTCCGTGTTCTGCAACCCTGGCAACGATTCCTGTTACAGAAGGGATTCCATCGTCGGGCATAGTTTTGTCAACAAAATATCCTTCTACCATATCTGCACTCTTTACAAACTTAAGATTGTGCTTTATAGAGTCTGCCGCAGCCATACTTTGCTCAAGGACTTTCTCGTTTGCAATGCTGTCTGCCAAAGTCCTCTTTTCTGTAATCATAGTTTGTATATGCATTGCTTTACGTTGCACATCGATCAAACCAGGATATGTTTTCATCAAAGAATCAATCATCAACATCGCATTGTCGTAGTCCTTTCCGGCATACATACTTTTTATTTCCGACATTATTTGTTCTGCTTTCTCCGAATCCTCTGCCTGCTTGCTGTTGCCACAGGAAAACGAACAAAACAGGCATGCTGAAAGTAGCGTATATTGAAATATATGTTTAATTGTTGCGTCTAACATCTTTTACTCCTTTTATTGCTGTTATTTTCTTTATCAGATTATTGAGTGAAACAGTGTCGTTGACTCCGACGACAAGACGCCCTTGAAACAATCCGTCATTCGAGTCGATGGCAATGCTACGCAAAGATACACTTTTTTCTTTAGTTATTAAAGACGTTATGTTGTTAACAATGCCAATGTCATCATTGCCAATGATGCTTAACGGCACTGCAAATTGGTTGCCGCCGACAATTTCACTCCATGCTGCCTTGATGGTGCGGTATGGATAGCGGTTCATCAGATGGCGTGCATTGGGGCAGCCGCGCTTATGGATTTTTATGGCGCCGTCGCTTGCTATAAATCCCATAATATCGTCACCTTGAATAGGCATACAGCATTTTGAAAGCTTGAAATTTATTCCCTTTATGCCTTCTCCAATAATCACCACGTCGCTGGATTCGGAGCTTGACAGTGCAGGCGGTTGCATAACAAATTCTTGCGCGGAGCGACTGGATGCAATCTGTTGGGTCTCGTCTTCTTTTTCTTTTAAAGCGACATAACTGTCCACAATTTGCCCGATGTCAAGTTTTTCACTTGATATCTCGTTATAGAAGTCTGTGGCGGTTTTGTATCCAAGCCGTTTTATTACTTTTGTCAGAATGGCTTCTTCTATTTCGATTTTCCGATTCTTGAAACGTCGTTGGAGCAATTCCTTGGCAAACTCCGCTGAACGGTTGCTTATTTCGTTAAGCGATTGGCGGATTTTATTTTTTGCCTTGGAGGTCGTCACTATGGAAAGCCATTGCTGCTTTGGCTGCTGTGTGGATGATGTCAGGACTTCGACGGTGTCGCCGTTTTTCAACTCATAATTAATCTTATGTGTTTTGCCGTTGACTTTCCCGCCAATGCAGGTGCAGCCAATCTTTGAATGTATGGCGAATGCAAAGTCAAGAATTGTGGCTCCAAGAGGCAGTCTGAACAAGTCGCCCTTAGGAGTAAATATAAATACTTCCTTATCGTAGACGTCCATATTCATCTTTTTCATTATTTCGGGAGTGTCTTTTCCCGATGTTTCAAGAAGATCGCGAACGTTTGCCATCCAATCATCGAGACTTTTCTCGCTCTTCACACCTTTATACTTGAAATGGGCAGCCAAACCCTTCTCTGCAATTTCATCCATACGCTGCGTGCGTATTTGAACCTCCACCCAGCGTTGGCCTGGGCCGGTTACCGTAGTATGCAGCGATTCGTATCCGTTCGATTTTGGAATGGATATCCAATCCTTCAATCTCGAAGGGTTTGGCTTGAACATGTCTGTCACAATGGCAAAGGCTTTCCAACAGTCGCTTCTCTCGTTTTTAAGAGGGGTGTCGATAATGATTCGTATGGCAAACAGATCATAGATGTCTTTGAGTTCCGCATTCTGTTTCCTCATCTTGTTCCAAATGGAATAGATGGACTTGGTGCGCCCTTTTATCTCAAATTTGAAGCCGTCATCCTCAAGCTTCTTTTTAATCGGAGCGATAAATTCGGCAATATATTTGTCTCGTTCCTGCTTTGACTCATTGAGCTTATGGGCGATTTGTGTATATAAATCTCTGTTTGTGTATTTCAGAGACATGTCTTCTAATTCCGACTTGATTTTATAAAGGCCCAAGCGGTGTGCCAATGGGGCATAAAGATAGAGAGACTCCGATGCGATGTCAAACACGAACTTCTGATTGGGATGGTGGTTGATTGCTTTCATCAACGCAAGACGGTCGACAATCATTATTATAATCACACGGATATTTTCAGCAAATGCCATCATAAGTTTGCTGAAATTCTCATCGCGTTGTGTTGTCTGTTTCTTGTAAAGATCAGCAACGTTCTTCAGTCCATGTATAATCGAGCGGACGTCATCTCCGAATTCCGCCTTTACATCCTCAAGGGAAAAGTAGTCGTCGGAACATATTTGATAAAGCAATGTGGCTATAATCATATTCCTGTCGGCTCCCACATATCGGGATAGGAGTAGTGCTGTGTTCAAGTGTCTGACCGACGGATTTATCCCATATTTGTCACGGTGGGCTTTGCCTGCCGCAATCCCGCCCTTTATAATGTCTTCAATTCTTCGGATCTCTGGATACGATAAATCATCGGCAAGCGCGATTCTTAACTCTCGAAAGGCACTGATTACAAATTTCCGCTCTTTGTCTGTATAATATGTTTCCATCATCTTTATTTCCATAAAGTTTTCCAAACTTACGAATTTTTTGTCAATTTATAGCCTTTGTTACGGTAAAAATTAGTAAGTTTGAGTGCCTAATATAACAATTTATTCAAAACTATGTTTACAGAACACGATTTACAACAAATTAAGGACCATAGCTTGAGCGTAGAACAAATTGAAAGGCAGTTAGATGCGTTCAAAAAAGGGTTCCCTTTCCTTAAATTGTCGGCAGCAGCGACGGTGGGCAATGGAATTTTGCGCTTAGGCGCGGCCGAGGAGGAAAAATTCATTAACGAATGGGAGAGTTACTTGGCTGCGGGCGGACATATCTTGAAATTTGTGCCGGCATCGGGTGCGGCAAGTAGAATGTTTAAGAATCTTTTCTCCTTCGTTGATGGTGACATAGATGTCCCAACCGACAGTTTTATGAAGAATTTCTTCGATGAGATTCATAAATTTGCTTTCTATGACAGGCTGAATGCAAAACTGGAGGAAACCGAGGGCGCGACAATCGATCAATTGATGAAAGACGGAAAATACAAAACCATCGTTTCTTGTCTTTTGATGCCGAAAGGTTTGAACTACGGAAGCCTTCCAAAAGCGATGCTCGATTTTCACAAGGTCGGCTCGGAAGTGCATACTGCCATGGAAGAGCATCTTGAGGAAGGCGCTCAATATGCTAAAAATTCCTCGAACGAGGTGAATCTGCATTTTACTGTATCGGAGGAGCACAAGTCACTTTTCAACGATAAACTGAAAGAAGCTATGCCTGTGATGGCATCAAAATTCGGATGTGAGTACAACGTGACTTTGTCAACACAAAAACCTTCCACCGACACGATTGCCGTCAACAAAGACAATACACTTTTCCGAGAGAACGGAGAATTATTGTTCCGTCCAGGAGGGCATGGTGCATTGATAGAAAATCTTAACGATGTAGACACAGATGTCGTATTTATTAAGAATATTGACAATGTGGTGCCAAGCACTTCGAGGAAAGCGACAATTAGATATAAGAAAATTATTGGAGGTGTTCTTGTTGAAGTGCAGAAAAAAATTGCTGAATATCTTGAACTCCTTGACAGCGGAAAATACACAATGGAGCAAGTGCTTGAGATTGTAAGATTCCTACAGCGCAGATTGTGTGTCAGATATGAAAACGTAAAACACCTTGAAGACTCTGAACTGGTCGTGTATTTGAAGCACAAATTAAACAGACCTATCCGCGTTTGCGGTGTGGTTAAAAACGAAGGAGAGCCAGGCGGCGGCCCTTATATCGCATTCAGCCAAGATGGCACAACGGCTCCGCAGATTCTCGAAAGCTCACAGATAGACACTAATAATTCAGAATCTATGGAACTGATGAGAGGCGCTACGCATTTCAACCCGGTAGATCTTGTTTGCTTTATAAGAGACTATAAAGGGAATAAGTTTGACTTGACAAAATTCGTGGACCACAATACTGGGTTCATCTCCGAAAAGTCAAAATCCGGACACGAGATAAAGGCGTTGGAGCTGCCTGGATTGTGGAACGGAGCGATGAGTGACTGGAACACCGTTTTTGTAGAGGTCCCGGTAGAAACATTTAATCCGGTGAAAACTGTAAACGATTTGCTTCGTCCTGCACACCAAGCATAAACTTTGCTTAATGTGGTGAATTTCACTGGTATAAAAAAATCTCAGTAAAAGTATGTTGTAAAGCATATAAAATAAATGGCATAAAATTTGGCGAGACTACAAATAATGCCTAAATTTATGACATCGAATTAAACAACTGAATTTTTAACATTAAAAATTATAGTATCATGACGAAGACTATTTCTTTTAACGAGTTGAGAAAAATCAAAGATTGCTTGCCAGACGGTTCTATGCACAAAATTGCAGACCGTCTGAACATCAACGTGCAAACAGTGAGAAACTATTTTGGTGGCACTAATTATTCCTTCGGAAAGAACTGTGGGCTTCACATTGAGCCAGGTCCTGATGGGGGAATCGTTGTTTTGGACGACACCACAATATATGATATGGCATTGGATATTTTGCGTGAGCAAGAATAGTACAAACAGGGAATAAATTCCAAGACAAAAAATATGGTTGCTTTCTAATTCAGAAGGCAACCTATTTTTTCCTTAAGAAAAGGACAGAACTAAAAGGCAACGAGGAAATCGCTCATGATTTCCTCGTTGCCTTTTTTCTTATTAACGCGAGTTAGGGATAAGACTGACCAGGCAACTATAATTGATTGCCTGACCAGTTCGTTTTCTTATGAATTACGTATCTCTATTTAAGATTTATAAAGATCTAACGTTATCTTCATTGATGGAAATGTTCCCTATTATGTAAATAACTAAGATTCTGACCATTCATATAAGCTTCTTTTTCAAAGGAGATATGTTTTAATCATTTCTATTTATTGCACCAATATTTTCACAACGTCTGTTCCGGATTTCACTAAATATACTCCTGCCGGCAGTGAGACATTGACAACGCCTGATCCTGAATGCACCAAAGTGCCGGATATTGAATAAATGCGAATAACCGAAGCCGCTGTGGCATAAAGATTACTGTGATTGCACTCAACGTGAAGCTCTGCCGGCGCTTTGCCAACCGTCACTCCTGATGTCTGTCCAGGCTCCATCTCTACAAATGTCAATTCACTGAACGTACTCCATTTGCTCCGATAGTCTTCCGACGTGCCATATGGTACAAATACCTTTGCCTTATAGCCATTAGAAGAGAAGGCATATTTACTAATTTGGGGAGGAGTTACCGCATCGATATGTATTTCAGCATTGTTCGCAATGTCGCGGAATGCGTCATCCCAAATCTCTTCCACACCATTGCCCAAATTGATGCTTTTTAAATTTACACAATGATTAAACGTTTCTTTATAGATATTTTTGACAGCGTCAGGGATTGCAACCTGCTCAAACTTGGCATACTTAAATGCACCTGCACCAATCTCCGTTACGTTGCTGGGAATTGTCAAGGATTTACACCCCAATCCATATCCATTCTTGAGACTACCGGAAAACGCTGAAGGCCAGATTGTTTTAACAGATTCAGGTATAGTTAGACTTTTTATGTAGTTGGGACAATCGCTGACATCTCCAAAAATGCTGGGATATAGATTCGCATCGTTAAAGTCGATGTTTTTGTCATTGTATTTCTCGTCATACAATTGACCAATTGCAGTGACTTTAAATTCATATCCATAAGTGTCCTTTACTACCGATGGGATTACAATCTCAGTATCGTTATTGTCTATGTTCAATTGCATCAAACGCGCTTCATTATCATTAATTTGCTTAAAGTAAAGCGTATATCCAGTGTGATTTTCCTTGAAGTTGTAGTTTTCAACAACTCCTGCCAATAAAGTAGGGCTCGACATGGTCAAAGCCAGTACCATTAATGATAATCGATTCATTATTCCTATATTGTCATTATTGTTTAAGAAATTATTGCAAATTTAGCATAAAAAACTCGGCATTCTTCAATTGCGGCAATATTTTTTATCCCAAATCGCAATATTGTCCTAAACGATTTTTAGGTACGATGAATATGAAGTTGTTATAGATAACAACCCTTTCAAAGCTTTTGTCCCTATTTATTCCTCTTCTGCCAGCTCTGGCGGAGGTGTAAATGGCTCGTTCAACACTTGTTGAGTTCAATATTCGTGAATATGTTCAATCTAAGTGATACGACAAGATTGGCAAGCCACCATTTGTACTTTACAACGTGCTTTAGCCAGCAGGGTAGTAGCATCGTTGACAAAGCAGTCCATATCTGCGTCTCAACAGCATTGCGCGATGTTCCAATGAAACTCTTTATTTTCAACAACTGCTTGATGTTTCTGAAGAATATCTCAATCATCCATCTTGCCTTGTAGAGTTACGCGATTGTGGGAGCAGACAACTTGAAGTTGTTAGTGAGCAACTGTACCACATAGCCATGTTCGTCATTCCAGATAGCTATGCGTCTGAGCGGTTTGGTGTATTTTTTCTTTGTCTGTTCACCTGTCGGCTCAATAATCTCGTCGATGAGCACATTTTGCGCCCTCGTTTCGGGCAATAAACGTTCTTCTATTTGTGAGTGCAGGTTGTCCCTGTGTCTGACAACAAAAAACACATTCCTGTTGTCTCAATCGTCAAGAAGGGAAAAATCGCAATAGCCACGATCTGCAATGACTACAGAATGAGGTGAAACGGGGATATCCAAAGCACCCCTATTGCCACCGCATTTGCCATCGGTAATGTTTACGAATACAGGAAGAAGACTGTCCCTTTCTTTGTTGTGTAATGTGCCATTCGTAGAGCGACATATCAGCGTGATGGTAGATGAACCCAGCCATTTGGTTGGCATCTTGAAACGGAATTTGGTGCGTTGCCATATCGCCTGCTGTCCAAAATGAGTAAGCAGTGTATAGTCGTCGGAACACGGTACTGTTCCTTTTTGCATTCTGATAAGCTACTGTTGCCATTGGCTGAATTCAGCCCATTGGAGATATCACACACAGAGTCGCATCCAGAGAACTGGCAGAACATTTTAGTGGGAGCGCGACAGATTTAGAGGTGGTCCAGTATGCGCAAAGAAAATGAAAGATTTTGAGATTCCAAAATTTAGGATGAAGAATATCAAACTAAACAACCATTCAGTTAATGCAAATTAGGTTGTCGGATTCTGAGTAATTATTAAAGGACCTGCAGAATTTTAAAATCTGAAAGCCTCTAACATTTGACTGAGAAAGGTTAAGTGCTTGGAAATTAAAAGTTTTTGAAATGTGGTAGGGGAGAATCTGTGGAGCCAAAACTGAGAGGGAATAGGATAGGGGATAATTTGAGGCGATTTGATGTGTTGTTGCATCCTGATGATTTCATTTCTTAAATTAAAATTTGAAAAAACATAGCAGCGATATTCAAAAGCCAATTGGGAGCAGATGGATAATGTGCGTGATTTGGGAAGATGAAATGGATATACAATAGAGTGGAAACAAATTTTAGCTATTATCATAATATGTTATAAATCAGAATATGTATAGAGTAAAACCAAAAGTAAATATTTAGCATACGGAAAGATTGTCATCAGATAATTGTTGCCAAGAATAGCAATGCGTAATAATTTGGTTTGCAATAAATAAATAATATAAATATGAAGTGTTTGTTTATGTCGCGCTGATTATGCTGTTGCGTCGATTTGTATATTGGAACAGCCAGATTCGTGATTCTAAATTTAAGAAACCAAATCCTAAATTTGGATTTTAAAACAGTTTTTTCTACCTTTGTATTTAGAAAATTGAACAATAATGAACGAATCAGACAACATAATCGACCGGATAAATTCATTTATAGAAGAAAGCAATTTGACTCGATCTCAATTTGCGGATGCCTGTGGCATACCACGTCCTACAATTTCACAAATGTTGAGTGGAAAAAACAAAAAAATTGGTGACGATGTGATTTCTGTTATTCATAAAACATATCCGGAAATTCCAATGATGTGGCTTTTGTTTGGCGAAGGCGAAAAACCTAAGTTTTGCGCGTCTGATCAAGCGTGTGAGAATCTATTATTCCCGCATGACAGTCCAAATCCTGTTGAAAATGAGATTCTCAAGGGTGTAGAGTCAAGGTCAATTGCTCAGAATATGCCTATTGTCAACCAGTTGCCGCAAGAAAAGAAGATTTCAAAGATTGTCGTGTTTTTTACAGATAACAGTTTTGAGGAGTATTATCTGAAAAAATAGCTTAAAACGTCTCTGTTTTTATCCTTCACGCATGGCTGTGTTTTGAAGGCGGAATCTCTTAGATTGGTATTTGCTTTAACGCTTTCATTTGTAAATCTTGCCATGTGTGATATGGCTCGGATGAGGTTCAATGCCCTCTCGGCTTATTTGGCATAAGCCGAGAGGCAGCTTATGCCGCAGAGTTTGTATTCAAGTTTTTTACGAGGCAGATATAGCCGCTCCAGTTTGATGTGTTATAAAACCATTGGTGTTTAGAAGTCTCAATGGCTACATGCTGGCATGTTGAATATGTCTCATTTGTTCTAAAAAAGGTGTATTTTTTCAGCTTTTTGTTTTTCCTATAATTTGTATTATGATAAATAGTGTGCGGGTTATATAATGTTTTTGGAAGAACTTGTCATTGTCGGTAATCATAGGCAAGTTCAGCCTCAGCTCTCCATTCATTAGCACGTTTTAGCTGTTCTTCGTCATACTTCAAATCATCTCCGGTGTCTGTTAAGCTATAAAATCCCTTGTTCGGGCGTAATATCAAGGCCGGCGGCTTCGACAAGTTGC
>OLZV01000881.1_pt1 | contig 11773 bp, 9 predicted proteins | sample 1644531 | NCBI WGS metagenome assembly OLZV01 (sample SAMEA103958115, study PRJEB25191) | human gut metagenome | biome: human-associated habitat [ENVO:00009003]; feature: intestine environment [ENVO:2100002]; material: feces | place: Germany | collected 2013/2015
CGTTGCCTGCCATAAGCCTCTCTGCTCGGCATTCGCTTGAAAAAATAGGGAGGAGTGAGTTTCACTCCTCCCTCACTTTTTGATTGAGAGTTTTCTGCTGGTTGTCAGCCTCGGTACCCAGTTAAGATACCCATAACGACGTGGAAATCATTAAGTCCCCCACGTGGACTACAGCTGTAATGCTTTACATCGCTATCTCAACCTTTTTGCCGCAAAAAGCTATTCCATTACATTTCCATCCAAAGTATTTTTAAGCCAGAACAAGATTTCTGAATTGTAGACTCTTCTGATTTCTTTGTTTGGAAGCGCTAATTCCATAAATGTGCCTATTTCAGTTTCTATTGCTTCCTTTACCGGCTTCAAATATCCCGCCATAAGCAAAAAGCTAAATATGCTGTCTGCGCCATCCGTTATTCTTGGGTAAATGACATCCATATTCAATGAAGTCTGCACATGTTTTCCCTGCATCAGTAAGATCAGGTCATCCGCAATTTCCGGTGTCAATGTTCTCATGATCTCACGAATGATCTCATTATCACTGGTGTTCGTCCAAAAAGGTCTCGGTTTACACTCATTATTAAAATAATTTGCTACTGACCACGGATTATATATTTCACGATTTCCAAACAAATATCCGTCATACCACTCCCGCAATTCATTCAATTTATCCTCGCGTCCATAGTAAGCAGCCATAGCTGTTACTTCGTCTGATGTAAACCCAAAATACTCACTGTATTTTTCATCCAAAACAAAATTTACAACCAGATTATTCAATCCACTGAACAGATTCTCTTTTGAAACACGCAGTATGCCTGTAAGAACTCCAAATGCCAGTGCCGGATTATCCTTCAATCCGCCCGACATAAAATTTCTCATAAAAGTGATCACTTCATTATAAAACCCTTTTGAGTGTCCCTGCTGGATAGGTGTATCATATTCATCAATCAAAACCACAATCTTTTTGTTGTGATATTTTTCCAGCATCCGGCTTAAATTAAGCAACGCCCTTGTGTATTCAACATTGCTCAAAGTTCCTTTCTGCATCCTGTCGAGATAATCCTTCTCAACTACATCTAATCCATCCCATGAGAGAATGTCAGCATGGCGCATATATTCATCCCGTATCACAAGTCTTATAGCTTCCAGAGAATCTTTCCAGTTATCGAATTTTACATCTTTGAACGTGATATATATAACCGGATATGCTCCCTGCTGTTTTCGATAAAACTCACCGCAATCCCATATCTTTTTATCCCGAAAATATACAGAATTTTCCTCATCCGTTTTTTCAAAAAAGACCTTCAGCATATCAACTGCCAATGTTTTTCCAAATCTTCTTGGTCTGGTAAACAATGTGACAGCTGCATGACCATCTATTAAATCCCTGATCAAAAGAGTTTTATCTACATAATAGCTGTTTTTTACCGTATCAATGTATGATGTGCTTCCAACGGCACAGGGAAGTGAAACATTCTTTTTTCCAGTCATATTGTACCTCCGATCATCCGTAATCTGATATTTTCATTATACGCAAAAAGCTGTAAAACTCAATGCGAATTTTACAGCTTATAAATAAATGTGTGCTGATTACAGAGATAAAAGTGTGCAGGATTTTTGAATTACATTATGTAAAGATATGCGAAGCAACCGTTCTTCCATTACTCCGCATATCTGAAAAAAACTAGTTGATATAGTTAGCTGCTGCTCCCATATAAGCGATTGCTTCATCAGCTGTCAGATACTGACCTTCCATAACAAGGGAAAAATCTGAATTTGCAATTGCAACGGAACCGTCGTCTGCTTCTACGAATACTGCTGAGAAATCATCACCTGTATAAACATCTGTTGTACTGATCTCAGTCCAGTCAATGTTATCTTCATCTGTAACATTTGTTACATTGGAATCATCATATGCTCCACAAAGGGCATCTCCCTGTCCATCCTGTGGAACGATCATTAATGAAACATAGCTATATCCATCCGGATCTCTAAAGAGTGTGATCACATACTCTGTACTATCATCATCCACTGCATATAATGCTGCATCAACAAGATCTGCTGTTACATCAAGAAGTGAAAATCCTTCTTCCTCTGTTGTTGCTGCTGCTTCTGCTGCATCTTCCACATCCACTGCATCCTCTTCTGTGTCTGCTGCATCATCAGATGCTGTGTCTGTTGTAGTTGTCTGCTGGTCATTGTCAGCTGGTGCTGCTGCATCTGATGAACCACCACATGCTGTAATATTAAGAGCCATTGCTCCAGCAAGTAAAACGGTCAATAATTTCTTTTTCATTTGTTCTCCTCCATCTATCTCATTTTAATTAAGATACTTCGTATTTATTGTCTATTCTGCACTACATTAACAAAATTGCTATCTATACTCCTGCACACTTGTATCTCCGCAACCAGCTTATTTTTCATTTAAAAAAAATTTTTGTGCAATGCCTTATCTGGCATGGTTTCTTTTTCTTTTCGCAAAGATTCCTGCAAGTCCCACACAGGATACCATCAGAAGTACTGTACAAAGTGTCCTGCTGAAATCTTCGCCTGTCTTTGGAGATTTTGCACTCTGGTCAGCGTTTTCGGCTACCGTAAAGTTTGTTGCCGCTGTTCCATCTGTCCAGACAAGTTCAAAAGAATGATTTCCTGCTGACAGACTCTTAAGGTATTCCGGTTTGAAGGTAATGATGGTAGATCCTTCTGTGACCGTATAGTTGACCGGATCAACCGTTACTCCGTCCACCTTGACCTCGCGGAATTTTGAAATCTCACCGCTTCCTCTAATTGCAAGGCTTCCATCTGTATTCTGTGTCCATGAACTGCCCGCTCCATCTAAAATATCATACATTACCTGAGCCGGTGCTGCAGCTGCTGGAGCAGCTGTAGTTGATGCAGCCGGAGTTGTTGTCGCCGGTGCCGGATCCGGTGTCGGGGTTGTTGCTTCTGGTGTCGGATTTGGAGCCGGGGTTGGGGTTGGGGTTGGAGTCGGCGCTGGATTTGAGCCCGCATTGATTTCGCCGTATGGTGCGTTACAAATGCTGCAAATGGCTCTGTCTTTATCGGTAGCTGTACCGCCGGAACATTTTTCCGTCTGCTTGTGACTGCTGTTCAATGCGCAGATACGGGTATGCGTTCCGTCGCCGTTGGAAGTCCATGCTCCCCAGTTATGTTCATGATTCAATGCCGGTACAATCTCATAACCACATTCTGTGCAAATCTGTGCAGCATCCTCTGTGGCAGCCGGTCCCGGTATATGAGCTATAACAGTATCCATTGCAGTACAGCCCGCGGTCTTGCATACATGTGCATGACCGTCCGCACCCTTATATCCCCATGAAGAAACATCAAAATTATGTGATGCGAAATCACCATATTCTCCACCACAGATCGTGCAGACTGCCTTGCTCTGGCAGGTAGCTGTACCGCCGGAGCAGTCTGCTGTTTCCGTGTGGCTGGCATCCGAAGAACAGATACGCGTATGCGTTCCGTCGCCTTTGGAAGTCCATGCTCCCCAATCGTGGGTGTGTGTCGTCCATTTTATTTTTTTATTTGCTGCGTCAAAGTCAGCTACAAAATTTGCGTTATCGCAGTAGAAAATGTTTTTTGCATCAACTGAAGATACACTTGGATCAACAGCTGCCAAAGTCTGATCTTGCGTAGAAGTATCTTTCATATAAACATAAATTTTTGCGTCACTGTTTAATGTATCAGTGATTTTAGTCTTATTACTATAACTAACAAGATTGTTACTTTCACCAGTTGTCAACTTATTTCCTTCGATTACCGGTGAACCGGAAAGTTCCAGCCTGCCCCTGCAATATACACCGCCACCATTAGCTTTATTATCATAAGGATAGGCGGTGTTGCCTGTGATGCTTCCTCCTTTCATGCAAAATGTACCGCCTGTGTGCACCCATACTCCGCCGCCACCGTGCTCCTTCATCGTTGCATTTGTCACCTTATTGCCACTAATCGTACCATCGAACATATTAAATGTCCCACCATACACAACTACACCGCCACCGTAATAATCTGCGGTATTGCCGGTAATACTGCCACCATACATATTAAAAGTATCCAGACTATAAACTGCTCCACCATTGCTTGAAACTTTGTTTCCACTAATCTCGCCACCATGCATATTAAAAGTGCCTTTATCAACCTCCACGCCTGCGCTGGACATTTGATACTTGCTGGCACATTTATTATTACAAATCTTACCACCATACATATTAAAAGTGCCGTTAGAAACCAACACGCCTCTTCCCCATTCCACATCCGAATGAGAAATAGAACTGTTGCCTTTACAATCCGTCAGAGTCAGTGTACCGCCTTCATCAACTTCAAAAACATTTCCTGCACTCTTCATATTAATATTGTGACCATTCAGGCAAATTGTAACATCACCTTTTACAATGATACTATAGCTTGGTTCAAAGCTATCTGATAAATAATAGCAGCCCGCCGGTAACTCTAAATTATTATCAGTGCTTTGTATAGTTGTTTCACCTATTTTCAGTGTATCCTCTGAACCTGTCAGTTTCGCAAATTCCAAGTTAGTGTGGGAGCTGTCGTCAGTACAGCTACTACCACAGACCGGATGGCTATGTTCATTTGCCGCCTGCACCTGCAATGTACCGCGCGGTACTGCCGGAACAACACCTGCCACCATTCCGAACACCAGTAAACCGGAAAGAATTTTTGCAATTCCTTTGCCCATTCTCTTTTTTCTTATCATGTGTTTCCTCTCCTCCTGCATTTGTTAGTTTTTCACAATATGGCACTTTACCATTTTTTTCATTTTATCACAGCGTTCACCCAAAACCCGGATTTCGGCGTGAGTTGTAATTATATGGCGTGAATTGTAAGATGCAGGCTTGCTTTGGATTTCGGAATTTTTTATAATGGATGTATCATAACTGTGAAACAAGGAGGACTGCCACATGCTGCTTCAGATTTTAACTTATACACACCACTTAACGACGATGCTGTTTGGCATTTTTCTGTCCGCCTTTTTTCTCGGAGTAAAACAGAATAAGAAAAATGTCTGCATTCTTCTTGGCGGTGGAGCAGTATCCGGACTTTTCTTTCTGATCTGCAATACGGTATTCGGTTCGTTGTTCACGGAAGCCGTCTACCCGATTTTCGTGCATCTGCCGCTTTTTCTGCTGCTGGTGTTTTATTACCGTTTCCGCTGGCTGCCTTCCATAATCTCTATTATGACCGCCTATCTGTGCTGCCAGTTCAGCAACTGGGCAGGTATTTTTGCCTTATCCCTGAGCGGATTGGACTGGATTTATTATCTGGTAAGGATTATCGTGACTGTTACCGTTTTCGCTTTCTTAAGCCGGTATCTGTGCCAGACTACCGCACTGCTTTTTGCAAAATCTGACCGGGAGCTGTATATCCTCGGGGCAATGCCATTCGTCTATTATGTGTTTGATTACTCTACCACAAAGTTCTCCATGCTTCTCTACTCCGGAAATAAGGTGGTCGTGGAATTTCTCGCATTTGCCATGTGTATTTCCTATGTCATTTTCCTGTTCGTCTATTTTCAGGAATATGAGTTGAAAAACCGTGCTGAACAATACGGTCAGCTTACCAATATGCAGTTGAACTCCCTGCACTCGGAGATTGAGCAGGTCCGCAGCAGCGAACACCGCATGAAGATCCTGCGGCACGACATGCGCCATCATCTTGCCGCCATCCAGACTTTTATCTCCCAGCAGGAACCGGAGCGCGCACTTGATTATATTCAGGAGATCAATAAGCAATATGACGACACTGTCATCCACTCTTTCTGCAGAAATGAGCTGCTGAATTCGGTTCTTTCCATTTACCAGACACGGTTTTCGGAAAATCAGATCGTTTTTGACGTACAGATCCAGACTTCGCAGACACTCTGCTGCTCTGAGATGACTTTCTGTGCGATCCTTTCCAATCTTCTGGAAAATGCAATGCATGCGGTCACGAAGCTCCCTGTGGAAAAACGTATCGTGCATCTGAGCATTTTCGAAAAGGGAAACCACCTTCTGATCCTGCAGAAGAATCCGGCTTCAGAGACACCTGTTTTTTCAAACGGTATCCCGGTTACAACGGCAAAGAATCACGGTATCGGTGTTCAAAGCGTCATTTATTATGTCGAGAAGGAACATGGACAGTACCAGTTTTACATGGAAGGTGAGGACTTTGTAGTCCGCATTATTCTTTAAGCGAGGAAATTTATTATGGTAAAGATTGCGATTTGTGATGATGAAACTGAATTTTTGGATCTGCTTTCAGACAGTCTTGATTCCTGGTGCCGGGCGCATCAGTTGACACTGCAGCTCTACCGGTTCACAAACGGTGACGAACTGATCTCCGCACACAGGGCTTATGGCATGGATCTGATCCTGCTTGATATGATCATGCCCCTTTTGAGCGGCATGGATACCGCACGCGAACTGCGCCAGCATGACCCGCACGTTCCGATCATTTTTCTGACTTCCTCACCGGAATTTGCGCTGGAATCTTATGAAGTCCGCACTTTCTGGTATCTGTTGAAACCTCTTGACGAAGTGCGTTTCCATGCGGTCCTCGACAGCTGGTACGAAGTCCACAAGGCTTCCATGGCTCATTTCGCAGCAAGAACAGATTCCGGCTACCAGGCGATTTATTTTCAGGATGTCGAATATCTGGAAGCGCAGAATAAGAATGTCTTAGTCACATTGAAAGACGGCTCGGTGATCTCCATAAAAGAACCCTTTCACCAGTGTGAAACAATTTTCACAGTGGAAAAAGGGTTTTATAAATGCCACCGCAGCTATATTGCAGCGTTAAGCTGCGTTGAAAAGTTCGGTAAAACCTCTCTCTTCACAAAATCCGGCGCACAGATTCCGATTTCAAGAGACAATTACGCTAATTTTAAGGATGTTTATTTTTCCTATATGTTTCCGCAGGAATGATCCGGCTATTGGATTCCAAAGGACGCAAGCTTCATGTCCTCGTTGAACGCCAGTGTGTAATGCACCTCGATGTTTTCATATTCTGCGGTCACGTAAACGGCTGCGATATGCGCACCTCTCTGTATGATCTCCGCATCCTGCATTGTTTCAATGGAAACAAAATCTCCCCAGTCTTCCGAAATCCGCGCCTTGCCCTCGTCCATGCGCTCTTTGTTCATGATCTCCTGCATGTCCGGGACAACAAGGCTTTGCAGGCTGTCAAAATCCTCTGCATTCAAAAACCCTATGATTTTTTCCGCCTGTGCCTTCACTTCCTCTTCGCTGAACACTTCACTCTCTGCCAGCGCTTTGTTCTGCGGCTGCATCCAGTAAGTTGCAATGGAAGCTGCCACAAGGATCACTGCGACAATGATGATGTTGCGGATGCGCTTTTTCTTCTGCTCCGGTGTCAGCACTTTTTTTGTTTTTATCTTACTCATTTTTCTCTCTGCACTTTCTTTTTTCTGCATATTAGTCCCTGATCGCATCCAACGCATTCGAAATATCTGCGATCAGATCTTCCTTATCCTCTAAACCGAGACTGATGCGGATCAGCTCTGCCGGAACACCTGCCTCTTTCAGCTGTTCATCTGTCATCTGTCTGTGCGTGGAGGTCGCCGGATTCAGACAGCAGGTTCTTGCATCTGCCACATGTGTCTCGATCGCTCCAAGCTTTAAGTTCTGCATAAAAGCAGACGCAGCCTCCCTGCCGCCCTTTAATCCGAATGAAACGACACCGCATCCGCCGTGTGGCAGGTATTTTCTGGCACGTTCATAGTATTTGCTGGAAGGCAGACCCGGATAGTTCACATAGGCTACCTTTGGATGTTTTTCCAGAAATTCTGCAACTGCCTGTCCGTTTTCCACATGCTTAGGCATACGCACGTGCAGCGACTCCAGTCCAAGGTTTAACAGGAATGCGTTCTGTGGCGACTGGATGCATCCGAGATCACGCATAAGCTGTGTTGTACATTTTGTGATGAATGCGCCCTCATTGCCAAATTTTTCTGCATAGGTCACGCCATGGTAGCTCTCATCCGGTGTACAAAGTCCCGGATATTTGTCTGCGTGTGCCATCCAGTCGAATTTTCCGCTGTCAACGATCGCACCGCCTACTGCCGCACCATGTCCATCCATGTATTTGGTGGTGGAGTGTGTCACAATATCCGCACCCCACTCAAATGGTCTGCAGTTGACCGGAGTTGGAAATGTATTGTCTATGATAAGAGGTACACCATGCGCATGCGCCGTTTTTGCAAAGAGCTCAATATCTAATACGGTCAATGCCGGATTGGCGATCGTCTCGCCAAACATCAGTTTTGTGTTCGGACGGAATGCAGCGTTTAACTCCTCCTCCGATGCGTCAGGAGACACGAAGGTTGCCGTGATCCCCATTTTGGCAAGCGTAACTGCAATGAGGTTGAAGGTTCCGCCGTAGATCGAGGATGATGCCACGATATGGTCTCCACTCTCACATATGTTGAATATGGCAAAAAAGTTCGCTGCCTGTCCGCTTGAGGTCAGCATTGCGGCTGTGCCGCCTTCCATTGCTGCGATCTTGGCTGCGACATGATCATTCGTCGGATTCTGCAGCCGTGTATAGAAATATCCGGATGCCTCAAGATCAAACAGTTTTCCCATGTCCTCACTGGTGCTGTATTTGAAAGTGGTAGACTGGATGATCGGAATCTGCCGCGGCTGTCCATTCTCCGGGGTATATCCTGCCTGTACACATTTTGTGCCTATTTTATAATCGTTCATTTCATTTTCCATGCCTTTCCGCAATCTGCCCTTCGTATCCGGCAGTCACATTATTATCAAACTGACCTGCGCCATGACCTCTGCTGCAGATCATCAGTATTATTACTGTAGCATTATAAGCGCCGTTTTTCAAGAATTGTTTTTCCTGTCTGCCCGGAAGTAAAACACTTGCAGAAGTATGTTATTTTCGATAGTATATAAGTATCAGATGTACGGATACAGGTTGAGTCAGAACAGGTAGTTGTCTGATCGATCCTGAAGATAAAAGGAGGCATCCTCATGACCGAACAGGAGATCAAGGATATTTTACAACAACAGAACCACTTTTTTTCCAGTGGCAAAACGATTCAGGCGGAATTCCGTCTGAAACAGTTAGAAAGTTTGAAAGAGGCTATGATCCGCCATGAAGCCGACCTCGCTGCGGCATTGAAGGCGGATCTTGGAAAGAGCCGGATGGAGAGCTATATGTGTGAGATCGGGCTGACGCTGTCAGAGCTTACCTGGATGCAGAAGCATCTCCGCAGCCTTATGCGCAGCAAACGTGTTTCCACCCCGGTCGCCCAGTTTGCAGCAAAGAGCTTCCGCTCCCCTTCCCCTTACGGAACCGTGCTGATCATGAGCCCATGGAATTACCCGGTGTTACTGACACTCGATCCGCTGATCGATGCCATAGCAGCCGGGAATACTGCGGTCGTAAAACCAAGCGCCTACGCCCCTTGCACGTTCGATGTCATGAAAACCATGATCGAAGAATGTTTTCCGGCACATTATGTTGCAGTGGTCGATGGCGGCCGCGCAGAAAATCAGGCATTGTTACAGCAGCGTTTTGACATGATCTTTTTCACCGGCGGAAAGACTGTCGGACGGGAGGTACTCCGCCATGCGGCTGAATATTTAACTCCTGTCACATTAGAGCTTGGCGGAAAGAGCCCATGTATCGTTGACTCCACCGCTAAGATCCGGCTTGCCGCAAAGCGTATTGTCTTCGGCAAGTATTTAAACTGCGGACAGACCTGTGTTGCGCCGGATTATATTCTCTGTGACAAGCGCATCCGCGATGAGCTTATCACTGCGATTTTAGCTGAGATTGAAAAGCAGTTTGGGAAAGAACCTCTGAAAAATCCGAATTATGGAAAGATCATCAACGAAAAGCATTTTGAACGCATTCTCGGGCTGATCAATGGGGAAAAGCTTGTATACGGAGGACAGTCAGAGCCTGAATCGCTCCGCATTGCGCCTACCGTTCTGAATAATATTACGTGGGACGACGCTGTGATGGGCGAAGAGATCTTCGGTCCTCTGCTTCCGATCCTCACCTTCGACACATTAAACGAGGCGCTTGATACCGTGGAATCCCACCCTCATCCGCTTGCGCTTTATTTTTTCAGTGAGGACAAAGCCGCACAGAAGAAGGTCTTAGATACCTGCCGTTTTGGCGGCGGCTGTATCAATGACACGATCATTCATCTTGCAACGAGCGATATGCCATTCGGCGGTGTCGGTGAGAGCGGCATGGGCAGCTACCACGGCAGGGTTGGATTTGAAACCTTCAGCCATTACCGCAGTATTGTCGATAAGAAAACGTGGATGGATCTGCCGATCCGGTATCAGAAATATACCGGATTGAAAGAAAAGATGATGCGGATGTTTTTGAAATAAAGGGGATTATACTCCCCTTTTATTTCCCTGTCTGCTGTGCTTTAGTTATTATATCTTTAATGTCCTCGACTCCTTCTATTCTGTTTATGCCAAAACATTTCTTACCGGCATCCTTTAGAGAAGCTCCAATATGATATCCTTCTTTACCATCTATAATCAGAAACCTATCATGAAAAGATGCTGTTTTTTTTACGGTAAGTGTTGGATACTGTGCATTAAAATTTGCTATATCCTGAGCCGATAACTTTGTATTAGGCAACGTGTATGTATAAACATTCACCCCTATATTCTTCTTAGCCAAAATGTTCAAAGTAATAATATCAATATATCCGTCAATAAGAATTATCTCCTTTTGGGCATGAGTAATAATATTTGTGAGTAAACTGAAAGCATCAAATATCTGTCCGTCAAAAAAAATCTTCTGACATTCCTCTTCATGATTGGATATATATTCAAATATTTTTGTAAAATTTTCCTCCGCATCTTTTTGTAATTCCAGTTGTTTCAGTTCAACAGCATTAATCCTTTCAAACAAAAGAGCATTGCTTGAAATAAAATGCCGCATTTCGCGAAATGCACGCATTATAAAAATACTTTGTTTTTCTGCAATTTCACCACTTAACACTGTCGCCAACATATAAATTCCCTGTTCGGTAAAAACATGGGGTAAATATCTGCTTTTGGGATTTATATTTGCGGTCGGAAATTTCGACCGCAAATCGTTTACTTCCTCCCTCGTCATTTGAAACATAAAATCTTCCGGAAATCTATTTTTATTATTCTTTACTTGTTCATTTAGTCTTTTCACTGTATAACCATACAGTATAGCCAGATCACAATCTAACATTATCTGTTTTCCGCGAATCGTATATATTAATTTTGATAGTTCAATATCCTGCTGCAGTAATGTTGGTCTCTCAACTATATTGGTAATTTCGTTCATCAAATTTCCTCTCTGGTTATTTTGAAGTTCCAAAACAAAACCTCAAATCCGAATCACAATATACAAATTCATTTTATATTTCTTCAAGACTTTGTATCTTCTTTAAAGCCTCCATATAAGCCATCAGACGCTTCTGCTGTTCTTCCTTAAGTCCATGATAATCTTGAACCAATTGAATATCATAAGGCGTAAAACAACTCTCACGACTTGTAACATTAATGTTTTCTTCATCCTCGATACCTTTTCCAGTAAGAAGTTGTTCTGGTGTTATCTGCAATACATTACAAATATCCATGATCTTATCTGCAGTAGGATTTGTCTTTCTTTTTTTCCATTCGCTGATGGTACTGGTCGCAATCCCAACCTGTTTTGCAAATTCAGCCTGTGTCATATTTCTGTCTTTCAATACTTTTAATATTCTCTCGCT
>OLZV01000883.1_pt1 | contig 11765 bp, 8 predicted proteins | sample 1644531 | NCBI WGS metagenome assembly OLZV01 (sample SAMEA103958115, study PRJEB25191) | human gut metagenome | biome: human-associated habitat [ENVO:00009003]; feature: intestine environment [ENVO:2100002]; material: feces | place: Germany | collected 2013/2015
AGGATCTTGAAATCATTGATACCCCAGGGCTAAATGATCCTATTGTCTCTCGAAGTATTGTCACCAAAAGATTCCTTAAGAATTGTGATGCTGCTTTTTTGATGAGCTTTTGCGGGCAGTTTATGTCAGCTCAAGATGTTACCTTTTTATTGAAGGCACTGCCGCAAGAAGGCATTAGGCATGTGATTTTGATTGGAAGTAAATTTGATTCGGTGTTGCAGGAAAAGAGTTATGCGAACATGCCTTTGCTACAGGCTATGGGACAATTGATCGATAAATTATCTGCAGCAGCCAGTGATACAATACAAAGAAATTCTTCCAGTACCAGTAGTCAGGGGAAACGTTTTACGAAAGCATTGCCACCGGTATTTATTAGTTCGCTCTTATATACAGCGGCGCAGAAAATGAAAAATCACGAGCTGCTATCAGAGGAAGAAAAAAATCGATTGATAATTTGGCAAAATCTTATAAAGATTTTGAAAAAGGAAATGCTGACTTTTTGATAGATATATCGAATATTGATGAAGGAATTCGCAAGGAAAAACTGACTATCTACAAACAGGAAAGGAATCGTATTCTGCAAGAAAAAAGTGAGGAATATATCAAGCAAAAAGAATTGGGCTTCCTTAATCAATTGAATGAAATACAGAAAGTAGCGCAGCAGAATTTATCGGATCTGGAAGAATTGGATAAAGGAGAGATTCTTAAGAAACAAAGAGATATCAACCGGGCATTAGATTTGGCTAGAGGCACCTTAGAGCTGACCTTTAAGGAAGCGGCCTTTGATGCCAAGAAGCAACTGAAATTTATTGAACATGAAATCATGGGTGAACAGAAACGTTTTAGAGATATAAAAAGCGAAAATAAGCAAGGTGAACCTGAAAAGAAAACAGAAGGGTATCTATGGTGGAAAAAGACGTATACAGTACGTAAAGAATGGCGACAAGCCGCGGTGGCCGATGCGGTGATTCAGGTGGAGGATTTTGCGAATGAGGCTAAAAGGCACTTGGAAGAAGATTTGCAGTATGCCATTTCTGTGGATCAGATAGAAGGCAAATTAAAAAAGCAAATCGTGAATGTTTTCCTGGAAGCGAATGTGCCCTATGAGGTAGAGGAAATTTTGGGTCATGTCAAGCTTGCCATGCATGAGTTGACGCTTCCTTCCATTTCTGTAGATAAAGAAAAATATGTCAATGAAATAGAAGAAGCATTTCCCAATAATGTAGTCAAAGATAATGAGGTAGAAGGATTAAGATTATATCTGGAAAAGGTATTAAGACAAATTTCACGAGATATGGAAGAAGAATTAAATAATAAGGCAGAACAAATTAGCATTACATTAAACCAGAAAGCAGTTAATTTTGTGGATCAAATCCAGAATAAGATTCAAGAAAGCGGAAATCGGTTGGTTCGGCAATTGGAAGAAAAAGAGAAAAATATAGAAAAATGCAAGACATTTATTCAAGAGGTGAAACAGGCTAAATTGAGTTTGCGCTAAATAGTGACCGGTTGTTAATTTATATTTCAACTGGCAAGAAAATGGATTATCGATTGTTAGCTATATGTTGTTAGGGGCAAACAACCAATAACTAGGGGAAATGCTGATTTAATCATAGTTTGGATAAAAATTCATATAATTCCAAACTTTTTGATTAAATCAGCGTTTTTCTAACAACCAATACCAGTATGTATACAGAAATTTGCACAATAACTCATATTTTCATGTATTTGAATATCAAAATTTCACTGCATATATTCCGTAAATATCGAGTGTATGAATTATTGACTAGACATTAAATAGGAGAGGAGATCCCATAATGGGAATGTGGGCTAAAGCTAACATTAAACGGGCGAAGATGAAATCAGAAGAGACATCTGTATCAGTAGAGGCGTTGCAACTGGTATCAAAAATACTTCGCATTCCTTCCTCAAGAGGGCAGTATGCTAAGCAGATGCATCACAAGGTGCAGTATTTGAATCAGATGATTGACCAGCAGGTGCTAGATACGGTCAAGAATTTAAATTTTCCTGATGAATTGAGTTTGAGTCATCGGCTGCAACGATTGAGTGATCGAGTAGAGGAATATAAAAAGAATCAATTGTTGAAAAATCGGGCGATTATCGGGATGGGTGGTTCCTTTAGTGCAGGGAAATCGTCTTTTATTAACTCACTTTTTGGAACTAACATGTTACCTGAAAATACTACCACTACCACGGCCATACCGACTTATTTCATGAATGGGGAAGAACAACAAATTTTGGCTTATACAAAAAGTAACCAGGCCATTCGACTGACGGAAAAAGAGATGAAAGCTTTTACCCATCAATTTGACCAAACTTATCATATCGGGTTTGCTCCCTTTATCAAAAATCTTTTTATTGTAAATCAAGCAGATGTAGTGAAACAGGATTTTCGTCAGTTAGCCTTTTTGGACACTCCTGGATATTCTAAACCAGGGGATATTGTAAAAGGGAAACGAGAAATTACGGATTATGAAATTGCACAATCCCAGCTGCGGACAGTGGATTATCTGATTTGGCTAGTGGATTCCGGTATTACGTTGCCTGCTTCTGATTTGGATTTCCTGGAATCATTACAGAATCCGTGCCCTGTACTCCTTATATTTACCAAAGCCGATGGAAAGAGTTCTCAAGTTTTGAAGGACCAAATGGCTTATGCCAAAGAAATTTTACAAGATAAGCAAATTCACCTATATGGAATTACTTGTTATTCTTCCAGAGATAATAAGGAATATATTGGGAAGAAAGTATTATCAAGATTTTTGCGTAAGGCAGAAAAAGAGGCGGCCTTAAAAAAAGATGTCAAAGATGAAATGAATGACATATTGCAGGAAGTGAATCAATACTTGGAACAATGTATCCAGCAACAGAAGAAACAGAGAGCTGATTTGAAAGAATCTGTGACGGAGGCAGTAGACTTTTTATCTGTCCGGTCTTTAGTTGCACTCATTGAACAATTGGATTTACAGCTCGATGAACTGAAACAAAGCCAAAAGCAACTACAGAATGTAGGAAATCTGATTTTAGCTGCTATGGAGCAATTGGAAGATAGCCCTTATTGATGGGGTCCTTATTAGATGGAGAAGAAAAATGGCTGAAAACGTAATGATAGATGCAGCAAATGAAAAATTAGAGATGGTTTCTCGGCTGCTAGAAGGGAAAAATCAGATCGCTGGCAATGAAAAGCTGATTCATGCCTATGATGCAGTACTGGAAATTCTGGTCCATCATTTTGCCAAGATGTTAAAAGAGAATGCAGTTCCTGGCGGAAATGAACTTTTCCAACGGCTTAAACAAATTCTTTCTCAAACAGAATTGTTTAGAGATTATCCAGAATTATTAGGGGATACTGTCATTGGGGTGATGGGATGCCCCAGCCGGGTATTGAAACAAATTGATGGTGAAATCATTGGAAATTGGGCGGAGAAAGGGAAGACTCTCCCTGTGATTTGGACGCATGCAGATACAGAGCAGGTAGTAGCCGAAAATATTTATGATCAAAAATTTCCTGTAACAGAAGAAGAATTACAGAGAATTTTTGACCTGGCAAAGGATGAAATCGATGTCTCTCAACTGCTTCAACTCCTGTGTGTGTACCGCCCTCGGATTTCCATCAATAAAACAGTGATTGATATTCCTTGCAATGGTTCTTTAGCGTTGCGAAAGGCATTGATTCCAAAGTTAGATGTGCTATATGTGTACTATAAAAATTACACAAAAACCAAGTTAAAGGAAATGTTGCAAGCACTGAAACAGTATCGAGTAGATATCAAGATGATTTTACCGATGAAGGCACCTAGCAATATAGACGATATCAAATCAGAATTGGTACATATGGGTATTTCTGTTTTAGGAGAGCGAGAAGTTGAGCGATCCGTTAAAGCATATGAAGGAACTAAGAATAACTTTAGCTTTGTAGATGTGATGCGATCAGTACTCTCTTCTTATGAAGGTCGATATGTGGTACGGCAGTCTGGGGTAAAAGAAAATCTGGAAGCATTGAAAAAGGATGCTGTACAGATGAAAGACGGAAAAACGGAGAAAACTGTTCAGGCCTTATTGTCTCAAACTAAAGCGGAGCAGCAACTTTATGATAAGCGTACTGAACATTTCCTACGTTCATCGGAAAAACTGTTACAAGCGGCAGAGGAATTAGAAAAGGAATTTAGCCACGAAGCCAATGATACAGCAGGGACAAAAGGTGCTTTGAAAATTCGGAAGTATATGGGTTCTATATGGGCAAATTTGACTTTTTCCTATTTGCGTATTTTTAAGCTGAGTCATGAGATTAAATATTACAAAAAAGCAGAGTTCTATTTGAAAAAAGTAGAAAGTGCAGGACTTGAAGAAAGTTACTGGTTGCAAATGGTGTGGAACGCTACCTTTGACCAAAATATCCTAACGCGACAGGACAAGACAAAATTACAAAAATGTGATTACCATCAGTATCCTGATATAGCCTCTGCGCTTTTATATTTGCATCATTTAGGAAAAATAAAGTTGCAGCCAAAGAAGTTGCTAGACGTAGTGGCGTCTATTAAAGAGCCACAGGGAAGTGTAGAAAATTTCTATAAAGGTTATTACTATGAGCAAATCTTGAAACCCAATCAGGCTGTTGATTACTACTTGAGCGCATGGAAATCAGGAGAAGAAAAAGCACTGCAAAAGCTGATCGCACTCAAAGATTTAGTGAACAAACGAGGAGACTTTCTATCCTTTGAAAAAGAGGATGCCTATCGCATAGGTGTGGAAAAAATCAAAATGAAATCCAAGGCATCGCAAGAGGAAGGATTGTTCTATCTGAAAGTGGCAGCAGCTAATGACAATATCCAAGCTGTCGAATATCTAGGGGAATATTATTATAATCAGCATACACGAGAAAATCGAGTAAAGGATGCCGCATGGAAAAATGAAAATGAATTGCTAACAAGTATGTTTATGTACATCAGAAAACGGGATAGAGGATTCAAAAAAGCTGATTTCTATATTGGCATGCTAGCCTATGAAATAAAAGATTTTCAAAAGGCGATAACCTATTTGAAAGACCAGACAGAACCAGAGGCACTCGCCTTGCTCGCAAGTATGTACTACTATGGACAGGGAACCAGTGTGAATAAGCAGCATGCTGAAATGTTTGCTCGGAAAGCTTCTCAGCAAGGACAGACGCTAGGGGCGGATATTTTAAGAAAAATCCAGAGAGAAAAAGAAGCAGCAGCTGAAGAGGAAAGAAGAAGGAGTGTACCTGTAGAAGAGACGCAGCCTTATCACGAGATTCACGATACTAGTAGTGATAGTTGCTGTGCTTTGGTAACGGCTACTTGTAATGCACTTCAGATTGAACATCGCATATATCATAGAACTGTTTATATCGTGCGGCATCTTAGAAATAAAGCGGTAGAGATGTCTGTGGAAAATCAAGATTTAGCAGCTGCTTATTATATCTATGCATCAGATGTGGTAGCAAGGATCAACGCACAGCCAAAGGCAGGTAAAGTCTATGAGCATTTTTGGAAGGATTATATTATGCCATGCGTGGCGGCCACACGGAAACGAGATTATGTTAAAGCTTGGAAATCGTATGTGAAAATGACCTATCTGGGATGTGTGAAATATAATGTGGAGTTACCTTATTTTATCAGAAGAGAAGCGGAGGCCGTATTGAAATAAATCTATAGATCTTATACTAATACTCCCCTTTTTCTAGCGTTAATCCATGCTATCGTCATTTCGACCCATGTGGAGAAATCTTTGTGTTATTCCTTATAGTACTTTGTTGCATTTGCGGTATGAAATGAGCCTTTTCATTGAGGATTATATCAAATGACTTTTTCCCTTAGGATGCATTAGTTAATTTATGATGGCTTTAAGTGGGAAGTTTAGTTATATAGTAGAAATGTTGCTAAATATTTGGCATGGGCCAGATGTTTAGCAACATTTTTTATTTCATTAAAGATATTCAAAGAAATATTTCTCATACCCATTCCTTGTCTAATCTGCTACCATATACTGAAAGCTGATATACAGATAGCTGAAAAATTATTTTTTAGAGGGAAGAAAAGCTTTGACAAAATAGAGAAAATAGAATATTCTATACATAGAGAACTGGCAACAGAGTGTGTCAGTATGGGTGTTGATGCTGAGAAGCGTGTCAGGAAGCGGGACTCAGCGTAGCCTTGTGTAGGGTTTAGCTATTTATACCTCAACCTGACTTATGCATATCATGTGCAGACATAAAAAATAGCGAATTGCAAAATGGACGCTATTTTCTCAGTAGCGTCCATTTTGTTTTAGTGAGGTTATTTTATGGAAGCTGATATTTTGCAATTAGCGGCTAGGGCATATCAAGAATTAATGACCGTTGAATATCAGGTGGTTTTAGGGAGAAAAGGGAAAGCCCATACCATTGAAATTGCTTTTAGGGCAGATAATTTTTATCATCTGGCTGGGTTACATAAATTGAAACAAAGATATCCGTTTCAGCATCAGACTAGTCAGTGGGTATTAGACCATATTCTGCGTGGAACAATTTCTGTGTCGTCTTTTTCTAAGGATCAGAATTTTTATAAAGTTGAAGAGCGGTTGCATGCTTTGTGCATTTTTGAAAAAGTATTGGATAGTAACCAAACGCAATTCTTTTTGTATGATAGAAGGAAAGTATCTTTTGCCACTAAAATTATGGCAAATTATTTGGCAAAGGGACACATAGAGAATGAGTTAATTCTATTTTCTTTTTTCGTACAAAATCATACTAGGTATTATGTCAATTCTATCTTTCCTGAAGGTACATATGATTATAGTCAGAAGCAGATGCAATTTACGGTTTTGGCAAAAACTAAAATTTGGAATGAGAGGAGTGGCATCAAAAAAATAGAGCTATATAGGCATAAAAAATATGATGCTTTATCATAAAATTTTATGGGGAAATATTTAATCACTATGGGTTATAACAGAAAATGTTGTTGAATGTTTGGTGTGTGCCGGATGTTTAGCAACATTTTTTATTTCATCAAAATTTTTCAAAGAAATATGTCTCATACCCATTTCTTGTCCAACCTCTTGGATATACTAGAAGAAAAGCTGATGTATAGACAGCTGAAATGTATTTCCTAAGGAGGAGATAAGATGAGTGACAATGGAAACAATCTTCCTGAGATTCCATTTGGAAACAGGGATGACGCGAATGGTATGGCGAGTCAAGCGTTACAACAGTGGGCAGAGCAGTTTTATGCCAAGATGGTGGAAGAGAAACAGGCAGAGGAAGAGCCATCCATGTTGGATCAATTATTAGACAAGGTGGGAGAGTATGTGGATCAGAAAATCGAGAATCTACCACCGGAGGAGCAGGAAGCTGCTGTGATGAAATTGGCGGAAACGGCAGATACCTTGGTGGATGCGATAGATAAAGCCTATACGGTCACGGAAAAGGCTTGTGATTCTATCATTGATTCCTTGGATGAATTGGAAAAATGGATCGATAAGTGGTAACTGGTTGTTAGGTGCAAACAATGAACAATAATATATGCATCGGTGTATACTGCATACTAGGGAAACACTGATGAAATCTGACAACGATTTAATCAGTGTTTCCCTAATCGGAGGTGGTGATTTCTTTGAAAAAAAGATGGCTTGCTGACGGTATACTGGCGAGCTCTGTGGTTCTTACCTTAGGGGCAGCTCCGTTTCAGGGGGAGAGCCCGTGGCTCGCAGGGTTGTTTCATATGTCTTTTGCGGCGGCGGTAGGAGGTTTTGCGGACTGGTTCGGCGTGACTTCTTTATTTCGCAGGCCCCTTGGCATTTCCTGGCGAACGGATTTGATCGCGAAGAATCGGGAAATGATTGTATCCATCGCGAAGGATATGGTGGTGAATGAGCTTCTGACCAGGGGACGGCTGTCGGAGATCCTGCGCCAGCATGTGCCTTCTGATGTGGTGGCTCACTGGCTGACAGTCCATAGGGATCTGACGGAGAAGCTGGCAGCGGATGTGATTCACATGGTGCTGACTGTATTTCCTGCGGAATCGTTATGGACGATGTCCAGTGAGGCGATCGAGAGAAGAGCGGCAGATATAGACTGGGCGGGGCATATGGCCAAGGTGATGGCGGCATTCCGCGATTATCCGAAGAAGGAGCTTTTGACGGAGGCTTTGGCGGCCGAGGTGAAGGGCTTTCTGCAGGCTGAGGTGACGCAGGAAGAAATCCAGCGAGTCTATCTTTTGGCTTGGCGGAAATATAATGATAAGGGCTGGCTTCATTCCCTCTTCCGGGATGCGGTAGAGGATCGGGATGCAGAGATGGTAAAAAAGGTGCAGGAAAAGATGTTGTCCTTGTCAGAGGCTTTGACGGATCCGGAAAGTGAGCTTCGCCAAAAGATGGGAGAAGCCTATGAGGAAGTGATCGTCCAGCTAGAGACCAATGAGGTTTGGAAGCGGCAGGTCAATGGTGCTGCGCAGAAGTTGATTCGTCGCTTATTGTCTGGTAAAGGGCGGAATTGGTTCATTTCCTTGTGGCAGGAAAAGAAAGAGCCACTGGCGCATCGGTTGGCAGAGGCTTTACTTTCTTTGGTGGACGGACAGCTTTCTGCGCAGGAGAAGCGGCGGGATTTCGATGCTTTCTTTTTACGTCTGGTGCGGCCGCATGTGGGATGGATGCATCGCATGGCGGCGTCGGTGGTGGAGAAGGCTTTGGCTGGTTATGATGGCCGGACGATGGCGTCCTTGGCAGAAAAATCTGTATCTGAAGATGTGGCGGCCATTCGTATCAATGGTTCTCTGTGGGGAGCTTTCTTGGGCGCGGCCTTTTTTGCTGTATCACTCCTATGGGAAACACTGATGCAATAGTTGTCAGATCTTACTCTTGGATTTTTGGAAACACTGATTAAATCGTTGTCTGATTTCATTCTTGGATTTTTATACAGAGCAAGGAATCATCTGACGCGAATAGCGAGCTATTTAAGGAAGATGATGACGAAGCTATGTATAAAAATCCATATGAAATCCGGCTCTGCGATTTAATCAGCGTTTCCGCTTATGCATACTGACAACCATCAATCATCAACCGTCATATAAGGAGGCGTAGAAATGAAACGATATAAAACGGCCAATGGGATTTGTTTCTTTTCACTGCTTTTTCTGCTATTTTCTCTTTGGCTCAAAGAGGGAAGTCCCTGGCAGGGCACGTATTGGGCAGACCTGGTTTATTTCATGGCCCAGTCCTGCTGTATCGGATGCGCAGCAGATTTCATTGCCGTAGAGGCACTCTTTCGGAAACATTTTCTCCCTATCAAGCCGCTCGTTCCTGCCAACCGGGATCGGATTATTCAAAAAGTGGTAGAAATGAATCAGAGCCTTTTGAGCCCGAAGAATTTGCTGGCAAAGATATCCCGTCTTTCCTTGATGGATTTATGTCTTCCATGGCTTATCAGTCACAGAGAATCTATTTCTCAAACATTGGCAGCGAAGGGAGCCACCTATGCAGTGGAATTTCTGTCTAGCCATAGAGAAGACATAGCCACTTGGGGACGGAGTGAATCGCAGAAATGGCTGCCTGTTTTTATTTCTTTCGCGCAAGAGCGGCTCCGGCAGGAGATGAATCGGGAAAAATGGCTTCTTCGTCTTTTGGAGGAGGGAAAACGAAAAATAGAGGAACCATCCCTTCGACACAAACTGGCAGAGCAGCTGAGAAAGGCAGGCGACCGGGAAGAGAAAGGCTTCTTGGGATCTATCGGCTATACGCTCGGGAAATGGTTTGGCGCGATCGATTATGACCAGTTGGCTGAGGCGGCATTGGATGCTTTAGCCGAAGAAATGGAAGCATGGAAAAGGGAGGATAATCCGTTTCATCAGGAGCTTTTGTCACAATGGGATCTTCTGATCGCTCGTTTCCTGCAAGAACCGGCTACGTTGGAGGCGCTGCAGGAATTTGGGCGGGGTCTCTTCGCTTCCTTCCCTTTGGAAAAACGGATCGACGAGGGGATTTCTGATTTTCAGCACCATTGGGGTGTGCCAGCTTTGGCGGAAAAATTGAAACCAGCTATAGAGCAAAGTATTTCTTTTACAGAAGACTCAGGATTTAGACAGAAGCTGGACACTATCGGAAGAGATCTGATCGCAGAGATCATCACCTATGAGCATGGTTTCTTATCATGGTCTATGATAGAAGTCCTTGAAAGCTTTCGGGAAGAGGAACTGAATGAATTCATCGAGTCGAAAGTGCATCATGAGCTGGAAGGTATTCGTATCAACGGGGCTATCGTGGGATTGGCGGTCGGACTGTTTTTCTATGGCTTCCTGACACTGGCATGGATCCCGCTTGTGGGAAGCTTGTTTTCTTAAACGGTCCCATTGCCATTTCCTTCCAATCGCGGTATGATAGATGCATAAAAATAAAAGGAAGCACCGAGGCTTCAAAGTATCAGGCATCGCCCTGATGCTTTTGGCGCGGTGCTTTTCATTTCTGCCGACGGCAGAAAAGAATGGGAGGAATACAAATGCCGGTTTCTTACATGGAAATCAATCTGAATGCGCTTCGTCACAATCTCAAGGTCATCCGCGCGCATCTGCCGAAGGAAGTGAATGTGCTCGCTGTCGTGAAAGCGAATGCCTATGGGCATGGCGCGAAGGAAACGCTGCGCATCGCCCTCGAAGAAGGCTACGTCGCTGCTGCTGTTGCCCGTGTGGAAGAAGGAGCGGAGCTGCGCGACGCTGGATTCACCTGCCCGATCTATGTACTGGGACTGCCGCTGCCGGAGGATATGCCTATCGGTGTGAACAAAGACCTCATCATGCCGATCGATGATACCGTCGATCTTGACGCCCTGGAAGCCATCGCCGCTGTTTCGAAGAAAACGATCGAAGTCATGCTGCCGATCGATACGGGCATGAACCGCATCGGAACTCATCCGGAGGACGTACCTGCGCTCCTCAAAAAGCTCGAAGCCTATCCGCACATCCACGCACATGGCACCTTCACCCATATGGCGACAGCGGACCACAAGGAGAAGGATGCCGCATTGAAGCAGCTCGACCGCTTCGATGAAGCGATCTCCTACATGCCGGTCGATGAAAACTTCGTGATTTCCTCCGCCAACAGTGCCGGTGTCATTGATATCCCGAGAAGCTGGCACAACCTTGCCCGTCCGGGCATTATCATCTATGGGCCGCAGCCATCGGACGTCATGACGAACAAGCTTGACCTCAAGTATGCGATGAGCGTCGTGAGCCATGTCACCCATGTCCAGATCCTGCACAAGGGCGAAGCCATCGGCTACGGCGGTACCTATGTTGCCAAAGAGGATATGAAGACTGCAACTGTCCCGATCGGTTATGCGGACGGCTGGCACAGAAGCCTTTCCAATAAGGGCGTCGTCCTCATCAATGGCAAGCGTTGCCCGATCGTCGGCCGCATCTGTATGGATCAGTTCATGGTCGCTTGCGATGACGAAGTCCGTCCCGGTGATGAAGTCATCCTCATGGGCAAGCAGGGAGAGGAAGAAATCACTGTCGATGAAGTATCTGCTACGGCTGAGACCATCCCGCATGAAATCATGTGCGATCTGAAGCGCATCCCGAGAGTATTTGTAGAAAAATAGTTTTGAAGGATCCGGTAATGGAGGAGAGCGGGATCTGTTCGTATCCTACTGTCGGGCAAAAGCGAGACATCTTTTCCCCTTCCTTATTTTCTCTCCATATGCTATAATAACGCTTGTTAAGCGTCTATAGCTCAGTGGATAGAGCACTGGTCTCCGG
>OLZV01000894.1_pt1 | contig 11685 bp, 11 predicted proteins | sample 1644531 | NCBI WGS metagenome assembly OLZV01 (sample SAMEA103958115, study PRJEB25191) | human gut metagenome | biome: human-associated habitat [ENVO:00009003]; feature: intestine environment [ENVO:2100002]; material: feces | place: Germany | collected 2013/2015
TTGAAGTCGGTTTGGGAGATTCCTTTGTGGCCGCGGCTCAGAAGAAGCACGTAGAGGGTTTTCGCCTGAGGGGCGGATTTGAACCTGATGATCTCGCCCGAGCCGAGGATGAAGTCGCCTTTTGAGTTGATGCTGATGGGGTTGGTGATTTTCGCCTCTGAACTGAGATAGTCGTACAGGAACTTGTAGTAGCCTTTGTAGGAGAGGAGGTCGCGGCGCTCGTCGAAGCGGGAGACGAAAGCCAGGATTCGTTTTTTGACCTCGGATGAGATGTCTATGCAGAGGAAATCCACCGTGCGGCGCATCGTGTCGCTGTCGTCAAGAATATGGCTGTCCCTGATTTTGACGAGCAGGAACGCTTGGTACGGAATCCGCTCAGGATCAATGTTGAACCTTGAAAGGATGAGGTGGTAGAAGGTTCTGGTGTCGAGGGTCGCCAGTGATTCCTTCAGATTATTCAGTTTGATTTTGTCTCCGGCCGGCACGAGGTATTCCATCGAACGCTGGAGAAGCCCGAATTTGTCATCGTCCTCAAGATGTTGCCCGAACTCTCGAATAATGTCCGGAAGGTAGAAAAACTCGATTCCGATGTCGCCGAATGCCTTTGAAATGAGTAAGTTGTCGTATTTGTCATCGAGAACCAGATGCGCCGCTTCCGAAGTTTGGCCTTCAAGAAAGACGATTTGCTTTTCAGGCGCTTCGGATTCGGCTGCGTCCGCGGACAGAATCCTGCACCAGTCTCTGGATCCGCTGTCGCAAGACATTGAGATTGAGAGCAACAGAAGATTCTCCTCGAAGTCGATGTCGTTGTCCGAGCACATTATCTCGTTGAAAAGGTTGATGATGCGCCTTGTCGGCTCTTCCTCAAGATTCTTGAGACAATCCACTGCACTCTCCAAAGACAGGTAGTGTGTAAGATCCAGCTCCTCCTGATCAAGCCCAAGCCCGGACTGCAATTTGTCCAGCACCGCGACCTCTTTCGAGTGGATCCGGTCGTCCGCTTTCACCAACTCAACCGCAAGTTTCATTACCGCCCGCCGCTGAGTCGCGCTGAGGTCTATGGAATCAAGGTTCTGCATCTGTCTTTTACGTGTTTCCTCGTTTCAAACTTAACGTTTTTCTTACGGAAATCCAAATGTCGGTTTCCGCTCTTTATTTTTCTTGCACCTTGAGCATCCCGAGGGTGCGCCCGTCCCTTTTGCCGTCAAAGAAGGTGTCAAGAATCTCTCCAAAGACCTTGCATCCATCGTCATCGCCAGCGGCGGATTCAAACAGCGTCATCGAGGAGCGCAGCTTCTGTGCGTCAATTCCTCCCATAATGCTATGAATATCCTCTTCCTTGTGCTCTATCAGCGCCTTTGAAATCTCCAGCAGCCGTCCCCTCAGCACCGCGTCTCCAAGATATTCCTTAGCCTCCTCCAACGATGCGATCCCATAATATTCAGAGTTGTAACTTCTTCCCAACCCCTTGGGTTGCGGGAATATATACCAGATCCAGTGAGATCTCTTCCGTCCCTGCCGGATCTCCTCCAGCGCCGTCTCATACTCCCCGAAGCGCTCCTGCGCCTCCTTGAATCTTGTTATGCTCATATTCTGTCAAAAATGATGGTTGTGAATATAGCCAATATAGTCTTTGCCCGATTTTATTGATTTATAGGATAGCCCATAACCGCAAACAACGCAAGTGTGAATACTATCTTTTTCCCTTCCGACAAATTTATGAATATCTCTTCGTAAAACCAATATACCTTGCGGGAACTGCATTCTTTGTCATTATTGGATACGATGGGGCGTGTTCCTGGGCAACGTTTTTGCCAGAAAGTGTCGCCGGGGGACACCTCGTTGCCCTCTACGGGAGCGAAATCGGCTTGAAGTGCTGCCCGGGAGCGTTCCTCTGTAGGTCACGGTGGCATTTCTGTCGTGTTATGCTGCCGTCATACGTTAATTTGCCATCGATGGGAGCGATATTGCCTGTTTTTGCTCCTCTGGAGGGGACCCGTAAACGGTTCGCGTGACCAATAGTCGTGGAGGGCTTTCTTTATCAAGTTAATTTTATTACATTTGCAAGATCAAGTTAATTTTATTACATTTGCAAGGCCGGTGTCTTGTGGCTCGGGGGGAATGAATGATGTTGACGAAAGGCGGAAGGAAGTATCTGCCGGAGGCTCACTTGGGGATGGATGATGGACTCGGGGCGGCAAAGGCACGGAAAGGAACACAAAAGGTTATATTTAATATTCATAGAATATGGAACTTAAAGGATCGAAAACCGAGGAGAACCTGCGCACCGCGTTCGCGGGGGAGAGCCAGGCTCACACTAAGTATTTGTATTATGCCTCGAAGGCCGCCAAGGATGGCTATGTGCAGATAGGCAAGCTGTTCGAGGATACGGCGAAGAACGAGAAGGAGCACGCCAAGATCTGGTTCAAGCTTCTGCACAACGGCGGGGTGCCTTCTACGGAGGAGAACCTTGCGGACGCCGCGGCAGGGGAGAACTACGAGTGGACCGACATGTACGCCGGATTCGCCAAGACCGCGAAGGAGGAAGGGTTCGACGAGATCGCTTTCCTGTTCGAGAAGGTCGGGGCGATCGAGAAGACCCACGAGGAGCGCTACAGGAAGCTGCTGAAGAATGTGCAGGATGCGGTGGTGTTCTCCAAGGACGAGGACATGATCTGGGAGTGCTCTAACTGCGGCCACATCGTGATCGGCAAGAAGGCTCCGGAGGTCTGCCCTGTCTGCAAGCACCCGAGAAGTTATTTCCAAATCAAGGCTGAGAACTATTAAAATTTATGAAGAAAATCATCATTGCCGCGGCGGTGGCGCTTGTCTCTATTTCTGCAAACGCGCAGCCAAAGCCTGCTCAGCCTGAGGCCGAGTACAAGTTCACCGTTGTGAAGGAGAACCCTATCACATCTGTCAAGAACCAGTACCGTTCCAGTACCTGCTGGTGCTTTTCGGCACTCGGATTCCTTGAGTCAGAGGCCATAAGAATCAAGAACATCAAGGACACGACACTCTACCCGGATTTCTCGGAGATGTTCGTTGTCTCGCATTCCTACAAGGACAGGGCTGTGAAATATGTCCGCACGGACGGCCACATAAACTTCGCCGCCGGCTCAGAGGCTGATGATGTTCTACATGTCATTGAGGACTACGGCCTTGTGCCTCAGGACGCGATGCCTGGACTCCAGCCTCTCCCGATTCACGGAGAACTCGACGCCACCACGAAGGCTTATGTGGAGGCCATCGCCAAGAATCCTAACAAAACCCTTTCCACGAACTGGAAGAAAGGCTTTGACGCCATCGTGGACAGTTTCCTCGGCGAGACCCCAGAGACATTTGAATATAACGGCAAGAACTATACCCCAGCCTCCTACAGGGACGAGATGGGAATCGTTCCGTCTGACTATGTGACCCTCACTTCGTTCACCCACCACCCGTTCTACACTTCGTTCATCATTGAGATCGCCGACAACTGGAGGTGGGACTCCGCCTACAACATTCCTCTGGACGAGTTCATGGAGGTGATCTACAACGCTATCGACAAGGGTTATACCCTCGCTTGGGGATCAGACGTGAGTGAGAAGGGCTTCACCAGAAATGGAATCGGTGTGCTTCTCGATGATGTTAAGGCGACCACGGGCTCTGATCAGGAGCGTTGGATCGGCAAGGCCGGCGAGAAGAAGGAAGTTGTCGCCGAGTTGCCAAAGGAGGCTTCCGTGACCCAGGAGTCCCGTCAGGAAGGCTTTGAAAACAAGACCACCACTGATGACCACGGAATGCAGATCTTCGGTGTGGCCAAGGATCAGAACGGTACCAACTATTTCATGGTCAAGAACTCTTGGGGAACATCAAGCAAGTACGGTGGAATCTGGTACTGCTCTGATTCGTTCGTGCGCGCGAAGTCGATGGATGTTCTCGTCCACAAGGATGCCCTCTCTAAGGATCTGAAGAAGAAACTTGGAATAAAGTAAATGAATATAATAAGACATATTCCCAACACGATTACCTCTATGAATCTCCTCTGTGGAGTTCTGGGGGTAATCGCTTCTTTGAACGGGCGGCTGGAACTCGGATTCGAACTGATGATCCTTGCCGCTGTCTTTGATTTCTGCGACGGACTGGCCGCAAGGCTTCTGAAGGCATATTCAGAAATAGGAAAGGAGTTGGATTCGCTGGCGGATGATGTCAGCTTCGGAGTGCTTCCTGCCGTGATGCTTTACCAGATCAGCGGGACGGACATTTGGATCCTGAAATATTTGCCGCTTGTCCTCGCCGCATTCTCAGCGTTGAGGCTTGCCAAGTTCAACCTTGACGAGCGTCAGCACGACAGCTTCATCGGGCTGCCTACCCCGGCGGCGGCTATGATCTGCGGATCACTTGCGACCCTTGTGACCGTTCGGCCGGACTGCTTTCTGGCGCATTGGTGCCAGGGACAGGTTTTCATTCCGGTTCTGACACTTATTCTGTGCTACCTTCTGATCTGCGAGATCCCGATGTTCTCGATGAAGTTCGGTGGCGGAAAGAAAGCCTCTAAACTGGAGGTGGCGAAGCGAATCACCTTTCTGGTCATCGTTGGACTGGCGGCCATCATCGCGCTTGTCGAACGTTCCCACTGGTCGTTCATATTCCTGACCAGTTTCCTGGGGTACATACTTATCAATCTGGCGATGAGCGACTTGGTCGCCAAAAAATAGCGGATGCGAAAATACGTTATACTTTATGTCCACGGAATGGGCGGGGGCGGTGACAGCCGCATCCCGTCCATTTTGAAGGATAATCTGGGACCTGATTTCGAGGTCATCATCAGGACTTACGATTTTGATCCGGAAATCGCTCAAGGCCAGCTGGCCGCTTGGGCGGAGGAGGTCCGGCCGGATCTTGTGATAGGGGAGAGTATGGGTGCCACGCACGCCATCGCGCTGAGGGGTAATCCGCATCTTTTCGTTTCCCCGTCACTGAACGCTCCGCGATATTTCATTGCCTTGGCCTGGCTGACTTTGATTCCTGGCGTCACGGCTCTGTTCGACAGGATTTACAGGCCAAAACCGGGTGACCGCCAGAAACTGCATTTCACCTATAAGCATTTGAAAAAGTGGAGGCGGGTTCTCGGCGACGCTTTGCAAAATACCCCACGCAACGGTGGCAAGGACTATTTCTATGCCTTTTTCGGCACCCGTGACCATTACCGGCGCAGCGGCGTTGTCTCCATCCGCACCTGGAAAAAATACTTCGGCGACGGCACCTGGACCATCTACGACGGCACTCACTTTATGGAGTATGAATATATTCTCTCGTTCCTCATTCCTAAGATCTATGAGGTTTTAGGAATATCGGGTGAATAGTGACCGGTTTTTCACCCGAAAGTAGTCTTGAATGGATTGTGGGGTGAGAAATACTTTACTTTTCACCCGAGCATCTTTGCTGGAGATAGGACTGCATTGATTGCGTGATGTTGGCTGAGGCCGTGACTGGATCAAGGGCCTCGGAGAGAGGCATCCCTTCCGGTGTGATTTGGAGCACGGCATCGAATCCGGCATTGAGAATCTGCTGTCGGTCAGAGACTTGGCCGGCGATCAGGATGACCTTGGGACGATGAACCGGAACAGTATGCGCTCTGACATATTCAAGAACCCCGACAGGTACTTTGCCACGGAGGGTCTGTGCGTCCGCCCGACCTTCGCCGGTGATGACAATGTCGCAGGACTCCAGCTTGCTGTCCAAACCTGAAATGTCCAGAACCTTTTGAATCCCTTGAACCATTGACGCTCCGAGCACTCCGCCAAGCGCCCCTCCGATTCCTCCGGCTGCCCCCGCTCCCGGAATATTCAAGACATCTTTTCCTGAATATTTTGAATAGACTTCGCAAAGCATTGTGAGCCAGACATCCAACGATTCGACCATTTCGGGATCCGCTCCTTTCTGCGGCGCGAACATCCTTGCCGCCCCACCCGTACCACAGAATGGTGCGGAGACATCGTAGAATCCGGTTATCTTGCAGGAATCCAACAACTTGTTTCGTTCCGGGATGTCTATCCCGTGAATGTCTTTGAGAATGACATTGGGGATATTCCTTGAAACGGACTCTTCTCTTGGAGCGGCTCGCTGGACATCCCCGGAAACGAATGAGCCGCTATCGTCCGGCAGAAATCTGTAGCCCAACGCTTGCAGCATTCCGGTCCCGCCGTCGCAGGTGGCGCTGCCGCCAAGACCCAGCCAAATCTCCTCACAGTCATATTCAAGAGCGTCCGAGATCAATTCGCCTGTGCCGTAGGAGGTGGCCAGAAGGGGATTGAGCTCATCCTTGCGAAGGAGGCCAAGTCCGCTGGCCGCGGCGGTTTCGATGATAGCGGTCCTTCCGATGATTCCGTATCTCGCTTTGATGGAACGCCCGAGCGGATCGTGGCAGGAAACCGTCCTGAATGATCCGCCCAGACTCTCCGTCAGAATTGTCGAAAATCCTTCACCGCCATCAGAAACCGGAATGACTTCGGCCTCTCCATCGGCGAAAACTTTAAGAGCCGCCTTCCCGGCTTCGGCCGAGGTCAGGCATCCCTTGAAAGAATCTATGGCGATGATCGCTTTCATAAAACCTTTGGATTACTTGGCTGAACTGTTTTTGTCAGACAGTTCTCCCGGGATATTCCTTTAGCCCGGCCTCCAGCGCGTCGAACGCTTTTTCAAGTTCCGGAACTCCAAGGACGTAGGCCAACCTGATCTGGTCGGCTCCGAATCCAGGAGTCTTGTAGAAGGACTTCGCCGGAGTCACCATCGTGGTCTGGCCGTCAAGTCTGAAATCCGTCAGCATCCATTTCGCAAACTTCTCGGCATCGTCCACCGGAATGCGGGCGATTGTGTAGAACGCACCCATCGGGGTAGGGGAATATACCCCCTCCATCGCATTGAGCCTGGAGATCGCATAGTCACGTCTGGCGACATATTCATTCCTCACTTCCGTGAAATAGGATTGCGGGGTGTCGAGCGCTCCGATCGAGGCGAGCTGGCCGTAAACCGGCGGGCAGAGGCGGGACTGGGCATATTTCATCGCCGCTTCCATCACCTCCTTGTTGTGGGAGACGATGCAGCCGACGCGGCAGCCGCAGAGGTTGTAACGCTTTGAGACTGAATCGACAAGAATGACATTGTCGGCAAGACCGGGTATATTCATCGCCGAGAAACGAGGTTCGTCGGTGTAGCTGAACTCGCGATAGACCTCGTCTGAAATCAGGAAAAGGTTGTGCTTTCTGGCTACTTCTCCGAGCGCGAGCATATCCTCTTTCGAGTACAATGTTCCGGTCGGGTTGCCGGGGTTGCTGATGAGGATGGCTTTCGTGCGTGGTGTCACGAGTTTCTCGAACTCTTCGATCGGAGGGACCTTGAAGCCGCTTTCGATGTCGGTGTGGACCGCTTTGAGAATGATCCCGCTTTCAAAACAGAACGTGTTGTAGTTCGTGTAGAAAGGTTCGATCACGATGAGCTCGTCGCCTTCGTCGCAGGCTATCTGAAGCGCGAGGTTGACCGCCTCGCTTCCGGCCACTGTGATGATGATCTCGGGGACGGAGACCTCGATGCCGATGCTTCGGTAGTATTTCTCCGCCAGTCCCTTGCGCAGTTCCGGCAGGCCCGCCGAATTGGTGTAGGAAACGTGGTCGAGAGTGTTTTTGCGCACCGCCTCAAGGGCGCATTCGGGGGATTTGATGTCAGGTGCGCCGACATTGAGGTGATAGACTTTGATGCCGTCGTTTTGGGCCGCGTCGGCGAACGGCACAAGCTTTCTGATAGCGGAAGCCGGCATCAAGCTCGATTTTTTTGAGACTTTAACCATCTTGTCAAGGAGTTTTATACACAACTAAGTAATCCTTAAAAGATTACTTGATAATCTTTGATTGTCTTTTCGGTCTATATTTCTTTTCTCATCAGTTATGTGCCACCGGCACACTCCTTCTTCCAAAAGAACCATATCCTCGAAAATACCGCCAAATCTTTATCAACTTATTTTTTAAGGCTTACTATCTTCAAAGATAGTGAAGATTTTTTTACCTTTGCAGTCTGAATCAGTTTTAATTTGTCTGAAATGTTTTAAAGGTGAGAAATCTTTAGGCGGACGAATCAAGGCAACGGTTCGGAATTGTACGAATTTAAGAGTGGTCCGGGCGGCTATGCCGTCTGGAAGGTATTTGATAACAGTGAAGAGATTTTTTGCGGTAATATTGTTGGCACTATCCGTCATTGCGGCTTCCAGCTGTTCAAGGCGGGTTGAAAATGGCTATAGAACAATAGCCTACGTCAATTCCCTCCTGACGGATTCCCTTCCGGAACTGCGGACATTGGCTGAAAGCAACGGCAAATCCTCGGGGACGATAGTTCTGGTCGGCGATCCGTCGGGGTGCCTTCGTCTCAGCGAAAGGATGATGGTCTGTGACGATTTCGACAATATTGACGCGCGGAAAATCAGCGACGGCCTGCCGGACTTTGCGGGGGAGACAATCGTCTCTATCCTGAATTTCGCCGACACCGCCTATATGAACCGGCCTGCCACGAAAGACGGACAGACTGTCTTGCGGGAGTTGACGGTAAACGGCGCGCTCGCCGCTCTCAAAATTCCTTCCCGCTGCAAGATCCTCATCATCTGCAACCCGATCCTTTCTGAATATGGCGGGAGCGATGTCAGCGATCTCTTCGAAAGGATAGGCTGCGATGTCCCGGTAATATGTTCGTCTGACACAACGTTTTCATTCACTGAGGCTTGCTTCCGAAAGATGAGGGAAAGGGACGCTTTCACGCACAACATTGCATACCCTGTCGCAAGGCTATATATGGCGGTGCGTGATTCCTTGGATTCCAAGGTGTCCGTCCTTCCGTTCATTGACAGTCTTGTCCCGGCTTCGTACCCAGACACGGTCGGGGTTCTTGCTCCAAACACTTATTATTCCTATGACGTACAAAATCAGCATTAGTCCGGAGGAAATGGAACAGCTGGAGCCTTCGAGCTTTCCAGGTAAGATTAAGGTCATTGACAACCAAGGCTTTGAGTTTCTCAAGGCCATCAGTTATCTGAGGCGGCAGAAGGTTATCGGTTTCGACACGGAGTCCCGGCCTTGTTTCTCGTCGAACCAGCCGCACTACGGGGTCTCTCTGTTGCAGCTTTCCGGCAAGGAGAGGGCTTTCCTGTTCAGGGTGAAGCTTATGGGCGGAATCCCTAAGTCCCTTCGCAAGATACTGGGTAACAAAGAAATAATCAAGGTGGGAGCAGCGGTCACTGATGATGTCCGCGGATTGAAGAAGCATCACGATTTCGAGCCGAAATCCTTCGTCGATCTCCAGAAGATGGTCTGGGAATATGGCATCAAGGACAAGAGTGTCAAGAAAATGGCCGCGATAATCCTTGGGGTGCGGATTTCCAAGACCCAGCAGCTTTCCAACTGGGAGGCGGATGTCCTCTCGGATTCGCAGCAGGCCTATGCCGCGACAGACGCTTGGATATGCCGTGAGATGTACTACAAGCTATTGGCCTCGGAGAAGAATCCGTTGACTCCGGAGCAGATGCTTCCAAACCCTCCAAAACACACTGAAAATGACAAAGATAATATTAAAGAAAGGTAGAGAGGACTCTCTTTTGAGATTCCATCCGTGGGTATTCTCTGGTGCCATCGCCCAGATTGTCGGCGAGCCGGCTGAAGGTGACATCGTCGGTGTGTTCTCTCAGGGCGGGGATTTTCTGGCTTACGGGCACTATCAGATAGGATCTATCGCCGTCCGTGTGCTGAGTTTCGCCGGCGAGGATGTCCTTTCGCCAGACTTTTGGAAGAATATGATCGCCCGGGCGCTCCGGGTACGTGTCGCCGTTGGACTGGCCTGCCCGGTTTCTTCGGCCGCCGAGCCAGTTTCTCCGGTCGCTGAACCTGTCGAAGCGACTGGCCTTGTCAGAGAACCCGCCCTCACCAACTGCTACCGCCTTATCCACGGCGAAGGCGACGGTCTCCCCGGCCTGATCATAGACTATTACGATGGCGTCTGCGTTATGCAGGCCCACTCCGTAGGAATGTTCCGTGCGAAAGGCGCGATCTGCGAGGCCCTGAAATCCGTCTATGGCCCGTCCTTGAAGGCAGTCTATGACAAAAGTTCCGGCACCGCCCCGTTCAAGGCCGGCCTCGACCTTGTTGACGGCTACCTTTACCGCTCCGAGAGCTTCTCCGATGACGAGCAGATCGTCCTTGAGAACGGCCATAAATTCTTTGTCAACTGGACCGAAGGCCAGAAGACCGGCTTCTTCCTCGACCAGAAATACAACCGCCGGGCCGTGGCCCGCATTGCTGCCGGGCACACCGTGCTGGACTGCTTCACCCACACCGGCAGCTTTGCGCTGAACGCGGCCAGGGGCGGGGCCGCCCGCGTCACCGCTGCCGACATCAGCGCCGAGGCCATTGCCATGGCCCAGCGGAACGCCCAGCGCAACAACCTGACCAACATGGATTTTCTCTGCGAGGACACCTTTGAGCTGCTGCCCCGGCTGGAAAAGGAGGGCCACCCCTACGACTTTATCATTCTGGATCCCCCTGCCTTTACCAAGGCACGCCGCACGGTGGAGAACGCCATGCGCGGCTACAAGGAGATCAACTACCGCGCCATGAAGCTGCTGCCCCGGGGCGGGTATCTGGCCACTGCCAGCTGCTCCCACTTTGCCACCGAGGAGCTGTTCATCAAGATGCTGCGTGCAGCGGCAAAGGATGCGCACCGCCAGCTGCGGCAGATCGAAGTGAAGCAGCAGGCTCCGGATCACCCGATCCTGTGGGGCGTGCCGGAAACGAATTATCTGAAGTTCTTCCTCTTTCAGGTAATTTGACGATTTGAATGCCCTCCGTTTCACTCTGGGCATCTTCAGCGGAAATTTTATTTTTTGTAGTTGCCGTTTCCAAACGACTGCGGTCGTTTGGAAACGGCTTTTTCACGGGTGAGGTTGGAACGGAAAACCGCTGCTTAGAACGAAACGATTTCTCCATCCACATGACCAACAAAACAGAACAGCCCCATCTCTGCCGCAATGCATCCCGCTTTCAGTACTGCCGAAAGCACTTTGTTCCCGCACAAATCGTCCATCTTTCGCCAGCAGCTGCTCCATGTCCACATTTTTGCCATAAAAAGCAAAACAAATAGCAGATTTGCGTGCAGCAGGATCGCCATGTTGGAAAGCGCATACTGAACGATGATACAATTGAGCATTTCTATCAAAACTGCTGGCCAATCCATCTTTTTCAGTTTCATTTTTGCTTCTCCAAAAGTGCCCGCATCTCCTGCACATACGTCTCCGGGGCGCAGATCTGGTAGCCGCAGTGCATATAGCCGGGCACGACCCGGAAGCGGGCGTGGGGGTAAGTCTCCCGCATTTTCTTTTCCGATTTGCGGGCCGGATCCTTCTCGCTCCACAGGAAATAGAAGCGCTTCTGCACCTCTGGCTTCACAGCGTGGAACCCGAACGTATAACAGGTGCGGACCATGTTCCGGATGGACACCCGGTCTGCGGTCTGACATACACGTGTCATGTCGGTCCCCATCTCCTGATAGGGTGCGGTGTCCGTGCCGATGAGCTTTTGTACCATGGGGTTTGCCGGCAGCTTTTTCACGGTTTCCGGGCCTTCTTTGCCGCGCAGCTGGCCGGCCAAGCCCTGGAATTTTTTCTCCATG
>OLZV01000918.1_pt1 | contig 11526 bp, 9 predicted proteins | sample 1644531 | NCBI WGS metagenome assembly OLZV01 (sample SAMEA103958115, study PRJEB25191) | human gut metagenome | biome: human-associated habitat [ENVO:00009003]; feature: intestine environment [ENVO:2100002]; material: feces | place: Germany | collected 2013/2015
GGGATGGCTGATGATCGCAAACGTCCGGCGGCGTTTGATTTCTTCTAAGTCAGTCATATTGCACCTCAATCAAAAATATACATTGCTTCATTATAGCATATTTATATGACAGTTCGTAGAAGAAAAGGAAAGCGAAAGCGGCATTCCTACGCAAAAACGCACAGGCGGAAAAGCCTGTGCGTTTCTCTCTGTACTTCTCATTACAGATCACGAAGAACACGATATGTAGTTCCATTCTTTCGTTTCTTCTCTGCCACCTGCATCTGTACGCTGCTATCGAGTCGAATAATGTCACCCGTAGTAGGATTCACCCGATACACATCCGTCGTGACCTTCGTCCCCACCGTCTGATCGGTCAATTTCGTCCCCTTATTCTTATCCGGACTGTAAATGGCGACCGCATAGTACAGCTGGCCTTTTTCCTTATAACCGACCATCGCCCAGCTGTCATTTTCGAGCGCACTGGAATCAATCTGGCTCACAAAGAGCGACAGACTGTCACTATCGATCAGCCCATTCGCATTCGCATTCGTCATCGTAAAGTCCGGGCCTTTTCTTTGATCGAAATATTTTCCATTCAGTCCGTGTCCGCCCATATAGTCAAAAAATGACTGGAACCCAGCCTCCGTATCTTTTTTCGCGAGAGGAAGAAGCTTCTCCTTCAGCCACTTCATGTGACGGTCATAGACCGTCTGCTCCGTACTTTTGCTCCCCGCTTGAAGAAGCTCTGCGGCGGAGCCAAAGATCCTAGGGATCCCGTCTCCGTAAGACCCCAGAAGACCCCATCCGATCCCGACCACCAGGCCCAGCATGGAGGGCATACTCCACAAAGTTGTTCCCCTTCTGTCTCATATCTCTTACCAGTCCTCTTTCTCGTATAATAAGTTCCAGGGTTTCATTTTACCATCTTTTCAAGAGAGCCACAAGGAAATAATAAGAGGCGGAGACTCACCCGCCCCGACGCAAGAAAAGGTTGGAAGCAGGGAGAAGTGGCTAGGGATTAGGGATTAGGGATTAGGAGCAAGCGGTGATTGAAATAGCGCAGTTGCATACTAACCGTTCTGCAAGAAAGATCTCTCGGCTACGCTCGAGATGACAACTGCGCGCAGCGCTATCAAAACTCCACGGCGCTTCTGATTTTTTATGCGCCGTACCTTCACTCCTCACTTAATTCGGGAGTTGACTTAAATGCCAGTTATTCAGAAGACGAAATATGCCGCTTTGGGGCATCACCCCGTTTCGTCATCCTGAGCGGCGAGAAACGTCGTATGTGAGATAACGAATGCCAGAACAGCTGCGACCTGAGCCGAAGGATCTCGGCGAAGCCGCCACCTTCATTCCTCATTACAATTCTCATTTTTTCTCCCTCTTGCAATTTTTTCTCAAATCCGCTATTCTAAATTCATAGCGCACTATATGATTCACGGAACTGAGCAAGCGAGGATATATTATGAGCAATATCGAACAACTCCTGATGGATAAGAAGATGAAGCGGACGAAGGCGCGTGTCCTGATCCTGAAGACGCTCGCCAAAGGGCTCCCGCTCTCTGCGGGCGAAGTCTTCGAGGCGGTGCGTGTCAAGGATACACAGCTCTCGCTCTCGACGGTATATCGGAATTGCGAAGCGCTCGCTGAGCATGGGCTTCTCTCCCGCTCTACCACGATGTCCGATGGTCTCACGCGCTACGAATTCGACCACGGCACGCCCGTCCCCCATGCGATCTGCACCTCCTGCCATCGCATCTTCCCGATCGATATCCAGCTCGAAGAGGGCTATAAAGAGAAGCTCTCACAGGAGTACGGCTTCGCTGCGGCCGATCCGCGCATTGAGATCTACGGGCTCTGTAAGGACTGCCAAAAGAAGGGGAACTAGGGACTGGGGATTAGTAGCTAGGGATTAGTGGCTAGGGACTGGTGACTTGAATACCACTTTTCGGGCATCGCCCCGTTTCGTCATCCTGAGCGGCGAGAAACGTCGTATGTGAGATAACGAATGCCAGAACAGCTGCGACCTGAGCCGAAGGATCTCTGCGAAGCCGCCACCTGAACCCTGAACCTTGAACCTTGAACCTTGAATAAAAAAGCGTCATGATGCTTTCGCCTCATGACGTATTTTTTATTTCATCTCATACCCGTAGTCTTCTTTCAGCGTGAGGATGGCTCCCTGATCACCTCGCATAGCGGCTTTGATAAGCCAGGACATGGCGGCTTTTTCATTCTTTTCACAGCCTTCGCCATTAGCGAGGGCGTAGCCGTAGTGAGCCATGCCGAAGGGATCGCCGGCTTCTGCGGATTTCTTATAGAAGGAGACGGCACGCGCGATGTCTTCCTCTATGCCGAGCCCGGCTTCATAGCAGAGACCGAGGGCGGCCATGGCCGCCGGAATGCCGTTTTCTGCCGCGCGCTTGTAGCACTCGAAGGCTTTCGGCAGGTGGTCTTTCTGGTTCGAAGCCGCACTGTAGGTCTTGCCAAGGCGGTAGAAGACGTCCTTATCGCCCAAGGCTTCCGCTTCTTCCGCCATCTGCCAGGCTTTCGCGGGGTCTACCTTTCCCGCAGCCCCTGTGATGTATTCGGAGGAGGCGACGGAGAGGAATACGCGGAGCGTCTGATCGCCATCGGCATCTCCTGCCTCGCGTCCTTTGCGGATCCACATCTCAGCAGCCGTGAGATCCTTCGCCACGCTTGTCCCCTGCGCGTAGAAAAGACCGATCATCAGCATGGAGCTGGTATCCCCTCTCTCGGCGGCGAGGAGGTAGTATCGGAAGGCCTGCTTGGGATTCACTTTCCCAAGAAGCCCTTCGTCATAGGCTTTGCCAAGCAGAGCGGCAGCTTCTCTATTTCCCATATCAGAAGCATCTTCTAAGGCGCGGCGGGCTTTCCTCGGATTTGGTTTTCCGCCATGGATGCCGCGAAGGTACATCTTGCCCAAGTACAGGCTGGCTTTCTCAATGCCGTACTCGACACCTATTTTATAGCAGCTTTCTGCTTTTTCTTCATTTTTTTCTACCCCATCACCGGTTTCCATCTGGCGTCCGATGGCGCAGATCTCATAGGCGGCCTCGTCGGCTCCCATATTGGCGGCTTTGCGGAAATAGGTGACCGCATCGTCAAGAGCGCCATTCGTAAGGCAGTCCTGTCCCATGGAGTAGTAGTATTCCATCATACGATCGGATGACATGATCGGTTCTGCTCCTTTTCTACAACGGGGAAAAGAGGGTTTCTTGTTTTTGAAATCAGCAAATCTCTATTTGCGAAAGATGGGAATGGGTTCAGGGGTAGCCCGCGAGGCGTGCTGCCCCTTGATTGCGTGTGAAAGACTCGCGCTCGCTCTAGTTAGGAGTGAGGAGTGAGGAGTGGTGGTGCGTCGCGAAAAATAATAAAGCGCCGCAGAATTTTGATAGTGCTTCGCGCTATCGTCATTTCGAGCGAAGTCGAGAAATCTTTCTTGCACAACGGTTATCGCGACTTGTGCCCCCTGCCCACATTCTTAAATACTTCTCGTTTCCCGTTACCAAAAATTCGTCGATTCCCTGCCTGCAATAGAGATCCCTCCACTTCGGTCGGGATGACGACGGCGTTAAACTCTATCAAAATTCTACGGCGCTTCTGGTTTTTATGCGCCGCACCACAACCTTGAACCCATCAACCTGAACCCATTTCTTTTCACGACTCTCCCATATGGGAGAACGTCAATCGCTGATACTTATCTAAATTCCTTGCAGAGGTCGTCGAAGACTTCCTGGCTCGGCTTTTCTACATAGTCGACGAGCGCGATATCTTTGGACGGTACGATGTCGCCAAAAGGAAGGGCGCCGGTCTCTTCGTAGATGACGCCGGTGACGAGGCTGTCGGTCTCTGCGAGGAGGTGGAAGGCCTGGGCTTTGCTGGTCGGATCATAGGATTCACGGACGTCGGAGATCTTCTTCAGGTGGGTATTGTACCATTCGACGGTATTGAAATGGTTGAAGGTCACGCACGGGGTGAAGATATTGACGTAAGAGAAACCTTTGTGATCGACGGCTTTTTCAATGATGTCGACGAGGTTCTTGCCATCGATGGCATAGGCCTGAGCAACGAAGGTGGCACCGGCTGCGATGGCCATGGATGGCGCATCGAGCGGGGTCATCGGGTTGCCGTCCGGGGTGGTCTTGGTGACGAAGCCCTGGGAGGAGGCTGGAGAGGTCTGGCCTTTGGTGAGGCCGTAGACCTGATTGTCAAAGACGAGGTAGGTGATATCCATATTTCTCTTCATCGCATGCATGGCATGGCCGAGACCGATGGCGTAGGAGTCGCCGTCGCCGGAGCAGACGATCATATGGGTGTCCTTGTTTGCACACTTGATGCCCTGTGCGAAGGGAAGGGCTCTGCCGTGGGTGGTATGAGCGCCGTAGCAGTACTGGTAGCCGCCGATACGGGACGAGCAGCCGATGCCGGAGATCAGGGTGATGTCTTCATTCGCCCAGCCCTTTTTCGCACAGACGGCGCTGATGGCATTCTGAATGCCGTAGTCGCCGCAGCCGGGGCACCAGTTCGGAATAATGGTATTTTTATAGTCGCGCGGTGATGCCATCTTAGAAGACCTCCTTAGCTTTTTTGAGAATGGTGGATGCCGTGAACGGAGTGCCGTCATACTGCAGGCAGGACAGCAGCTTGTCATGGCAGGAGAAATGGATCGCAAAGAGCTCGCGGAGCTGCTCTGTCAGGTCTTCTTCTACGATGAGGACTTTCTTCGCGCCTTCGATGTAGGGGCGAAGGGCTTCGGTCGGGAATGGCGAGAGCAGACGCAGGTGCAGGTGGTTTACCTTCTTGCCTTCCGCTTCGAGTGCTTCGCAGGCTTCATCGATCGCACCGCCGGTGGAGGTGATGCCTACGAGGAGCAGGTCGCATTCTGTATCTTCATGGTTGACATAGAATGGGGTGATCGCTTCCGGTACGCCGGCAAATTTGCGATGGCGCTTTTCCATCTCCATCACACGGTCGCCCACGCCTTCTGCCGGTTTGCCGAAGACATTGTGTTCAAGGCCCGTAGAGAGGAACATGCCGTTCTTCACGCCCGGGATGGTTCTCGGGGAGATGCCGTCTTCCACATCTTCGAAACGATGGAAGTATTCTTTCTTCTTCGTATCAAGTTCCGGCAGTCCTTCGCGGATGAGCTTGCCGCGCTCGATCTCGACGCGGTGAAGGTCAAAGGCCGGGACGGACTGCTTGCACATGCCGAACTGCAGGTCGGAAAGGACGATGACCGGAGTCTGGAACTTTTCAGCAAGGTTGAAAGCTTCCTGGGTGATATAGTAGCAGTCTTCGATAGAAGCGGCCGCAAGGACGATCTTTTCCGCATCGCCATGGCCGGAGCCGATCGCGTAGCGGATGTCGCTCTGTTCCACCTTGGTCGCCATGCCCGTGGACGGGCCGGCACGCATGACATCGATGATGACGACCGGGATCTCTGCGGTCGCTGCCATGGAGATCGACTCTGCCATCAGGGAGAGCCCTGGGCCGGAGGTCGCAGTGAAGGCACGAACGCCTGCATAGCCGCCGCCCATCGCCATCATGCAGGAAGAGAGCTCATCTTCGGTCTGTACGACAGTGCCATGGATCTTATGGATGACTTTGATCATGTATTCCATGATCTCCGTCGCCGGCGTGATCGGGTAGGATGCCATGAAGCGGGCCCCTGCGGAAATCGCGCCAAGTGCTGCTGCTTCATTGCCGAGCAGGTAGAGCTGGTCCTTCTTCGGCGGGGTCGCGAGCTTTCCAAGCTCTACGCCGTGCATCGCAGCAATGGCAGTATCATAGCCATCCTTGAAGATCGCCTTGTTTTTAGAAATGATTTCATCGCCCTTCTTGGCAAAGCGGTCGGCGATGAAGCCGTAGAATGGTTCTTCCGGGAATCCCAGCACGCCGGCACTCATGCCGAGCGCTGCGATATTCTTCATCTGCATGCTGCCGTATTTCTTCGCCAGCTCCGTGATCGGGAGCGCAAGGAACATACGGCCGGTATGTGCTTCAAATTTCGGGTGGAACGCATCATCGGCGATGATGACGCCGCCTTCCGGCACTTCTTTGCCATGGATATCGATCGTTTCCTGATCGAGTGCGACCAGACAGTCTACATGCTCGCCAATGGTCGCGATTTCTTTCGTCGCAATACGCAGCGCAATGGTGGTGTGGCCGCCCTTGATACGGGAAGCAAAGAGACGCTGGCTGAACAGAGAGTATCCTTCCTGCGCCAGGACCTTGCCGAGGATCTCACCGCAGGACTCGACACCCTGTCCCTGCTGGCCGCCCATCTTCCAGATAAAATCACGTTTCGTTTCCAATCCGTTTTCCTCCTTGATAGGGAAATGCTGAGGAAAGGAAGGCCGCGAGAGCCGCCCTTCCTTGTGACCGCAATACACACTCTCATTAACTGATTTATTATACCATAATATAAAAAGTGAATAATTAGAATATTTTTATAATCCATTCAAACATGAGTAGCCCATCTACCCCCTTCCCATGGAAGGGGGATGCCCGAAGGGCAGGGGCGGCCAGTCAAAAATGATGAGAAGCCGGCCAACCTGATTCCTGTCCTCCGAGGATCAACCAAATCCCTAGCTACTACATATTCAAAGGAGTAAGAACAATGGCAGCAATTACTGATCTGCACGCAAGAGAAATTTTGGATTCCCGTGGAAACCCGACTGTCGAAGTCGATATGCAGCTCGAAGACGGCACCTTCGCCAGAGCCGCTGTACCGTCCGGTGCATCCACTGGCATGTTCGAAGCCACTGAGCTCCGTGACGGCGACAAGAACCGTTATGACGGCAAAGGCGTGCTGCAGGCTGTGAACAACGTCAATGGCGAAATCGCTGATGCGGTCCTTGGCTGGGATGCCAGCGACCAGAGAGGCCTTGACCACATCCTGATCAATCTCGACGGCACCGAAAATAAGAGCCGTCTTGGTGCAAATGCCATTCTCGGCGTCTCCCTCGCTGCCGCTCATGCAGCAGCCCAGTCTGCCGGTCTTCCGCTGTACCAGTACCTCGGCGGCGTGAACGCACACAACCTGCCGGTACCAATGATGAACATCATGAATGGCGGCGCACATGCAGACAACAACGTCGATATCCAGGAAAGCATGATCATGCCGGTCGGCGCACCGAATTTCAGAGAAGCTCTCCGCATGTGTGCGGAAGTCTACCATGCCCTGAAAAATGTACTGAAAGCCAAGGGCCTTTCCACCGCGATCGGTGATGAAGGCGGCTTTGCACCGGACCTCCCGTCCAATGAAGCTGCGATGGAAGTCATTTGCGAAGCCATCGAAAAAGCCGGCTACACCGCAGGCAAGGACATCGTCCTTTCCACCGATGTCGCAGCTTCCGAACTTTTAGGAGATGACGGCCTCTACCACCTCGCTGGGGATCACGCAGCCAAGACCGCAGAGGAAATGATCGACTTTTATGAACACCTGATCGACCAGTACCCGATCATCTCCATTGAAGACGGACTCGGAGAAGAAGACTGGGAAGGCTGGAAGAAACTGACCGACCGCCTCGGCAGCAAAGTCCAGCTCGTCGGCGATGATCTCTTCGTCACCAATACCAAACGCCTTTCCAAGGGCATTCACATGGGTGTAGCGAATTCCATTCTGATCAAGCTGAACCAGATTGGCACTCTGACCGAAACCTTCGAAGCGGTACAGATGGCACAGCGCGCAGGCTATACCGCTGTCATTTCCCACCGCTCTGGTGAAACCGCAGATACCACCATCGCAGATATTGCCGTTGCTCTGAACGCTGGCCAGATCAAGACTGGCGCTCCGGCAAGAAGCGAACGTGTAGCTAAGTACAACCAGCTCCTCCGAATCGAAGAAGATCTGGATGCAGATTCCAGCTACGGCAATGGCAGCCTCACTCATAAAATGAGACGCTTTCATTGATAAAAGCTGAGTAAGAAGGGCCATGACACCTTGTCATGGTCCTTTTTGTTGACGTTTAGGGCTAGGCAGGTTTTCATGGATCCACGTGGGCGGCAAAAATGAAGTGCCGATAGATTTTTTCGCTCTTAGCATCCGAAGCCAAGTCATGACGGAACGGGAAGCAGGTCATCTGCACGATTTCAGAAAACCGACATTTCCCATTTCAAAGCACGGATCCCTGTTTTTCCCTTGCGATGCACCCTCTGTTTTGCTACAATAAAACATACAGGTTTTCGGTAAAAAGCCTGCTATCTATCTGAAAAAACAGGGGGAACGGATACGCCGCTCTCATTGCTTGATATGAAATGGGATTTCAATAGGAGGAAACTATGGCAGAATTTACCGCCGTTATTTTAGCTGCCGGACAGGGCACACGCATGAAGTCTGAATTTCCAAAGGTGCTGCACCGCGTATGCGGAGTACCGATGGTCGAGCAGGTCATTCGCCTCGTGCGAGAAGCGGGCTCGGATCATCAGGTCGTGATCACCGGCTTCAAGGAACATCTGGTAAGAGAATATCTTGGAAATCAAGAGGTGTCCTTTGTCCATCAGGAGGAGCAGCTTGGGACCGGCCACGCTGTCATGCAGGCGGTGCCGGAATTTGAAAAAGACAGAGACAGCTATGTGCTGGTCATCTGCGGGGATACGCCGCTGCTGCGCGCGGAGACGATCGCGCATCTGGCAAAGACCTGCAGGGAGGAGGGCGCGGCTGCTTCGGTGCTGACCGCGATCCTTGATGATCCTTTCGGCTATGGCCGTGTGCTCCGTGATGAAGCGGGACACATGACATGCATTGTAGAACAGAAGGATGGCACGCCGGAACAGCTCGCCGTCCATGAGATCAATACAGGCACGTATGTCTTCCAGGTGGGCGCCCTGCTCGATGCACTCGAAAAGATCGACAACAAAAATGCGCAGGGTGAGTACTATCTGACGGATGTTTTCGGGATCATGATCAAAGAAGGCCGCAAGGTCGTTCCGGTCGCAGCGGACGATGCCGATGAGACGATGGGGGTGAATTCCCGCATCCAGCTCGCAGCCGCTGACCGCATCCTGCGCCTTCGCAAAGCAGAAGAGCTTATGGCTTCCGGTGTCAGCATCATTGACCCGGAGCATACCTATATCGAGCAGGATGTCGAAGTCGGCTGTGATACCGTGCTGCTGCCGGGGACTATGCTTCAGGGGAAGACAGTCATCGGCAAGCACTGCGAGATCGGACCGGATACCCAGCTGGCCGATGTACACTGCGGTGATTTCACGCATCTGAACCGCGTGTATGGTCATGAATGCAGCATTGGCAGCTATGACGAGATCGGGCCTTTTGTCCATCTCCGCCCGAATACGGTACTGCATGACCATGTGAAGATCGGTAATTTCGTCGAAGTCAAGAATTCCAATGTGGGCGATGGCACGAAGCTGCCGCATCTCATCTACTGCGGCGATTCGGATCTGGGCAAGAATGTCAATTTCGGATGTGGTACAGTGACTGTCAATTTTGACGGGAAGGACAAGCATCGCTGCACCATTGATGATCACGCCTTCATCGGATGCAATACAAACCTGGTCGCTCCTGTCCATATCGGAGAGAGAGCCTTCACTGCCGCAGGCTCCACCATCACAAAGGATGTCCCGGCAAAATCTCTTTCGGTCGCGAGAGCGAAGCAGAGAAATATCGAAGGCTGGGTCGATGAGAATACGTATAAAGATTAACGGATCCCGAGTTTTACTGGTTCTGCGGTCAAAGAGAAACTATATGACGCCCTCTAGGCGTTCGCTGCATCAAATGGTTTGATATCTTTTCCATCAAAACCTTGTGGCGTTTTCGATGTTTCGTCCTGTGATCCTGTGGAGCCTTTGGTCCCTGCACTGGCGATTTTCAGGCGATCATCAAACTTTTTTGGCATTTTTGCAAAGGATTGGTATAATATAGAAGCAGTATGCCTGCCGGGGCAAAAGGGAGTGACGCTCCGACGGCAGAAAATACATTTTACAACTTTCAAATAAATGAAAGGAAAGGGAGAGGCAGCAAAATGGACATGGAAGACACTTCTAAATTGAAAATTTTTACAGGGAATTCTCACCCCGCACTGGCAAAGGAAATTTCCGACTACATCGGAGTTCCGCTTGGGAAGGCCATCTGCGGCAAATTCAACAATGGTGAAATTCAGGTGATGATCAATGAAAGTGTCCGCGGCAAAGACTGCTTCATCATTCAGCCGACCGGCGCACCGGTCAATGACAATCTGATGGAAATGCTCATCATGATTGACGCACTGAAGAGAGCATCTGCCCGTCATATCACCTGTGTAGTACCTTACTATGGCTATGCACGTCAGGACCGCAAGACTCGTGGCCGTGAACCGATTTCCTCCAAGCTGGTCGCTGACCTGATGTCGGCAGCCGGTGCGACCCGTGTAGTGACCATGGATCTGCACGCAGGACAGATTCAGGGATTCTTCAATGTCCCTGTAGACCACCTCATGTCTGCATCTTTGCTCGCAGACTATGTAAAATCCAAGAACCTGGAAAACCTCACCATCGTTTCTCCGGACCTCGGCGGCGTTACCCGTGCAAGAGAGCTGGCTGACCGTGTCGGTGCTCCGATCGCCATCATTGAAAAACGTCGTCCGGAACCGGGCGTAGCCAAGGTCATGAACATTATCGGTGATGTGAAGGACAGAACCTGCTTTGTCGTCGATGATATCGTAGATACCGCAGGCTCTCTCTGTGAAGGTGCCAAAGCCCTTGCAGAAGCTGGTGCAAGAGATGTCTATGCAGCCGTATGCCATCCGGTACTGACAGATCCGGCTACGGAAAGAATCAGTAAATCCAACATCAAGGAACTCATCGTCACCAATTCTCTGCCGGTTGAAAAAGAAAAAGTGGAAGGCCTTGGCAGCAAGCTGACCCAGCTTTCCATTGCTCCGCTTCTTGGCGAAGCCATCCTCCGTATCTTCCACGACGCTTCCGTCAGCTCCCTCTTTGATAAATAATGAAGATCATTGCAGGCCTGGGAAATCCGGGAAAGGAATATGAGCATACGCGGCATAACATGGGCTTCGATGTGATCGACATTCTGGCAGATCGCTGGAAGGTCGCCAGCTGGAAGAAGGACATGAAAGCCGACATTGCCACCGTCATCGTGGGCGGAGAAAAGGTTCTTCTTGTGAAGCCGCTGACGTATATGAACCTTTCCGGCGAAGCGGTCGGCGCGATCGCCAAGTACTACAAGGTGGATCTGGATGATATTTTCATCATCTGCGATGACCTTGACCTGCCGCCGGGAAAGACGCGCATCCGTAAGAAGGGATCGGCAGGCGGGCATAATGGGATCAAGTCCCTTATTGCCTGCCTTGGGAGCGAGGCATTCAATCGCTTCCGCATCGGTGTAGGCCATCCAAAGGACGGGCATACCGTCATTGAGCATGTCCTGCAGCGCCCTTACGGGGAAGATATCGAGCTTATCGAGGCGGCGAAGATTCATACCGCTGACTCCATCGAGGACGCACTGGCTCATGGCGTCGATCATGCCATGAATGCTTTCAATCCGAAAAAGAAGAAATAGGC
>OLZV01000921.1_pt1 | contig 11495 bp, 11 predicted proteins | sample 1644531 | NCBI WGS metagenome assembly OLZV01 (sample SAMEA103958115, study PRJEB25191) | human gut metagenome | biome: human-associated habitat [ENVO:00009003]; feature: intestine environment [ENVO:2100002]; material: feces | place: Germany | collected 2013/2015
GCCGCCCCGGGCCACGATGATCTCGTCCACCCGCCCGCTCTGGTCCAGCGTGCGGATGGCAGCAGCGATCTGCCGGGCGGCTTCAAAGCCCTGCACGTTAACCGGGCAGAGCAGCAGCCGCACCGCAGGCCAGCGGCGGGAGATGATGTTGCGGATATCCTGCAGCGCAGCTCCCGTTTTGCTGGTAACGATCCCGATGCATTTGGGGTAAGCAGGCAGCGGCTTTTTGTGCTCTGGAGCAAACAGGCCCTCTTGTTCCAGCTTTGCTTTCAGCTGCTCAAAGGCCAGCTGCGCGGAGCCGATGCCATCCGGAAACATATCGTTGACATAGACCTGAAATGCACCATCCCGCTCATAAAGGGTGGCACGGCAGCGGACGATGACTTTCATTCCCTCTTCCGGGCGGAAGGCAAGACGACGGGCATCTGCACGGAACATTACAGCCTTCACGCTGCTGGCTTCATCCCGCAGGGAAAAATAGCAGTGGCCGCTGCGTGCATTCTGTACAAAGTTTGCAATCTCGCCGCGCAGGGCAATGTCAAACAGGATGTCGTTTGCATCCAGCAGCATTTTAACGTAGTTGTTCAGGGCCGAAACGGTAATCACTTCAGCCATAATCCGGCCTCCCGTGCTGCAAGGATCGAAACGCCGATGGCATTATCGCTGGAATACATTCCAGGCACAAAATACACCTGCGGCAGCCGCTTTTGCACCCATGCGCGGATGATATCGCTGCTCATCACGCCGCCGGCACAGACCACCGGAAGACCGGGGTATTCCTTCTGCGCGGCCTTTGTCATTTTGACCACCGTATCTGCCACACAGAGCAAACAATATTTGCAGACATACTCCGGCGTTTTGCCTGCGGCCAGCAAACCGTTGCACTGGTTTTCCAGCCCGGAAAGGCTGCACTGCATTCCCTTTACACTGGACTTCGGCCGGATCTCTTCCCCGCACTGCGCAGCCAGACGGGAAACTTCAGCACCCGCCGGGAACCCAAAGCCCAGTTTGACCCCCACACGATCCACAGCCTGTCCGGCGTAGAGATCGGTGCTGGTGCCAAGAGTCGTGATCTGACGCACCTGATCGCAGAGCAACAGGTCCGTCGTACCGCCGGAAATATGGAACAGCAGAACTTTTTCAGCAAACAGCTGTTCCCCCTTGGCTGCAAACAGTGCTGCCGCAGCGTGACCCTGCTGATGGGTGGTCCGCACAAGAGGGATGCCCTTTGCCTGCGCAAAGGCTGCAGCCGCACTGACGCCCGCCAGAAAGCATGGCATATAGCTGCCCTCCACCGGGCGCGGCTTCTGCGACACTCCGACAGCATCGATCTTTGTCAGATCAAATTCCTGCGCAAGCTCCTGCATCATTTCCGGCAGCGCGACCGTATGATGAAACAGTGCATCGCTCTGCCGCAGGCCCAGCTGGCCTTCTTTTACCGGCAGAAAACGTTTTTTTGCGCAAACAACCTCTCCAGCTGTATCAAACACTGCCAGAGAGGTTGCATAGTTGCTTGTATCAATGCCAAGCGTATAACGGCTCACTGTTCGGCCTGCTCCGCTGCGGCATCTGCATCCAGACCATGATCCCGGGCCACTGCGCCAAGCAGACCGTTCACGAACTGGTAATCTTCGTCTGCACCATACTTTTTGGTCAACTCGACTGCCTCGTTGATGGCGACGCCGGGCTTGTTCTCACCGCCAAACAGCATTTCTGCAATTGCCAGACGAAGAACTGTCAGGCTCACCCGGGGCAGACGCTCCATGGTCCAGTTGCGCAGATGTGCGCGGATCTCGTCGTCCACTTCGGCAGAATGATCGTAGTATGCATTCAGCAGATGTTTGCTGAAGCCATCCACCGGATGCTCTTCATCGTTTTCTTCGTGGTTGATGATGGCTTCTGCCAGCGGGATATCACCAAAGGTCTGCGAAAATGCCAGCAAAAATGCATTCTCGCGGGCTTCTCTACGGGGCAAAATATTTTCCATAATGTTCCTCTCGCAACACGAACCCCCTCTGCCTGAAGCGGCAGAGAGGATCGGTCTTTCCTGTTTGATTTTGTTTTATTCCTGCGCTGCTGCAGCATCTGCCAGACCAGCAATGACCAGATTGACCCGGCTCACCGTAACATTGGTCATGTTCTGCACAGCGGTCTTCACGTTTTCCTGCACCTTTTCTGCCACGGCAGGGATCCGTGCCCCAAAGCTTACCATCAGGTTCAGGGTGATGCTTGCGGTACCATCCCGCATCTCCACCGTGACCGGAGACTGGATGCTGGAAGCTTCCAGCAGATCCTTGAGCTTTTTATTCTGCTTGCCGCAGGAGACCTCAGCAACGCCGTCAATTTCCAACGCTGCACAGCGCGCGATCTTGCCAATAACCTCGGTGGAGATCTGAAGGCTGCCGCCCTGAAGATTCGTATTCTGAAAATCCATTGTGTTGTCCTCCATCCAAAAGCGGGCAGTCCGCCTGCTTTTTCCTGTTTAAAATGGTCCTGCCTGAAACGATCAATGCCATACGCAGGACAACATCATGCTTGATTGATAGAGTTATTATACCATCAAAGCGGGGGTGATTTCAATACTTGTTTGGGAAAACTCTGCCTTCTGCAGCTATGCTGGGACAAAATGGCAGGACTGTGTCTTATTTGACCTCCACCACTGTGATATTCTGTGCCGTCACACTGCTTTTGCTCAGCACCACATCGCGGATCTGCGCCACCTGTGCGGCAGTGAGCGGCTGGCCTGAGGTCATAACGGTCAGATCTGCCCGGCCAGACTGCAAAAAGCACAGGCAGTCGGCAAAGCCTTTGGCCCTGATAAGGGTCTCGATCTCATTTTCTGCATTCAGGTCTTCCAGATTCGCTGTCATCTGGGAGGTGTATTCCTTCTTTTCTTCTGCGGAAAGAGAGGAAGCCTTCATCGTCTTTTTAATGGAATCCATCGCTTCATCGTGGGCTTTCTGTCGTTTGAGACGGGCCTGCTCAAAGAACTTTGCACCGCTGTCACTGGCAACACTTACCAGCTGTGCCTCGCCATAATTTTTATTTGCGCTGGAAACCGCTTCCGCTTCGGTAGGCAGTTCATCCAGAATGGCATCGGCCTGCACCGGAACATCCTCCACCTGCGCCGCGACAGCAGCAGTGCTTTCCAGCTCCGCAGGTACATCGCTGCGGGCATACTGCCAGTTTAAGTACACGGCGATCACCAGCGCTGCGGCCAGTGTAACGGCAGTAGCTTTGCGGGTATTTCCAGAAAGTGCTCTCATAGATCGTTCCTCCTTATAAAAGTTTCCGGGACTCAGCCCTTGCGCTGCTCCACACAAATGTGATTGGACGGCAGATCCAGCAATGCGCTCACCAGCTCTGTGATCCGGGCCGCGATCCGGACATCACCGCCGCCCTCGCACAGCACTGCCACGCCGCAGACCTGCGGCACGCAGACCGTCTCAGTCAGGGCGGAACCATCCTCCAGCAAGACATGCGTCTGCTGCGACTGCATATCTCCGGACTGCGTGTCCAATGCATAGATCATTTCCTCCCCGGTCCCCAGTGTGACCATCACAGTGGTCTTGCCCGCACCGCTCATATGAGAGATCAGCCGTTCCAGCCGCTCCTCCAATTGTGCCTGATATTCGGTGCTGCTTTGTGCGCTTTTGGCTTTCTGGGTGCTGCCTGCCGTAGAAGGCTGCGGGAAAAGCTCCGACAGCAGGATCAACAGCATCGCCAGCAATCCTACTGCAGCCGCAAGCCTTGCCCTGCCCTGCTTTCCTTTGCATTTTTCGGCAAAGAGACGGATGGAAAAGCCCTCTGTTTCTTTCATCCGACTTCCTCCTGAATCTCCCATACCGATGCCGTGCCGAGTGCTTCCTGCAGATATGCGGCGACCTGCTGCTTTTCTGCGTCGGTACATTCTGATAGGATGGTAAAACCTGCAGATCCAGCCTGTACGGTCTGCCCCTCCTGCGTCAGCGTTATATCCAGCTCTATCGGTACCCCAAAGCGCTGCATACACTCTGTCCGCAGGGAGCTTTTCAGCCGCTCCTGCGCTTTCTGCAGGATCGATATTTCGGTACTCTGGATATGGACAGAGGACGGTACTACCTCCATGGCGCTTTTCAGTTCCGGCTTCGCACCCGGTGCCAGCCGGAAAAGGACTACTAGAATATATAGCCCGGCAACTGCTTTTATGCATCTGCCCGCCCAGCCTGTGCCTGTCAGCAAAGCAGTGACCTCTGCGCAGATACAGGCGATGCAAAATGCAGCTGCAGCGTTTTGGAATGCCTGCACTTCATCCGCCTCCTGTCATCATCAAAAGCCCAACGCCCACCGTCAGCAACTCAAAATACAATGCTGTAATGGCAGCCATGCATTTTACAGCTTCTGCCATACAGGCGAACAGCGCCTGACAGCGGCTGTTCGCCGCAAGTCCGCACAAAAGGCTGCAGACTGTGAGGAACGCCAGATGGAGCATCAACTGCACATACAGCGGCAAAAACTCCGCACCGATCACCATGAGCGCCGCAAGGCCCAGACTGCTTTTCAGCAGCCCCATTCCGGTCAGAAAGACCTCTGCCGTATCGCTCAGGGCCTGTCCTATGACCGGCACACTGCCGGTGAACAGCTCTCCGAGCCGCAGCGCCGAACGATCCAACTGCACCGTTATTGCACGCTGCAGCCCCAGTAAAACCGCAAAAAGGCGGCCGGCCCAGCGCAGCCCTTTTTGCAGCAGTGCACCTGTGGCGCGGCAGGTATCGGAAAGCCCTCTCTGGGTACTGATGCAGCACGCCATGCTGACCGCAAGATAGCTTTGCAGCAGCGGACTGACGACCGTAGCCGTGCACTGTGCAAGGAAACACAGCCCTGTCAGCAGCAGACCGCTTGCCGCTGCACCGGCATTTGCTTCTCCTCCTGCGGTGAGCACCCCGCTGTAGACCGGAAGGAACCCCAGAAGGTAGTCTTTCCATCCTGTCATCCGCTCGCACACCTGCTGCGCGAGAGTCATCAGGTCGCCCCATAAAAGAGTGCCGCACCCTACAGCCGCTGCCAGTTCCAAAAGCGCATTGTCTGCTGCTTCTCCGACCAGAAAAGAAAGCAGGATCAAAAGCAGCAGGAACAGCAGGACGTCTGCATAGCAATGCGCCATCTGCCGGATCATTTCCAGCGGAGAAGCCGGCAAAAGGGAAAGCAGCGCTCCGACCGGATCGTGGACGAATGAATCCGCATCCTGCGGCGCAGCATTCAGATAGGGCTGCCAGAGCTCCTGCCCGGGCAGATCCTGCAGCCCGGCCGCCTGCGCACCCGGGACCGCAGACAAAACTCCGCAGACGGCAAGCACAGCAGCGGACGCCTTTTGAAATAATTTCATGCAGCAAGCCCCCAGATCCGTTGACAGATCTCCTCCAGCAAGGGGAATGCCGCTGCCAGAACAAGGAGCCTCCCCGCCAAACCTGTACACCACGCCAGTGAATCTGCGCCTGCTTCTTCACACAGTGTCCGGGCGTAATCCGTGATCAGCAGGATCCCTGCACAGCGCAGCAGACAGGAAAAGGCAGTACCATCCACCCGGCGGCTGAGTGCCCATACTCCCCGCATCAGATCTTGCGCAGCCGCGCCAAGCCTCAGCAGTATAAATACTGCGGCACCGATCGAAAGCAAAAATGCATAAGACGGAGAATCCTTGCGCAGCAAAAGCTGTGCTGCCGCAAAAACGACTGCCGCCCCAAGGATGGAAACGGAGGTACTCATAGCGCAAACAGCGACTTGATGGTGACAAACAGGACGCTGATCTGCTTGACGAGAATGGACAGCACTACGACAAGGCCCGCAAGAGTGGTCATCATGGCCTGATCCTCCCGTCCGGAACGGATCAGCAGCTGATTCAGCACCGCCACAATGATGCCAATGGCTGCAATTTTAAAAACAAGATCGATCTCCAATTCTGCATCCTCCTGCGCTTACAAAAAAATCAGTGCCAGAACAGCTCCTGCCGCAAATCCCAGCCTGCAGGACAGGCCAGCACAGGCGGCTGCTTCCTGCTGAGCCTGCTGCAGAAACGCTTCAAAGCGCGCGGTATAATAGTCCAGCCGTTCACACTCCTGCGCAGCTTCGCACTGGCCGAGGCCGGAAAAGCATTGTTCAAAGCAAAGCTGCTCTTCGGCGCGGAAGCTTGCAGGCGGCGCGAGAGCCTGCAATTTTTCCGCAGGCGTCAGCAGCCCTTCCTGTATCAGACAGCGGCAGAGCAGCTCCATATCCGGCCTGCGGTATGCCACTTCCTGCCGGATGCGCCGCAGCAATTCCACAGTATGCCGCAGCTGCAGGATATGCTGCTCTTTTCCTGCCTGAAGGGCTGCTCCGGTCAGCCATCCGCACAGCGGAAGCAGCGCTGCTCCCATCCAATGAAACAGTTGGATCATAACTCGTCGATCTGCCGGACCCTGCCCGGCTCGGCGCAGCCCTGCAGCAGTACCAGTACACGCAGCATTCCCTGCTGCTGCAAAGCCTTCACCTGCGGTCGTCTGACTGCTTCCTCCGCACTTGCGGCATGAACGCTTGCAATAAAATCCACCCCGCTGAAAAAGCCCTGCTCCAGCGCTGCTGTTTCAGCCAGTGAACCCAGCTCGTCCAGAACGATCACCTGCGGTGAAAGAGTACGCAGCGCCATCTGCACGGCACGCTCCTTTGGAATGCCGGACAGGGTATCCACTGCGGGTAGCTGCTGATCCGGACCTGAAAGTTCTTGCGGATAAATTTCACCACGCTCGTCCACCACGCAGACCCTCCGCTGCATTCCGGCAAGGCTTTGAACGATCTGCCGCAGAAATGTTGTTTTGCCGCTGTCCGGTTCACCGACTACAAGCATCCCGATAAAATGCCTTTGCAGGATCTCACAAATCCTGTCCGGCAGCATCAGAGGAACTGCACGCGCGATCCGCAGATTCAACGACTGCACCTGCTGCAGGATCATCTGCCCGTCGCGGTCCACATAGCGGCCGGCAACTCCGACCCTGCAGCCGGACGGTGTGGTAAGGAACCCCTGCGTCAGTTCGTTCTGATGTGCATGGACCGCACCACCGCACAGAGTGTGAAAGATCTCTTCGAGCTGCAGCTGATCCAGTATGCATTCCCGCAGTGACTGCGGACACTCAGAAAGTTCCTTCAGGCAGACCTGCCGACCTGACATCGTAAGAAAAATGCCATGCCCTGTCCGGAATCGCAGCTCATGGATCTGTGCCGCTGTTGATGTCGGAAGCTGCCCCAAAGGCTGTGCCAGCCACGAAGGCAGCTGCCGTACTGCACGGTAATACTCGTCCACAATTTCTTCCTCCTTTTTGGGGTTGCCAGCTTGCTATGAGTATATGCCTGTCCCGGGCAGATAGAACTGTGGCTTACAAAAAGCCCCCTCACCCCTTCAGAGCGGAAAACGCAGGGAAAGTAAAATCCCCGGCCGAAAAAGCCATACATAGCAGCAGCCCCGGGGGAGCCTGACGGTCCCTCGGGGCTGCTTTAGTATTTCATTTCCTGCAAGTGGGTTATCCGGCGGGTTTTGGGCAAACAAAAAGCACCCGAAATCAAGCGATTTCAGGTGCTTTTTGTCCATGCCGCCGACGGGGGTCGAACCCGTACTCTGTCTCCAGAAAGGGATTTTAAGTCCCTCGTGTCTGCCAATTTCACCACAGCGGCATAAGAAGAGCCACCGTTTTTTCAAACGGCAGCTCTTATAATACAACAGGCTTGCTTTTTTGTCAAGAAAAGCTTTTATACCTTACCGCCATGCAGCTCTGCATACATTTTGGAACGGCACTCGGCCACAGCCGGCGTCATATTCACATAGTGCTTATGCGGGCATTCCAGACGCAGCTCGCTTTCCCAAGTCTCCTCGGTGAGCTGCTTTGCAATGTAGGCCTTCTTCTCCGCAATAGAGGGCAGCTCAATGGCCAGCTGGCCGTTCAGGATGTGGGGCACCAGCAGCTTTTTGACCTTGGTGGGCGTGATGGTCACGGTGCGCTCGATGGCATCCGAGTCCAGATTGACCATGGTGACCGGCTTACCGGCCTCAATGACCTCGCCATCCATGGCGATCAGGTCGCACTGTGCCTGACCGTTTTCATCGTACAGACGCCACGGCATCTTCTTGCCCGGGATGATGGCCTTGCTGGCAGAATCCGAGCACTTCATTTTGGGGGTATAGCTGCCGTCCGGCTGCTTGACCGCCACCAGCTTGTACACACCACCGAACACGGGGTCGGAAGCGGAAGTGATCAGGTTTTCGCCCACGCCGTAAGAGTCAAAATGAGCGTGTTCGTACAGCTCCATGTTGGCGATCTTCTTCTCATCCAGACCGTTGGACGCCACCAGCTTGATGTAGGGCTTGCCTGCTGCATCAAGCGCCTTGCGCAGGCGCTTGGAGCCGCGGGCAAGGTCACCGGAGTCGATGCGGGCGCTCTTGACACGACGGTTCGGGTCGTTGGGATATTTTTCGATGAGGTAATCGTCCAGCTTAATGAGGTTGGGCAGACCACTCTCCATAATATTGTAGGTATCCAGCAGCAGGCTGACCGAATCCGGATAGGTATCTGCAAATGCTTTGAAAGCGTCGAACTCGGTCGGGAAGAACTCAATAAAGCTGTGCGCCACAGTGCCAACGGCCTTGACATCTGCGCCGAACTTCATCTCCGCCAGACAGTTGGCTGTGCCGACACAGCCGCCCAGAACAGCAGCGTATGCGCCATCGTTGCCAGCGCTCTTGCCCTGTGCGCGGCGGGTTCCGAACTCCATGACGCTGCGGGGCGTATGGGTGTTCAGGCCGGTGACACGGGTGGCCTTGGTCGCGATCAGGCTGTGGAAGTTCATGGTCTGCAGCAGGTAGGTCTCGATCAGGATCGCACCCACAAGGTCGCACTCAATGCGCACCATCTGCACATGGGGGTAGCAGACCGTGCCCTCGGGCAGGGCGTACATATCACCCTTCCACTTGTAGGTGCGCAGATACTCGCAGAATTCCTCGCTCATGCCCTTGGTGCGCAGCCACCAGATATCCTGTGCATTGAAATGATAGTTCAGCAGGAAACGGGTCAGCTTGCGCTGGCCGGCACTGATGGAGTAGCCCTGATTGTCCGGGTTCTTGCGGAAGAACATATCGAACACCAGTGTAGTATCCTTGAATCCGTGCAGGAAAAGGCAGTTGGCCATAGTAAATTCGTAAAAATCCACGACCATTGCGGGGTTGTCGTAGTCCTCATCCGGGATGTAAGGCACAACCTTGATTTCGTCCATGAATAGTATCCTCTCTTCTTTGCACCTGACAAAGGCTTCCTCCGGCCTTTGCCGTTCCTCTTCCTTGTGGGAAGGTTTGCATGCCTGCCTGTCTTGACAGTGCGTTTCTATCATGATATCACCAAATGCAGGCTTGTTCAAGAGTTTTTATGCAAAAAAACCGCCCATGCCAGACGGCACAGGCGGCTTTGCAATCAAAAAAGCTTAGCCATTGATGATGTTGGGGGTAGCATTCTTGAGCACGACATCGTGGCTGCCGCCCTCCACAATGGAGGTGGAAGAAACAACCGTCAGCTTGGCCTTCTGCTGCAGCTCGGGAATGGACAGTGCACCGCAGTTGCACATGGTGCTCTTGACCTTGTACAGAGTGGTCTGCACGCCATCAGCCAGAGGGCCGGCATAGGGCACGTAGCTGTCCACGCCTTCCTCAAAGCTCAGCTTGGTGGAGCCGCCCAGATCGTAGCGCTGCCAGTTGCGGGCACGGTTGGAGCCTTCGCCCCAGTACTCCTTCATATACTGGCCATTGATGCGCACCTTGTTCGTGGGGCTCTCGTCAAAGCGGGCGAAGTAACGGCCCAGCATGACGAAGTCGGCACCCATAGCCAGAGCCAGCGTGATGTGATAATCGTGAACGATACCGCCATCGGAGCAGATCGGCACATAGATACCGGTCTCCTTGAAGTACTCGTCACGAGCCTTTGCTACCTCGATGACAGCAGTGGCCTGGCCGCGGCCAATGCCCTTGGTCTCGCGGGTGATGCAGATGGAGCCGCCGCCAATGCCGATCTTTACGAAGTCTGCGCCTGCCTCGGCCAGGAAGCGGAAGCCCTCGGCATCCACAACATTGCCTGCGCCCACCTTGACGGTATCGCCGTAATGCTCACGGATCCAGCCAATGGTGCGGCTCTGCCACTCGGAATAGCCCTCAGAAGAGTCGATGCACAGCACATCCACACCAGCTTCCACCAGTGCAGGCACGCGCTCGGCATAGTCGCGGGTGTTGATGCCGGCACCCACCACATAGCTCTTGTTGGCGTCCAGCAGCTCGTTGGCGTTCTTCTTGTGGGAATCGTAGTCCTTGCGGAACACCATATATTTCAGGTTGCCCTCAGCATCCACCAGAGGCAGAGTGTTGATCTTGTTGTCCCAGATGATGTTGTTGCAATCGTGCAGAGAGGTATTCTCCGGAGCGGTGACCAGCTTTTCAAGCGGGGTCATGAAGGTGGTGACAGGGGCATCATCCGGGGTGTGGTTGATGCGGTAGTCACGAGATGCCACAATGCCCAGCAGCTTGCCGTGGGGGGTGCCGTCAGCCGTGATGGCAACGGTGGAATGGCCGGTACGGGTTTTCAGGTCCAACACATCAGCCAGGGTAGCCTCCGGCGGCAGGTTGGAATCAGAGGTAACAAAGCCCTTTTTGTAAGCCTTGACACGGCGAACCATATCAGCCTCGGACTGAACGGACTGGGAGCCGTAAATGAAAGAAACGCCGCCCTGCTTGGCAAGGGCAATGGCGAGCTTCTCACCGGAAACGGACTGCATGATAGCCGAAACCATGGGGATGTTCATGGTCAGGGGGCAGGCTTCTTCGCCCTTGCGGTACTTGACCAGCGGGGTTTTGAGGCTGACAGCCGTGGGGATGCACTCCGAAGAGGAATAGCCGGGGACGAGCAGATACTCGCCGAAGGTACGGGACGGTTCACTAAAATAATACGCCATTTCGCAATTCTCCTTTACCCTTTTCGTTGCCTGATTTGCTTATTGGTTATTGTACCACATTCGCGTACAATATGCAAAATTTGTTGCATTAAATCTTTTTTTGGCCTTTTGGGCAAAAGTTGTATAAACTGCACCATGGCCAGGCACAAGAGTATGACTAATCAAAACATTTTGCACATCGGCACCCGTCCGCCGTTTGGAACGGGCTCCAAACGCGTTCCGGCATGCCGCACATGTGATGCTCTTTTCCCCGCTCATTCCTCAAAGTTCAGGGTAATATCCCCCAGCGCGGCATCCAGAATCACAGCGTTGGCTGCTTTGCTGTTGGCGCTGTAAGGGCTTGCCTGCTTGGCGCCGCTTACCGTAATGCTGCCCAGGCCGCATGCAGCCTGCACGCTGTAACCGTCTGCCTTTTCCCCCAGGGTCAGGGCAATATTGCCCAGCTGGTCGGTTACCTGCACCTGGCTGGCCCCCACCAGGCGGCTGATCGTCACATCGCCCTG
>OLZV01000922.1_pt1 | contig 11487 bp, 3 predicted proteins | sample 1644531 | NCBI WGS metagenome assembly OLZV01 (sample SAMEA103958115, study PRJEB25191) | human gut metagenome | biome: human-associated habitat [ENVO:00009003]; feature: intestine environment [ENVO:2100002]; material: feces | place: Germany | collected 2013/2015
GTAGTTGGCCTTGACGGGGATCTCAATGGTACGACCGGCGGTGTTGGCCAGCAGGCCGCGCATGCCGGCCAGCTGACGGATCTGGTTATCGTTACCACGGGCGCCGGACTGGGCCATCATGGTCAGCGGGTTGAACTTCACCATGGAGCTCTTCATCGCAGCACCGACTTCGTCGGTCTTCTTGCTCCATACTTCGACGACTCTTCTGTATCTTTCGTCATCGGTCATGAGGCCGCGGCGGAAGAAGCGTTTGATCTGTTCGACTTTTTCATCGCCGTCTTCCAGGATCTTATCCTTTTCCGGTGGTACAGCGACATCATAAATGCCGATGGAAATACCAGAGATCAAAGCGTAGTGGAAGCCGAGGGCCTTCACGGAGTCGAGCAGGTCGCCGGTCGCCTTGAATCCAAGTTTCTTGAAGCAGTCATTGACGAGCTTGCCCATCTGCTTCTTGCCGATGGTAACGCCGAGACCATTGTTTTCGACGGTATAGGTATTGCCGTTTTCATCAAGGCGCTTTTCATGACGCTTGTAGAAGAAACGCAGTTCCCTCGGGATCGCATAGTTGAAGATCAGGCGGCCCGGGGTGGTGATGACAAGATCATCATCAGATTCATTGAATCCATCCGGACGATCTTCCTTCGGGATGAAGACCTTGATGAAATCATGGATCTTGATCTGATGCAGGTTGTAAGCCAGCATGACTTCGTCATAGCCGGTGTAAGCGCGAAGCTTGGAGGTGTCCATCTCGTCTTCGGCTTTCTTCCACTGCTTCATGACATCGAATTTCGCCTTCGGATTTTCTTTCTTTTCTTCATCGGTGAAATCGACCTTCGTATCGTTGGCGGTCTGTACGATGGTGAGGTAGTAAGAGCCGAGGATCATATCCTGCGAAGGAATAGCGACTGGCTTGCCGTCCTTTGTGGACAGGATGTTATTGATGGAGAGCATCAGGGTACGTGCTTCAGCCTGTGCTTCGACGGACAGCGGCAGATGGCAGGCCATCTGGTCGCCGTCGAAGTCGGCGTTGTAGCCTGGGCATACGAGCGGATGCAGCTTGATCGCGCGGCCTTCCCAGAGAATCGGTTCAAAAGCCTGGATACCGAGTCTGTGCAGTGTCGGTGCGCGGTTCAGGAGGACCGGGTGTTCTTTGATGACATCGCCAAGGACTTCCCAGACTTCCGGAGCGAGCTTATCGACCTTCTTGCGTGCCGCTTTGAGGTTGCTTGCGACGCCTCTTTTGATGAGTTCATGCATGATGAACGGTTTGAAGAGTTCGATCGCCATTTCCTTCGGCAGGCCGCACTGGTACATTTTGAGTTCCGGGCCGACGACGATAACGGAACGGCCGGAGTAGTCGACACGTTTACCAAGGAGGTTCTGACGGAAACGTCCCTGCTTGCCCTTCAGCATATCGGAAAGGGATTTCAGCGGGCGGTTGCCCGGGCCGGAGACGGCACGTCCACGACGGCCGTTATCGATCAGGGCATCGACAGCTTCCTGCAGCATACGTTTTTCGTTTCTGATGATGATTTCCGGAGCGTCCAGTTCCAGCATACGCTTCAGACGGTTGTTACGGTTGATCACGCGGCGATACAGATCGTTCAGGTCGGAGGTGGCGAAACGGCCGCCATCGAGCTGGACCATCGGACGCAGATCCGGGGGAATGACCGGCAGGACAGAGAGGATCATCCATTCCGGCTTGTTGCCGGAGTGCAGGAAGGCTTCGACTTCTTCGAGGCGACGGATGCATCTGACCTTGCGCTGGCCGCTGCCTTCTTCGATCTCTTTCTGCAGTGCTTTTTCCAGCTTTGGCAGATCGAGCTCTTTCAGCAGGTACTGGATCGCTTCGGCCCCCATCTGGGCTTTGAATGCTTTCTTGCCATAGGCAGCTACGGCATCCTGATATTCCTGTTCATTCAGGACCTGGCACTTGGACAGGTTCGTATCGCCCGGATCGAGGACGATATAAGCAGCAAAGTAGAGGACTCTTTCGAGCTGGCGAGGAGAGATCTCAAGGATGAGGCCGATACGGGACGGTGTGCCCTTGAAGTACCAGATATGGGAAACCGGGCAGGCCAGAGAAATATGGCCCATGCGTTCACGGCGGACTTTGGAGGAGGTGACTTCGACACCGCACTTATCGCAGATGGTGCCTCTGTAACGCATCTTTTTGTACTTGCCGCATTTGCATTCCCAGTCTTTGGTCGGTCCGAAAATCTTTTCACAGAAGAGGCCGTCGGTTTCTGCCTTCAGGGTTCTGTAATTGATGGTTTCCGGCTTCGTCACTTCCCCGTGAGACCATTCAAGGATCTTTTCCGGAGAAGCGATACCGATCTTCATGGAATCAAATTCATTTACATCTAACAATTGATTAGCGCTCCTTTCCGGAATCAGTCATCCTGGCTGTCATTCGTAAAGCCAAGTTCTGTATCAAGATCAGTTTCACCAAAGCCGGCTTCTACGGGAGCCTGTGCATTGGCTTCTGCTTCGAGTGTATCATTGAAGGATGCGACATCATCGCCGGCGTTTTCGATAGTGCCATTCATGTGGCTTTCCATGTCGTTTCTGGAATCGGAAACGGCATCATCACCTTCCATAGCTTCTTTCAGTTCATCCTTATGCCATGGCTGTCCGCCGCCGTAGCCCTGCTCCAGATCGCTTTCATCGAGCTCTTTCAGGACGACTTCATCGCCATTTTCATTCAGGATACGGACGTCGAGACCGATGGACTGGAGTTCCTTCATGAGGACCTTGAAGGATTCCGGTACGCCCGGACTCGGGATGTTTTCGCCCTTGACGATCTTTTCATAGGCTTTGACACGGCCGATGACATCATCGGACTTCACAGTCAGGATTTCCTGCAGCGTGTAAGCCGCGCCGTAGGCTTCGAGAGCCCAGACTTCCATTTCACCGAAACGCTGGCCGCCGAACTGTGCCTTGCCGCCCAGCGGCTGCTGGGTAACGAGGGAGTATGGGCCGGTGGAGCGGGCATGGATCTTATCATCGACGAGATGATGGAGCTTTAACATGTATTTCCAGCCGATGGTGACCTGATTGTCCAGTTTTTCACCGGTACGGCCATCATAGAGGTCCGTCTTCGCACCGGCCGGGAGGCCTGCTGCCTTCAGTGTAGCTGCGAGGTCTTCATCTCGGCAGCCGTCGAAGACCGGGGTCGCGATATGGATGCCGGACTCGGTCGGTTCAGGCATGCCGTATTTTTCGAAATCATAGCCGCAGTCAATGAGGCGCTGCTTCATTTCTTCGTACTTCGGAGAGCCGACACCGGCAGCCATCGCCGCATGCATCTCTTCGCCGAGCATGTGGCAGGCCCAGGAAAGATGGATTTCCAGGATCTGGCCGATGTTCATTCGGGACGGTACGCCCAGTGGGTTCAGTACCAGATCGACCGGACGGCCATCCGGGGTGAACGGCATATCTTCGACAGGCATGATGCGGGAGCATACGCACTTGTTGCCGTGACGGCCTGCCATCTTATCGCCTTCACGGATCTTACGTTTCTGCGCGATGTAGACGCGGACGAGCTTGTTCACGCCCGGTGCCAGCTCATCACCGTTTTCACGGGTGAAGACCTTGACATCGACGACCTTGCCGAATTCGCCGTGCGGCACACGCAGGGAAGTATCACGGACTTCTCTTTCTTTGTCACCGAAGATCGCACGCAGCAGTCGTTCTTCCGGCGTCAGCTCCGTCTCGCCCTTCGGGGTGACCTTGCCGACCAGGATATCGCCAGGACGGACGTCAGCGCCGACCATGATGATACCGTTTTCATCAAGGTATTTCACAGCGTCTTCCGAAACAGAAGACAGCTGACGGGTGATCTCTTCCTCGCCCAGCTTCGTGTCGCGGGCATCGCATTCATATTCTTCGATATGGATGGAGGTGTACAGGTCATCCTTGCAGAGACGTTCGGAGATCAGAACGGCGTCTTCATGGTTGTACCCTTCCCAGGATACGAAAGCTACGAGTACATTGTGGCCGAGAGCCAGCTCGCCGCCATCGGTCGCCATGCCGTCTGCCAGTGTGTCTCCCGCTTCTACGCGGTCGCCCTTGGATACGATCGGGTGCTGGTTGATGCAGGTGGACTGGTTGGAACGCATGAATTTGATGATGTCGTAGGTATCAAGCTCGCCATTGTCAGCGCGGACGATGATCTGGCGGCCCGTGACTCTTTCGACAGTGCCGGCATGTTTCGCCAGGATGCAGACACCGGAGTCCTGACCAGCGACCCATTCCATGCCGGTGCCGACGAGCGGTGCTTCCGGACGCAGGAGCGGTACAGCCTGACGCTGCATGTTCGCACCCATCAGAGCACGGTTAGCGTCATCGTGTTCGAGGAACGGAATGAGGGAGGTACCGATGGAGACGACCTGCTTCGGAGATACGTCCATCAGCACGACTTCGTCTGGTTCCGCTTCGAGTACGTCCGGGCCGCGGCGGCTCGCTACATTCTTATGAACGAAATGACCTTCTGCATCGAGCGGTTCGCTCGCCTGTGCGATGATCTTATCTTCTTCGATATCAGCGGTGACATATTCACACTTATCAGTGACAGTGTGGGTCTTTTCATCGATCAGACGGTACGGTGTCTCGATGAGGCCGTACTTGTTGATGACGCCGTAGTTGGACAGAGAGGAGATCAAGCCGATGTTCGGACCTTCAGGGGTTTCTACCGGGCACATACGTCCATAGTGGGAGTAATGTACGTCGCGGACTTCGAAGCCTGCACGTTCACGGGAAAGACCGCCAGGTCCCAGAGCGGAAAGACGACGCTTATGCGTGAGTTCTGCCAGCGGGTTCGTCTGGTCCATGAACTGAGACAGCTGGGAGCTGCCGAAGAATTCCTTGATAGCAGCTACGACCGGGCGGATATTGACGAGCGCCTGTACGCTCATCTTATCCTGGTCCTGGGTGGTCATTCTCTCGCGAACCACTCTTTCCATACGGGTGAGACCGATACGGAACTGGTTCTGCAGGAGCTCACCGACGCAGCGGACGCGGCGGTTGCCCAGATGGTCGATGTCATCACTCTTGCCATAGCCCTGCATCATGTTCAGGAGATAATCAACGCAGGCGATGATATCGCAGATCTCCAGTGTGCGGTAATTGTCTTCGCGGTTGCCGGAAGAGCAGATCACCTTGACCGGAGTGCCATCATCCTTCTGTGTCATGACTTCGACCTGATCAAAGGAAGAGAATACGCCGCTTTCTTCGATCCTTGCGATCGCTTCTTCATCGATGATGCTGTTGCCTTCGATGACCACTTCACCCGTTTCCATATTGACGATCGGGCCTTCGGTCTTGTGACCGAGGAGACGGTTCTTCCAAGCCAGCTTCTTATTCAGTTTGTAACGGCCGACCTTCGCGAGATCATAACGGCGCGGATCAAAGAAGAAATTATGGAGAAGTGTCGTACCACTATCTTCGGTGGCCGGTTCGCCCGGACGGAGCTTGTGATAGATCTCGATCAGAGCGGACTTTCTGTCTGTGGTGCTGTCTTTTTCCAGCGTCTTTTCGATATGGATATCATGATCGAAAAGCTCCAGGATCTCTTCATTGGAAGAGTAGCCCAGCGCACGGATGAGGACAGTGACTGGCATCTTACGGTTACGATCGATACGGACGGAGACGGAGCCGGCCGGATCCGATTCCAGTTCGATCCACGCACCGCGGTTCGGGATCAGCTGCGCGGTATAGATCTCCTTGTCGAAAGCATCTCTTTCGCGCTTGTAGTATACGCCAGGGGAACGAACCAGCTGGGATACGATGACACGCTCGGCGCCATTGATGATGAATGTGCCCGTGTCCGTCATGACAGGGAAATCCCCCATGAACAGATCGTGCTCTTTCAGCTCGCCGGTTTCCTTGTTTTCCAGACGCGTCTTCACGTACAGCGGAGCGGAGTAGTTCACATCCTTCGCCTTGCACTGTTCGATATTGTACTTGCCTTTGCCGAAATAGAAATCGCCAAAGTGCAGCGCCCATTTCTTAGCGCTGTCCTCGATAGGAGAAATATCTGCGAAAACATCCTTCAGCCCTTCCTTGCAGAACCATTCATACGACTTCGTCTGCAGATCGAGCAAATGGGGCATCTTCAGTACTTCCTGCGATCTGGCATAGGTGTATCTCTTTTTCTTCCCTACCACGACAGGTCTGAACATCTTGCTGTTCGGCATTCCTTGCCTCACCCTTTCATAAAAAAACATGGCTTTCTTCCTCCCGGAAAAAAGAAGCAGGAAATCGAACCAATCATCGAATCCCTGCCTGCCTCCGGAAGCATTACACAACCTTATTATATATACTCTACTAAAAGAACCGTTGCGAATAAAGATTATATCATACAAAGTCAATATCCGCAACATTTTCCGCGAAAGTCCACATAAAGATTTCTTCTATAATGCATATCGTTCATTTTCTTTTATAGAAATTATCATACGCTATATAAAAGTTTTTATGCGTCAATTTTCCTATTGACTTTTTTCAGGATCTTCGTTCCGGCTTATTCTAGCATTGTGCTTTGAAAAATGCAAGGGGACCAGCGTCCAGTGAGCGATGACGATTCGCCAAGAAAAGGCGCTGATCTTCACGGAGGAGTGTTTCCGGAAAAGCCCCTCTCATCTAATTTGCTCACCGATACCCCGAGTAAACATTCGCATTTCATATTGGTAAATTAAAAACGGAAAGCGCATAATGAATGAAATGATTCCCCCGTCACTTCACAACAAGGAGGTCCCATGGAAAAAGAAAAGAGAACGATCAAGAAAAGAAAAGGCTTCATGCTTTTAGAGCTCATCATCGTAGTCGCGATCATCGGCATTCTTGCCGCTGTCGCCATTCCGAACTTCGTCGGCATGACCGACGAAGCGAAGGTCGCCAAGATCCAGTCCGATCTTTCCACCATCGGCACCGCCATGGAAGTCTACCACGTCAAGAAAGGCGGCACCTACCCCACCGACCTCTCCACTCTCGCAGGCGATAACGGCTATCTGAAAAAAGTCCCCGAACCGCCCACGGGTGCCGGTGCTTATACCGTAGGAAGCAAAGGCGAAGTCACCTGCACCTTTAATGGCGTCACCTACTCCTCCTTCGGCACATCGACGGGAAGTGCAGACAGCAATACAGGAAAATAATCCACGCACAAAAGGGGCACGGATTTCCTCATCCTGTGCTGCCATCTTCTGGTCGGATTCTTTCTTGGCTGCTTTCAGCTCTTTGATTTCCTGAGACATAGCAGCTTTGGAAGTCGTAAGACCAGTCTGTCCCTTACCGACTTTGAAAGACAATCCCACATTATATGCATTGTCATCCGCGCCAATCGTCGCACCTGCTGAGACCATCATCATTTCATTCGGTTGATAGAAGAGCCCCATCGCTGTAGCCGACTTACCACGATAATTGCCTGCAGCCACTGCTACATCCAGCTTGTTGTCCGGATCATAGTCCAGATGATGCAGTCCGGCCAGTGCGGCCCCCACTGCGCCTGCATTCTTGATGTCATCGGAAAGTTTGCTGTTCATGGCATTCATGCTGTCCGTGAGACTGATTGCCGTGCTGTTCACGTAACCCACGTTCGCCGCACTCGACGCATCCTTCTCATCCGTCTTGACGCCAGTGAGGACGCGGTCGCCATTCTTACCGGCTACGCTGACCTTCGTCGCACCTGCATCCGATGCTATGGCGACTGTGTCGCCATTGACTTTGACCCAACCTTCGCCCGTGCTGTTCTTCACATCTTTGATAGCGTTCCATACCGCACCGCCAGATACCAGGCTCGTGTTGCCATCTTCCACCTTGCCCGTATTCAGTTTGTTCGTATAGGCAGCTACATCAATATTCGATGCATTGGCATCCGCTTTGTTCACATTCAGTTCAGAAACCTTCTGGTCGACCTTCTGCCCCAGCTTCTCGACGTCCGCTTTATCAGCTTTACCAGCGACAGCTTTGTTCACATCCGTGAGCGAGTCTTCGATTTTCTTGTCCGTATCGGTCTTAGTATAGACATCAGCCGCATTGGCCTTCTTATCCAGTGCCCCATCGACATACGTTTTATCTGCTTTTCCTTCGACTTTGGCACTGAGGTCACTCAGGTCTTTCTTATCTGCCTTGGTTGCCAGCGCCCCATCGACATACGTTTTGTCCGCTTTGGCCGCCAGGTCATCTTTCATCGTCTCTTTGATGACATTCTTACCTGCCTCAGACAGATTCGCGAGATCTTTGTCTGCTTTGTTTGCTACATTTGCATCCGTTGCGACACCTTCGGTGGCTTTCTTAACAGCAGCATCGACGTAGCTCTTATCCGCTTTGTCAGCCAGCGCCGTTTCATGAGCATTCACTTTGTCTTTGATGGCCGTGAAATCACTGGTATTGACCTTATCTTTTACTTTCTCATCGACATACGACGTATCGGCCTTCCCCATCAGATCCGCTTTGACGGTATTCTTGATGGCCTCTTTGCCCGCATCTGACAAATTAGTGAGATTCGTATCCGCTTTGCCAGCGAGTTCCTCCATCATCGTGTTTTTGATAACAGTCTTACCAGCGTCAGAAAGATTGGATAAATTTTTATCTGCCTTATTCGCTACATTCGCATTGGTTACGATGCCTTCTGTCGCTTTGCTGATGGCTTCCTGTACCTGTCCGCCTGTAACGATACCGGTATCTCCAGCCGCAACCTTGCCATCCGTATTGACCATGATGGTATTATCTTTGTCGATAGTGATATGCTTTCCTGCTTTGTAGACCGTGCCAGTGGTAGAAATCCCCTGGAGTGCCTGATACAACGTATCACCAGTAATGAGGCCCGTATTTCCCGCCACATTCTTGCCGTCCCCTAAAGACGACTGCCAGGCTGCTTTGTCGATATTGACACCCTTTTGCAGCTGCGCCAGATCAGATGCCTGAGCTTTTTGGCTCAATGCCGTAGTCATGGCCTCCGCATCCGCCTTCTTCGCCAATTCTTCTGTGACTGTTGTCGCATCAGCCTTGGCATCCAGCTCCCCCTTCATTGTATTCCGGATGACCTTTTTACCTTCAGCTGTAAGATTTCCTAGGCTGGTATCGGCCTTCCCACTCACATCGACCGCACCGCCAAGAGAATCCGTGATGTCCGTTCCGTTGATGACAAGTCGGTTTGCGGAGAGTGAGTTGACATTTTTGATATCATGCCCCTCTGCATTATAGTCCCCATTCGCACTCCAGCTGGCCATGACATAGGTTCTGGTATTTCCAGTATCTGCTTGTGAAAAGTCTTTCCCCTGCATGGTCAGGGCGCCATTCGTATTCATGTGCAGGACCAACGTATGATCTACTTCGGGGTCATAAAACTCGTACGAAGTCTTATCTCCAGGATTCAGGCGGAAGAGATCCCTCACGGCCCCTTTATCCATAGCATTACCATTGACATCCGTCACACGGCCGTTGAAATTGCCCCGTACACGCACACGTTTTGCTTTATCACTGACTCTCAACTGATTCACATTCAGTGTAGAATGCCCACCAGCCGAGAGCACCGTGCCTTCATTCACCGTGATGGTATCCGCATTCACCACCGCCTTGTCATCCGTCGAGAACATACCTTTGTTCTTCAGGGTGATATCCTTTGCTGTCAGTGAAGCTGTATCCGTATCTTCCTCCGTCGTCAACATCACCTCTTCACTGCCCGTCTTGATGGTAGACCCTTTGATGGACAAGTTACCACCATCGATAGTAACATGACCAGCAACATTCACCTGGCTGTCGTTGACAGTCACATTGCCATAGACATCGCTGGATGTCCACTTTCCATCAGCATCATAGACCCCGTTTCCTTGGATTGTCAGATTCCCATTAACAGCCAGTTTCGCCTGATCGAAATTCCCGCTACTGTACTGGCCAAACGTAGCCTGATTTGCTTCAATAGAACCATCTTTCACCTGGAGCAACGCAGTATCGATATGTCCGTCATATATATTTCCGGCTATCATGAGCGTGTCTGTTTTCACAGTTGATTTACCAGTCACACTGAAAGTAGAAGCCTGGTCCAATTGATTGATATAGTCATTATTGCTTCTTTCAGCCGTCGCTGTACTCGGACCCCAAGCTCTGACAACGATTTCTCCGCCCTTCATAATACCGGTAGCAGGCTGTTCCCATGCCGAATCTGTTGCCGACGTATCCTTCGTCACATCCAGTACGGCACCATTTGTAACGTTGAACTGCCCTTTGTTCTGCACCAATACATTTTTCACGCTGGCCGTACCGCCATCAATAGTGATAGATCCGACAGGCAGTCCTTCTTTTACAGGACCTTTATCATTCTCATCTTCAGTGTCAGGAAATGCATTTCCTGCATACAGCCAATTTCCCGATGTCGTACTGTTCTTCAGCGTGATGGCAGCATTATTTGCCCAAGCGCCAGTAGTTACCTTCGCTTCATTGATTTCCGCTTTACTTCCATCATTTACATTAAATGCATCTTGACCACTATCGAGACTGCCACCATTTACAGTAAGAGTACTCTTATCATCTACAGAAATTTCACTAAATCCATCGCCACCATTAATGAAATTGACATGATTAGCGGTCAGCTTGGAGCCGTTTTGTAGCCAAACACCTTTTACGTCTTGATTATTTACTGTAAATGAACCATCTTCATTTTTTACGAGACTTATTGCATCATTTGAAAACTTCACAGTCGTTCCATCGAGAATGATTTCATCTGCCCAAGACGAAACCACACCCGTCATTCCAAAGACCAGCGAAAAGGCGGCAATCTGTGCTAACATCTATTTGCTTTTCATTTGCATTCCTCTTTTCTGCGAGACACGCTCGCCACACCACGAAGAATCTAAAACAACTATTATTTAGCAACCTAAAAACCTGCTTAAAGTTTATCCCCCTTGTCATATTGTCAAATTTCTATATATCTATGCTAAATATGCATAGGTGCTATGGGAAATAATATAGAGAAGAATCATATTGCAAGAGCGACTTATGAAAAAACACTTCGGGCATCGCCTAATAAAAAAAGCGGCAAAGCCGCTACCATATAAGCCTTCCCCGCATGGGGAAGGGGGACCTCATCAGCGGCGCTCGGGTGCTTTCGTTAGCAGCACAAATGCGCCTCTCTTTCCCTGTACTACCAGCTGTCTTTCATACCATAGTCACCCTATCCGCCCCTACGGGCCACCTTCCCCTAAAGGGGAAGGCTGCGATACGAGACTACCATCCTCTAAAAAAAGGCGGCGAAGCCGCCCTTGTGAATCCATCCGCTCCCCAAGTACCGTCATCCCGAGCGAAGCCGAGGGATCTTTATTGCACTGCCGTCATATGCACACATGCGCCCTCACTCAAACGACACCTTGGTGCTTCCTTTTTCGCCTTTCACTCGCTCACGTTTTACCGGTCTGCAAGAAAGATCCCTCCACTTCGGTCGGGATGACGTTTAAGGGAAACGGATAGTCTTACATAGTCTTTCACACCGCTTCG
>OLZV01000924.1_pt1 | contig 11467 bp, 8 predicted proteins | sample 1644531 | NCBI WGS metagenome assembly OLZV01 (sample SAMEA103958115, study PRJEB25191) | human gut metagenome | biome: human-associated habitat [ENVO:00009003]; feature: intestine environment [ENVO:2100002]; material: feces | place: Germany | collected 2013/2015
GCTTGGTGATCCAGTTCATAGGCAGAAGCCTCCGTTATTCGTAAAATTTTCGTCCCGTTGGCCGGGAACGCTCTCTTTTTTCATTGTACCATGATTGGCAGGGTCATTCAAGGCGAAGGGTGTGAACAAAGGGATCTGGCTGTCTGTTCATCCGAGTGCTAAAACAGCAGGTTGTATCCACTTTTGGTGTGTTCAGATGGATTTATCCACTCTTTCCACCGGGTTTTCCACCGGAATTGTGAAAAAAGCCCCGGTTTTCCCACGATGTTTTCCACTTTTTCCACTGAGTTTTCCACATTTTCCTGTGAAGCGTTTTATACATGGTGTATTGTACCGCGCGGATCTTTGCGAAAATCAGGGGAATTATGGGCCTTTGCACCTTTTTTCTGAAAGAAAGTCAAACCCGAAAATTTACTTTTTACAGCAGGCAGAAAATCCGCTCGTTGAATTTCTCCCCGTTGGAATGAAGAAACCGATAGTTTTCCACACCCGTTTTCTACAAAAATCGACCTGTGGAAAACAGCGGGAAAACTTGAGTTTTCAACAAAAAGGAGCAGCCCTCTCATGCAAAGCCGTCAGGCTTTGACTGAGAGGGTTGCTCCTATAAAATCAAACGTTACATCATATTCCGGAACACGACCTGCGCGATCTGGAAGTACAGGATCAAGCTGCAGGCATCCACGATAGTGGTGATGAAGGGGGTCGCCATGATGGCCGGGTCCGCACCCAGCTTCTTGGCGGCAAGGGGCAGCATACCGCCCACCAGCTTTGCCAGGATGACGCTGAAGAACAGCGACACGCTGACCACGATGGCATAGCCCATCACGTTGCCGTACTGGCCGGGGAAGAGGAAGGTGTACATCAGGTAGATGCGCAGGCCGTTCACGATGCCCAGCACCGCGCCCACGATGGCAGACACCCGCAGCTCCTTGCCCAGCACCCGCATAAAGTCGGCGGGCTCTACCTCGCCCAGTGCCAGACCGCGCACCATCAGGGTGCTGATCTGGTTGCCGCAGTTGCCGGCGGTATCCATCAGCATGGGCATGAAGGAGACCAGCAGAGGCAGCGCGGTAAAGGCTTCCTCATAGTGGGTGGTGACCATGCCGGTAAAGGTGGCGGAAAGCATCAGGATCAGCAGCCATGGGATGCGCTGCTTTGCGTGGGTCCAGACGCTGGTGCCAAAGTAGGTGGTGGCATCGTCGTCCGGCAGAATGGCGGCCATCTTCTGCATATCCTCGGTGCTCTCGTCGGTCAGGACGTCGATTGCATCGTCGATGGTGATGATGCCCACGAACATGCCCTCGTTGTCCAGAACAGGCATTGCGGTAAAGTCGTAGCGCTGCATCTCACGGGCCACATATTCCTGGTCGTCCGTGACCTTCACTGCCACCACGTTGTCGTCCATGATCTCGGAAACGGGAATGTTCCTGTCCGAAAGCAGCAGGCTGCGGGCAGAGACAACGCCCTTCAGGCGGTTGCGCTCCACCACGTAGCAGGTGTACACGGTCTCTGCGTTTTCGCCCTGTTTGCGGATAGCATCAAAGGCCTGCTCCACGGTCATATCCTCCCGCAGGCGGACATACTCCGGGGTCATCAGGCTGCCGGCAGAGCTTTCGGGGTAGTTCAGCAGCTTGTTCAGGCTCTCACGGGTCTGCTTGGAGGATTTCTCCAGCACCCGCTTCACCACGCCTGCCGGCATATCCTCCAGCAGGTCAGCGGCATCGTCCAGACTCATTTCCTCGATGGCGCTCACCAGCTCCACGTCCGAAAAGGCGTTCACCAGATCATCGCGGGCCTCGTCGGACATATAGGCAAATGCCTCAGTGGCCACTTCCTTTTTCAGCAGACGGAACACCACAAGGCGGTTGTTCTCGTCCAGCTCTTCCAGCAGCTCGGCCAGATCAGCAGGCTGCTCTTCCTCGGTCACTTCGCGCAGCTTGACGTACTGCTTTTTGATGAGCAGCTTGAGCAGGCGGCTCTTGGTCAGCATTTCGGGGTTGGCCTTGACCTCTTCGTCGTTGGCTTCCTCTTTCTCGGCCTCACGCATATCCTGCTTGAGGTCCTCGGTAGCTTCATCGTTCAGGTCCTCGGCCAGCTTCTGACGGACTTCGGCAGGGATATCGGCAGGCAGCTCCTGCACCGGCAGCGCCTGCTCCGCAGCATCAGCCGTCAGCTTCTTTTCTTCCATATCCATTGGGCGTTCCTCCTCAGTTTTTACGGCACAGGAGCAGCTCCTGTATCCGGAGGACGCAGCAGATCGGGAAACAAAAAACGCGCCGCCTTGCCTGCCGGAATGCCGCAAACGCCGCATTCTGCGCACACAAAGCCGCGCCTTCCTCTGCTCTGTTTTGCGGAAAGATACACCGTTGAAGCGGTGCTTTTCCGCAGGACTCAGCGAAGGAGGCGAACGGTTGGGGGAAACGCAGTTGTTTTTGTTTTCTGATCCACCGCGCCGGTGGTTCTACTTCGACTATGATCCGGGTCCATTTTCCTGCGTTCACCTCCAAGTTTTCATATTCATTTTTATTATAGCGCCGCCAAAAAACGGGGTCAACCCTAAACCATGGATTTACAGGAATTTTATTTTATAAAAACACAGATCTTATTTTTCTTTCGCGTGAAAAGGCAGTCCGGCAAAGCCCGCAGCCTTTGCCGGACTGCAAGGATAAAAATTACCGCTGAGAATGCCAAAGCACTGCGGCGGCATCGGAAGATCGTTTTTTGCCAAAACAAAACACCCTCTTCCGTGTTGCGGCGCACGAAAAAGGGTGTTTTGTTTGGATATTGCCTTGGTGTGAGGAGGAATCATGTTACACGGGAAACGGTTGCGGCCCCGCTTCCCATGGCAAAAGTATAACAGCTTTCACAATTCAATTCGTTAAGAAGCTATGAAGAAACTGTAAAAAGGAAATGGTATCTTTTGGAAGATTTTGTGATAACATTTTTTGATTGACCTTCGTTTTTTCACATGCTAAAATGGAACTGTAAAAGCAGCTGTAAGGGAGGGCATCTTATGAGCGACTGTGCTTTTTTGAACAACAGCGGCAATTTTACCTCGTTCACCTACGCTGGAAGAACGATTCGGTTCCGCACACCTTCTTCTCTGGAGCGTTACACGGATATTCTGGAATGGGACAAGGGCTATCTTGTGGTCATGGCAAAATACAAAGGTGCCCCTGCAGAAGAAGAATACATTGATCTGATTCCCATCCTGAACAATTTGTATATTGATGCTGATGCTTTTTTAAAGCCGATCCGAAAGGTAGCGTTATATAATTGAAAAGATGTAAACAGGAGAATTCCTTTATGAATAAATCTGTATTTTCCCGTCGTGTTTTCCTGAAAGGTTCTGCAGTTGCAGCTACGGCACTGGCACTGTCGGCTTGCGGCGGCGGAGAAGAGCACACCAGCCATCCCTTCGGGTATCAGGTCATCACAAACGGCTCTTTGACTATGGAGCTCGGCTCTCTTGCTTCTTACGCGCCAATCGAATTTGATACCGACTATATTGTAGAGGCTCGCTTTCTCATCACAAATAATGGGGAAAATCCCATCACTCTCACTTCTAATAATTTCACGGCACAATTCAATAAAAAAGATGCTCCTGTCTGGAATCCTGATAACATTTCTACAAAAGTCGATTTTCCTTATCTCTTCAATCAGATGCCCATCCCTTCTGGTGAAAGTAGAAAAGGCTATGTTCTGTTCCGCGCTTCTGGTGACACCGCAAGCCATGATTACAAAATCACCATTACCTGCCCCGAGGCAACCGCTACTTTTGCACCCGAGGAAAAAGATAAGGAATGGTACGAATAAAATCTTTCTTATCTAAACATAAAAAGCGGCTGTTGTGAAGGTAAATCACAGCAGCCGCTTCTCTTTTGCGCAAAAATACGCCCCGGTCACCTTGCGGTGAGCGGGGCGCTAAAACGAAGCTCGTTTTTACTGCGGCAAGATCTCTGCAAAAGCAGATCTTATGCAGCAGGCGGAGCAAGGTATCTGCAAACGCAGACCTTATACTCCTGACACACGCGGGGTGTGCTTTCAAGGACCCTCGCGGGCGCTTTGGTATCTCATATCCCGCTGCGGTGCTTCGCACGGAACAAAGCACCGCCCGGGAAGTGAAATCAGTCAGAACGCGTGTGGCGGATGCTGTACTTCAGCACATCACCTGCTTGGATGGATGCGTTTCTCCGCTTCGTACCGCTGCATTGCGCAGTAACCGCCGGTACGGGGCAGCCGCCCTCTTGCATTGTGGGGCTAAGGTGCCGCAAATATCTGCATCCAAAGCGCAGAAGAATGCTTACTTGTACAGGTCAACCAGACGGGTCAGGTGCTCGTAGCGGTCGTTAGCAACCTGCTGGTTGCGTGCGAACAGCTCCTTAGCACGGTCGGGGAATGCACGAGTCAGGCGGCTGTAACGGGTCTCGTTAGACAGCAGTGCCTGATACTTCTCGTTATCCACAGCCTTGGAGGTCAGGGTGAACGGATTCTTGCCCTGAGCCTTGTTTGCCGGGTTGAAGGTGAACAGGTTCCAGTAACCGGCCTCAACTGCCTTCTTCATCTCGTTCTGGCAGTTGGTCATGCCGCCCTTGACACCGTGCAGCTCGCAGGGAGCGTAGCCGATGATCAGAGAGGGGCCGGGATATGCCTCAGCCTCTGCGATGGCCTTGACAGCCTGGTTCATGTTAGCGCCCAGAGCGATCTGAGCAACATAGATGTAACCGTAGGTCATTGCGATCTCGGACAGGCTCTTCTTGCTGATCTCCTTACCAGCAGCAGCGAACTGGCAGACTTCACCAATGTTGGAAGCCTTGGATGCCTGTCCACCGGTGTTGGAGTACATCTCAGTATCGAAGACCATGACGTTGACATCCTCGCCGGAAGCCAGGACGTGATCCAGGCCGCCGAAGCCGATGTCGTATGCCCAGCCGTCACCACCGAAGATCCAGACGGACTTCTTGGCGATGAACTGCTTGCTCTTCAGGATCTCTGCAGACTTCTCGCAGCCGGCAGCAGCAGCCTTCTCCAGCTCAGCGATCAGGGCCTTTGCGGGCTCGTCGTTGGCCTTGGTGTTGTTCTTGGTCTCCAGGAACTTCTCAAAGGCAGCCTTCAGCTCAGCAGAAGCCTTGTCGGAACCAGCAACCTCTGCGATCTCCTTGATCAGGTTCTCGCGGACGGTCTTCTGGCCGATGTACAGGCCCAGACCATGCTCTGCGTTATCCTCGAACAGGGAGTTGCACCATGCAGGACCATGGCCGCTGTCCTTGTTGACGGTGTACGGAGAGATGGAAGCGGTGCCGCCCCAGATGGAGGAGCAGCCGGTAGCGTTGGAGATGTACATCTTCTCGCCGAACAGCTGAGTGATCAGGCGAGCGTAAGAAGTCTCGGCACAGCCTGCGCAGGAGCCAGAGAACTCCAGCAGCGGCTGGTTGAACTGAGAACCGATAACGGTATCGTCAGCAAACTTGGAAGGCTTCTTGGAGATGTTGGCCACGCAGTAGTCGAACACTGCCTGCTGATCGGCCTGGCTGTCCTGCGGCACCATGGTGATAGCCTTGGTGGGGCAGACGGTGACGCACTCGCCGCAGCCCATGCAGTCCAGAGGAGACACAGCCATGACAAACTTGTACTCGTTTGCGGGCTTGTTGTCGCGGCTCTTGGTCTGTGCAGGAGCAGCTGCCAGCTCGTCGGCGGTCAGCTGGAAGGGACGGATGGTAGCATGAGAGCAGACGAATGCACACTGGTTACAGCCAACGCACTTTGCAGCATCCCACTCGGGGACGTTGACAGCGGTGCCGCGCTTCTCGTATGCAGAAGCGCCCTGCTCCCACTCGCCGTTTGCATTTGCCACGAAGGAAGAGACAGGCAGGCTGTCGCCGTCCATACGGGCAATGGGCTCCATGACATCGCGGATCTGCTTGACCAGCTCCGGACGGCCGGTGAGAGCCTTGGGTGCGGGATCAGCCTCGGGGTTGGACCAGGATGCGGGCACGTCCACCTTGTGGATGGCGTCAACGCCTGCATCGATAGCCTTCCAGTTCATCTCAACGACGTCCTGGCCCTTCTTGCCGTAGCTCTTCTGAGCTGCCTGCTTCATGAAGTTGACGGCATCCTCGATGGGCATGACGTCAGCCAGCTTGAAGAATGCAGACTGCAGGATGGTGTTGGTGCGCTTGCCCATGCCGATCTCGATAGCCTTATCGATAGCATTGATGGTATACAGCTGGATGTTGTTGTCAGCGATATACTTCTTTGCCTCGGCGTTCAGGTGCTGGCCCAGCTCCTCATCGGACCACTGGCAGTTGATCATGAACACGCCGCCGGGCTTGACATCCTGGACCATCTTCATGCCCATGTGGATGTAAGCGGGGTTGTGGCAGGCCACGAAGTCAGCCTGGTTGATGTAGTAGGGGCTGCGGATGGGCTTGTCGCCGAAACGCAGGTGGCTGATGGTCACGCCGCCGGTCTTCTTGGAGTCATACTGGAAGTATGCCTGAACATACTTGTCGGTATGGTCGCCGATGATCTTGACGGAGTTCTTGTTAGCACCGACAGTACCGTCGCCGCCCAGACCCCAGAACTTGCACTCCTTGGTGCCAGCAGCTGCGGTGATGGGAGCGGGCTTGACTTCCGGCAGAGACAGGAAGGTGACGTCATCGGTGATACCCAGAGTGAAGCGCTCCTTGGGCTGATCCTTCTCCAGCTCCTTGAACAGAGCGAAGATGGAGGACGGGGGAGTGTCCTTGCTGCCCAGACCGTAGCGGCCGCCGGTCAGAACGACATCGTTCAGGCCAGCCTCACGCAGGGTAGCGGCAACATCCAGGTACAGGGGCTCGCCCAGAGAGCCGGGCTCCTTGGTGCGGTCCAGCACAGCCACCTTCTTGGCGGTCTTGGGCAGGACCTTCAGCAGAGCGGAGGACACCCAGGGACGGTACAGGCGGACCTTGACGATACCGACCTTCTCGCCCTTGGCGTTCAGGTAGTCGATGACCTCATCAGCAACGTCGCAGATGGAGCCCATAGCCACGATCACACGGTCAGCATCGGGTGCGCCGTAGTAGTTGAACAGATCGTAGTTGGTGCCCAGCTTTGCGTTGATCTTGGCCATGTACTTCTCAACAACAGCAGGCAGAGCGTTGTAAACGCTGTTGCATGCCTCACGATGCTGGAAGAACACGTCGCCGTTCTCGTGGGAGCCGCGCATCTTGGGGTGTTCGGGGTTCAGAGCCTTCTTACGGAACTCCTCCACAGCCTCCATGTTGCACATTTCCTTCAGATCGGCGTAATCCCACTTCTCGATCTTCTGGTACTCATGAGAAGTACGGAAGCCATCGAAGAAGTTCAGGAAGGGAACCTTGCCCTCGATGGCGCACAGATGTGCGACAGGGGACAGATCCATGACTTCCTGCACGCTGCTCTCGACCAGCATTGCAAAACCGGTCTGGCGGCATGCCATGACGTCGCTGTGATCACCGAAGATGTTCAGGGACTGGGTAGCAACGGTACGTGCAGAAACATCGAACACGCAGGGCAGCTGCTCAGCAGCGATCTTGTACATGTTGGGGATCATCAGCAGCAGGCCCTGAGAAGCGGTGAAGGTGGTGGTAACAGCACCTGCACCCAGAGAGCCGTGCACAGCGCCTGCGGCGCCTGCCTCAGATTCCATCTCGACAACCTTGACCTGATTGCCGAAGATGTTCTTCTGGCCGGCTGCGGACCACTGGTCCACAGAGTCAGCCATCGGAGAAGACGGGGTAATGGGGTAGATGGCAGCCACGTCCGTGTAGGCATATGCTACATGAGCGGCAGCGGTATTGCCATCCATGGTTTGCTTTGCTCTAGGCATTTTTCTTCCTCCATTGTTCAGAATTTGGTACCTTTTGCGCGGGGCAATCGCGCCCCGCTGGGGCCGGAGAACCCCAAAAGGCACTATTGCTCATATATTATATTAGCAAATTCCGCCCCAGAAGTAAATGCAAACCAGCTGGCAAAACGCAACAAAAATTCAAGATTTTTTTTGGTTGTTTTTGATGGATGTGTTCTTTGTGGAATCCAGCAGACTGACATGCTAACGTTTTATTAAGATAACCCCGTGGTTTCTGAACAAATTCTTAATTTTGGAATTGACAAGCCCGTGGCAGTTGCCGTAAACTGGACACAGACTACCATGGAAACGGAGAGGAAAAAGCAATGGATTCTGCGGTACATTATGAGAAAACACTTTCCAGTGAAGTGATTTTTGAGGGCCGGGTCATCACCCTGACCAACGATGTGGCCCTGCTGGAAAACGGCGAGACCGCCGGCCGGGAGGTGGTGCACCACCATGGCGGTGCCTGCATCCTGCCCTACTTTGAGGATGGCACCCTCTGCATGGTGCGGCAGTTCCGCTACGCCATGCAGCAGGAGCTGTGGGAGCTGCCCGCCGGCAAGCTGGAAAAGGGCGAGGACCCCTTTGAAGCCGCCAAGCGGGAGCTGGGCGAGGAGTGCGGTCTGACTGCCGACCATTACATCTCTCTGGGCCAGTTCTACCCCACTGTGGGCTACGATACCGAGGTCATCTATACATGGGTCGCCACCGGCCTGCACAAGACCCAGATGCATCTGGATGCGGACGAGTTCCTGACGCCGGACCGCGTGCCGCTGGATAAGGCCTATGAAATGGTCATGAGCGGCGAGATCCGGGACGGCAAGACCATTGCCGGCATCCTGAAGCTCAAGGCACTGATTGCTGAGGGCAAGCTGTGAACATCCTGTACGAGGATGCCTTCATCGTAGTGCTGGACAAGCCCGCAGGCCTTTCCAGTGAGGAGGGCGTTCCCGCAGCGCTGCGGCAGCGGTGGAACGCTCCGGACGCCTTTGTGGGGGTGGTGCACCGGCTGGACACCGGCGTTTCCGGCCTGATGGTGTTTGCCAGAACGCCCGGGGCTGCGGCCGCACTCAGCCGTCAGATCACCCAGAGCCAGAACGCCTACGCCGTGCAGGACGGCCGGGCAGAGGGCAGGGCAGAAGAGCCGCAGTTCATCAAGCAGTACCGCGCCGTCATTGCAGGCGGGCCGGACGAAGCACTGCCCGCCGAAGGCACCCTGCGGGACTGGCTGTTCAAGGACAGCCGCCGGGGCCGGGTGTTCCCGGTCAGCCGCCCCCGCAAGGGCGTGCGGGAAGCCGTTCTGGAATACCGCATCCTGAAAACAGCAGGGAACACGAGCCTTGCGGGCATCACTCTGCACACCGGCCGCACCCATCAGATCCGGGTGCAGTTCGCCGCCCGGAAGCATCCGCTCTCCGGCGATGGCAAGTATGGCAGCCGGGTAAAGGGAGACATCGCTCTGCAGAGCTGCGGCCTGCAGTTCCGGCATCCAGACACCGGCAAGCCCCTGCAGTTCAGCCTGCCCCTGCCGGACGCCGCACCGTGGAAAGAGTTTTTAGAATGATGCATCGCCTTACGGCGATATGATGTTGTCCCGATGGGACAACATCATATTTGCACAGCAAATACATCATGTTCATTAGGTGAGAGGTATGGAACAATATAGAACCGATGCTGAAATTTACGCCGTGCTGGAGCGGGAGATCATCGATCTGACCATCCGCCCCGGCTCCCTGCTGAGCGAAAATCCGCTGTGCAGCCGCTTTGCGGCCCCCCGCAGCATGATCCGGGTGGTTTTGCAGAAGCTGCAGGAAAACGGGCTGGTGAAGATCGTGCCCTATAAGGGCACCACCGTCACCCGGCTGAACCGCCGCATCGTGGACGAGCTGATCTACGAGCGCACCGCCGTGGAGGCCCGCATCCTGCGGGATTTTGCACCCCAGTGCACCCCCGAACAGCGGGCACTCATCCGCAGACGGGTGGAGGCCTATGCGGCCCTTGCCGCCACGGAAGAGCCCGATTATAACCGGCTGTACGAGGCCGACCGCACCCTGCACGGGACATGGTTTGCCGCCATGGATAAGATGTATCTGTGGAGCACCCTGCAGAACGCCCACGCCGACTACAGCCGCTTCCGGATGCTGGACACCATCACCAGCGGCGGGCTTGCGGAAGTGATCGCAGATCACCGGAGCCTGCTGGATGCCATTGAGCGGTGCGACCTTGCCGCCTTTGAGCCGCTGGTGGAAAAGCATCTTTACGGCGGCATCCGGCGGCTGGGCTCCAAGCTGACCGAGGAATACGCCGACTACTTTGAGCCGGAAAAGTAATTGTTCTATGTGGAACATTTTATAAAACAAAAGGGCACAGCGCATTGCAGCGCCGTGCCCTTTTGTTTTATGCTGTCTGAATTTCAGAACACCCCGGAAATAAAGATCTCCAGACCAATGCCAATGAGGATCATGCCGCCCAGAATGGACGCCTTGCCGGAAAGCTTCGTGCCGAACTTTTTGCCGATGCGCAGGCCCGCCATGCAGATGAAGAAGGTGACCACCGCAATGATGAGCGATGCCGCCAGAGCCATCAGCCAGCCGTACTCCGAAATGGTAAAGCCCACCGAAAGGGCATCGATGCTGGTGGCGACGCCCTGCATGAGCAGTGCACCGGCGCTGAGCTCTGCAGCCTCTTCGGCTTCCTCGCCCCGGATGCCATCCACAAGCATCTTGCCGCCGATGTAGCCCAGCAGTGCCAGCGCGATCCACGGGATCAGGCTTTCAAAGGACGAGAACAGCTCCACGATGGTATGCACGCACACCCAGCCGATCATAGGCATTGCGGCCTGAAAAATGCCAAAAGTGCCCGCAATTTTGCACATCGTGCCCTTGTTCATTTTAGGGTCGTGCAGGCCGTTTGCCATGGACACCGAAAACGCATCCATCGCAAGCCCCACGCCCAGCAAAACGCTGTTGAGGAAAAATACAAAACTCCATTCCATTCTGTCTGCCTCCTGTTTGTTGACCGTATTCCAAACCAAAACAAAACCCGGCCCCGGGCGCATTGTACGTCCGGGACCGGGTGATTTTTTGAGATTCACTCCATGTGCACGGGCGCAGCAAACACGCACCAAAACACATGAGTCTCGCAAATGAAAGCAAGCCAGACCGCGACCGGCGGCCATTGTGTTGACTTGCTGCGCCGTCTGCAAACAGCGCCTGCTACTCCCCCATGGGATTTTGTGATTGTTTCGTTAGTCTATCATATTTTCTGATAGAAGTCCAGTCTAACTTTTTCCATTTTCCCTGGCAGGAGAGGCTCAATCCTCAGCCGGTGCCTCGGAGGCAGATGCCTCATCGGCTGCTTCCATGGCGGCCAGCTGCTCTGCGGTGGGCTCATCGCCCTCCTCAGCCTCTACTGTCTCGGTCTGAGCTTCATCGTCGTGGTCGGTACGGGCCAGGACCATGACCTTATCATTCTCGCCCAGACGCATGACACGGACACCGGAGCCGTAACGGCTCTGCACCGGGATCTCATTGGCGTGCAGGCGGATGATGATGCCCTCCTGGCTGCTCAGCAGCACGTCGTCCACATCATCCACGA
>OLZV01000934.1_pt1 | contig 11363 bp, 10 predicted proteins | sample 1644531 | NCBI WGS metagenome assembly OLZV01 (sample SAMEA103958115, study PRJEB25191) | human gut metagenome | biome: human-associated habitat [ENVO:00009003]; feature: intestine environment [ENVO:2100002]; material: feces | place: Germany | collected 2013/2015
GTTCATCGTGGGCGGCTCGCCGGTATCGCCGTATCCGTTCAAGATCACGGACATCAGCGACGAGTGGGGCGCGGTGCTGCACGGCGGCGCGATGGTGGAGTGCAAGGTGAGCCTGACCATCGAGGAATACCTGTAAGGAGGCAGCCATGTTATCAACGGAAAACGCGGTGATCGAGATACTGCCGGGGAGCGCGAACGACAGCACGGCGGCGGAGGTGTACCGCAATTTGCAGGTGCTTTACGCCACGAGGGCCGGAGAGCAGGCGCTCGACCGGGAGTTCGGCATCGACGGGACGATCATCGACTGCCCGCAGGAAAATGCGCAAGTCCTGCTGGCGGCGGAGTATGTGCGCAAGACAGAACAGTATGAGCCACGGGCGCGTGTCGTCCGTGTGGAATGGACTGCGGGAAAATCGCAGGACGGAAATATGACGCCAAAGGTGGTGATCGAGCTTGTCTAATATCGCTGAATTGGCAAACTGCCCGGAGCTGAGCTTCATCGAAAGCATGACTTTGCAGGAGACGGAAGAACAGCTCCGTGAGCTGTACACCAAGTATTACCGGGAGGCCACGGGCAAGGAGCCGGAGATCGGCGAAGCCGACCCGCTGAACCTGCTGATGAAAGCCTTTTGCGCGATGGAGTATCAGACAATGCAGTACGCCGACGCAAAGGGACGGATGGAAATGCTGAAAACCAGCACCGGAGACGCGCTGGATGCGCTGGCTGCTCTTGTGGGGCTGATGCGCAAGGAGGCAAACCGAGCCACGGCGACGGTGCGCTTTACGCTTTCGGAGGCGCAAAACGGCGCGACGGCCATTCCGACGGGAACGCGGGTCAAGAGTGAGGACGGGAAATACTTCAACACCGTGGAATACGGAGAGATCGCGGCGGGAGAGACCTACACCGACGTGGTGGTGCAGGCGGAGGAGGCCGGAGCGGATAGCAACGGCATTCTGTCCGGCGGCATCAAGATACTGGTTGACCCCATCGCCTATGTTGCCAGCGTGAGCAACACCACACCAAGCACCGGCGGACTGGACGCAGAGGACGACGACAGCCTGACACGGCGCATCTACCTCGCCCCCAGCGTGTATAGCTGCGCCGGGCCGCGCGATGCCTATGAATACTACGCGCGGGAGTGGCGGGGCGATGTAGCGGACGTGCGCATCGTCAGCCCGGAGCCGGACGAGGTAAATATCTACTTCGTGATCGAGGACGAGAACGGGCTGCGCGTCCCCAACAGCACAGAGCTGACGGCCATGGCGGCCTATCTGGACGACGAGACCATCCGCCCGCTGTGCGACAAGGTGACGGCGCTGGCCCCGGACGAGGTGGAATACGCCATCACCGTGAAATACTGGATCGCGGAAAGCGACCAGCGAAGCGTGAGCGAGATACAAAGCCGCATCGCGGCGGCGGTGGCGGACTTCCAGAAATGGCAAAGAAAGCTGGGACGGGACATCAACCCCACGGAGCTAATTGCCCGGCTGCGGGAGGCGGGGGCAAAGCGAGTGACGCTGACAGCCCCGGCGGATACCGTGGTCGCGGCCACAGAGCTGCCGAAATGCACCGGAGCGACCGTGACCTATGGAGGGCTGGAGGATGATTAAGGGGCTGAAAGACGCGCAGATCGCGGACGGCCTGCCCCGCGTCCTCGGAGAGCAGCCGTGGGTCAGGGCGCTGTCACTGGCGATGCTGGAGCTGCACCGGAAAACGATGGATTACATCAACGGGAGCCAAATCTACACCGCCATCGACACCGTTTCCGAGGAGGTTCTGGACGCGCTGGCCGTGAACTGGAAGATCGACTGGTACGACACGGACTACGACATCGAGCAGAAGCGGCGCATTGTCAAGACTGCCCTGAACATTCGGCGAACAATGGGAACTGCGGGAGCGGCAAGAACGCAGGCCGACGCGATCTATCCGGGAACAAAGCTGGAGGAATGGTTTGAGTACGGCGGCACCCACGGACGGGTCAACGTGTCCCAGGCCATCACCGTCTCCTGCAACTACTTCTTCTATGAGTGCGGCAGCCGTCTGGGCGAAACACGCCTATATCAGTATGCTGCCGCGTTCGGGCTGACGAGCAAAACCGGCATTGACCTGCCCGGCGAAGTCCGCAGCGTCGTCGGCAGTCAGAACACGCTGTATGACCCGACGAAGCCGGTGGGCGAATCGTCGCAGGACACTTCGCGCCCGATTATCGTTTTCAACTCCATCAAGTCGCACCTGAAGAAGTGCGGTGAATCGCGCGGCATGGAATACGACGATGAGCGCCTGTCTTCCTGCGCCAAGCGCCTGATGGACATGGCGGTGGCATACCCAGAATCCTCGTGGGTGGAGAACATGCGCACCATCCTGATGGAAGAGCTGAACATGCCCCGCTCGATGGTGTATTCCAACTCCGTCATTACGGACACCTACAACTACATCAACGATATTAAGTGGGGCGGTTCGCAGACGATTCTGACCGCCATCGGACAGTCGGTGACGACGGTGACGCCAATTGCCGTCGCGCGCTACGTTACGGCAGTTGCCAACGGCGGCAAGGTCTACAACGTCTCCATCGTCGATTCCATCATCTCTCCGGAAGGCGAAGTGCTTTCCCGCCGCGACCCGGTGCTGATCAACGACCTGAACGACACAAACGGATACTTCAACCTCATCCACAAAGGGATGAAGGGCGTTACGGACGATACCGGTACTGCTAAACGCTACTGGAGCGACTTCAAATGGCAGAAAAAGATGGGTGCAAAAACAGGAACGGCACAGGTCAACCAGATTGACCTTGAAAACAACGGCTGGTTCGTCTGCTTTGCTCCGCTGGACAACCCGAAAGTCGCCATCGTCGTCTATGTGCCGCACGGGTATTCAGGCGCCATGTGTTCCTACGCCGCGAAGGACTTCCTGAACTGGATTTTCCCGGAATGGGACAAGAGTGATGTGGACTATGACCTGCCGATTGGCAACAGCCTTGCGCCATAAGGAGGGCTTGCACAAATACATGGGTACAGCTTGGATTATTGCTTCCGGCAAAGGCGGAGTGGGCAAAAGCACCCTCTCCGCCTGCCTCGGCATGGAAATTGCGCGCAATGGCCAGCGTGTCTGCATTGTGGATGCGGATATCGGCCTGCGCGATCAGGACGTGCTGCTGGGCGTGCAGGATTGCATTGTATATGATATTCTGGATGTTGCGAACGGCATTTGCCCGGTGGATGATGCGCTTGTCGTGCCAAAGCCGGACGCGCTGCCGAATCTGTCTCTCCTGCCCGCCAGCCAGTTCGCCCGCGCGAAGGAGCTGGAGGCCAAGGCGTTCCGCAAAATTCTGCGGACGCTCAAAAGCAATTTCGACCACGTTCTCATTGATGCGCCGGCAGGCATTGAGCGCAGCCTGCGCGGTCTGCTGAGCAATGAAATCAACGAGTGCGTGCTGGTCTGCACGCCGGACGATGTATGCATCCGCAATGCGGAGCGAACAGCGAGCGTCCTGCGCAAAAAGGGGCTGACGGCGCAGCGCGTGATTGTCAACCGCCTGAATCCCGACTACATCCGCCGGGGCGAAATGTACGCCGCACAGACTGTCGCGCTGACGCTGGACATGCCGCTGCTTGGCGAAATTCCGGAGGATGCGGAAATTTACCGCGCGCTGCTGCATCATCAGAGCGTGATGGAGGGCGAAAGCGAGGGGCGCAATGCCATTGCCCGCATCGCCCTGCGCATGACGACGGACGAGGACGTGCCGCTGCCGGAATACGGGCAGAAGCGTACACTCTTCCAGCGCCTGTTCCAGCGCCGCAAAAAAGGAGATGAGAAGCATGTTCGCTAATGCCAGCCGCCGTTCGCGCGCGCATGTGGATGTGCCGCTGATTCTGATGGTGTTTGCGATGTGCTTTTTTGGCATCTACGCCGTCTGTGTGGCAACGTACTCCATCAGCTCCACCGCCACGAACCTCTTGGAACACATCCTGGAATCCTCCTCGACGCTCCGCCAGTGCTTCTTCGTGCTGGTGCTTGCGCCACTGGTCATGACGCTGATTATCCTCTGCCCCTACCACCTGATTCGCCGCTTCACGCGCGCCATGTACATCGGCACAACCGTGCTGGTACTTGTCGTGTGGGTTTTCAACCGCGCTGAAGGCGTGAAGGCATGGCTGGACATCATCTGGGACATGACGATTCAGCCGTCGGAGTTCATCAAACTGGCAATGATTCTGATGCTGGCGCAGCGCCTGAGCCAATCGGAGCATCCAATGAGCACCTTCCGCGACTTCATCGAAATCATGGCAATGCTCCTCGTGCCGTGCGCGATCATTCTCTTCTCCGGCGAAACAGGTTCCGCTATCGTCGTGGTATTCGCGTTCGCGTGTATGCTGCTGTTCGCCAACGTCCGCTGGCGGCTGCTGATTACGATGGCTGTCGTCGCGATTCTGCTCGTTCTGGCGCTGTACGGCTTCATGGTCGCCACGGGCAGCGATGACTACCGTCTGGCGCGCATCGTCGCATTCCTGAATCCTGATTTGTCCCCGCAGGGTGACGCGTACCAGATGCGCCAGTCGCAGATGACCATCGGCGCGGGCGGCTTGACGGGCATCGGCACATTCGTCGATGGCTCGATGAGTCAACTGAACTACGTCCCCGCCGACTGGACGGACTTCATTTTCGCCACCATCGGGGAAGCGTTCGGCTTTGCCGGCTGCAGCATCATCATGCTGTGGTACCTGGCGATTATTCTGCGTATGCTCTACCTCGCGCGCTACACCTACGACCGGCAGGGTATGCTCATCATCATCGGCGTGATTGGCATGCTGCTCTTCCACGTTTTCGAGAACATCGGCATGACGCTGGGGCGGCTGCCGATTACCGGCATTCCCCTGCCGTTCCTCTCCTACGGCGGTTCAAACATGGTCACGAACATCGGCGGCATTGCGCTGGTGCTGAATGTGACGAAGAACCGTCAGCTGACGCAGATTGATTCCAGCCGGAGATTTTACAGTTCCTATGCCAAATATACCAAATAAACAAGGAGATTGACGATTATGCCGCCTACGGTTCGATTCACCCGTGATGCTGTTCTCCATGCTGCCTGCCAGCTTATGCGCCGCGAAGGCATGGAAGCCCTCAACGCCCGCGCGATTGCCAAGGAACTCGGCGGCTCAACACAGCCGATTTTCCGCCTGTTCACCAACATGGAGGATTTGCACCGGGAGCTGATTCTCTACGTCGCGCGCCAGTTTCAGGCACATGCGGAGGCGGATATGGCGCAGTCCGACTCGCCTTATATTCAGCTCTGCACGACGTATCTGCTCTACGGCCGCGACGAGCCGGAGCTGTTCAAGCTGCTGTTCATGCGCGACCGCGTCAGTGAGGGGCAATACAGCGACCAGACGAATTTTGACCTTGTGTTCAACATCATCAAGAAGGAAACGCCGCTGGACGACGAAACCGCCCTGCGCTTCTTTGAGCGCACATGGCTGTTCATCCACGGGCTGGCAGTCTGCATTGCGACGAAGTACATTCCCTGTCAGGATGAAAGATACCTCATCAGCATGGTCAAGGAAGCCTACAACGCCGCCGTTAAGATGATGAACCTTGAGGGCGTGCTGAAATTGCAGGAAATCTGATTCGCGGAGGGTGAGCGCATGACCGACGAGACGATTCGCGCGAAGCTGTCTGGCATCCGCTGCTTTCTGCTGGACATGGACGGCACGTTCTATCTGGGCGACCGCATCATCCCCGGCGGATTGGAATTTCTGGATGCGCTGGAGAAAACGGGGCGAACCGCGCGCTTCCTGACGAACAACTCCAGCCGCTCCGCCTCGACGTATGCCGAAAAACTGGCGCGGATGGGCGTTCCGGCGGCGTATCGCGACGTGATTACATCAGGGCAGGCGGCGGCGCGGTACTGCCTGACGCACTTTCCGGGCAAAACCGGCTATCTGCTGGGGAATCCCGTGCTTCGGGCGGAATTGACGGCGATGGGGCTGCGCTTCTGCGATTCGGACGACGCAGATTATGTGCTGGCGGCGTTTGACACGACGCTGGATTACGGCAAGCTCTGCCGCGTCTGCGACCTCATCCGCGCGGGCAAGCCGTATATCGCGACGCATCCTGATTTCAACTGCCCGACCGAGCATGGGTTCATCCCCGACCTTGGCGCGTTTATGGCACTGATTCACGCCAGCACTGGGCGCTGGGCGGATGTGGTGATTGGCAAGCCGAACCGCGGTATTGTGGATGAAGCCCTTGCGCGCACCGGCTTTGCGCTGCATGAGATGGCGATGGTGGGTGACCGGCTCTACACAGATGTTGCGACCGGCGTGAATCACGGCATGACGGGCATTCTCGTCCTCTCTGGCGAAGCAAAACGCAGCGATGTAGACACATCGGATGTAAAGCCTGACCTGATTTTCGGCAGGCTTTCGGATATAATACCATATCTCTAAGTAAGGGAGCGAAAACACGTGCTGAACACCATGTTTCCGACCATCAACCGGGAAAGCTCCATGCTCGGCTTCGGCTGTATGCGCTTTCCAACAACACCGGACGGCAAAATTGACGAATCCGAAGCGATTCGCATGATTCGCCACGCCATCGACAACGGCGTCCGCTACATCGACACGGCATACCCGTATCACGGCGGCGAAAGCGAGATTGTCATCGGTAAGGCGCTCAAGGACGGCTACCGCGAGAAGGTCATCCTGACGACAAAGCTGCCCGTCTGGCTTGTCAAGACGCATGAGGACATGATGAAGTTCCTCGACGAGCAGCTGAAAAAGCTTGACACGCCGTATGTGGACTTTTACATTCTCCACGCAATGAACAATGAACGTATGGACTTGATGCAGAAGCTGGACTACAAACGCTTCTATGCAGACGCCATTGCGCAGGGCAAAGTGCGCTATCCCGGCTTCTCCTTCCACGACGATGCGAAAGCGTTCCTGCGCATCCTGCACGACTGGGATCAGTGGGGCATGTGTCAGGTGCAGATGAACATCCTCGACGACGAGAACCAGGCGACGCTTGAGGGTATCCGCGAAGCGGGCCGGCGCGGCGTGGGTGTCGTCGTCATGGAACCCCTGCGCGGCGGTCTGCTTGCGAATCCCCCGGTGGATGTGAAAGCGGTTTACGACGCATATGCCGTGCGGCGCAGCCCGGTCGAATGGGGCTTCCGCTACCTGTACGCCATGCCTGAAGTCATCACGATTCTCAGCGGCATGAGCACATGGGAGCAGGTGACGGATAATCTGCGCATTTTCGACATGGCGAAGCGCCCGACGCTGACCGACGAGGAACTTGCGCTCTACCAGAAGGTCAAAGCAACGTACCTTGCGCGGACGAAAACGCGCTGCACGGGCTGCAAGTACTGCCAGCCCTGCCCGATGGGCGTGCAGATTCCGCGCATTTTCCAAGGCTACGATGCCGCCATGCTCCGCGCGGACAGCTCCTTCAAGGCTGGGTACGCCCAGATTCAGGCGGATCATGCGGATGCGTCGCAGTGCATCCACTGCCGCAAGTGCGAACGTGTATGCCCGCAGCATCTGCCGATTACCCGCTTCCTGGAGGAGATTCACGCCGCGTCGGCGGCAGAATAAATCGCCATATTTAAGGTAACACGGCACAAATGAGGTAATCAGCTGGCGAATGGATTTTTCGTCAGATGTAAATGCAAATTTTGAAGGTTTACTGGATGCAAATTGAGGAAATTGCATGCGCAGATAGCGGAAAAGACATCGCCAGCAGCACCGCCGAGCTGTGCGGTGCTGCCTTAGCAAAACGCTCCTGAACACGCGTCTGGAGCGTTTTATGTTGCGCGAATCGCGGTTGACAACGGGAATTTGCAGCAGTAGAATAGAAATAATGGGATTTTGCCAGAAAACAAGAAAAGAGGCGAACCATCCGATGAAACACCAACTTCTTGCGCTGCTGCTTGGCAGTTTGCTGCTGCTTGGACTTCCGGCGGCGTGCGCGGACACCCCCACGATGACTGTCCTGATGTACATGTGCGGCACGGATTTGCAGAGTGACTGCGTGAACGACCTGTACGAGATGTGCGCGGCGGACATTCCGGACAACGTGACAGTCGTCGTGCAGGCAGGCGGCGCGAGCCAGTGGGACGACAGCCGCCTGCGTGCAAACCACATCAACCGCTTTACGATTGCGGACTACGATTTTTCCGACGTTGAAGTCTGCGCATGGCAAAGCATGGGCGCGCAGAACACGCTGGAGGATTACCTGACTTGGGCGACTTCCACCTACCCCGCCGATCGCTACATGCTGATCTTCTGGAATCACGGCGGCGGATCGACGAGCGGCGTCTGCTTCGACGAAACAGCGGATTACGATGGGTTGACAATTCACGAAATCAACGACGCGCTGTACAACTTTACAGAAGCCAATCCCGATTTTCATCTGGATCTCATCGGCTTCGACGCCTGCTTGATGGCAACCTACGAAGCGGCTGCGCACATGCAGTATTACGCTGATTTCATGGTCGCCAGCGAAGAACTGGAGCCGTCGCTCGGCTGGAATTATGCGTGGCTGAATGCGCTGGGCGAAAATCCAGCCCTTGACGCGCAGGGCATCGGCGTTGCGATTGCGGATGCGTACATGGAAGCCTGCCTGGACGAAAACCCTGATGATTATCTCAGCATGAGCGTCCTCTACTTGCCGGCAATGGATTATCTGGTCAGCACAATGGAGACATACGCTTCGTATCTCTCGCAGGCGCTGGACGCTGGGCAATTGTCTACCTTCAGCCGTGCCCGCCAGCGCATGTATGCCTTTGGCGATTTTGACAGCGCAACATCCGACATGGTGGATATGATGGCGCTGATTGACGGCACGCGTACCATTGCGCCGCAGACCGCAGACGTCCTGCAAACCGCCTACGAGCGCGTCGTGCGCTACAACGTCGGCACGCGGAAATTCGACTACCTGACGGGCATGAGCGTCTATTTCCCGTCCGGAAGCTATGAGGGCGACGGCTGTCAGGAGACAATTCCGCGCATGACGGAGTTCACGCGCGGCTATGCGGAGCTTCGCAGCGGCGGCAATTACGTCTTCAGCGCGCAGGTTCCGCAGCAGGTCACGACCAGCAGCGTGTTCACCGGCAACCTGACAGACGCGTTTTTCTCCCCCGCCAGTACGTTCACCACAAGCGAAACGCCTCTTGCGGTGGAAGCAGATGCGGTGGATTCACCTGACGTTGTGCCAACGTTCACATCCATGAACGACGCGTTCTTCACCGGCAGCCTCATACCGGACGATTCTGCCATGGACGATTGGCTGGACATGGACGATGATTCCGCCTATATGTGCAGCATGATGCTCAGTCAGGACGAGCTGAACAACTTGAGCATGGTCGAGGGCTTGCTGTACTTGGATGGCAGTGACGACGAGGATACGTTCTACATCGAAATGGGCGCAATGCAGAACGCCGCCATTGACTGGGAAAGCGGCGAAATCATCAGCCAATTCGACGGTACTTGGCCAATGCTGGATGACCAAATTGTGATGATGTACGACCAGCTTGTCAATGGCGGAATGCGCCGAAGTGTGATTCCCGTCCGCTGCAACGATGTCGAGGGGTATCTGCTGGTGATACGGCGGAGCTACAGCAGTGGCTGGACGATTGTCGGCTTCACGCAGGGGTACGACGATGCCGGACTCCCCGTTCGCGGCAGCACTCCCCTGACCGAGGGTGACGTGGTGACACCGATTTACAACGTGCTATATGCGGATGAGGACGGCGAATTGCAGGAAATGACAATGGATGGCGACCCGATTGTGGCAGGCAAAGACGGTTTCATCGACTTCGGTTTCTACTCGCTCGAAGGCAGCGACGCAACCTACCTCTACTGCTTCTGCCTGACCGACATTTACGGTGAAATTCAACTGTCTGATTTCATCAACTTTGAATTATAAAAGGAGGTTCATTTCATGAAACGACTGGTTTCCCTGCTCTGCGCGCTGTGCCTGCTCTTTTCCCTCTCTGTTGCGGAGGCATACGAAGCGACGAACCCGTACACCATCGAAAACATAGGGATGACGATTGACCTGCCCGAAGCGCTGAACGTCACGAGCTGTGAGGTCGGCGAGACGAGCATTGACCTGCGGCTTGGCTACAACGGGCGGAACGATGTCAGCTACGCCGTGATGATTACCTATGATGAATCGCTGGAGGATTATGTGACCATCACGCTGCCGGAGGAAAACCTGCAAGCGATGATTGACTACTATCAGTCCATGTACACAGGCGGCAACCCGGGTTTGGTAGCGTATGACGAGAACGACGGCGATGCAGTCCTGACGCCCTTCTGTGCAGGCGGTCAAGGCGAAGACGGCAATATGTACTGCATCTTCGTCTGCGTGCTGTACGGCTACACCATCACGGTAGTTGGCGGCACATCGGCAGATAGCTTCGATGATGACACCTACGGCGCAGCGTTCAACCTGTACTGGTCAACCGTGACGAGTTTTGTGGACTGCATGACGGAAGAATAAGCGATTTTGGGCGCACTGGATGAGAGTAAATCTCTCCGGTGCGCCTTTTGTTGTACGCAAAAAAGGTGGCTTCCATCCCCTTTGACAGGGACAGAAACCACCAGAGATGCGTATTCGTCAGTCGTTATGCGCTTTGCAGCGTCAAACGTCTTACTTGCCCATCTTTTCGAGGATTGCGGCATGAGCAGCAGCCAGACGCGCAATCGGCACACGGAAAGGCGAGCAGGAAACGTAGTTCAGGCCAACCTTGTGGCAGAACATCACGGAACTCGGATCACCGCCGTGTTCGCCGCAGATGCCCAGCTTCAGGTTCGGACGGGTCTGACGACCCAGCTTCGCAGCCATCTGCACCAGCTTGCCAACGCCGTCCGTGTCCAGACGAGCGAAGGGATCGCTCTCGAAGATCTTGTTGTCGTAGTAGGCGCCGAGGAACTTGCCAGCGTCGTCACGGGAGAAGCCGAAGGTCATCTGGGTCAGGTCGTTCGTGCCGAAGGAGAAGAAGTCCGCTTCCTTGGCGATCTCGTCCGCGGTCAGAGCGGCGCGCGGGATCTCGATCATGGTGCCGACGTGGTATTCCAGCGTCATGCCCTGTTCCTCAAAGACCTTCTTGGCGGTCTCGTCGACGATGGACTTGACAAACGCCAGTTCCTTCTTGGAACCGACCAGCGGAATCATGATTTCGGGCACAATGTTGTAGCCGCATTCGCGGGTCACATCGATAGCCGCCTGCAGAACCGCGCGGGTCTGCATTTCCGCGATTTCCGGATAGGTGACGGCCAGACGGCAGCCACGGTGACCCATCATCGGGTTGAACTCGTGCAGGGAAGCGATGAGGTTCTTGATGGTCTCAACGGAC